>Ga0226835_1001488_pt1 | contig 12547 bp, 9 predicted proteins | sample LAC_MetaG_1_FD_163627 | JGI IMG/M metagenome (GOLD analysis project Ga0226835, IMG submission 163627) | Anaerobic ammonium oxidizing microbial communities from anammox membrane bioreactor (MBR) in UC Berkley, California, United States -... | ecosystem: Engineered > Bioreactor > Anaerobic >...
CGCCCAGAACATGGATCACCCGCTGATCATCATCAACAAGTCGACTGTGCCAGTCGGGACGGGCGACTGGGTGGCGGATATCGTCCGCCAGAAGCAGCCCGAACCCATCGATTTTTCGGTGGTAAGCTGCCCGGAGTTCTTGCGTGAAGGCTCGGCGCTGTCGGACTTTCTCAACCCGGATCGCACGGTGCTTGGATCGGAAGACATGGAGGCCGCCGAGCGGGTGGCGCAGCTTCACCTGCCGCTGCGTGCGCCGATTGTGGTCACGGATCTGCGCACCGCAGAGATGATCAAGTATGCCTCGAACGCGTTTCTGGCGACCCGCATCAGCTTTATCAACGAGATTGCCAACATCTGCGAGGCGTTGGGCGCCGATGTCAAAGAAGTGGCGCGGGGGATGGGCTACGACAAGCGCATCGGCCACCACTTTCTGGAAGCGGGTGTTGGATATGGCGGCTCGTGCTTCCCCAAGGACGTTAAGGCACTGGCCTATATGGCGCAGGTGCATGGCAAGCATCCGCAGCTTCTGCATGCCGTGATGGAGATCAACGCCTACCAGCGCAAGCACGTCATCCTAAAGGTCCACGAGCTGCTGGATGGCGTCAAGGACAAGACCATCGCGCTGCTGGGGCTGGCTTTCAAGCAGGATACCGACGATATGCGCGAGGCCCCCTCGCTGACCATCGCCGAATACCTGCACGAGCGCGGGGCACACGTGCGCGGCTATGATCCGGTCGCGATGGACGCGGCCAAACGCCTGATGCCGTATGTAGAAATGTGCGGTGATGCGTACGAGCTGGCGACCGGAGCCGATGCCCTGATCACGCTGACACCCTGGAACGAGTTCAAGCAGCTCGACATGGAGCGGATCAAGTCTTTGATGCGCACTCCGGCGCTGGTCGACGGGCGCAATCTCTATGATCCGGCGCTGATGCACCGCATCGGCTTCGCCTATCGGGGCATTGGGCGCGGGTACAACGGGGCAGGCGAAAAGGCCTAGCGGCGCCCTCCACGCTTTTGATATGAATCGCGTTTCAGCAGGGATGCCAGCACCGGGCATCCCTGCTAAACTTACCAGGGACGTACAGTATGCTAAGGGAACCGAATGACCGGGCGGACGACTCAGGTAACGCGCTACGTTTTGGATAATGGGCTGACGATTCTGCTCAAGGAAGTGCATACGGCTCCTGTGGCGAGCTGGTGGGTGCTCTATCGCGTGGGTAGCCGCAACGAGCGCACCGGCCAGACGGGGATATCGCACTGGGTCGAGCACATGCTGTTCAAAGGCACGCCGCGCTTTCCAGCAGGGACGCTGGACGAGGCTATCGAGCGCGTGGGCGGCGTCTGGAATGCGCAGACATCGTTCGACTACACAGCCTATTTCGAGACGCTGCCCGCCCAGCATATCGGCCTTGCGCTGGAGATCGAGGCAGATCGTATGCAGAACGCGCTCTTTGACCCTGCAGAGGTCGAAGCCGAGCGCACCGTCATCATCTCTGAGCGCCAGGGATCGGAGAACTCGCCCACCTTCTGGCTGCACGAGGAAACGCGGGCGGCGGCGTTCCGGGTGCACCCGTATCACCACCCAATCATCGGCGACATGGCGGACCTGCGCACCATCACGCGCGACGAGCTATACGCGCACTACCAGACGTACTACGCGCCCAACAACGCTGTCGCGGTGGCAGTGGGCGCTTTCGATTCAGCGGAGCTGCTCAGGCAAATCGAGGCGCTGTATAGCGCTATCCCTCGCCGCCCCGATCCACCCCCGGTTACGCGCACAGAACCGCCGCAGCAGGGCGAGCGCACGGTCCGCGTGGAGCGGCCGGGCAACGCCAGCTACATTTACCTGGCCTACCGCGCCCCCGAGGCGGCGCATCCGGACTGGATTCGCCTCGCCGTGGTGGATAGCATCCTGGCGGGCGCCAGCGCGCCGGGCGGCGACAGCATCGGCAACCGGACCTCGCGGCTGTACCGCGCCCTGGTCGAGACCGAGCTGGCTGCTGGCGTCGGTGGGGGTCTGTACCCGTCGGTGGATCCCTATCTGTTCAGCATTATGGTGACCGTTCGCGATGGCCGGACGCCCGAAGAGGTTCAGGACGCGCTGGACAGAGAGATCGCGCGCGTGAGTGCCGGCGAGGTCTCTCAGGCGGAGCTGGACAAAGCCAAGAAGCAGGCCAGGGCGCTGTTTGCCTACGGCACGGAAAGCGTCACTGGCCAGGCATTCTGGCTGGCGTTTGCCGAGAACTTCGCCGGCTATTCGTGGTACGAAGACTATCTGAGCCGGTTGGACGCGGTGACACTTGACGAAGTGCAGGACGCGGCAGCGAGGTACCTGCGGCGCTCGCAGCGGACTGTGGGGTGGTTCATTCCTGTGGACGAAGGCGACCCGCCCAGGAGTGCCTCATGAACGTCGCCACTCTGCCCGGCCCTCACGACATCGCGCGGCGTGTGCTCCCCAACGGCATCGCGGCCCTGGCGCGCGAAAATCCCCACGCACCATCTGTTGTCATCACCGGCTTGCTGAATGCCGGCAGCATCTTCGACCCGCCGGACCGCGCAGGGCTGGCGGCGTTTGCTGCCGCTGCGCTGCTGCGCGGGACGTTTCAGCGCGATTTCGCCGCTATCCACGAACTGCTGGAAAGCAACGGCGCCAGCCTGACCATTGGCGGCGGATTGCACAGCGCCAGCTTCAGCGGAAAAAGCCTGGCCGAGGATCTCCCACTGCTGCTCGATCTGCTCAGCGACAGCCTACGCAACCCATCGTTTGAGCCGGCTCAGGTGGAGCGCCTGCGCGGGGAGATCGTCACCGGCCTGAAAATCCGCGAACAGGACACGCGCTATGTCGCCGGTCGGGCGTTCCGCGCGCTGGCCTATTCAGATGGGCATCCTTACGGCCGCCCGATGGGCGGGACGCCGGAGAGCGTTGCAGCTATAACGCGGGACGACCTGGTGGCCTTCCACCGGCACTATTACGATCCACGCGGGATGATCGTGGTTGTTGTGGGCGCGGTCGCACCGGAGGAGGCGCTCGACGCGGTGGAGCGCGCGCTGGCGGATTGGACCGCGGATGCCGCACCCGCTCCGCTGCCGGTGCCGGGCGCGCCCCGCCTGGACCGAACCCGAACCGAGTTTGTCGCGATGCCCGGTAAATCGCAGGCCGACCTTGTGCTGGGCGTGCCCGGACCGTCGCGGTTCGCCCCGGAGTGGTACGCCGCGAATCTGGCGAATCATATTCTCGGCGTCTTTGGCATGTACGGTCGCATCGGCGCTGAAGTCCGCGAGCGGCGCGGGCTGGCCTACTACAGCTACAGCCGCCTGGATGGCGGGCCTGGTCCTGGGCCGTGGCGCGTAATCGCCGGCGTGAATCCGGCGCACGTCGAGCAGACGATCGCCGCTATTCGCGCGGAGATTCGCCGGTTCCTCGATGCCGGTCCCACAAGTCAGGAGCTGGTCGATAGCAAGGCCAATTTCATCGGGCGCCTGCCGCTTCAGCTTGAGGACAACGAAGGTATCGCCGGGGCGATTCTGTCGATGGAACGCTATGGCCTGGGGCTGGACTATCTGCAACGCTACGCGAGCCTGATCGACGCCGTGTCGGAAGCGGACGTTCTGGATGCGGCGCGCCGCTATCTGGACCCAGACCGCTACGCGCTGGCTGTCGCCGGACCGGCGCTGCCCGGCGATGGGGAAGAGGGGGTCTGATGCGGATCGGGGTGGATCTGATCGAGGTTGAGCGGGTGGAGCGGGCTATGGCGCGCCACGGCGATCGCTTTTTCCGGCGATTCTTCACCGAGCGCGAGCGCCGCCAGAGCGGCGAGATTCCGGCCCGCCTGGCGGCGCGGTTCGCCGCCAAGGAAGCCGCCGCAAAGGCGCTCGGCTGCGGGATCGGGACGGTGCGCTGGGTGGAGATCGAGATCGACTCCGAAGACAACGGGCGTCCGCGCCTGATTCTGCACGGAGCGGCGCGCGAGCGCGCGGCGGCGCTTGGGCTGGAGCAGTGGGAAGTGAGCCTGAGCCACACGCACCAACACGCGATCGCGTTTGTGGTGGCGCTGCCGGGATCGCCACACATCTAGTTGGCACCTCGCCCTTGGCGCGTTATAGTTCAGGTAGGATCGACAATTTCATAGGCACCGCTTCAGGTGATCGCAGGCCCGGATGCCGCGATCCGAAGGGGGGAAGCCGGTCTAAGTCCGGCGCTGTCCCGCAACTGTAGTGCGGGCGCGTGGTGCGCTCGCAGAGCCAGGTTACCCGCCTGAAGCCAGATACGGGGAACATCTCTCGTGGATTGGAGGTGGCGTATGCTGTGGGAATCGTAGACATCGCGCCTTCGCCAGAAGGCGCTTTTCTTGTTTGGGCATCAGTTGTGTAAAGGAGCACATCATGGTAAAGCGGCTTGTGGCAGTTCTGATGGCTGTGGTTATGTCTGTTTCCGCGGGGGCGGGCGCGCTGGCTCAGGAACCGGCTGACGCTCTGAGCGCCGCGGTGGACTATCTGGTGACGATCCAGAACGATGACGGCGGTTTCTCGAACGGCTTTGCGCCGGAAAGCGATCTGGGCACGACCGCCGATGTGGTGGTGGCGCTTGTGGCGGCGGGCGAGGACCCGAACGAACTTCGCTCGGCGGATGGGCAGACCCCGCTGGACCGTCTTAGCGTGCAGCTTGAAGCAGGCGTGGCCGAGAGCGCCGGACAGCTCGCCAAGATCGTAACGGCGGTTGTGGCCGCCGGCCAGGACCCGCGCGACTTCGCAGGGCACAATCTGGTCGATGAACTGCTCGCGTTGCAGGATGAGGAAGGCGTGTTCGGCATGGGAGCGTTCGAGCACTGCCTGAGCCTGATCGCGCTGCAGAACGCCGGCGAAACGCGGCCCGCAGGGGCGGTCGAAGCACTGGTGGCCGCCCAGAACGAAGACGGCGGCTGGGGTTTTGTCGCCGGCGAAGCGTCGGACACGAACACAACCGGGCTGTGCTTGCAGGCGCTCGCGCTTGAGGACGCGCCGGATGCCGTTGAAGCGGCGCTGGCCTATCTGGCCGGAATTCAGAATGAGGACGGCGGCTGGCCGTATCAGAACCCGAGCGACTTCGGCACAACGAGCGACGCCAGCTCAACGGCGCTCGTCATTCAGGCGCTGGCCGCGCTGGGCGAGGACCTGGAAGCGTGGAACGCCCCGGATGCATTCCTGCTGAGCCTGCAAGAACCCAGCGGCGCGTTTCGCTATCAGAGCGAGGTTCTGGGCGGTAACGTGCTGGCGACGGTGGCAGCGATTCCGGCGCTGGCGCTTGTTCCGCTCAACCATTGGGTGCCGGTGCCTGTCGCTGAGTGATCCGGGCGGTTGGGTCCGGACTGGGCGGGGTGCGCCGGGCGCGCCCCGCTTTTTTTGATCGCAGGCGGGTCACATAACCAACTTGTGGCCGAACTGCCCCATCGCTACAATGGTGTCAAAGTGTTTGCGTTTCGTTTTTCACGAGATAGGACTTTAGGCATGTCTCCAACTATTCCCGATCGGATGAAGGCCGTCATCAAACCTGCGCGTGAGCCCGGCCTGGCTCTGGTTGACCTGCCTGTTCCGAACATTCAGCCCGGCGAAGTGTTGGTGCGCGTGCGCGCCGCCTCAATTTGCGGCACCGACCTGCACATCTACCGCTGGGATGAGTGGGCACAGGGCCGGATCAAGCCTCCGCTCGTCGTTGGGCACGAGATTACCGGCGAGGTCGCCGCGGTCGCGCCGGATGTGACGAGCTTGAAGGTGGGCGATTTCGTTTCGCTGGAAAGCCATGTTGTCTGCAACGAGTGTTTTTACTGCCGGACCGGGCGCGAGCATATCTGTGAGAACACCCAGATCATCGGCGTGGACCGGGACGGCGGGTTCGCGGAGTATATTGCTATTCCGGCGCAGAACGCGTGGCCGAATCCATCCACGCTGCCGCTGCGGATCGCGGTGCTCGAAGAGAACTTCGGGAACGCAGTACACACGGCGATGGCGCAGGACGTGTCGGCCAAATACGTGCTTGTCACCGGCTGCGGCCCGGTGGGTATCATGGCGATCGCGGTGGCGAAGGCCGCCGGCGCGCGCAAGGTCTTCGCGACGGATATCAGCGATTACCGGCTGGCAATGGCAGCACGAGCCGGGGCAGACCTGACGATCAACGTGGCGGAAGTCGATGCGATTTCGGCCATCCTCGAAGCGACGTGCCATGAGGGCGTCGACGTGCTGCTGGAGATGTCGGGCGCGCCGAGCGCGATCGATCAGGGCTTTGAGCTGCTCAAGCCAGGGGGCGAGGCGGCTCTACTTGGTTTGACCCCCGGCCCGTTCACGTTTGATCTCAACCGCCACATCGTTTTCAAGGGCGCGGTGGTGCGTGGGATTGTAGGGCGCCGACTGTGGGACACGTGGTACCAGATTCGCGGGCTGATTGAAAGCGGAGCGGTCGACCTGAGCGGGATTGTGACGCACGAGTTCGCGCTCGAAGACTTCGATGAAGCGTATCGCGTCTTCATGAGCGGCGAGAGCGGCAAGATCATGTTCCATCTGTGAGGGCGTAACCCGCCCAGTGCTGCCCTAATCCTCGAAGAGCGCGCGCCGCACGCGCTTTTCGACGTGCTCGTCCAGGCGCCGATACCAGGGGTGATCCGGTTCCAGCCCAAGGAAATAGTCACGCACGAAGATAAAACGGGTGGGCGAGGTATCCCACAGGTAAGTGGCAGGCTGCGACTGATCGAGTGGCCACAACCAGGCGCGCTCGTCGCGCACTGAGTGGACAAAATAGCGCACCATCTCGGCCAGGTCCTCTGCGGGGTTGGTGCTCACGTCGCGCGAATCGACCGGCAGGGTCTCCCAGGCGCCGGGCCGTGGCAGGCGACCCTGCTGACGCGGATGGCGCCATTCGCCATCCACCAGCCGCCAATCGAAGCCCGGCCGTGTACAGAACAGTTTTTCATAGGGCCAGCCGCGATACTCGTTGGATGCATGGGTGGCTTCGTGCAGAAAGATGCGATATAGGACCGACGTATCGCGCCCTGGATCGCCGATCCGTAGCCAGCCGTGGCCGAACCCGCCTTCTCCGTGCGCTGTGTCCAGCCAGACGCGGAGTGGGTGGCTCCGGAACGGCTCATAGAAGCGCGGCCCAAGCTGGCGGAGCGTGTCTTCCAGAAGCGCCAGCTCGCCCTCGCGCCAGGGCCGGGCGGCTGCCTGCGTTTCTGGGCCGACTGCGTGCACGCCGTACACGCTGGCGAGGCGGGCCGCGCGCTCCGATACCGGCTGCGACGGCGCAGCCGATGCCCCGCGCCACAGCCGGGCAATTTTCTGCCAGATTGACTCCGAGTCCATACTCATCCTGCCGCCTCTTCCGGTATTTCGCTCATGGCCGCGCGCCCTCCGGCCTATCGCCAGATCATAAGCCGTCTGCACCAGTTCTGCCATGTCGTTTGTGTACGCGCTGCTGTGCCGAATTGCGCCAATTGGTCAAACCCATACAATCCAGGTGTGAACAGACGAGGGTGTCGCGATGCCTGATCTCTTATCCGGTTCTGCCGCCATTCGTGCGAAGCGTGTCCTGGTGCCGGTCGCCAATCCCAATACGGCGCTCGGCCTGCTTCACCTGGCCTGGAATCTGTGCGATCACGAGGACGGGCGGGTGCTTGCGTTGTATGTGGCGACGGGCAATGCGGAAGTGGACGAAGATGCCGTCGAAGAGCTGTCGGCGATCGTGGCAGAGGCCAGCAGCGAAGGTATCTCCGTTGAGTTACTGACGCGCAGCGCGCCGACTGTGGCGCGTGGAATTCTCGATGCCGCCGGCGAGCAGGGCGTCTCCCTGATTGTGTTGGGGTATGAGGCGCCGGAGCGCGGCAAGGCGACTGTCAGCCCGGTCATCGAATCGGTCGCCCGGACGACGCCGGTTGATCTGGTCGTGTTTCGCGGTTCGAAGCGCGGCCCGCTGCAACTCGAAGATGTCAAGCGCGTCATTATGCCGCTTGATGGGAGCGACAATTCGCGCGTGGCGGCCCGGTTGGGCCTTGCGCTGGCGCAGGCTTACGACGCCGAGCCAATTGCCATTTATGTCCAGCCCGACCGAAATCTGCCCGGCTGGCACGGCATGGCCCGCATCGAAGCTTCGCTGGCCAAGGTGGATCCGGAAGCGGCGCGCGCGGTTCAGCGGCAGGTCGTCCATGCGCGCGATGTCGTGCAGGGGCTGCGGGCGCGTGTTGAGCCAGAGGATCTGGTTGTCATCGGGTTTTCGCAGCAAAGCTCTCTGGACCGCTGGATCTTCGGCGATATTGTGCAGCGAACCCTGGCTCAGATGCCCGGCCCGGTGGTGGTGACCAAGCAGGCCATCGCCGACGAGTCGAATGGCGTCGAGCGGCTCCGGCGTCGTCTCCTTGCGCAGTTCTCGCCGCGCCTGACCCCGGCCGAGCGAACGGAAGTCCTGCGTCAGGCCGCCGAGATGAGCCTGCGAAGCACCAATTTCTACGTGTTGATGGTGCTGTCCTCGTTGCTGGCCAGCCTCGGCTTGCTGCAAAACAGCACCGCGGTCATCATCGGCGCGATGCTGGTCGCGCCGCTCATGTCTCCGCTGATGGCGTTTGCTGTGGGACTGCTGCAGGGGCAGCTTGTTTTGATGCGGGACGCGCTGTTGACTCTGGTGGTGGGGGTCGGAATCGGCCTGCTGGTGGCGCTGGGGCTGGGCCTGGTGTTTCCAATTGAGGTGGCGACGACCGAGATGATGGCGCGCGGCGAACCGTCGCTGCTGGACATGGGAGTTGCGCTGGCGTCGGGGGCAGTCGGCGCCTTTGGGATGGCGCGCAAGGATATCCCGGCCGCGCTGGCAGGCGTGGCAATCGCAGCGGCGCTGGTGCCGCCGCTGTGCACGGTCGGGCTTGCTCTGGCCTTTGGCGATTCGATGCTGGCAGCCGGGGCCGCCTTGCTGTTCGCAACGAACATTGTTAGCATCAGCCTGGCCGGCGCGGCGGTGTTTGTATGGGTGGGGATCCATCCCCCACGCCACGTGGAGACAATGCGCAACTGGGCGATCTCTGTGCTCGTGCTGGTGCTGCTAGCCGTACCGCTGGTGCGGACGTTTGTCGACGTGGTGCGCCTGGAGCAGCAGACGAGCACTGCGCGCCGTGTGCTGGCCGAGCAATTCGACCCAGGCGAAGTGCTTGAAGTCCGGCTGACAGCAGGCGATCCGTACGAGGTCCGGGCGACGATCCGTAGTGTGGAATGGACCACCTCGCTCGATGTCCGCGAGGCACAGGATGCGCTGCGTGACGCATTGGGCCACGAGGTCGCGTTGGAGATCACCAACCTGCGGGCCATCAAGCCGTGACGCGGCACACCCGACCGGAGCAGTCATGTCGTTTATTCGCGCTCTGACCATCGAACGCCTGACAACGGTCATCCTGTTTCTTCTCCTCTTTGCTATGGCCGTGCGTGTCCCCACCGACACGGATACCTGGTGGCATCTTCGCAGCGGCCAGTGGATTGTGGATGAGCGCGCGGTGCCGCGCAGCGACCCGTTCTCGCACACGCGCGCCGGCGCGCCGTGGATCGATCACAGTTGGGGAGCGCAGGTGGTTCTGTACGGCGCGTACCGGCTGTTCGGCGGGGCGGGGGGCATCGGCGACAGCGGCAACATCGGGCTGGCTCTGTACACGGCGGTGCTGGCGACGGCGGGCATGGCCCTGGTGTACCGCATGTGCGAGGGAACGGCCTATCTGCGCGCGTTTGTGGTTGTGCTTGGGGCGGCAGCAGCGGCGGTGTTCTGGTCGCCGCGCCCGCAGATGTTCTCGTTTTTCCTGGGCGCGCTGGTGCTGTACCTGCTGCATCGTTTCCGGCGCGAGCGCAGCGACCGCTTGTGGGCCATCCCGCTATTGATTGCGCTGTGGGTGAACCTGCACGGCGGTTATGCGATCGGGTTCATTTTCCTGATCGGGACATTGATCGGCGAGAGCATCGCGGCGCTACTCGATCCGGGCGAGCCGGGCACTGCCGGCTGGGCGAGCGTGCGCAGGCTGGCAGCCGTGACCGGCGTCTCGCTGCTGGCCGTGCTGCTGAACCCCTATGGTTGGCACATGCTGGCTTATCCTTTTCGCACGGTGGGCATTGGTGCGCTGCAGGATTTCATCCAGGAATGGGCCTCGCCCGACTTCCACCAGCCGCAGGTATGGCCGTTTGCTATGCTGTTGATTGCCGTGCTGGCATCGGCAGGGCTGAGCATACGCCGAATGCCCTGGCCCGATCTGGTGCTGGTCAGTGGGACGGCGCTCATGGCACTTATGGCCGGGCGCAACATCGCCGTCTTTGCGATTGTGGCGACGCCGGTCCTTTCGCACAACCTCAACGCCTGGCTGGATCAGCGCGGATGGCAGCTACGGCCCTTGCGGCGGGTCCACGGAGCGCAGCTTGTGGTGAACTGGGCGTTGCTGGTGGTGGTCGTGCTTGGCGTGGCGGCCAAGCTCGCATACACGTTGAGTCCGGCCACGATGCGTCGCGCCCAGGCGGAAATGCTGCCCGTCGAGCTGGCCGGACACCTGCGGGCATCCCCACCACCGGGCCGGCTATTCAACAGCTACAACTGGGGTGGCTATTTGATGTTCGCCGCGCCGGATGTGCCGGTGTATGTCGATGGGCGGACCGACCTGTATGACGACGCGTTTCTGCGGAGATATCTTGAGATCGTCCTGGTGCGTGACGGTTGGGCCGAAACCCTGACGCAGCAGAAGATTGCAGCGATCGCCATCGAGGGCAACAGCGTGCTGGCACAGATGCTCCGAACCCGCCCGGAGATATGGCACGAGCGTCGGTTTGATGCGGGGCGGTCGGCGCTGTTTGTGCGGGTTGGTTCGAGTGATGAGTGATCGAGTGGTGGCATCCGGGGGCGGCACCGGCGCATTGTTCGCTGACTTCCGGTTGCTTGTCTTTCTGTTTATTGGTTTGCGGCTAATGCTTGCGATGGTGTATCAGCCATATACGCTTGAGCGCTACGACGCAGAGGGGCTGTACGGCCCGGTTGAGCGCGGACTGACCACCTTCGGCGATTTCGGCTATTACTTCCAGCTCGCTCGCCTCAGCGATGACGGGGCCCTGCCTTTTCGCGACTACTGGCTTGAGTTCCCGCCGGTTTCGCCCACGCTGTTCGTCGGCCTGTACAGGCTTCTCGCGCTGCGCGGGCCAGTCGACTATAGCGCCTGGGCGACGGCACTCGGATTGCTTTTGCTGTTGGTCGATGCCGGGAATCTGCTCATGCTGCACCGGCTCGGGCGTATCCTGCATGGCGAGCAGACAGCGCTCAGCATTGCCTGGGTGTACGCGCTGCTCGCGGCTCCGCTGATCTTCATGTGGTGGGCGTTTGAGGCGCTGGTGGCGTTTGCGCTCTTGAGCGCACTTCTGGCCCTGCTCAGGGGCCGGTTGACGTGTTCGGCAGGTGCCGTAATCGGGGGCATGCTAACGAAGTACGTCCCGGTGCTGATTGTCCCGGCTGTCTGGCGCTTCTATCCCTGGCGCCAGGCGGTGCGCTACACGCTGATTATTCTTGTCGCAATAGTCATAGCGCTGGCACTTCTGGTCACCTGGAGCGGGGAGCTGGGGCTGGCATCTCTGACCGCACAGTTCAACAAGGCGTCTTATCAGAGCGTGTGGGCCTTGATCGATGGCAACTATCGCACCGGTAACTTCATCAGTCCGGAAATGCGCTACGACCCTGCAACAGCACGCCATCCGCTCGGTAATCCGCCGGTGATCCCTGCCTGGGCGCGCCTGATACCGTTCGCGGCGTTTGGCGGTTATGTCTTTGTACGCCCGATGCGGCGTGATGCTCAAAGGGTGGTGGCTTTTGTTTCTCTGACCATTGTGCTTTTCTTCCTGTGGGCGCAAGGATGGAGTCCACAGTGGAATGTGACGCTGGTGCCGCTGATTCTGCTGAACTTCCCCACGCGAAACGGCGTGCTGGCATGCCTGCTGCTTGGGGGAGTGAGCTTTCTCGAATACCCGGTGCTGTTCATGCACACAGGGGAGACTGAGGGCGAGATCGCCGGGGCGCTGCTGCTGCCATATGTGGCGGCGATCCTGATGCGAACCGGCTTGCTGATCGGCCTGGCCGCGGCGCTGTACCGGCGCCTGACGGAGCCACCGGGTGGCGCGATGCGGGCGGCACAACAGGACTCACAATGATTCGATCAGCGGGTTGTCCGTCTTCGTGTAGTCATTAGAACCCAAAAGCACTAACTCATTCACCAGAAAGCCCACACCCATGAACGCACTTCAGCCGGTCTCCCACCGTCTACTAAAGACACAGAGCGGCTTCCTCCCGCATGCATGGATCTTCGCCCTCACGCTCGGAGCAGGCATCTTCCTTGCGGCGCTGATCACACAGCCCGGCTACACCGACGCCTATTACTACTTCAACGCCGCGCACCGCCTAGTAACCGGCACCGGACTGACCGATCCATACCTCTGGCAGTACCTCAACCCACCCGACCACCTGCCCGCGCCTGCCCACAGCTACTGGATGCCACTCCAATCTCTGCTGGCCGCCGCCGCAATGAAA
>Ga0226835_1001490_pt1 | contig 12539 bp, 8 predicted proteins | sample LAC_MetaG_1_FD_163627 | JGI IMG/M metagenome (GOLD analysis project Ga0226835, IMG submission 163627) | Anaerobic ammonium oxidizing microbial communities from anammox membrane bioreactor (MBR) in UC Berkley, California, United States -... | ecosystem: Engineered > Bioreactor > Anaerobic >...
ACGTCAAAAACGTGCCGTAAAGGTTGGTGGCCATGATCTTTTCAAGGGTGGCCAGCGGGGTGAGCAGGATGTGATTCATCGAGGCGATGCCCGCATTGTTGATCAGAATGTCCAGCCTACCATGGCGTTTCTGAATGTCCATGAACATGGCCCTGACCGCCGCCTCATCGGCCACGTCCAGGCAGTGATGGGTGTAACCCTCCAGGGCCCACTCCGGAGGATTGCGGCTGCACCCCTCCACCAGCGCCCCCCGGCTGGCAAAATGTTCGGCCAGAAAGCGCCCAATCCCTGTGCGGGTGCCGGTGATGAGCACCACTTCAGCGTCAGGCATGGGGCTCCTGTCCGGTAATCAGATCATAGATGTAATCGGCCAGGGCTCCAATCGAGCGAAAGGGGCTGCGCTTCTGCGACATGGCGCGCTCATCGGCCAGGATCAGGTCAATTCCCAGCTCGTCAGAGAGGCGTTGCTCCACCTCCACGATCAGGCTCACCAGCCCCAGCGAGTCCAGAATGGCCCCCTGCCCGATGAGCCGCGTCTCTTCGCCAAGCTCAGGGAGAGACGCTTCTGCGCCGTCGCGCATTTGAAGGACATCCTGCGCACTGGCTGTGATCAGTTCGACGATCCCCGCACGTTCGATAGAAACCTCAGATGAAGTATTCATGATGTACTCCTTCTTGAATGAGAACCAATGATTGCTTACGCTGCATTAATGAGCGGTTTCTGAAACCTGATCTCTGATTTGATACAACCGATACGGCCCGATTGTGGTCACCAGATCGTATCGGGTCTCGATTTCCGGGAGCGAATAAAATTGAACCCAGGTGGCAAACTTGCCCACCAGGATATACCCCGGCTTTTCTTTCTGGATGAAATCGTACCCCTCGCCTGGCGAGGAGCCCCCCAGCCAGGTGAATTGAATGGTTTTATTCAAATAACTGTGGGGCGGGTAATGATAACGATGATCGGTGAGAAAACCCATCTCCGGTTCGTAGGTCTCGATCACCGCGTCCAGAGGGACGTGCTGGTTGAGATAAGCCGCCATCTGCATGGGAGCATTTTCAACCGGAGCAAGCACCTGGCGCACATTGAGCGCCAGAGACCCCAGCGTCAGCCCCGCCACGGCCAGCGCCACCGCTCCCTGCGCCGCCACCGCCCCGGGCATCGGCCTGCCCTCTCTGAAAGCCCGCCAGAGCTCTCCCAGGCGGGGTTGGAATTCGCGCGTCAGATCATCCAGAAAACGGGCGGTGAAAATGCACGCCAGCGTCAGCCCCACGAACGCGTAACGCAACCAGCTGATCGACGCCAGCACATACCACAGCAGGTTGAAGGCGGCCATCATCCACAGAATACCCCACTTCTGCGCCTCGACTCGCCGCGGCAGGACGAGGCTCACCCCGTAGAGCATTCCCACCCCCAGAAGGCCAAAATACCCGCGCACACTGATTAATTCTCCCAGAGAGCGCCTGACCAGCTCCATCGAAAATACAAAAGCCGCGCTCCCGGAGGTTTCTCGCAGCAGCGCCAGGTTGCCGAAACTAGCCTGCGGATCTAACCCGAACAGCAAAAATGCCTGCCAGGCGGCAAAAAGCCCTGCCACAATGAGGCCGGGAAGGAGAAAGACCCTTTGAGGGAGCAGACGGTAATACACGAGGTTGCCCAGCCAGGCCAGCGCCAGCGCCGGCCCCAGGAACAGGAGCACCTGGCTTTTGGTCACCACGCTCAGCCCCAGCAAACCTCCGGCCAGCGTTAACTTTCCCCACGAGGGTTTTTCCCAGCTCTGCCACCACACCAGCAGCCCCCCCAGCAGGAAGACCAGGGCGGGCACTTCTCCCAGCACCTGCCGCCCATACTCAAGGATCGAAATCCCGCGAGAGGCAAGCAAGAGGAGCATGGCCAGCCACGCCAGCCGCTCCCCTCCCAGCGTGGCGGTCAGGCGGTAGAACAGGAAAAGCCCCACCAGCAAATAAATCACCATCACCAGGCGGGCCTGCAACAGGCCAACCCCCAACCACCGGAACACCCCGGCGATGGGGAGCAAAACCGTCGGGCCGAGACCGTTCGTAGGGCCGTAATACCGGAAGCCCTCGCTGCTGTAATCGGCATAGACTCCGTACTTCACCAGCGCCTTGGGAACATGCAAGTGAGAGCCTTCATCGAACCAGGTCAGGGGGTAATCGGTCAGACGGTACAGCGCCAGAAACAGCAGAATCGCCGCGACAGCGAGGAGAAACACCCGCCGCAACCATGCCTTCCAGGCACTCGCAGCTTTTCTCTCGGATGAAATCATTTTCGCTCCGTCCTCTCCTCTCAACGGAACCACCGGTTAACGATCTCTGGAGGTTGAAAGCCCGGGAGAAAGTTCGCCCGCTCGGGCAAAAATCATGCGTCTTTCTGCCGCTTCACAAATTTGCGTGGCCAGCCGCAGGGCTTTCATCCCATCGCGCGGCGTGACCAGAGGGGTTCTCTTCTCGGCAACGCTCTCGATAAAATGCTGCAACTCTGAAAACAACGGCTCAACCACCGGCACCAGAATGCGTTCCAGCAGGCTCTCCTGGCGGTACTTCACCCCCCGCTTGTTGTGGTTGAGGTACTGGCCGATCGTCCTCCGGTGGATGTCCACCGATTTGTGCAGTAAATCGGCCTCCACATACGCCTCCCAGGCGGTGACGTCAATCGCGCGCACCTTTTGCTCGGTGAGCCGCGAGGCCGTCAGCAAAACCAGCGGTCCCGACGGGAACGAAAGCTGAACGTTGACGTGGTCTACGGCGTTGCCGGTAGCGGTCAACCCGTAAGCGGCGATTTCCGTCGGCTCCTCTCCAATCAGCTCAAGGACGAGATCCAGATCGTGGATCATCAGATCCAGCACCACATTGACATCCGTGTTGCTGCCCGCGTAAGCGCTCAGCCGCCGGAAGTTTACCGCCAGCACCGTCAGGTCTTCCAGGACGTTTTTCATTTCGATATAGGCCGGGTTGAAGCGCTCGATATGCCCCACCTGCACCACCAGGCCGCTCTCTTCTGCCGCCCGGGTGAGGGCTTCGGCCTGCTCCAGGGTTTCGGTGATAGGCTTTTCCACCAGGAGGTGAACCCCGTGTTCAAGGCACATCATCGCCAGGTCATAATGACTGGGAGTGGGGGTCACCAGACTCACCGCGTCCACCTCCTTTAACAGGTCTTCGACCCGCGAGAAGAAGGGCGCATCCAGCCGCTGGGCAATCGACCGGCCAAGTTCGGCGTTCACGTCGTGCACGCCGCTCAACTGCGCCCGTCTGAGCGTGGAATACACGCGGCAATGCTGCTGCCCCATGCGGCCCAGGCCAATCACACCCACTCGAATCGGATTCATTATCTCCTCCCTCTATTCCGCCTTTTCTCGGCAAAAGAATTTATCTGTTTCATTATCCCATTCCTCTCAGGAAACATTGTACAACTCCTGTGAGGGTCACGGCCCGATGAAATTCAAACGGCGTGACTCGAAGGAATCGAAGAACTCTGTTCCCCGGGTTCCCGAATCAATACCATCTACCGCGCCCAGGCGTACCGAATCGATCCGGCGGGTGTCATTATCCACTCCGGTGATGCTGCCCGCCTGCACGCCGTCCACCCAGAAGGTCAGCCCGCCGTTGCTGGCGCCCGGGGCTGTGGAAGCCCGCCAGTCGATCTCCAGAAAATGCGGAGCATCTGAAATGGTGACGTAAGCGGTGGTCAGGAAGGTGCTCCCATTATTACGAATTTGCGCCCGCACCTGATACATCCCGCTCGAACGGCGGAATTCTATCCGCGTGACCACCACCGAAGTTCCCGAATACCCGTAGAAAATATAATGGGCATTCCCATTCGACATGGAAATGCTGTTGGGGTCGAAGTAGAACCGCGCCCGGTAGCGCGTCTCGGCGGCTGGCGTATCATCCACCACATAAATTGCGTTATTGTCATTAATGAGCGCCCTCAATCCATAGCTCCCTCTCAGAGCCGCGCCCGTGTTGACCGAAAGATCGCCCCCGCCTGTGACGCTCGAAGACCAGGCGAGCAAATTGCCACCCTCGAAGCCATCTGCAAAGATCAGGTCAGAGACCGCCGTGGGTGTCAGCGTAGGTGTGCGGGTGGGGGTGGAGGTGCCGGTGGCCGTGGGGGTAGCACTCGGCAGCGGGGTAGCGGTGAAGGTCGGTGAAGAGAGCACGGTTGGCGTGAAGGTAGGGGTGGAGGTGACGGTTGGCGTGATGGTAGGGGTAGCACTCGGCAGCGGGGTAGCGGTGAAGGAGGGCAATGGTGTGGCCGTCGGCAGGCCTGGCGCCGTGGCAGTCGGGCCGCCTGAGAGCGCCGTATATATCAGGCCAATGCGTTGGACTTCTGGGGAAAGGAGGACGTTGCCCGAACTGAGGTTCAGGCGGTATTGCAGGTAACGCCCCGCCGGGCTGACAATCGTATTCCCGTCCAGCTGCGCCCAGGGCGTCCAGGTCACCCCGTCATCCGAGGTGCGTGTCTGGATGTTCAACCCTGTGCCCGCCGGCAAATTTGTCGTTGAAGAAACCGACTGCCATTGTGCCGTGCTCCCCGCATCCTGCACACACGAAGTATAGCTTCCGCCCGAAGGATACGCCCCCGCGCGCACCCAGTCCACCTGCATGGGGCTACCCCCGGAGGTCTGGGGGGTCTGATTGTACAGAAATACCCAGGTGTTGAAAGTAGAAACGCCCGGGATCGTGGCCTGAAGCGCGCCATCCACATAGAAGCGGGTCTCGGTTGCGTTCCATTCGATGCGGAAGAGATGGTAACTGCGCAGATCAATGGTCGGGATGTCAATATCGATCAATGGGGCGCTGCTTCCGCCATCCCGCGCGCGCACATAGGTGGTGTTGGTGTCTCTGGAGACGAAAAGGCGAATCGCCGAATCGTCGGTCACCGAATTGGGGTCCAGCGGCGGCAAAGCGCGGTAAAAGCCCAGGTCAGGCCAGCCGGCATTGGCGGTGGTTGCCCGCTGTAAAGCGCGGGCCTCAAAGAAGCGCACCGGCGCCGACTGAAGATTGGCCTGTGAACGCAAATACGCGCTATCCAGGGTCAACACGCCGTTTGCCACCGAGGGCGGAGCCGTGTACCAGGTATACACATTCCCGGCCACCCACCGCGCCGTATCGACCGCGTTCCCGTTAAAATAATCTTCCACCGAGGCCGCCAGGCGCACTTCTCCGCCTCCGGCATCGCTCACCGTCACATTATCGAGGACGGCGCACACCCGGGCAAAATCGCTCAGCGTGTCGTGAACGATGCTCCCCGAAGAACCAGGCGCCGGAGTGGCAGTGGGCATCGGCGAGGGAGCCTGGGTGGGTGTAGAAGTCAGCGTGCTGGTAGGCTGCGCCACCGGCGTAGCCGTGGGGGTAGTTTGTGAGAGGTCCACCAGATTGAAATTATCCAGAATGTGCTGGTTTACAGCGGTCGAAGCATACGACCATACCCCCACCGCGCCGCTGGCAAAGGCGGTGTTTGTGGCCGTGATTCGCGTGACCTCGTTGATATCCACCCGCACGATGCTTCCAGACGCGGAAAGGGCGAGGGTGGTTGCCTGGGCTGGCTGGTATCCGGCGATCTGATAGCTCCCCAGCTGAGTCCAGTTGTCGATGCGCCACAGGGTCACCAGCCCCGAACTGAATAATTCGGCCACGTAACCGCTGTTGGGGATTCCTCCCGAAAAAGCGCCCAGGCGCACCCCTACGGAGACCGTCCCGGCGTTACTGGCAAAACGCGCATCGACCGATGCCTGCACATTGCTGTACGTTCCGGCGTAAGTCGCCACGGCGTCACCGCCCACGCTGGCGTTGCGCAACGTGCCCGAAACAATCTGCCAGTCTCCGGCGCGCTCAGTCCAGCCGACTCCCAGATTGGTGGAATCCGGGCGGTTGAAATCATCGGTGATTCCGGAAATCTGCGGGGTGGGTGTGAGGGTTGAGGTGCTGGTAGGGGGCGGTAAAGTGGCAGTAAAGGTGGGTGTGGGGGTGAAGGTGGGCGCCGGTGATGGGGTATTGGTGAGCGAGGGCAAGGGGCTGGCTGTGAAGGTGGGGGTCGGCGCAGGAGTATCGGAGGGTTGAAGTGGGAGCGTTGGAGATGGTTCCAGGGTGGCTGTTGAGGTGGGCAATGGAGTGAAGGTGCTGGTGGCCACAGGGGTGTTCACCGGTAGAGGCTCATAATTGAAGGTAATATCCCGCAACTCTGGAGAAACCAGGGGGTTGGCGGTGCTCAATGTAAGCTGATACTGAAGGAAACGCCCTGCCGGGCTGAAAATTTGCCCGTCTACAGCCGGAGACCAGTCACTCCAGGCCGCTCCGTCCGAAGAAGTGCGCGTTTGCAGTGCCAAAGCCGTCCCGTTTGGAAGATCTACCCCCTGGTTGAAGCTCTGCCAGAGCGCATTGCCGCTGGCATCCAGAACGCAGGAGGTGTAGGTGCCCGTCGAGGGGTAAGTCCCCGCCCGCACCCAGTCCACCTGCATGGGGCTGCTCCCCTGGGTGGTGGGCGTCTGATGATACAGAAAGGCGAAGGTGTTCAACGTGGATACCCCCGGCACCGAGGCCTGAATGACCCCGTCCACCAAGAAGTCCGTTCGGTCTGCGTACCATTCCACCCGAAACAGGTGATACTGCTGAAGGTTGAGGGTTGGAATATCTACATCGTACAACGGCGCGCTTCCGTCCCCATCCCGCCCGCGGACATACGTGGTGTTGGTATCGCGGCTGATGAACAGGCGCATCGCCGTATCCGAAGTGACCGCGTTCGGGTCCAGCGGAGGAAGCGCCCGGTAGAACCCCAGATCAGGCCATCCCGCGTTCCCTGCCCCGGCCCGCTGTAAGGCCCGCGCCTCAAAAAAGCGCACCGGAAGCGATTGCATGTTCATCTGCGAGCGCAAGTAACTCGCGTCGAGGGTGAGCGCTCCGTTGCCCACCGTGGGAGGCGTTGTGTACCAGGAATACACATTCCCCACCACCCAGCGCCCGGTATCCACCTCTGTGCCATTGAAATAATCCTCCAGCGAGGCACGCAGGCGCACTTCTCCGCCACCGGCATCGCTGACGCTCACATCGCTGAGGCTGGCGCACACAGCGCCAAAGTCTCCCGCGGTCGTCTGGGTGACGCTCCCGCTGATGGTTTGCGCCCGGGCAATCTGGGTAGGCTGCCCCAGGGCAGTCAACGCCATGGCCAGGATCAGAAAAACCGCTCCGATCCTGGGCGTTATTAACCGCGAGTTTTTCTTTTCGTCCGGTTTCGGGCGAAAGGCCACCCACCGCCCACCAATACTCACCTTCTGTTTCTTACTCATTGCCTTCACTCCTCATGAACCTCAACCCGAGACAACCATAAAAAAGAGAGACTTTGAACGGTTACTTTCCATCCAGGGGATAAATATCATCCAGGGGACGGCAAGCCACCCGGTAATCATACAACGTTTCGATCAAACGGCGTCCACAGCGGCCAAGGTCGCTGGCCAGCGAACGGTCCTTCAGCACCTGCACCACAGCACGGGCAAACTCGGCTGGCGTATCCGCAATGAGCACATGCCGACCATGTTCCACCGCGATGCCTTCGCAGCCGATGGATGTGGTCACCACGGGCAACTCCTGCGCCAGGGCATTGAGGATTTTCACCCGCATGCCCCCGCCCGCCCGGAGCGGCACCACCATCACCCCGGCCTGCTCCAGAAAGGGGAGCGGGTCTTCCACATACCCGGTCACCCGGATGAGCCCGTCCTGTTCTGCGAGAGCCACCACTTCTTTCGGGGGGCGCGCTCCGATGATATCCAGCACGGCGTCCGGTTTCTCGCGGCGTATCAACGGCAAGACCGATTGCACAAACCACACAATGCCATCCACATTGGGCTGCCAGAACATCGTTCCAATGGTTACAATGCGCTCGGCCTCAGGCGCCCGGCACACAGGACGCACCTCGTCAGCATTCACCGCAATCGGGACGACGTGGAATTTTCTGCCTGTCCCGCTCACCTCTTCGAGCGCACGCCGGTCTTCCTCGCTGACCGCCAGCACAGCGTCGAAAACCTGGCACATCTTTCCTTCATACCGCCGCAGAAGGCGCCAGTCGCGTCCATACACCCGTTTTAAAAGCCCTCCCGGCATGGTGCTCGCCATGCGCCGGTAAAGAAGCCAGAGCGCATTATGCGTATCCAGCACCTTCTTCCCCGCACGGGCTGCCAGCGCGTATTGCGCCATATTGAGCTGGTCGGCATGCACCGCATCGAAAGCCTCCCGCGCCGAGACCTCTCGCACCAGCCTGAACATGGCGCCTCTCGCATCCCGCGCGATGACCCAGGGCGCTCCTGTGACCAGGCTCTTAAGCAGGGCCACACCGTCGCGGAGAGCTCCCCGTTCCATTGGAACCGTGAATACCCCGGCGCAGAAACGGCAAAGTTGCTCCACCTCGCGCGACTGATCCCCGCGCACAAACGAGACCAGGGTCACCTCATGCTGGCGGGCCAGGTACTGGATCAGATTCCAGGTCTTCACCTTGGGGCCGCTATCCGGAGGGTAGGGTAACACCTGAGTCAGAAGGAGAATTTTCATGGTCAAAAGAGGTGCACCCTGCGGAAAAGCTGCCAGTAAGCGCGGCTTTGGTTTTGCGCTCCGGGCTGCCGCAGCACAACCGAAATTACCCAGCCCATGGTCGTACGCGCCAGGCTGCTGCACCCCAGCAACAGCTTGTAAAAAAAGGCGGTCACCGGCCCGTAATGCTTGCGGAAAAATTGCACCCGGCTCTGATACAGGCGGATCAGAGTTTCTCTTCCGGCGAGGTTGGCCGACCCACCCCACACGTGCACCACCCGCGCCTCAGGCACGTATCGCACCTTCCAGCCCGCCTGCTTCATGCGGTAACACAGATCGGTCTCTTCCGAGTACATAAAGAACGTCTCATCGAACCCGCCCACCTGCTCCAGCGCCTCGCGCCGCACCAGAATACAGGCGCCCATCACCCAGTCGACCTCGCGCGGGGTGTCCATCGCCCACCAGGTCATCTGATACCCCCCGAACACCCGGCTATGAGGGAAGAGCCGATCAAGCCAGAGCGTCTGCCACAGTTCGCTGGCCAGGGTCGGGAATGCGTAACAGGAACGCTGGAGGCGTCCATCTTCATAAAAAAGCTGTGCCCCCGCGATCCCCGTATCTGGATGGTCGCGCATTGCCTGAAGCAGGGCTTCCAGCGCCCCTGCCTGCAGGAAGGCATCGCTGTTGAGCAAAAGGAGAAAGCGCCCCGTGGATTGCGCCATCGCCTGGTTGTTGGCGCGCGCAAAACCCACGTTCTGCGCATTGACGATCAGATGCGCCTGAGGATAGGCCCTTTGCACGAAGGCCACACTGTCATCCTCAGAGGCGTTATCCACCACCCAGAGATCATAATCGACCCCTGCGCCGTGTTCCGCCAGCGCCGCCAGGCAACGGGCCAGGTACTGGCGGGCGTTCCAGTTAACGATAATCACCGAGACCTCAGGCATGAGAGACTGGCACCTCCTGCGCCCCTTCCCGGGCGGTGAGGATATCCAGCGAGAGGATAAGCCCCAGGAACAACCAGCTGTACACGGTGTAACTGAATCCCATGATCGTCTGAGTATAGGCAAAGGGCAGCAGCCAGTCGCCAAATCCCATGATCACCACACACCCTGCCAGCCCCCCCAGCAGCGCCACGCTGAGGCCTTCCAGAAAGTCACGCCGGCCCCTCACCCGCCGATACACCGCCCAGCCGCGCCAGGCGAGCACGCCGAAGAGGGCCAGGTAAAACGCCATCCCCACCACACCCGTCTGGGCGAGAATATCGATGTAGTTGCTGTGGGTGGCCATCCCTTCTGAGGGGTTATAGCTCATGTAATACGCCGCATACCCGGCCGGGCCCATGCCGAACAAAAAATGCTGGCTGGTGAATTTCCAGTTGATCTGCCAGGCGGTAAAGCGGGTATCGCCGCTCACCTCTTTTTCACTGCCCAGCCAGCTTTCAATAAGACCGGTATTAAGAACAATATAAAGAACCAGAATAAAAACCCCCGCCAGGAAAAGACGTTTGGAGCGCAGGAAGAGGATGACCATGGCGGCCACCAGTCCAGGCAGCCAGCCCGCCACCCAGGAAATATTCAGCACAAAGCCGTGATACACCCACGCCAGCGCCAGAAGGAGGAGAAACGCCCGGGTGCTTTTCTTCATCTTCTCATCGAACAAACCGAGGGCCAGCCCCAGGCCAATGACCCACATACTGGCCAGCCCGCCGGTATTGGCCGGGAGAGAAATCGGAAGCAGGTTATCCACCATCCCCGCCACCCCCAGGAAGATCATCATCCACACCATCAGCCGAATGTACTTCTCCTCGCGCAGCACGTTGGCAGAAAATAAAACCAACGCGGGAGAGACGATCATCACCAGGGCCGAGGCAATCTGCACAAAATAAAACGTGCGCCACAGGTACACCAGCGGATCGCGAAACACCGCGCTCCACACGATCGAAACGATTACCACGGCAATAAACCCGAAGACCGGCGCATTGGCAGGGGTACGCTCCAGGTGAATGTGCCTCTCGACGAGCGCCATCCGCAGCAACCAGAGAAAAATGAACAGCACTCCCAGCACCAGGCTAATCACCAGGCGGCTACCCGTGCCCGTAGGTAAACTGAAGGGAACAAAAGCCGCCGCGAAGAGGATGATCACCGGCGCCAGAACCAGCCGCTTCTCAAGAATGAGGACAAAAACCGCCCCAAAAGGCAGCGCCAGCAGCGCCACTCCATAAAGAGGGCTCTTCCATGCCGTTAAGACCGAGACCCCAAAGGTCAGGAGAAACAGGCTGAGGATGAGGCCGAACTTAAGCAACAGAGCGCGCCGGGCATCGAGGGCCAGCCACAACCGCGTTCTCCAATCCACATCGTCCATCAGAGGTTCCTTCGGGCGTTTCATCGTCGGATGGATTCTCCAGAGGAGATCTCGACCAGAAAGTCGTCCAGACGCTCGACGATCGCATTCCAGCCGTAGTGCGTTTCAACCAGAGCGCGCCCGTTCTCTCTCAGGCTGGCGCGCAGGGCAGGGTCTGACATGATGCGCAGCGCCGCCCGCGCAAACTGCGCGGGCAGATCGGCGATCAGGAGATGACGCCCGTCCTCGAACGACAATCCCTCCGCCCCACGGGAGGTCGAAACGATGGGCGTCCCCGCCGCCCAGCCTTCCAGAATCTTCAGCCGGGTTCCGCCGCCAGTCAGCAGTGGCACCACATTCACACATGCCCTGCGCAACATCGGGCGTAAATCTGCCAGGTAACCGGTGAACACGATCTTTTCGCGCAGATTCAGCCGTTCCAGGGGAGCCGGGTCTGTCTTGCCGGTGACGTAAAGGCGCGCTTCGGGCCGTTCGGCGAGGATGAGCGGGTAGATTTCTCGCGTGAAATACTCTAATCCCTCAAAATTCACCCGATAAGAGACTGCGCCCGTGAAAATCAGGCTGTCCGGTTCCATTTCCTTTTCATCGGCAGGCTGGTAAAAGGAAAGATCCACTCCGTTGGGGATGACCGCCATTTTCTTAAGCTGAGGCGCACAGCGCATCACCGCCTCACGTTCGGGCTCCGATACCACCGTGCAGCCATCGAACTCATTCAGCAGATGCCCAAGGTAACGCGAGAGCTTCCACCACGTCAACCGGTAACGCAGACGGCGCAATGGATGGGGTTCATCCAGCGAGCGCCGGGCAATCTTCGTAACTTCCAGCTCTTCCAGCACTTTCCGAGCGCCGCTCACCAGGCGCGCATAGGGGGCCATATCCAGTTCAGAGGCAATGACCAGATCGTACCTTTCCTTTTCGGCCAGCCTGGAAACCGTATCCGCCATTGCCCGGCTGTACGTATCCAGCAACGAACGCGGAGTGGGTGAAAAAAACCCTGCCAGCGCCGTCAGCTTGCCCGGTTGAAAAGCACGGTACGGCACGGTGAGCACCTCGCCAAGAAACCCCCTCAACACCTCACAGGAATCGGGAGAAGGCGGGTCTTCCACAAAGGAAATCAGGTCTACCCTGTGTTTCCGGGCCAGCCCCTTGAGAAGGTGAAAAACCCGCATTCTGGCGCCATTATCCGGCGGGTGCGGAAACCAGCGAGACAGAAACAGGATCTTCACGGTCTGGCGCTCCAGATTCCCGTCTTCCCGTGAAAGTAATCCCAGATGGCCTGCGCCATCGCCCGACGCTGTTCCCGCTTATAACGCCATTTCGGGCGCAGACTCCAGCTGACCAGCGTGCGCAGGTACTCGCCGAGCAGGGTATGCGCCCAGGCCTGCCTTCCGGCGCCCACCTTCTTAAGGAAGAGCAGCCGGTTGCGCGTCATGTAATAATGCACGGTGGCAGAAGCCTCCCGCGCTTCGGGAGAAATCTTATGCCAGATTTTCGTCCCCGGTACATGGATGACCCCGTACCCTGCCCGACGGATGCGCACACACCATTCCACTTCCTCGTAATAGGCAAAAAAGCTTTCATCCAGCAGACCCGCGGCTTCCAGGGCCTCCCGCTTCACCAGCATGGCGCAGCCA
>Ga0226835_1001491_pt1 | contig 12532 bp, 9 predicted proteins | sample LAC_MetaG_1_FD_163627 | JGI IMG/M metagenome (GOLD analysis project Ga0226835, IMG submission 163627) | Anaerobic ammonium oxidizing microbial communities from anammox membrane bioreactor (MBR) in UC Berkley, California, United States -... | ecosystem: Engineered > Bioreactor > Anaerobic >...
CCTCGGCCGGCGTGCCCTGCGCCACGATGCGTCCGCCATGCACGCCGGCGCCGGGGCCGACATCGACCACGTAATCGGCGAGGCGGATCGCGTCCTCGTCGTGCTCGACCACGATCACGGTGTTGCCAAGGTCGCGCAGCCGCTTCAGTGTCTCGAGCAGGCGGGCATTGTCGCGCTGGTGCAGGCCGATGCTCGGCTCGTCGAGCACATAGAGCACGCCGGTCAGCCCCGAGCCGATCTGCGAGGCGAGCCGGATGCGCTGGCTCTCGCCGCCGGAGAGCGTGCCGGAGGCGCGCGCGAGCGTGAGATAGTCGAGGCCGACGTCGCTCAGGAATTTCAGCCGCTCGCGGATCTCCTTGAGCACGCGCGCGGCGATCTCGTTCTGCTGCTTGCTGAGTCCGCCGGGCACGCCGGCGAACCATTCGCCGGCGCGGCGGATGCTCATCTGCGCGACCTCGCCGATATGCAAGGCCCCGATCTTCACGCACAGCGCCTCGGGCTTGAGGCGGTGGCCGGCGCAGGCGTCGCACGGCACGTCGGTGAAATATTTCTGCAATTCCTCGCGCGCCCATTCGCTCTCGGTCTCGCGGAAGCGGCGCTCGAGATTGGTGACCACGCCCTCGAACGGCTTTTTCGTCGTGTAGGAGCGAAGCCCGTCGTCATAGACGAATTTGATCTCGTCCTCGCCCGAGCCGTAGAGGATCGCCTCCTGCGTCTTCTTCGGCAACGCCTTCCATTTGCTGTCGAGCGTGAAGCGGTAATGCTTGCCGAGCGCTTCCAGCGTCTGGGTGTAATAGGGCGAGGAGGATTTCGCCCACGGCGCGATCGCGCCCTTGCGCAGCGTCGCGTCGCGGTCGGGAATGACGAGATCGGCGTCGATATGCTGCTCGACGCCGAGCCCGCCGCATTTGGGACAGGCGCCGAACGGATTGTTGAACGAGAACAGGCGCGGCTCGATCTCCGGAATGGTGAAGCCGGACACCGGGCAGGCGAATTTCTCGGAAAAGACCAGCCGCTCCTCGTGATGGGCGCCTTTCAACAATTTCCGTCCGTCATGGCCGGGCTTGTCCCGGCCACCCCGCTTAGCGACGCCGCCCTCCTGATCGGGATCGCCGGCACTCGCCGCTTCGCGGTGGCCCGGCGATGACGAGGATGAAGGGGACGCATCGGCGAACTCCGCCACCACCAGCCCCTCGGCGAGATGCAGCGCGGTCTCGAAGCTTTCCGCGAGCCGCTGGCTGATGTCGGGGCGCACGACGACGCGGTCCACCACCACGTCGATATTGTGCTTGAACTTCTTGTCGAGCGCAGGCGCCTGCGCGATCTCGTAATACTGGCCGTCGATCTTCAGGCGCTGGAAGCCGCGCTTCATCCAGTCGGCGATCTCCTTCTTGTATTCGCCTTTGCGGTCCTGCACGACCGGCGCCAGGATGTAGAGGCGCGTGCCCTCGGGCAGCGCCAGCACGCGATCGACCATCTGCGAGATCGTCTGGCTCTCAATCGGCAGTCCCGTCGCCGGCGAATAGGGCACGCCGACGCGCGCCCAGAGCAGGCGCATATAGTCGTAGATCTCGGTGACGGTGCCAACGGTGGAGCGCGGGTTCTTCGAGGTGGTCTTCTGCTCGATGGAGATGGCCGGCGAGAGGCCGTCGATCTGGTCGACGTCCGGCTTCTGCATCATCTCCAGGAACTGCCGCGCATAGGCCGACAGCGACTCCACGTAGCGGCGCTGGCCTTCCGCATAGATGGTGTCGAAGGCCAGCGAGGACTTGCCCGAGCCCGACAGGCCGGTGAACACCACGAGCGCATCGCGCGGGATTTCCAGATCGACGTTCTTGAGATTGTGCTCGCGCGCGCCGCGGATGGCGACGACGCGGGAGTCGGGAGCATTCTTCTTGCCGGGCATGTCGCTCATGGGGCGTGCAGGTCGGGTCCGGCGCGCGGTCGCGGACGGACTTGGGGACGAGTTTTCGGAACATAGTGAGAACAGGCCGCGCGCGCCAGCCCCGCCCGGCGCATGGGCGCCATCTTTTCAACAGTGGTCGCTGCGATCAGCGCTGTTTCTGCACCCAGAACTGATACATGCCGCCGAAGGTCGCCGGATGGGCCAGCTCGAACGCGTGCCAGCGCTCGAGGTCGGTCGCGGCGACGTCGTCGGGGAAGCGGGCCCGGTAGCGGCCGAGGATTTTCGGACCCGCATCGAAGCCGAGGAAGGTCAATCCGCTCGCCCGCAGGAACAAGGCGATCTGCGGCAGCGTGAAGCGGTGCTCCTGCACGTGGAACACGAGGTCGCGGCAATCGCTCACGCTGAAGAAGTCGGCATAGCGCACGAGCGTGCGCACGGGATCGTCCGCGGGCAGCGCGAGCACGTCCTGCCGGAAACGGCGGATATCGCCGGGGCTGTCGCCATAGCCGCGCGCGGCCGCGAAGTTGCGCGCCGCGACGACCTGCTGGCGCGCGATCTCGCTGTAGAGCGCGATCCGCATCACGCCGGCCGGCCGCAGCAGTGAGATCAGCACGTTCCAGCCGACGATGGGGTCGGCGAGGTGATGCAGCACGCCGGAACTGTCGATGACGTCGAAGTCGCGGCCGAGATCCTTCAGCCTGAGGATGTCGGCGCGCCCGTATTCGATGTTGCGCAGGCCGAGCTCGTCGGTCTTGCGCCTGGCATAGGCGAGGCTCGTGAGGCTGAGGTCGATCGCCAGGATGTGCGCACCGGCGATGCGTGCCGTGATGTCGACGAGCTGCTGGCCGGTGCCGCAGCCGGCGACGAGCACGTCGACGCTGCCCTTGTGGCCGATGTCGCGCACGCCGGTATGCGGAAAAAGCCGCCGAAGCTGCACATTGATATCGATGCTGCTGCCGGGCGGCGCGGTCTTGATCCAGCGCGGATAGGGGTTGCGCTCGTATTGCTGCCGGACGCGGCGCGACACGTCGTCCTCGACCGGGGTGAGGATCGCCATGCTTTCGCGCAGGCGCGCTTCCTCAAGGGGTTCGCGGATCGTGCGGATCAGAAGCGCCGCCACCTGCGCGGGCCATGCGCGCCGCAGCAGCCGGTCGCTACCCGCGATCGCGTGCAGCGGGCCGTAGGCGGCCAGCGCGGCGAGCCACAGAGCCGGGACGAGCGCGTCGTCGTTGAGCGCCGATTGCAGGCGCGCGCGTAATGCGTCGGCCTTTTGCCGCTCGTCGTCGGACACCGCATAGGCATATTCGTTGATGAAGCACTGGTGCGCGAGCGCAAGATGGAAGCCGGACGCGGCGTCTGCCTCGGGCGCGAGCGCGGCATCGAGCAGATGCCGGCGCGCGGCGGTGAGGAAGCGTTCGGCCTCGATGTCGGCAAGCAGCATATTCTCCAGCGCTGCGCGGAGAAGGGCGTTGCTTGCGAGCGCCTGCAGGCCGGCCTCGCCGTAAAGCTCTTCGGCCGGAGCAATCTTCGGCCAGTCCGCGGCGGCGCGCGCGATGGCACCGCCGACGACCGGATCGGCCTTGATCATCGCGATGGCGTGACGGGCGAATTCGCTGGCGCGCCCCCAGGGCACTTCGATCGCCTTCGTCAGCCAGGCGCGCGTGTCGTCGTCGCGATCCGGAAGCGCCGGCAGGTTTTGCAGGCATTGCGCGAACAGCATTCGCGTCTCCGGCGTCTCGGCGATGCGCAGGGCATTCTTGGCCGCGGCGAAAGCCCCGATCACGTCGTCCATCCCGATCCGCGCCACGCCGAGATGGATATGCGCGGCCAAAAGGCGCGGATCGTGTGCGAGGATCTGCTCGCAATGCGCCACCGCATCCGCAAAGCGCGACAGAGCGATGAGCGTGCCGCAGAAATTGATGTGCGCGTCCATGAAATCCGGCACGGACTCGATGGCGCGCAGGTAGCAGTTCATCGCCTCGATGAGATCGCCGTCCTGGCGCGCGCGGTGGCCGCGTTCGACCTGGGCGGTTGGGGACAGGGCGGCACTCGCATGCAGCGTCCCGGCCGCCGGCAAGGTCAGCCCCATGGTCGGTCCCAAAGTCGGTACCGCGGCCGATCCTTTGCCCCCGCCGCGGCCCGCAGCGCGCCTTGCTTTGCGGTTCATGCAGAATCACCCCCGTTCGGGGGCATTATCCATGATTTTCCCGGTCCGGCCCGGCGGCGCGGGAACCGGAGCGGCGGCCCGGCCGTTAGCTTTTGTCGAGCGTAACAGCGGGGATTTGTCCATGGCCACGCGTGCGTATTGGTCCGGCCGCCTGCGGCTGGCCTTGGTGTCCATTCCGGTCGAGGTGATCTCGGCGATCAAAGGCTCCAGCCGCATTTCCTTCAACCAGATCCACGCCCCGAGCGGAAAACGCATCCGCTACGAGAAGGTCGTGCCGGGCCTGGGCCCGGTCGATGCCGACGACATCGTGAAGGGCTACGAGGTGGAGAAGGGCAAGTATGTCCTCTTGACCGACGAGGAAATCAACGACGTCAGGCTGGAAGCGAAGAAATCGATCGAGCTGGTTCAATTCGTGGATGAGGATACGATCGATCCGGCCTTTTTCGAGCAGCCTTTTTTCGTGCTGCCCAAGGAAGAGGATGAAGACGCCGAGGAGGCCTATGTCGTCCTGCGCGAGGCGCTGAAAAGGACCGGCAAGGTGGCGCTTGGGCAGATCGTGGTGCGCGGACGCGGCTCGATCGTCGCCATCAAGCCGCACGGCAGGGGCCTGATGATGGAGACCCTGCGCTATGCCGACGAGGTGAAGAAGGCAGACACCGCCTTCGAGGACATCCCGGCCAGGAACGCGGACGCCGAACTGGTCGAGCTCGCGGAAGACCTCATCAGGAAGAAATCGGCCGCCTTCCATCCCGAGAAATTCAAGGACACCTACACCACGGCTCTGCGCGAGCTGATCGAGGCCAAGCTTGAGAAGCGCGCGCCGAAGGAGATCGAGGAAGCCCCGCCGGCCAGCAACGTCATCGATCTCATGGACGCCCTGCGCCGCTCGGTCGGCCGTGAGGGCGGCAAGGAGGGCGGCAAGACCCAGCAGCGCGCGCCGGCGGGCCAGCGCCGCTCCGCCGCCAAGAAGAAATCTGCTAAGACATCGCGCAGGAAGTCCGCGCGCAAGAGAGCTGCCGCCTAGATCATGCCGACCGCCGACCGGCTCCGCGACTACAACCGCAAGCGCGATTTCACGCGCACGCCGGAGCCGAAAGGCACCGCCCGCAAATCCGGCCGCAAGCTGCGCTACCTGATCCAGAAGCACGACGCGAGCCACCTGCATTACGACTTCCGCCTGGAATGGAACGGCGCGCTGATGAGCTGGGCCGTCCCGAAAGGGCCGAGCGAGAACCCCGACGACAAGCGCCTTGCCGTGCATGTCGAGGATCATCCGGTCGCCTATGGCGGCTTCGAGGGCACGATTCCGGAAGGCGAATACGGCGGCGGCACCGTGATGCTGTGGGACCGCGGCTCCTGGACGCCGCATCAGGACGACGTCGACGCCGCGCTGAAGAAAGGCAAGCTCAGCTTCGAGCTGCACGGCGAGCGGCTGCACGGCAACTGGGCGCTGGTGCGCCTGCGCGCGCGCAGGCCGTCCGACAAGAAAGATTCGGACAACTGGCTGCTCATCAAGGAGAACGACGAGCATGTCCGCCGCAACGGCAGGCCGATCGTCGAGCGCGAGACGACGAGCGTGGCGTCCGGCCGCGCGATGGAGGAGATCGCCGCCGGCCGGAAGGTCTGGCACTCGAACAGGAAGGCGAGGGGCGCCCCGAGCGGCGATCCGATCATCGTCGGCGGCCGGCCCGGCCGGAAAACGGAAAAAACCGGTACGGCCAAAACCGGCGCCGCGAAACGCAAGGCGAAAGCCGGCGGCGTAAAAAAAAAGACTTCGCGCTCCCGCCGTTCGTAGCACCGCAGCTCGCCACCCTCGTCGAGGCGCCGCCCGCCGGCGCCGAATGGCTGCATGAAATCAAGTTCGACGGCTACCGGATCATGACCTCGGTCGCGGACGGGCGCGTCGTGATGCGCACGCGCAAGGGCCTCGACTGGACCGACAGGTTCCGGCCGCTCGTTCCGGCATTGGCGCGGCTCGATTGCGGCGCGGCCCTGCTCGACGGCGAGATCGCGGTTGCGGATGCGCAGGGGCGCACCAATTTCGGCGCGCTGCAGGATGCCCTGTCGGGCGGCCGGGGCCGCATGGCCTATTATCTATTCGACATCCTGCATCTGGACGGCGAGGATCTGCGCGGGAAGCCGCTCACCGCGCGCAAGGAGATTCTCAAAGGGCTGCTCGGCGGCAGGACGAACGGGCCACTCGCCTATTCGGATCATATCATGGGGCACGGCGACGACGTGTACGCCGATGCCTGCCGCCTGCATCTCGAAGGCGTCATCTCCAAGCTCGCCGCTGCGCCCTATCGCTCCGGCCGCAGCAAGGGCTGGCTGAAAAGCAAATGCGGCATGGAGCAGGAATTCGTCGTCATCGGCTGGCGGCCGTCGGGCAAGGCCGGGCGGCCGTTCTCGTCCATCCTGCTGGCGGTCCGCGAGGGCGGGCGGCTGCGCTATGCGGGCCGGGTCGGCACCGGCTATTCCGAAACGCGGCTGCGCGGTCTGCGCGCCGAATTCGGCAGGCGGGCGCGCAAGACCCCGCCGACGGACGACGTGCCGCCCGCGATCGCGCGGCAGGCGCGGTTCGTCGAGCCCGAGCTTGTGGCCGAGATCGAATTCCGCGGCTGGACCCGCGACGGCCTGGTGCGGCAGGGCTCGTTCAAGGGATTGCGCGGCGACAAGCCGGCGACCGAAATCGTCAGGGAGCGACCGATGGCAAGGCGCAAGGCGGTGGCGTCCGCGAAGAAGGAAAAGGCCGGAAGAACCCGCGCGGCAAGGACGGCCGCGGCGCGGGCGGACGTGCGGATCAGCGACGACGGACCGGAGGAGATCGCCGGCGTGCGCGTCACCCATCCCGACCGCGTGCTGTTCCCGGCGCAGGGCATCACCAAGCGGAAGTTGATCGAACACTATCTCTCGATCGCCGACGCGATGCTGCCGCACATCGTCGAGCGCCCGATCAGCCTGGTGCGTTGCCCGCGCGGCAGCGGCAAGGCCTGCTTCTTCCAGAAGCACGCCTCGGACGGTTTTCCCGACGACTTCAAGGCGGTGCGGATCAGGGAGAAATCCGGCGCCGATCAATATCTCTATATCGAGGACGAGGGCGGCCTCGTCGCGTCGGTGCAGATGGGCGTGCTCGAACTGCATCCGTGGGGCTGCCATGTGGATGCGATCGAGAAGCCGGACCGGATGATCTTCGATATCGATCCCGATGCCGGGCTCGATTTCGCGCACGTGCGCGCGGCGGCCGCGGAATTGCGCGACCGGCTGCAGGAAACGGGACTGGAGACGTTTCCGATGGTGACCGGCGGCAAGGGCGTGCATGTGATCGCGCCGCTGATGCGCGGGCATTCCTGGGACGAGCATCGCGCGTTTGCGGAAGCGCTGGCGCGCGTGATGGCCGAGGACAGTCCCGACCGCTATGTCGCCAGCATGTCGAAGGCGAAACGCAAGGGAAAGATATTCATCGACTATCTGCGCAATACGCGCGGGGCGACCGCGGTCGCGCCGTTCTCGACGCGGGCACGGCCCGGCGCCTATGTCGCGATGCCGGTGTCGTGGCCGCAGCTTGCGCGCATGAAGGACGCGCATCCGGTGCGGGTCGGGGAGGCCAGACGCTATCTCGGCAGGCGCGATCCCTGGCCGGATTACTTCAAGGTGAGGCAGAAGCTGCCGACGCCGAAAGGTCAGCGCCCGCCACCGAAACGGTAATTGAGGCCGAGCCGCCAGACCGCATTGGTCGCGGTGCTGGAGGCGCCGATGCCGGAATAGGTCTTGGCGAGGTCGATCGTGTCGACGTGCAGATATTCGATCCGGGCGGTGACGTTCGAACCATAGAGCGCGGTTTCCAGCCCAAGCCCCCAGACGAAGGCGGCCTGCGGCTCGGAGCCGGTGAGCGCGGTCGTCGTGCCGGCCACGGTGACGCTGCCGCTGTGGCGCATCTCGGTGACCGCGAGCCCGGCGGTGCCGTAGAGCAGCCATTGATCGAGCGCGAAGCCCGCGCGTCCGCGCGCGGTCGCGAGCCAGGGGATTTCGCTGTCCAGCGACAGCGTCACGCCTCCCACGCTCGAATTGAAACGGTTGCCCTGCCACGACCAGCCGAAATCGCCTTCGAGGCCGAGCACGAGCGGACCGAGTTGGCTGTTCATGCCGAGCTGGAAGCCGGCGAGGGCGCCGTCGAAATCCTCCGCCGTCTGGAACAGCGTGCCGCCCGCGCTCACCGACTGGCGCGCGGACGCAAAGCCGTAGCCGGCATGGGCGCCGACATAGAAGCCACTCCAGTTATAGGGACCGAGAGCGGGAATGCGCAGGTCGGCGGCCTGCGCGGCCGGTGCGGCCAGTCCCGCGGCAATGGCAAACACGCAAACGCAACGATACCCGCAACGATACGTCACACCCGTCCCCACCTGCCGTGCCCCGGCCGGAACGCTAGCAATGGCGGGTTGCGCGGAGGTTACCGTGCTGCTAGAACAAAAACAGAACAAAACGGGCAAAATCCGAAACCGCCGGGAGCCCCTTGTGGAAAAGGGACGCCGGTGCGGGTGCCGGCGCGGCCTTCGGACTAGGGTTGCGTCACGGATAAACGCGGATGCGGGCGACAGCGGGAGAGTGTGATGGCAGGCAGCGTGAACAAAGTGATCTTGATCGGAAATCTCGGCGCCGACCCCGAAATCCGCCGCACGCAGGACGGCCGGCCGATCGCGAACCTGCGCATCGCCACCTCGGAAAGCTGGCGCGACAAGGCGACCGGCGAGCGACGCGAGAAGACCGAGTGGCACCGCGTGGTGATCTTCAACGAGGGCCTGTGCCGGATCGCCGAGCAGTATCTGAAGAAGGGCGCCAAGGTTTACATCGAGGGCGCGCTGCAGACGCGCAAATGGACCGACAAGGAAGGCATCGAGAAATACTCGACCGAGGTGGTGCTGCAGGGCTTCAACTCGCAGCTCACCATGCTCGACCGTGCCGGCGGCGGAGCGGGCGGCGGCGACTTCGGCGGCGGCGGCAACGATTTCGGCTCGCCCGGACCAACGGCGGCGCGCAAGCCGGCCATGGCCGGCGGACGCCGCGACGACATGGACGACGAGATTCCGTTCTAGTTTCCGTTTCTGGATTCTGATCTCGCGGTCTGCCCCCTCGCGGACGTTGCGACCGCGTGCGGGCTTCAAATTATGGTTGCAGCGCCACCTTCATGCCTGTTGTAATTGTGCCGCCACGGCTTTTGTGGTGACAGCGACAGGGGTGACAAGCATGACAACGCGATTTCTGATCGCCGGTGCGACGCTTTGTGCCGCGCTCGTGATGGCCGGTCCGGCCGATGCCGCAAGGAAACGTTCCGGCATCGTGCTCGACAAGCAGTTCAGCGGCTGCGCCGTTTGGGCGCCGCCGGCCTGCGTTCTGGTCGGCAAATACAACGTGACGGGATCGGGCATCATTCCGGGCACGTACGTGAAGGGAATGGGCAAGCCCACCGGCGGCATGAGCCCGTGCCCCGGAACGCCGATGAAAGTCAGCAGCTTCCAGACGTTGAGTCTGTGCCTGATACCGTGGCGCACGCGCTGACTGCGTACGCTCTGCGCGCGGCCGGAATGCCGCGCGCTACAGCGTTCAGGTTTATTCGGAATCGTCATGCGCGGGCTTGACCCGCGCATCCATCGGAAAGATGGGCCGCTTCAGAAGGATGGATTGCCGGGTTAAATCTGCGATCAAGCCGATTGGAAATCGGCCCCGGTTGTCCGGCAATGACGGGACCCGCTTTCATCAAAAGCGAAACGACTCTAAGCCGTCTGCCGGTCGCCGGGCTTCGCCGTCAGCGCCGACGCCGTCACGGCGCAGAATGCCGCGAACATGATGACGGCATTGATCGCGTGCGAATATTCCCAGCGCAGGCGCAGCGCCTCCCAGCCTTCGGGAAGCTGCGTCCAGTTCGCGGTCGCGACATTGGCCGGGTAGGTCACCGCGAAGAACACGGCGAGATTGGCCGCGATCAGGATCGTCGCGGCCAGCGCCCAGACGAAGGCCGTCCGCCGGCGGCGGACCATCACCGCGTTGACCGCGTTCGCGGCGAGTGCGGCGATAATGACGGCGCCGAGCAAGGACCAGCCGCGATAGATGCCCTGGACCGCAAGATAGGCCTCCTGCGACAGCGCGATCTTGTTGGGGAGCGCGAACAGGTGCGCCCCGCCGGGCACGAGCACGACGGCCGTCAGGACGATGGCGGCGAACTGAACAAGGCGGACCGGCATGCCATTCTCCTGCGCACGATTGCGAAGGCGGGCGTTGATACCAACCGTTCGTCGTGCGTAATGTTCCGGCAGTGTCACAGGCCGGACGGATGCAATGACGACGCTTGCGGTTTCGCTGCTCAGGGCCCTCAAGGCGCACGGCGCGCGCGAGATATTCGGCATCCCCGGCGATTTTGTGCTGCCGTTCTACAAGGCGATCGAAGACAGCCGCATCCTGCCGCATTTCGAACTGAGCCACGAGCCCGCGGTCGGCTTCGCCGCCGACGCCGCCGCGCGCTATCACGGCGGACTCGGCGTCGCGGTCGTCACCTACGGCGCGGGCGCGTTCAATCTGGTCAATCCGGTGGCCGGCGCCTATGCCGAGCGCTCGCCGGTCGTGGTGATCGCGGGCGCGCCGGGCGCGGCCGAGCGCACGAGCGGCTTCCTGCTGCACCATCAGGCGCGCAGCATCGACACCCAGCTCGCGGTGTTCCGCGAGATCACCTGCGACCAGGCCGTGCTCGACGATCCGGCGGCCGCGCCGGGGGAGATCGCGCGCGTGCTGCAGTCGGCGCGCGAGCGCTCGCTGCCGGTCTATATCGAGTTCCCGCGCGATATGGTGAACGTGCCGGCGGCCGGCGTGCCGCAGCTCAAGCGCCGGCCGACCGATGCGGAGGCGCTCGCCGAATGCGCCGACGAAGTCCTCGCCCGGCTCGCCGCCGCGAAGTCGCCGGCGATCATCGTCGACGTCGAAATCCGCCGCTTCCATTGCGAGCAGCGCGTGGCGGCGCTCGCGCGCAAGCTCGGCATCCCGGTGGTGACCACGTTCATGGGCCGCGGCCTGATGGCCGACGCGCCGGACGTCGTGGCGGGCACCTATCTCGGCGCGGCCGGCGATCCGCACATCACGAAGCTCGTGGAGGCTGCCGACGCGCTGCTGCTGCTCGGCGTCATCATCTCCGACACCAATTTCGCGCTGTCGCAGCGCCGGTTCGATCCGCGCCGCACCGTGCTCGCTATCGACCGGCAGGTGCGGGTCGGCCATCACCTTTATGCCGACATGCCGCTCGACGATCTGGTCGATGCGCTGATTGCGCGCGCGCGCAAGGCGAAGGCGCGCAGGAGCGTGCGGCGGCGGCCGAAGATTGTCTATCCGCGCAAGCTCAAACTCGACGACAGGCCGATCCGCCCCTCCGACATCGCCTGCGCGATCAACGACCTGTTCGACCGCCACGGCGTCATGCCGATGGCCGCCGACATGGGCGACTGCCTGTTCACCGCCATGGAGATCGAGAATTCGGCGCTCGCCGCACCCGGCTATTATGCCGGCATGGGCTTCGGCGTGCCGGCGGGGATCGGGGTCGCCGCCGCCACCAAGAAGCGCCCGCTCATCCTGGTCGGCGACGGCGCCTTCCAGATGACCGGCTGGGAGATCGGCAATTGCCGCCGCTACGGGCTCGATCCGATCGTGGTGCTGTTCAACAATGCGAGCTGGGAAATGCTGCGTGTGTTCCAGCCGGAATCGAAGTTCAACAATCTCGACGACTGGCATTATGCCGCGATCGCGCCCTCGCTCGGCGGCCATGGTGAGCGCGTGTCGACGCGCGCCGAACTCGTCGCCGCGCTCGAGCGCGCGGTGAAAAGGCGCGGCACCTTCTCGCTCGTGGAGGTGATGCTGCCGCGCGGCCAGACCTCGGACACGCTGGCGCGCTTCGTCACCGGCTTCAAGGCGGCGCGCGAGAAGGCGGCGCGGGCGACCGCCGCCAAGACGGCGAAGCGCTAGGGTTCGATCCACGAAGATTGGAACAACCCCATTTCCGTTCGCGGGGACGAATGGAGGTGGTGTGGTTCAATCTTTGCGGACCAGCCGCTAGCTCCAGACCGCGCGCACGCCGTCGATCACGAACTGCACGGCGAGCGAGGCGAGCAGCACCCCGAGCAGGCGCGAGATCACGATGTTGCCGGTCACCCCGATCAGCCGCGCCACGCGGCTTGCGAACAGGAAGACCGCGAGCGTCAGCACGAGCACCGCGACGATAACGCCGAGCAGGCCGGCATAGGCGGGCAGGCTGGTGCCGGCGCGGCCGGCGAGCAGCACGCAGGCGGTGATGGCGCCGGGGCCGGCAATCATCGGAATGGCGAGCGGGAAGGCGGCGACATTGCGCACATGCTCCTCGATCGCCTGCTCGGCCTGGCGCGCCTGCCGCTCGATGCGCACGCCGAACACCATTTCGGACGCGATCG
>Ga0226835_1001492_pt1 | contig 12510 bp, 7 predicted proteins | sample LAC_MetaG_1_FD_163627 | JGI IMG/M metagenome (GOLD analysis project Ga0226835, IMG submission 163627) | Anaerobic ammonium oxidizing microbial communities from anammox membrane bioreactor (MBR) in UC Berkley, California, United States -... | ecosystem: Engineered > Bioreactor > Anaerobic >...
GCGAGCGGAGTCGTAATGGGGCGCAAGCAGGGTTTTCCAATCCGCAAGATCTTTCCAGGCCGGGTTTTCAAAAAGCTCATCGGCGGGCTGCATCAGCACGTTCGCATAACCCAGGCTGCCCCCGCCGACCCCAACGCCGTGCAATACAACCACATCTTTGAATGGACTGATTTGCAAAATGCCGAAACAACGGAAAGCCGGCAGCCAGAGATAGCGAAAGATATTCCAGTTTGATTTGGCAAAATCCTCATCCCGGAAACGTTTCCCCTGCTCCACCACCAGAACTTTATATCCTTTTTCTGCCAAACGCATTGCGGATACGCTGCCGCCAAAGCCAGATCCAATGATGACAAAATCATAATAAGGAGATTTCGCTTTAGCATTCATGTGTAGTCTCCGCCAAACCCGCCCATCACAAAACTCTATAAGATTGTACGCCTCGCGCCAGCATTCGAACGCTCAATTCTATTCCGTAACGTTTACCAACTTCGCATAACCCCGCTGAATTATACTGGATATTGACGTACTGCGTAATCAAGACTATACTATATTAACAACTGGTCAGACCACTTACCTGGATAAACAAACAATGAACTGGAATACGCTGCCGAAACCTGCCGAATATGCCGAAAATCAAATCATGGATGCTATTCTGGAAGGGCGTTATCCCATCGGCGCAGCTTTGCCAGCAGAGCGCGAATTGGCTGCCCGCCTGGGCGTAACCCGGCCAACGTTGCGCGAAGCCTTACAACGGCTTGCGCGCGAAGGATGGCTTGAAATTCATCAGGGAAAGCCCACCCGAGTACGTAACTACTGGTACGAGGGCAGTCTGGGAGTTTTGAGCGCCATTGCCCAACGACCGTGGGCGGCGCCTGATGACTTCATCGCCAATTTATTGGCGGTGCGAAAGGCATTAGCGCCAGCCTACACCCGCCAGGCGGTGGAGAGGCAAGCATCGGCGGTGGTTGATTTGCTGGAACCCTATCTTTCCCTGCCCCAATCCAAAAAACCCGCGCCGGAGGACAGCGAGGCAGCTCTGAAGTATGCAGAGTTTGACTGGCAGGTGCATCACACCCTGACCATTCTATCGGGTAATCCCATCTATACATTGATCTTCAATGGCTTTCGCGAGTTGTATCCTCCTATGGCCGCGCAGTATTTTCGTTCCACTACTGCCCGCGCCAGTTCTCGCTCGTTCTACGCCAGTCTTTCATCCGCAGCGCAGGCTGCTAACCCCGATATTGCTGAAGCCGTTACGCGCAGAGCAATGACTGTCAGCATCTCTCTGTGGAGGGCGACAATGACCGAATTACGTAACGCAAGCCACACTCCTAAGGAAGGATAATATGCGCCGTTGGAATGGTTGGGGAGATGTCAATACGGTCTATCCGCTACCTGACTCTGCAATTGAATACCTGGCGCAGACAATTGGAGTGGGTTCGAAAATCTCCGATGCGCAATTGGAAGAGATACAGGCGCAACTCCCTGCCTCGCGCCTGTCGCCCATGCCATTAATCAACCAGGAGGCGATAGAACGGGTATTTCACGCCCGCGGGCAGAGCTTGCCCGACTGGGTCGCCATGCGCTCAGGCAAAATTAACGCCTTCCCAGATGGCGTAGCCTATCCCAATGACGAAGCAGATATTCGCAAATTGCTCGCTTTCGCCAGTAAAAACGAAATCCTTGTGATCCCCTATGGCGGCGGCACCAGCGTGGTCGGTCACATCAATCCATTGCCCTCCGTTGCGCCGACTTTGACGATAGACTTATCGCGTTTGAATCGATTGCTTGACCTGGATGAAACCAGCCGTCTGGCGACATTTGAAGCCGGCGTCAATGGCCCCCGTCTCGAGGCGCAACTGGCAGAGCATGGTTACACCTTAGGGCATTTTCCTCAATCCTTCGAACTTTCAACCCTGGGCGGCTGGATCGCAGCTCGCTCCAGCGGGCAGCAATCCTATTATTACGGGCGTATTGAGGATTTATTTGCTGGCGGTCATATTGAAACGCCTTGCGGAGCGCTCGATCTTCCTGCCCTGCCTGCCAGCGCAGCCGGGCCCGATTTACGCCAGGCGATTCTGGGGTCGGAAGGCCGGCTTGGTATTCTCACCCAGGCAACCGTGCGTATTCAACCGCGCCCGCCCATGGAAGCATTTTATGGCGTTTTCTTCCACGATTGGGAAGCCGGGGTCGAAGCGATGCGTCGCATCGCTCAAGAGCGCACGCCTATTTCCATGGCGCGCCTCTCGAATGCGCAGGAAACCGAAACCACTCTGGCGTTGTCCGGCAAAGAGGCGCTGGTTCAATGGGCAAACCGTGGACTTCGCCTGGTTGGATATGACGCCAAGCGTTGCCTCTTGATCTTCGGCGTCACCGGAACGCCAGCCGCCTGCGCGCACGCCCGCCGACAAACGCTGCAAATCGCCCACGCCCAAGGGGGTCTGTTCACCGGTCAAGTCATCGGCAAAATCTGGCGTAAATCGCGCTTCCTGACCCCCTACCTGCGGAACACCCTCTGGGAGTTAGGCTACGCGGTGGATACCCTGGAAACAGCGCTGCCCTGGTCGAATATCCTGCTCGCAGCAGAAGAGATCCAGGCAGCTCTGAAGAAAGCCCTGAATTCATTCAACGAACGTTGTTTGGTCATGGCGCATCTATCGCATATTTACTCCGACGGAGCCAGCATCTATGTTACTTTCATCTTTCGCCGCAGCGAGGATCCAGAAGAAACGCTGGAACGCTGGAAAATGATGAAGTCCGCCGCCAGCCAGGCAATCATCCAACACCGCGGCACCATCAGCCATCAGCACGGCGTGGGAGTAGATCACGCCGCCTACCTGGAAGCGGAGAAAAGCGCTTTAGGCATCGCCTTGATCCGACAAATGGCGCACACTGTTGACCCCAAAGGTATCTTGAACCCTGGCAAACTTTTTTCATAGCTTCATCAACTGTTTCACAGATCGTTTTATAAACCCCGTTTCCGAGGCGGCTATGTGGGAAAAGAACTATCGAGAGCAAATCTGGGCGCAATTCAGTCAAGAGTGGGACATCTTGATCATTGGAGGCGGTATCACCGGCGCTGGCATTTTGCGCGAAGCAACCCGCATGGGGTTGCGCGCCTTGCTTCTGGAAGCGCAAGATTTTGCCTCTGGCGCTTCCAGTCGTTCATCCAAGTTGGTGCATGGCGGCTTTCGTTATTTGAGAAATGGGCAGATCAGGCTCACTTATGAATCGGTGCGCGAGCGTGAACGTTTGCTAAAAGAGGGCCGCGGATTGGTGAACAAATTGGGCTTCTTGTTGGTAAATTTTCACGGAGATGCGATACCCGCTTGGATTTTCGGCGCCGGATTAACGCTATACGATTTGCTTGCTTTTCAATGGGGGCATCGGCGTTACGACGCCTACGATATCCATGACCTTTGCCCTTTATTGACAGAGGAAGAACTGATTGGCGGTTTCCGCTATTTCGACGCCCAGACAGACGACGCCCGTCTGACGCTTCGGTTGATCCAGGAGGCCGTTCGAGATGGTGGGGCAGCGATGAATTATACACGAATATCGCAATTTCTGACTACACGCAGCGGCGAGGTTCGCGGCGCGGCCGTTGAAGATGTAACTCCGGAACATATTGGACGCAGCGCGGAAGTGAAAGCCAAAGTCGTAATCAATGCCTCCGGCGCCTGGGCGGATGATCTACGCGCCCATATTGGATGTCGGCCGCGTTTGCGACGGCTGCGCGGCAGCCATTTGATATTCCCTGCCGCCAGATTGCCGCTGACTCGCTCGGTGAGCTTTCTGCACCCCAGCGATCAAAGGCCAGTTTTCGCTTTCCCCTGGGAGGGCGTAACTTTGCTTGGCACCACCGATGTAGATCTGGGTGAACCAATGCGCACAGATCCTGCCATCAGCCAGGCAGAGACGGAATACCTGTTGCAAGCTGTACAATATGCCTTTCCCTGCCAGGAGTTGAACTACCATGATATTCAAGCGACGTTTGCTGGCGTGCGACCAGTAGTAAATACCGGCAAACCCAATCCATCCAAAGAATCGCGTGAACATGTGCTATGGCATGAAAATGGCTTGCTGACGATCACCGGAGGGAAACTCACAACATTTCGCCTCATGGCGCGCGACGCACTGCATAGAGTGCGCCGGTATCTGCCCGAAACAAAGCCATCTACGCGTAACCATCGCGTCCTGGATGAACCGCCGGTGGATGTGTATCTGCCTGAGCATCTAACCCCAGTCGCAAGAGTACGGCTGCTCGGCCGCTATGGACGGGATGCGCTTGATTTATTGACCGCGGCCCAACAGGATGAATTTACCTCCGTGGCGAATACGCCAGCTTTATGGGCTGAATTGCGTTGGGCGGCGCGCGCGGAAGCAGTGGTGCATTTGGACGATCTGCTCTTGCGACGAGTGCGTCTGGGGCTGTTGTTACCGCGCGGCGGCATGGATTGTATGGAAAGCATTCGCCGGGTTGTGCAGCCTGAACTGGGCTGGGACAACGCTCGTTGGGAAATCGAAGTAAAAACCTATGCAAATTTATGGAATCAGTGTTACTATATCAGTCCGTTAATTTCCTCTTAATCAGACAATTTTGACAACAGATCGTAAAAAAAGGGGTTATGCCTCCTACTCGCGACCTCATCTTAGCGCTTGATAATGGCACACAAAGCGTACGCGCCTTGCTGTTCGACCTGCAAGGCGACTTGTTGGCAAAATCTCAGGTGCCAATCGAACCCTATTTTTCGACCGCGCCAGGGCTGGCTGAGCAGCACCCGGAATATTTTTGGCAAGCGCTATGCCGCGCTTGCCAGGGGCTGTGGTCTTCCATTGCTTATGAAAGCGAGCTTGGCTTGTCGCGCGAACGCCTGGCTGGAGTCGCATTAACCACCCAACGCTCCACCGTGATCAACCTAGATGAAAAAGACCAACCTTTGCGTCCGGCAATTGTCTGGCTGGATCAGCGCCGCGCTGAAGGTCTGCCGCCGTTGGGCGGTTTATGGGGTTTGGCTTTCCGCCTGGCCGGCATGTCTCGAACTGTGGCGTATTTGCAGGCGGAAGCAGAAGCCAACTGGATCGCCCAAAACCAGCCGGAGATTTGGAAGAGAACCCATAAATATGTCTATCTCTCCGGCTATTTGACCCATCGCCTGATTGGCCGCTGGATCGACTCAGTAGGCTGCCAGGTGGGCTACATGCCATTTGATTATAAAAATATGCGCTGGGCGTCAAGTTGGGATTGGAAATGGCAGGTGTTGCCAATTGATCGGTCTATGCTAATTGATCTGGCGCCGCCCGCAACCGTGCTGGGAGAAATTACGCCGCAAGCTGCTCAACAAACCGGAATACCTGCGGGATTACCCCTGATCGCTGCTGCATCCGATAAAGCTTGCGAGGTCATTGGCGCAGGCTGTCTATCGCCAAACATTGGCTGCTTAAGTTATGGCACCACCGCCACCATAAACACCACTCATAAACGCTACATCGAAGTAATCCCTTTGATCCCTCCATACCCTTCAGCGGTTCCCGGCGCTTACAGCCTGGAGGTGCAAATCTATCGCGGTTTTTGGATGGTCACCTGGTTTAAGCAAGAGTTTGGCTTACCCGAACAGCGCCGCGCCAGCGAACTGGGAGTGGCACCCGAGACATTATTCGACGAATTGATTCGCAGCGTCCCCGCCGGATCGCATGGACTGGTGCTGCAACCTTATTGGTCGCCAGGGCTAAAAGTACCCGGCCCGGAAGCGCGTGGGGCGGTGATCGGTTTTGGCGACGTTCACACTCGCGCACATCTCTATCGCGCCATTATCGAGGGCTTAGCCTACGCCCTTCGCGATGGCGCTGAGCGCACTGTCCGGCGGAGCGGCTCGCCGATCACCGAACTGCGCGTGGCTGGCGGCGGCAGCCGCAGCACCGCCGCCCTTCAGCTCACTGCTGATATTTTCGGTTTGCCTGTCGCCCGGCCGCATGTGGACGAAGCTTCGGGATTAGGCGCAGCCATAGACGCCGCGGTTGGCTTAGGCTTACATCGCAATTTTGAACAGGCGGTGGCTGCAATGACGCGCATTCGAGACACCTTCGAACCAGACTCACAGACGCACCGTTTTTACGACAATTTATATCGAAATGTCTATCGGCGCATGTATCAACAACTCAAGCCATTGTACGAGGAGTTGTACCGTCTCTTTCCAGGTAAAGTTTAGCGTCAGACAACCGCCAGGAGAAAAAAAATGACAGCGCAGACGCCAGCCAGATTTAATATCACCAAACTTCTATTGCAATTGAACGGGCTGGCAGTCATCGCGGCCGTTATTCATCACGCCATTCACTGGGTGTTGACTGGCATGTTCTTTTGGGCAGACCGTTATAAAGATGTGGTTGCGCCTGATCTCAGTCAACTTGGCAGTCCGCAATATTACCTGATACGATTAATGGATCAGCCAAGCACAGTTGCTGTGCCGGCTTTTTTATTCGTTTCGGGTTATTTTATCGCCTTTGTTGCCGATCGGAATTCCGACAAGGTCGGGTGGAAGTATATCGTTACGCGGATAAAGTTCCTGATTATCCCCTATTTGATTTGGTGCAGCGTATATCTGGTCTTCAATTTTATTCAGGGCAAGCAAATTGCCTGGTATGAAGCTGTAAGATTAATCATCACCGGCGGCATCTCTGCTCCTTTCTATTATGTAATACTGGTACTCCAGCTCTATATCATCTCTCCATTGATAACCCCTTTAATGAGAAAGCATTGGAGAACTCTCTTGACGATTGCTGTATTGATTCAACTGCCTGGTATTTATTATAAATATTCGTTGTTCATCGTTCAGGGCTATCAGGTGCCACCCCTCGCCAGAGCTATATTTCTCGAATGGTATCTACCAGCTTACTTCTTATGGTTTTTGTTAGGAATATTCGCAGGGATGCACATCTCCTTACTCAAAGGGTTTCTGGAGAAATCGAGACGTTGGCTTCCTTACGTCGTGTTCGGCGTTATGATTTTAGGGATAATCGAATGGAACTTGATCCGCCAGGCAAGTGGTCGAACCTGGATCTCCCCACAAGAGACAATTCTCGACCGTGTCTTTACTTTCTTCACGCTGCTCTGGTTTTTCTCTGCACAAGGAGTAGAGAACTGGCTGCCAGCGAGGCTACGTTCGTTTGGAATTAAATCCTACGGTATCTATTTGATTCATCCATTAGTGCTGGAGATAGCTGCCCGACTGACGTACCATTTCGCGCCAAAACTCATGGCCTATCCACTTTTATTCTTAATGTTCCTCACCATAGTCGGCGTCGGCGCCCCGATCTTACTCATGGCAACGATTGAGCGTTCGCCCGCTCGACGTTTCTACAAGTTATTGTTTGGCGGATAACGCTCGAATCCCTACGTTAGGTTTCCAACACAGCCGTGTAATTCCCCAACCCATCACTCTCCTGTGCTGATAATTTCCGATTTATGATCTTATTTTTCGGTTATACTAACTATTGCTAGGCAAGATGACTTAATCCAGCCGCTCCAGCTCCTTCAGGAAGGTCTATATGGACAACCTGGTAGGTCAGACCCTCAACCGCTATAAAATCACCGCCCTGATCGGGGAAGGTGGAATGGGGGCGGTTTTCAAGGCCCATGATGTCACGTTACAACGCGATGTAGCCATCAAAATCATGCATGGCAATTTCGCCCATCAGGAAGACTTCCAGCAGCGCTTCCTTCAAGAGGCGCGCACAGCGGCCCGCCTCGATCACCCAGGCATCATTCAAGTGTACGACTTTGGCTCAGATCGCGGCCGCCTGTATATTGTGATGAAGTTCATCGCTGGCGATAATCTGGAGAAAATGCTGCGCGATCTACGCCAACAGAACCGCTGGATACCGCTTGTTGAAGCGGTTGGTCTTATCCGCCAGGTCGCTCTGGCGCTGGATTACGCTCACCGTCAAGGCGTGTTACATCGCGATATCAAGCCCGCCAATATCATGATCGAGCCAGAACCGTCTGACGGCTTGCCTTATCGCCCAGTGATCACCGATTTAGGTCTGGCCAAGCTGGTCAAAGGCGGCTTCGCGACGCAAGATCACGCCTCGATGGGCACGCCAGCCTATATGTCGCCAGAGCAGGCGCTTGGTCAGACAACCGACGCACGCAGCGATGTGTACTCTTTAGGTGTATTGCTTTTCGAACTTGCCACGGGGCGATTGCCGTTTCCCGCGCGAAGCATATTGGACGCCATCCAATATCATGTTCAAACGCCGCCTCCTGCGCCGCGTTCGCTGCGCCAGGACTTGCCCGAGTCTCTGGAAAAGATCATCCTGCAAGCGATGCAAAAAGAGCCAGCCAGCCGCTTCCACAATGCTGGCGCTCTGGCGGAAGCGTTAAAATCCACCCTGCCGGAAGCCGCTAAAATTACGGAGGCGCCGGCCGGCGCCCAGGCGACGCTGAGCCTGTTCACCCAGTACCAAAACAGCTTGATTGAACCTCGTGGAGCTTCGATATTCGCCGATTTCGCCGCAGCCGATAAGAAAGAGATGGCTATGTCTGGAGAAAACGATCAAGCTCAGGAGCGCATTCAAATCCTGGCAGCCGACCAAACCACCAAAACGCTTCTGGTGAAGCGCCCCACGATGAGCATCGGGCGGGATCCAGATAACGACATTGCCTTGAATGATCCCAAAGCCTCACGCCAACATGCTCGCCTGGAATTTGACGGCCATCAATATGTTGTGGTTGATCTGAACAGCACCAATGGCACTTACTTGGGCGGGACGCGCCTCATTCCCGGCGTTCCTCGCGTATGGGGAGTCGCGGATACACTGAGGATCGGCGACTCATATCTTCGCTTGCTTCGCCCCGGGGAGTCTGCAGCGGCGACGCTGGCGGCGACAACCGCTGCGGCTCCCCCTGCGGTCACAGCGCGCGCCGCGCCGCCCCCTTACATTCCACCAGCAGAACCCACTCGCCAGGCGGCAGCCCAACCATCTGCGCCCAAGTTTTCCAGCAACCTTCAACCGACGCGCCTGCAGCCAGGGCAGGTTGGCGTCGTAACCATACAAAATCTGAGCGATCAGTCTGACGTTTATACGTTGAGTTGGGATTCACCCTCTGGCGAAGTTGAGTTCACCCCGCCCTATTTGCACGTCAACGCAGCCGCCGGCCAGGAGGTGGTGGTGGAATTTCGCCCAGATTTGAGGCGGGCAAATTTCTTCGGCGGAGAGAAGCGCTACAACTTCAGCGCCATGATCCGCTCCAATAGTGGCGCACAGAAAACCCACCAGGGCGAAGTAATCAGTCGCGCTGCGCTGCCCACCTGGAGTCTGCCATTGATGGCAATCGTCTGCCTGGGTCTGGCGGTTCTATCCATCTTCGCAGCCACGGTTTTGTTTGGCGGCGGCGACCTGCTGTCGGGTTCTGGAGCGCAAACCCAAACTGTTGCCTACACGCAGACGCAATTAGCCCTGGCTAACGATCAAACTGCCACCGCTGTGCAAGCCACTACCACGGCTCTGGCGGATGCCAACCTTGCCACACAAACTGCAGCCACTGCCACCGGCGTTGCTAACGCCACCCTGCTGGCTGCCACTCAAACCGGCGTCCAGGAGAGCGCTCAGACTGCAATCGCGCTCACCGCCCAGGCGCAGCAAGCCACTTTCGAGGCGGGCGCTAACCAGACAGCCCAGGCGCTGCAAGCCACCCAGCAGGCGGCAGCCGCTCAGACAGCTAACGCCATTCAACTCACCAATCAAGCTGGGGTTATCCAGACCTCCGCTGCGCTCACCGCCATCTCAGCGCAGCTCACCCATCAGGCGCAATCCGCCACATTGACTGCCGCAGCGCAACGCCGCGTCGCCTACATCTTTTCCAGCGATAACAGCAAAGCCAACGACTATAAATCTTTCCTGCAGTCGCAAGGTTACATTGTAGATCTTATCCCCATTGCGAACGTTTTATCCACCGAGTTCACGCCCTATAAAGCGATTCTGATCGCCCCCGAAACCGGCAACGCCGCCGACTATCAGAACAACCCCTGGGGCGATCCGGCTGAGGTGCAGGCGAATACAGTCGCCGCCTATAACAAGCCCATTATTGGGTTGGGCCGCGGCGGGAGTTTGTTCTTCCAGGCCATAGGATTGTTCATCAACTGGGGGCAATCCTGGGTGGGAAGCACGAACGAGATTTATGTCGTCAACCCCAGCGCGACCTTTTGGAACACACCCAACAGCATCGCGATCCCCGGCGACCAGATCATCAAGCTTTACGACAACCCCAGCGGATTTTTGGCTGTCTATTTGCCGGGTCCCATCGCCGGAGTGGTTACGGTTGGACGTCAGTCCAATGACGCCGATCATTATCCACTAATCATCGAAGGTTCACGCTTCTTCCTTTGGGGTTTCGATGACGGCCCATCGAACATGTCCAATAAGGGTCAAAGAGCGTTTCTCAACATTCTATGGAACCTGGCGCCATGATCCAACGTCTCAATTTGCAGCTAAGAATGCGTCTGTTGATTCGGATGATCCAGATGCAATTCTCGTCGGATTCGGGTCCCTTAAGTCAGGAGCATATCTATGCTGGAGTTGATAGGCCAGACAATTGACCGCTACCAAATCGCTACACGCCTGCGCGAAGAAAGATGGGGCGCGATATGGAAAGCCTACGATCCCAAATTTGATCGCACGGTTGCTGTACACACGTTGTCATCTGAATGGGCGCAACGCGACCGTATGGGCGATTATGTGCTACAATCCGCTCGCGTCATCCTGCGCTTCCGTCACCCGGCTATCGCCCGCATCCTGGATGTAGGCCAATCCGATGATTTGATCTATATTGTCCAGGAATATATCCCCGGTGGGAATCTGGGCGAATTACTATCCTCGATGCGGCAGGAAAACGCCTGGCCTTCCATGGCTGAGGCGACACAGATTGTCATCGAATTATGCAAGGCGTTGGATTATGCCCATCAACGCAACCTGATCCACGGCGCGTTAACGCCGGCCAGTATCCTGCTAAAAGAGGAAGAAGGCGGGACACTCCCCTATCAACCTGTGCTGGCGCAATTGGGCTTCTTCCGCCCGGAGACGGTTGGCAAAGCAACAGAATCTCTCTATGGCGCTCCAGAGTTAGCGCGCGGTTCTCCCGCCAACGCCAGCGCAGACATCTTTTCCGCAGGCGCGATCCTCTACGAACTGCTCACCGCCCAAAAGCCGGAGCGCTATCCTTTTCCGCGACCTTCTACCATACGCCGCGAGATACCGGAGGAGATGGAGGATGCTTTGCGAAAAGCGCTCTCGCCGGATCCCAGCCTTCGTTATGCGAACGCTGCACAATTCGCCGCCAATCTCACCGCATTGTTGCCAAAATGTGCAGAAATCCAGACGCCGCCGCCCAATCTGGAACGTTCCGAAAGCATTCAGGTTGCGTTGAAACGCAGCCTGGAGGACCCTATATATGCGCCGTTGCGCCCCCCCGCCGCGCCGGAGGTCAACACAGCGCCGGAGACTGAGCTAACTCAAGATTGGTTGCATATCCTGGAACCCGGCCAGGATGTACGTAGCGTTAACCTGAAAACCGGCGCTATGACCATTGGTCGTGGGCAGAATAATGACATCGTTATTGATTTGCCCGGAATCTCGCGTTATCATGCCCGACTGGAATTTAACGGAAAAGATTATCTCGTCACAGATTTGCATAGCACCAACGGCACCTTTATCGAAGAAGATCGTCTTCCACCCGGCGAGCCGCGGGTGTGGTCGCCAGGAGAGAATTTGCGCATCGGAGAGGTGTGGTTGCGCCTCGAACGCGCCGGTCAATCTCAGACGACGCGCGCTTTTGTAGCTGAAAGCACCCGACCGGCAAAAGGTTTGCCCCAAACGATGGCGGTATTCCTGACCGCGGATGGCCATTCTCTGGACGCATCACAAGTGATACTTAGCTCACGCGGATGGGTAGGGGCGCATGTCGAGAACCCCCATCTGGTGGTAACGCCAGGCAGCAGCGTCAGTTTCTCTCTGATGGTTTTCAATCGAGGGCCGCAGACTGACACATTTTTCATCGCCTTCGAGGGCATACCAACCGAATGGCTGGCGAATCCTCCTCAGCCGATCAGTCTGCCCAGCGGCGGAGACCGCGAAGTCACTTTGACCATCCGTCCGCCGCGCACCTCCAGCGGACGCGCTGGCCGCCATCAGCTCATCTTGCGCGTATCCAGCCAAAACGCTCGCGACCAAATGGTTGAGCTACGTATGTCGGTCACCGTCACAGCGTTTTCGGAATTTTTCTCTGAATTGCAGCCCACCCATGTGCGCGCTGGTCAGGTTGGACAGGTCTTGATCCATAACCGCGGCAACTTACCAGAAACGTTCACCGTGCTATGGGAGGATCGCACGCATGAACTGGTCTTCGATCCACCGCAAGTGCGGGTCACTGTGCCGCCAGGCAAATCTGCAGCAGTGGAATATCAGCCTGCTTTGCTCAAACCTCGCTGGTTCGGCGGCGAGAGCAACCACACCTTC
>Ga0226835_1001494_pt1 | contig 12507 bp, 7 predicted proteins | sample LAC_MetaG_1_FD_163627 | JGI IMG/M metagenome (GOLD analysis project Ga0226835, IMG submission 163627) | Anaerobic ammonium oxidizing microbial communities from anammox membrane bioreactor (MBR) in UC Berkley, California, United States -... | ecosystem: Engineered > Bioreactor > Anaerobic >...
CGCTTTATACCAAAGTTCTCGATACCATCGTGATGCTTGCTCAATCAGATCTGGCCAGGGAGCAGAAGGAGATCATCGAGAACCTGCGTGATCCCGAGCTTCGCCGAATCTTCCAGGGCATCCTCGAGCAGGGGGTGCTTAAGAGCAAGTAAGTCTCTCAGTCAAGAGCTAGCGCAAGAGATGCGAGCGATCCGGAGCAGAGTCAGCAGCTAGCGCGAAGCGCGTGAGTGAGACAGATCAAAATCTGATTCTGACGATGCTCTAGAGTTAGTATTACATCTAGTATCAAAAAATGGCAGGATCGTGAGGCGGTAGCGCAAGCTGTGCAAGGCGGAGGAAGGATTATTTGTGTGCAAGATTGACATGCGCAAATTGCTTAAGATTCGCATCAATCCGCCGCCATATACGGTGCTCGAGCGGTTCACAAACCGCTACATGCGATGTTGCAATCGCAACATCGATTTGTTCTCTCCGGCACATTCCCGCTATGTTCCGGGCATCTTCTCGTTGCCCACGCTATAAGGAACTTTTTCAAACCCGCGCATATCCCGCCTATCTTCTCTCAACCCCGATTACGAATCAAATACACCAGGCAGCGCAAGCATTCATCTGCCTGGTTTCGTGTGCCCGGGGGATTCTGGAGATGTCGAGATATGGAGAAGCCTTGATCGGGATCTAATTCTGAATTTGAATCTGATTCTGATCTTCGCGGAGCGGTATCTCTTTCCTTATTGCAGCGCAGCGGGAAGACTTTCCGACCGATATTTCCGCCGGCAAAGAAAAACTCGTCGGCGTAAACCGCTGTTGTGACAGCCTTTCGGGATGTTTCCCTGGGGTGGTGAACATAAAACATAACAGCTGGTATCGGACCCATCAACCAAAACCCAACCCAAACACAGAGGACAACACAAATGTCAGATTCTGCCTCGTACACTTACGATTCTCTGGGACGTCTGAAGACGGTCACCTTCGCAAACGGAACGGTGATCACCTACAACTATGACTCCATGGGCAATCGCACGTCCGTCGTTACCTCCTGCAGCGGCGGCGGCTGTTAAGAGCCGCTCCGCCGGCGAACTCGGCAAGCCTCATCCGGTGCTTCTCGCCGGCTAGACGGACTTGCCTCCAATTTAAACCAAACAAAGGACAAATATATGTCACGAAACAAGAAACCGAACCGGCCCCATGTGAAGACCCCAGGTCTCATGCCGGTGAAGAAACAGACTCGGGTCAGACCGGCTCAGGCCAAGACGACCATCGAAGGGCGCAAGATGCCCGGCAACATCTATCGCCCCGGCAAGCCGCGCACTCCGCAGCAGGGCGCAATTCTTGCAGCGGCAGCAGGCTTCGCCTCCGGCACCGTCTCCGGCGCTCCCAATATCGTGGAGCTCGCTCGCGCTCTCAAGAACGACGTTGATCTCATCTATCAATTCGTCCACGACCACATCGAATGGCTGCCGACCTATGGCTCCCAGAAGGGTGCCCTGGGCTGCCTTATCGACGGCTACGGCAACTCCTTCGACCAGTCGGAGCTCATGATCGAGCTTCTGCGCGAAGCCGGCTACACGGCAAGCTACCAGCTCGGCGAGCTGGAGCTGACCGAAGCTGATGCGGCAGCCTGGTTCGGCACCGACGTCAACATCTGGGCAGAGGTCAACTATCTTGCTGACGGCGGTATTCCCTGCGAGGAATACTGGACCGGCTCGGAGTGGAAGATCCGCTTCAACCACTGCTTTGTCAAGGTGACGATCTCGGGCACGGACTATGTCTTCGACCCGGCGCGCAAGTCCTACACGACTATTACCGGTGTCAACCTGGCTACGGCGATGAGCTACAGTCAGTCGACATTCCTGAGCAATGCCCGCTCGGGGTCTACAATCGCGACCGACTATGTTCAGAATCTCAATCGCACGAACATCCGCGATGATCTCGATGATCTGACCGCGAACCTGGTCGATTACATCAAGACGAACAACCCGGATGCGACCACCGACGATATTCTCGGCGGCAAGAAGATCGTCGCGACCACAGGCACGCTGCGCAATACGTCGCTGTCGTACCTGCGTCCGAGCACCACGCCGACCACCTGGACAACGGACATCCCGGCTGCCTACTGCGCCACGCTGAATGTTTACTACGACACCATCGACGAGACGTTCTACTCGAAGGACATTCATGGCAAACGCCTGACGCTGATCTTCAACGGCAGCCACGAGGCTGAGCTTCGCCTTGATGGAACGCTCATCGACACCAGCTCTGCCCAGACTCCGGGCTCCTGGAACTCGGTCTGGCTGGAAGTCGTGCACCCCTATCCGACGACCTTCGCTGATGAAGGGCACTGGCAGACTGTCTGGGAAGGGCATCCGTACCTTATCGCTCAGGCGTGGGGCAATGCCAATTCTCAAATGATCGAAGTCCACCGTGCCCGGCTCGAGCAGAACAAATTCGACGGCGGCGCTGATACTGACGAGGATGTTATCGGCGAAACTCTCAGTGTTCTCTGGCATACATGGAATGCACAGAAGAGCTGGGCCTGCGATGTCTTCAACCGCATGACCAACTGCGTGACCGTGCTCCACCACCAGACCGGGCTTGTCGGTCACTATGACACGCCTCTGACCGACCTGGGCGGTATCGTCTGGGCGAGCTCGGCGCTTGATAACGACTGGGACAATGTCGACACCAACGACACGGCCCTTGCCATGCACGGCATCGCCTTTGAGGAAGGAGTCATCGACCAGACTGGCGCTGGTGGCGTGAGCACCACTCCGCTTCTCGATCTTGCCAACTCCAACGGCGACAAGATCTATGACGGCAACAGCTCCAACTGGACCTCGAGTGTCAAGCCGAACCTCACCAACTACGATTCCGGTACTCTGACCGATATCGAAAATTGGTGGATTAACTATGGCTGGCGGGTTGCCATCCCGGAAGATGGCGCTCTGTCAAAAGAGGACTGGGATGGCTACGGCTACTATGCAATCAGCCCCTACTATGGCGCCATCGGCATCATCAATGGCACCAAGGGCGGCGGCGGGACAACGGCCCTCACCCAGCAAGAGATGCGTGAGCCTTACATCAGTTCAACGTGTACTAATCTTGCACTCAGGTGTTCGAGCTATGTAATTCAGCCGGCTGGCGGGAAGTGGACCAGTAATGGGAACGTCGTTCCTTCGAGTCCGACTCTTGCGGGGCTCTGGAAGGCTAACGCCATCTCCAATGACCCGGTCATTCTCACTACAGGTCAGTATGTATACGACCATGTGGATCTCACTGTAGGCAGCGGTGCGTTTCCCTATGGGCTCTCGTTCCAGCGATTCTACACCTCGGGCCGCAGACTGAAAGCAGGCGCGCTCGGCCTTGGCTGGGGGCACAACCATGAGATCTTTGCCAAAACAGCCAACGGCTCGCTTCTCGGCATGGCAATCGATAGTCCCATCCAGGGCGCTGCCGGCATCGCCCAGATGTATGTCACCGTCGACATGTACCGGGATCTGACCAAGCCTCTGGACAAGTGGGTGATCGTCGCCATCGCCAACAAGTGGCTTACCGACGCGCTTCACGACAACACTGTCACGGTCGGAATGGCCGAAGGTGAGCAGACTTTTGTCAAGCTCCCCGATGGCTCCTATGTCTCCCCGTTCAGCAGTGCCGCCACCCTCACCGAGTCCTCGGGTGCCTACACCCTCACGACTCCTCAGGGTGTCGAATACAACTTCAACACCGATGGGTCAATCAGCTCTATCGATTTCCCGAATGGTCCTTCGGTCAGCTACACCTACACCTCGGGCAAGCTCACGAGCATCTCGAACGGTATGGGCCGGACGCTTTCCTTGACGTACACCAGTGATCGGATCACCAGTGTGTCCGATGGCAACGGGCGCAGCGTCTCGTTCTCCTACGATGTGGATGGCAACCTCGAGACAGCAACCGATGCTGAAGGCGAGGACACGACCTTCGATTACGACCAGCCAGGTCGGATGACGAAGATCTACAAGCCGGCAAACCCGACAAGCCCCATCGTCACCAACACCTATGACTCGCTCAACCGGGTCAAGGAGCAGAAGGACGCCTACAACAACACGACTTACCTGTATCTGGCAGGACCGCGTGCGGAGGAGGTCGATCCGCTCGGCAAGAGCAAGGTCGTCTTCTTCAACGAGCACGGCAATGTCGTGAAGGTCGTGGATAAGATGGGCAACGAGTGGCTCAGCGAGTATGACGGGCTGCAGCGCCTCATCAGGACCACGGCGCCCGAGGGCAACAAGACCGAGTACGAGTACGACGCCAAGCACAACGTCACGAAAGTGACGGCGAAGGCTAAGTCTGGCTCTGGTCTGTCCGATATCGTCAACACCTTCACCTACAACTCGACCTGGAACAAGGTCGCGACCGCTACCGATGCCCGCGGCAAGACGACCACCTTCACCTATGACGGCACCTATGGGAACCTGACGAAGATCGAGTTTCCGGTGATCAACTCGGTGACTCCGGAAGTGGATTTCACTTATAACAGCCGGGGGCAGGTCCTCACTCGCACCGATCCGACTGGCATTGTGACCCAGTTCACTTACGATACGACCACCGAGAAGCTCGAGACGGTCGTTGTCGACTATGGCACCGGCAGGCTCAACCTGACCACCGAGTTCGGCTATGACAGCGTCGGCAACGTCACGTCTGCCACCGACCCGCGCGGCAACGAGTCGACCTTCTCCTATGACGATCTGCGTCGTCTGACGGTGGCGACGGCTCCCAGCCCGTTTGGCTACCAGACCAAGTTCACCTACGACGAGAATAGCAACCGGACCAAGGTGGAGCGCGAAACCGGCGACATGACCACCCCCTGGCAGACCTCCACTGCCACCTACTTCATCGACGACCTGCTGGCGACGGTCACCGACCCGGGAAGCAACACCACGAGCTTCGCCTACACGACCAGGCGCGAGCTTTATACGACCACCGACGCTGCAAGCCGAGTGGTCACCCGTGCTTATGACGATGCGGGCCGCATCTTAACCATTACGGATGCAGCAAGCAACGATCAAGGCACGTTTACCTACACGGACAACGGCCGGCTCGAGAGCGTCGAGGACGCCAACGGCAACGTTACCAATTACCAGTACGACGGCTTTGACCGGCTCAAGAAGAAGATCTACCCGGATACGACATTCGAGGAGATCGTCTATGACGCCTACGGTCGCGTGACGAGCAATACGACTCGCGCCGGCGACAGCATCGATTTCGACTATGACGACCTCGGCCGCATGATCGAGAAGGCGCCGGACAACATGCCGACGGTCTCCTATGAGTACGATCTTGCCGGTCGGCTCAAGAAGGTGATCACGGCGGTTGTCTCCGGAAACCCGGCATCCGGTGAGTTCGAGTACTTCTACGACACGGCCGGTCGCCTGATCAAGGAAGAATACCCGGACGGCAAGCAGGTCCAGTACCAGCTCGATGAGGGCGGGAACGTCACCCGGCTGACCTACCCGGACAACTACTATGTCGAGCGCGTCTATGACGAGCTCGGCCGCATGACCGACGTCAAGCTCAATGGCGCCACCTCGAGCGCTCTGGAGTTCGATTACGATCAGCTCTCCAGGCGCACGAAGCTGACCTACGACAACGGTGTCGAGACGGATTATGGCTTGGAGTGGGACAACGACCTCAATTCTTTGATCCAGACCTTCAATGGGTCGTCGGTTGAGTTCACCTATGGCTTCAACAGCGTCCACGAGTTGACCAGCCAGGCGGTCGACGATGCGACTTTCATGTGGCATCCGGCTTCTGGCGGAACGGTCAGCTACGGTACTGCCAACAGCATGAACCAGTACCCGTCTGTTGGGGGCAACTCCTACACCTACGATGACAACGGCTGCCTCACCGATGACGGTGCCTGGGATTTCGGTTACGACACGGAGAACCGGCTGGTTTCGGCGGATGATGGCACGACTACGGCAAGTTACCTCTATGACCCGTCAGGTCGGCAGACCCAGAAGGAAGTGAACAGCACGAAGACTCGGTACATCCATGCCGGTATTCGGATCATCGCTGAGTACGATGGAAGCGATACCTTCGTCAAGCGCTACGTCCACGGTCCTGGGCTGGATGAGGTCCTGCTCGAGATTGATAGCAGCAATGACGTCACGTATCTGCATCATGACCGGCTTGGCTCGATCATTGCCACGACCGACGATACTGGCGCCGTCATCAATACTTACGCTTACTCGCCCTGGGGCGAAAGCTTAAGCATGAGTGGCACCACTTTCGGTTTCACCGGACAGCGCTACGATGCTGAAACCGGGCTCTATTTCTACAAGAGTCGGCACTACTCACCTGCGATCGGCCGCTTCCTGCAGCCCGATACCATCGGCTACGGCGACGGACTCAACATGTATCAATACGGGTATAACAACCCGAACAGTTTCACGGACCCGCTGGGTACTGCTGCGGACGGAAGCCAATTCTGGTCTGATCTGAGTAAGGTTCTATTCGCATTTGGTGGGGGCGGATTCTTTCCTGGCGAATCCGGAGCGATGGCGCTTGTGAATTTGCTGCTTCCAGAGATGGCCCTTGGTGGTTTCGTTCTTGGACCCCTAGAGATCTTCATTCTCGCTCTGCTTGTCGTAGCTTGGTTATCGTTTACTATCGCGAACGGGCCGCCTACCGTTCCTGGTGGGTTTGGTGGCGGTCCATCGATACCGTCTACTGTTCCAGGTGGTTTCACCGCAGCCAACGGCCTGGTATGGCATGGCTTGCTTGGGACATTAGACTGGGGGAACCGCTTTACACCAATTCTTGTTCTTGCCAATGCACCTGTTGACAATGGAGGAATAATTCCGGAACATGGCAATTTGAACATTGAGCCAGATGAACTTACTAAAAAGTTCGTCAAACACGGGCATCAATTCGGCATAAAGTCAGAAGAGGAATATTTGGAGGCAGCTAATGACCTCTGGGAAGCGGCTAATTCTGGTGCCAAGGGCTTGAAGAAGTTTGTGCAAGAAGATGGTCGGATCATGGTCGAAGGTATCGTGAATGGTATCAAGGCAAGGGGCTATTTCCATCCCAATGGCGATCCCATCACCGTTCACCCGATCAACTAAGGCTCAGATTGGGAAATGACTCTGGCGGCGCGTCGCATCTTCAGGCGCGCCGCCTTTCCTTTTGATAGACGACATCGTTATCAACATTAATTATTAATTCGCTTTTTCTGGCTAACTGAAACATAATACAAGTTAGGCACTATAGATATGACTTGGTAAGAATGAATTCGAAACAGCTTTCTGCTCTGGATCTGGAGTATTATTCCAAGGTAGACCATTGGGGTGGTGGCCCGACATTCGATGGCATATTCATATTTCAACCATTTGTTTCGAGTACCGATGTTATTGAAAAAACGTCCTGTTACTTAGACCTTCTTCCCTGGGAGATAGATCTCCCGCCAAGGCACTGTATTCTCTTTCTCCCTGAGTCTGAATCCTCTGTCGGAGTCTCAATTATGTTTACGAGTAGCGATATGGTAGGTGAGCCAACCTCCGAGTTTGACCTCTTCATTAGACCCTGCCAATTTGAGCGACTCACCGGCAAACATCCGGAAGGAGATCTAGAAGGCTGTAGAAAACCTCCCCTTCACGAGCTGGTTCGCCTCTTAGTCTCTACGGGAAACAGACTAAAATCAGATTTTTCTGAACTCAAGTTTCTGACCTTAGACCATGAAGACAACGTCTACATAAGCCCTCGAGTTTCTGGTGCACCGGAAGGCATTTACATCAGTCAGTCAATTGCCGACGCTTTGCAGTTGGATGCAAAGCCGATTTTCCAAGATCGTCACTGGAACTTGTCGTTCATCCCATGGGGTTTCCAAATAGATTGATGTATGGTATCCGTCCGCCGGTTGAAAGGGTCGCGATTTTCTGGCATTTTTAACCTTTGCGGTTAACGTGTGTATTCGGGGTGTGCGTAGCAATGGAACGAAAAGTAGCGCTAAGGCGAAAACCTTGCAGAACAAGGTCTTACGGACTGACCCTCTGTGCATCTCCGCGGGTGACCGCAGAGGGCGGTAATCACCTCGCAAAACAGCCTCTGGTAGAGCAAACATGTATCGTCCGAGAAAATTGATGTGCTTGTGCTGCAACGGTGAAAGTCGAGCAACGTCCTCTGGCTCAATGCGGCGCCCCTGTGCTCTAAGATGCTCTAAAGCTCGCTCGAGATAAATCGTGTTCCAGAGCGCTATGTAAATCACGGAATTATTTGGCAGGATTTTCACTGAATTATTTGGCAGAAAATTCGCGGAATTAATTGACAGTGCATGCGATCTGATCCGCACACCGCTTTTAACACCAGACGATCTTCTCTCGCCTTCGGCTCAATGCTACTATGCCATATCACTGTTATACCGCATTGGCAAACTCAGTAAGCATTTCCAGCCTCCCAGCCCGTAGCAACGTAAGCGTTCCACCAACCCCATACTTGAAGGCGGGATTTCAATCGGCTTTCATGAGGGAGCACCATAGGTGGAGCCCGAGATGAACAGAGCGAGCAAGCGCGACAAAGCGAAGGAGAAGTTCTGGCGCAGCGCCATTGCCAGGCAGAAGAGTAGCGGGCAATCCCAGGCTGAGTTCTGCCAGAAGGAGGGGTTGAACTCCAACACCTTCTGCTCCTGGAAGAAGACGATTCGAGAACGAGATCGAGAGAACGAGCGCAAGGGCGCGCAGGTCCCTAAGACCGATGCGCCGGTTGCGCCAGAGATGTCGTTCGTCCCGGTGATAGTCGCCGGCTCGCAGGCTCCGCGCTCGGAACAGAAGCGGAGAGCGGTCGCCGTAATCAGGTTTGAAAGCGGCCGAGTCACCGTTTTCTCCGGGGCAGACTTGCCTACACTCACAGTCCTGCTGGCTGCTTGCAAGGAGACCTTCTCGTGATCGCTCCCAACAATGTTCGGGTGTTTCTCTGTTATTCCGAGTTCCGGATTATCCCGAGTTATTTTGCCAGGCCGGCATGAAGTCGGAAGCCTGCTGTCCTGCAGGCACATGTTTGTCGGCATAATCAGGCACCTGCGTCAGAGAGACCGGAGAAACGAAAGTATTCGATCTGTCGGGCGGTAGATGTCCGGCTTTGCCCCCGGCAGGCAAGTTTTAGCCAAGATCGCTTCCTTCATTGCCAAATTGGCATGAAGGTAAACTTGAGTGGTCTCGACTGATTCGTGGCCCAACCATAGTGCAATCAGCGCACGGTCGACGCCTGCTTGGAGCAATTCCATCGCCATTGAATGCCTCAGCACGTGGGGCGTAACTCGCTTTTGCTTTAGAGAAGGGCAGTGTTCACATGCTGCTGCTAGACATTTGTCCAGAATATACTGGACGCCGTCGGTGCTAAGGCGACCTCCACGAGCGTTTGGGAACAAGAATTCGCTGGCAACCGGCGATTGCTGCCGCTGCCGCATCCACGCTGACAGAGTAACTGTAGTCTGTTTAGTCAAAGGCGTACAGCGCTCTTTGCGCCCTTTCCCCAGTATTCGCACGTGCGCTCCGGCACCAAGTACTACATCTTGCACTTGCAGTCCCGTAAGCTCCGATACGCGCATGCCGGTTTGTACTGCGACCAAAAGAAGTGCGTGATCACGGCATCCCGACCAAGTAAGCCGGTTTGGCGCATCCAAGAGGGCTGAAATTTCGGAACGTGTTAGAAAGTGCACCAGACTCTTTTCCGTGCGTTTGGCTGGTATTGCCAAAATGCGCTGAATCTGATCTGAGTGAGCGGGGACTTCCAGTGCCGCGTATCGGAAGAACGATCTGATAGCAGAAAGACGTGCATTGCGAGTGCGTGCACTGACGTTCCTACCACGCTCGATTTCATCAAGAAAGGCAATCACAATCGGCGCGTCAACTTGAGATAGCTCTAAGTCAGACGGAAGCCGCCCGGTCTGGACCGCAACAAATTCCAGGAGCAGGTGAAAGGTGTCGCTATACGCTTTGATGGTATTGGGGCTGGCACCTTTTTGTGATATCAATCGCTGGCAGAAAAACTTTTCCAGCATGGTGGCAAATGTTGGTACGACCTTCATAGTGTAGCCTCCCAGCGCCGTTCGATAAGCGCTACTGCATGCCCCATAAGCTCTGGACATGCTGTTAAGTACCAGTAGGTGCAGCCAACATTCGAGTGTCCAAGATAGGTCGACAATGTTGGTAGGCGACGCTCTACTTCTTCACCGCTACGATACCAGTCAAGCAAAGTCTTGATGGCAAAACTATGACGAAAGTCATGAAGGCGGGGTCCTCTGCTTGCACCGACCTCTCGCAGTCCAATCCTCTCCAAAAGGCGATTGAATGCCCATCGCAGGCCTGAGCCTTTGAGCTTAGAGCCATCGTCGACGAGGAAAAATTGTCCGGCGCGGGGTCCAAGAATCACACTATCGCGAAATTCCCGATATCTCTGAAGCGCACATATCGTTGTTTCATGGAGCGGTATTAGCCGAGACTTGCCAAATTTGCTCTTCTCGATGGTTACAATCCCAGCACTGAGATCGATATTCGATTCCTGTAGCTCAATAACTTCGCTGACTCGCATACCGGTTACGCACAGGAGCCCCAATACGCAATGGAGGGTCCGCCTCTTAAGAAGGCTTAGGTGCGGCATTAGCAACACTTCTGCCAAAATCGTCTCGATTTCTCGTTCGGAATATATGTAAGGTCTGGCCCTTTTGGGTTTGCCGGTTATCAAATGCGAGCTGGGAATCTCAGTTCGTGCATCCTCGGCAACACGATATCTGGCAAAACATCGAACAGCATTTAGACGCATTTAGACGCTGGGACCATAGGGACGGCTGAACTCCCTGCGGTTCCATCGCCCACTCCAATGCAAGGGAGGAAGTAATGAAGGCGGCGTTCCTGGTTTCGAGAAAGGATATGAAATCAAAAAGGACGCGTCCGGCATATTTGAGCTTGTACCCAAGTGCTCGGCGCATGTCGATGTACTCAGTTGCTGCTGTTCTCAATGATCTCATCTTGCACCTCCTGGCCATGCACGCGCCAGTTCGCTGAGCGCGGACAAATCGACCTTGGCATATATAGTGGCGCTTTGAAGCGTCTGGTGCCGAAGCATCTCGGCAATTTCTGGCAGCGATGCACCCTGTCTGAGCATCTCGCACGCAATCGAATGTCTAAACTGATGCGCGCCTCTTCTTTTAGAATCGATGCCCGCCCTGCGGAACGCACGTGCGACTGTACTACTTACAGCATGCGCGCCTGTAAATGGCATATGAGGTGCGCGGTGACGCAGGAAGACGGTCCGACTACTCGTCGTAGGTCTCCCATCGCGCAGATAGTCAACAATCGCTTCCCCGACGTCCTTTGGAATCGGAAGCTTACACCACTGGCTACCCTTACCTCGAATCGAAATCGCTCCGGACTGCCAGTCAATGTCATCAAGTGTAAGTGATGCAACTTCGTTGGCGCGCAGTCCGAGTCTGGCAAGCAGCAGGAGAATGGCGAAATCACGACGACCAATAGCTGTCTTTAGATCGCATGATTGCAGCACCTGCACTACCTTTGGTGTCGGCAATGACTTCGGTATAGACGACATAGACTGGTATGCTACCGATGGAACAGCGGCTGCCAGATCGCTCTTGATCCAACCTCGATAGCGCATGAAATGAAGGAATGAGCGCAATGCTGTGGTCAGAAGTTTTATCCTCTTGCTAGTCGTTACTCGCGCCCCCTGCTGAACGAACTCAATGACATCAGCTGCACTGATGGCTGTTGGGTCCAGCCCACACTGTTGTCCAGCCATACTCAGGAAGCTCGATGCATATTGCTCGTAGTAGGCAATCGTTGCAGTCGCTAGTCCCTTTTCCGATGACAGGTACTGTCGAAACTCTTGAACGAGCTGAAGTGCCAGGTCCTTCGGTTCTGACGCCACTCGCTCCTCTGCGACAATATTCTGCCGTTGGAGCAGGCTCAGAAGTCGACTCAACCACGCGGCTGCTCCGCGCTCCAACAACAACCCGTCACGACTACGATTCCGCTTGCGTTGGTAGAGGAATGATTCTGCGTGGCTGGTAGTGAGCTCATGGAGAGAAGTGCGCCGTCTCTTAGCCCAGCAACCGAAGTCCACAATTAGTTTTATCTGTAGTCTGCCAGAATGAATCGCATAGCCTTCTGCAATTAGCTCGGCTGCTAGTGAATCCAGGAACGGACCAAACAGATTTTTACGAAAACGCTCCACTGTTCGAGGCACGTTGTAAAAGTGTTCCAGCATAAACAAACTCCTTCCAAAGGTATCCACTTACAGATACCCGCGCCTGAATGACTGTTTATGCCGAGCTATTTCCGCGTAATCCTCGTCACCGTGTGAACTCTACTGTTCGACTCGGGATAATCCGGAACTCGGAATAACAAAGAAAAATCCGCATGTTGTTGGGCGCGATCAAGAGAAGCACTCCTTGAAGGCAGCCAGAAGGGCTGTGAGCGTAGGCAAATCGGCCCCGGAGAAAATGCTGACTCGACCACC
>Ga0226835_1001495_pt1 | contig 12507 bp, 9 predicted proteins | sample LAC_MetaG_1_FD_163627 | JGI IMG/M metagenome (GOLD analysis project Ga0226835, IMG submission 163627) | Anaerobic ammonium oxidizing microbial communities from anammox membrane bioreactor (MBR) in UC Berkley, California, United States -... | ecosystem: Engineered > Bioreactor > Anaerobic >...
TCGCCTGTGTCGGCGTGGTAGACTGGCGGGCGGTCGGGATTATTGAGCAGTCCTTCAACCAGATCGGACGCGGGCGCCATGTCCTTCAGCCCCTGCTGGTACTGAATGCCGATCGCCGCGCAGCCGAAGGCATCCGCGATGCGCACTGCTGCGATGTACATCTGGCACTGCTCCAGAATCTGCTCGTCTGTCAGCTCGGTCGCCGGATCAGTGCCGGTCTTAAACGTTACACCGCGGCGGTCGAGCCAGTCGCGCACGGCCTGCGCCTCGGACCGGTTCACGGTGCGCATCGCCGCCACCAGTGCAGATTGGCTCAGGCGCTCCTTATAGATGCCCATCGGGTTGAGCAGCTCGTCGTCGATGATGGCGTTGTACATCCCCATGCAGCCCTCGTCGAAGACGCCGAGAATAGCCTTCTCGGCGGCAAGCTGGGCGGCCAGCGCGCGCCCCAGCCCGGCTTCGGCGGAGGGCAGCTTGCCGGGATCGAGCGGGCGGACGTGGCTGGTATCGTGATCGATGCGCCCCTCGCGAATCCACTGGCGGATGCCGCGGATGAAAAACTCGTCGTCGAAGTTCTCGCTCCAGATCGTGCTGTAAGGCACCCCGGCTTTCGTCAGCGAGCCGTTCAGGTTGAGCATCCCAACCAGTCCCGGCCATTCGCCGCTCCAGTTCGCCACAGTAAGAATCGGGCCGCGGTGGCTGCGCAGCCCTGCCAGCACATGATGAGAATATTGCCACACCGCCTCGGCGACGATCAGAGGCGCGTCGGGGTGAATGTTCTTGAAGATATCCATCCCCATGCGCTGCGAGGAAATGAACCCGTGCTTTTCAACCGGGTCATAAGGGTGACCGCGGCGCACGGTCATGCCCTCGCGGGCGAAGGCGGCAACAAGCTTGCGCTCCATGGCTTCTTGCGCGGGCCAGCAGTTCTGGTTGGCCGACAAGCGCAGGTCGCCACTGGCAACCAGGATGGCCTCGTTCGGGCCAACCGGCTGGGGTTGGGGTAACTGGGGTAACTGGTAAGCTGACATGTTTTTCTCGCCTCTTCTAAGCCACAGCGGCGGCCAGGCCGCCTGCGAAATCCCTAAATGCCCTGATGAACCAGGGCTACAGGCGCGCGCCACACGACGCGCGCACCATCAACCGGGTCTGCAATACGTGCGTGCGAGCCGGGGAGTCCGGTTCGCGCAGGCGCTCGAAAAGCTGCTGCGCAGCGGTGCGACCCAGCTCGTACGTCGGCTGGGCGACCGTCGTCAGCGGTGGCTGAAGCTCGGATGCCCAGGGGAAATCGTCGAAGCCAACCAGCGCGATGTCGTCCGGAATGCGCACGCCGGCTTCCCGCAAAGCCTTGAGCGCGCCGAGGGTCATCAGATTGTTGGCGACAAACAGCGCGTCGGGCCGTGGCTCTTGCTCTAGCAGCGCGCGGGCCAGCGTGTACCCGGCGTCGTACTTGAAGTCCCCCTCTTTGATCAACCGCGGGTCCGAGCGGACACCGCGCGCTTCAAGCGCCTGAAGATAGCCGCGCAGCCGATCGCGCCCGGTCGTGGTGTCGAGTGCGCCCGCGATCAGCGCCACGCGCTGCCGTCCCAGCGCCAGCAGATGCAGGGTTGCCATCTCTGCCCCATGCACGTTGTCGACCACCACACTATCGAAAACCCCGCCTTCAATCTGACGGTCGAGCAACACCACCGGCGTGCCACTGGCCCGCACCGCAACCAGCACCGGTCCGTCGCGGACGCTCGTCGGGGCAACGATCAACCCGGCGGCGCGTTCTGCGCGCAGCACCTGGATATAGCTGGTTTGCTTGTCGGGATCACCATCGCTGTTGCACAGCAGCACGGCCATGCCCTGCGCGTAGGCAGCGTCCTCGACCCCGCGCACCACAGCCGTGAAGTAGGGGTTTTGAATGTCCGAGACGATCAAGCCCAGCACCTGGCTGGTGTTCGAGCGAAGGCGCCGCGCGGCGCGGTCGGGTTGGTAGCCTAACTCCTGGACGGCGCGACGAACCCGGGCCTGAAGCTCGGCGGCAACGGTCGCGTTGCCGTTGATCACGCGCGATACGGTTGCCTGAGAAACGCCCGCGTGTTGGGCGACTTCGGCAATGGTAACCGGACGGAACGAGCGCTGCCTCATAGCACGATCCCCCAACAGCGGCGCATGGCACATCAGGCGCCTCGAGAAATCGTTTTCTACACAATACTGGTTTTCCGGCGGCCTGTCAATTCCCGCCAGGTGGGCCCTGTTTGCCTAGATATCAGCCGGCTTGAACCAGGCGGGAGTGGTCAGATCGATCTTCAGCTCGCGCAGGTAGACGCCGTCTTCGCGCTGCTCAAGCGTGCTGGTCGAGATGCCGATCTCCACGTCCAGCTTCTTCAGCGCGCGGATGTGGCTGACGCTGAATTCCAGATAGTCATGCGCCGGGTCGTGCTCGTAGTCGCGGATGCCGGCACGCTCGAACACGTCCAGTACGCGGGGGATGTCGTCGCCGAAGACTTTGGCGGATTTCAGCATGTAGTCGCGGTTGGATAGCAGCGCCACACGCGGCAGCTTGCGCCCGGCGTTTTGCCGGTAGTTCTGCCCGGTGAACTTGTTTTCCAACGAGCAGTAATGCACGCCAATGGACAGCCCCTGCTCCAGCGCGAACTCGAGCAGGTCGAGGCACTCCAGCTCGCTCCGTGCGACCGGCACCCCGCCCGCGTACCAGTAATCGTACAACGTCTCGAAGGGGCGTGCCTTGACCTTGAAACCGCGCGCGTTGAAATCCGCCGCGTTCATGAGCGGGTAACACAGCTCCAAAAGGTTAATACTGAAAATGCCAATACGGTCGAGTTCCAGCAGCAGCGCGCGCATCTCGTCCTGTGTGCCGGGTGGGACGGGCATTTCGACCATCACCAGCCGGATGTAGCGGCGGGCCAGTTCGATGCGGTGCAAGATGTGCTCGCGTGCTTTGGGCGCATCGTGCATGCGGATGCTGAAGCGAATTTCGTCCAGCCCGGCCGCTTGCAATGCCTGCAAGATCGGCTCATCGACATAATCACCGCAGGTATACAGACGCAGATGGGCGCCGGGGTACAGCGCGCGTGCATGGCGGAAGAACGCCAGGGCTTCGTCTTTGTGCAGCAGCGGCTCGCCCCCGGTCAGCGCCAGGTACTCCAACTGCCCGCCCTGCGCGGCGATCTCGTCCAGCTCCCGAATCAGGTCCCGCGTATGGGTTTTGTAGAACTCATAATCCATCTGGTTGGGGTTAAAGCAGTAATAGCAGTCACGGTGGCAGCGCAGCGAGACAAAAAACGTGGCACTACCCACCCCTTTCTTGCACGCGACGCACGCGGGCGAGAGGGCGTTGATGTATACGCTGCGGCCTGTGTTGCGCACATGCGCTCCCCGCTGGCGCAGGCGCTCGCGCCGCTGCGCGACCTCCTGGGCATAGTCGTGCGGGTCGATCTCGATGCCGGTCGCGCGGACCTGCTCCATGTACCGATCGTAAATGTCCAGGTACATCGCCGCATAGCGAGCAAAGACCGGGTTGCGAATCTGGCCGTGTGTCTCCCGCGTGATGTCAACGATCACGGGCCGCGCTCCTCATTCACGCCAGCAAGCCAGGAAAGCGAGTCTCCCACTGAATCGGCAGGCCAAACACATCCGACAGCTCGAGCAATCCACCCTTGACCAGCAACGCCAGCCCGCGATAGAAGTCCGTCGCGGCGTGGTCGTGAGCCAGCTCGGCCCACTTCCAGCCCCAGCGCAGCAAGTGCTGCTCAAGGAATGCGCGTTGAGCTGCCAGCAGTTCGCCAAACGCGGCCTCGTCGCCGCTTTCCAGCGCCTCGACAGCGCGCTCGGCGCAATGCGCGACGAAGCTCAGCTCGAAGGCGATGTGATCTTCGGGTTCTTTGCCTTGCATGCCCGGCTGCACACCAAAGCGCTCATACCACCGGCGCACGTTCACCGTCTCGTCCTGGAATGTAAGACGCTCCGGGCTGAAGTAGACCGATTCCCACGCCGGGACGGCCATCCGGCGCTCGCCAACGAACAGATGCGCAAAATCGACCCTGAGCGCCTTGAGCATCTCGTCGCTCAGACCTGCCTCGGATACCGCCGCCGCCCAGCCGGAGAGCAGCGCCAGGCCGTGCTGAGTGCTGTCCTGGCTGCTACCAAACGGCACATCGTCAAACAGGCCGTCGGTCGCCAGCGGCTCGAGCCATTCGCGCGCCGGGTTGGTATACAACACCCGGCCCAGCAATCCAAACAACAGTGCCTCACCCATCAGAAGAGGCGCCCAATCAGCGTGATCGGTCAGGGAAGAACGGGATGCAGTCACAGAACACTCCAGGATAGGCCAACGGCGCGTCAAAAGTACGCTTTACTTGCGGAGAATATGTGAACGGAGTATATGCCAAGTCAACCGCGCGCGCGGGGGCCATATATCATCAGAACAGGCGATATTTGTAAACAACGCGGACAGGCGCGTCACCTCGGGTTCCTGCCCGAACAGACCGCAAACCCCGGCTGGAGTTGGGCGCGGCGGGCAATCTGAGAGAGAAGCGAAACAGGGAGGCTCGCGGCGTCCCGCCGGAGATCAGTCGGCGGGCTTCAGAAAATGATTGACCAGCCCGATCAGCTCTTCGGGCAGAAATGGCTTGGCCAGAAAGGCGTTGCAGCCGAAACCTTCCGCCAGCCGGACCGACTCCTCATCGGCCTGCACGGTCACGGCGATGATCGGCAGCGCGCTGGCGGACTTCTGGCGGCGCAGGCTGAGCACAACGCTACGCCCGTTGACGTCGGGAAGGTCGATGTCCATCAGCACCAGGTCGATATGGGCTGCCCGCGCCCAGCGCGCGCCTTCCAGGCCGCGCGTCGCGTGCAATACGGTGTGCCCTTCAGATTCGAGGATGCGAATGATGAAGTCGGCCGTGTTCTGGTTGTCTTCCACCAATAGAATCGTACCCATCGGATCCCACATCCTCAGACTTGCTGATGGACGATCGGGCGGCGCTCACCGGCCCGCCACCCCCTCAGTCTAACAGAAGACCGGCTCGCGAACAATGCCATCGATAACCAGCGCCACAGCGCCCTTGACGCAGGCGTCCATGCCCAACGCCGACAGCGCCAGCGCAACCATCCGCGTCGGTTCGGGCAAAGCTTCTGCCGCGATGATCTTACTAATAGGCCGCAGCAGATAGTCGCCCGCGGCGATCAGCGTGCCGCCCAGGACGATCATTTCCGGATTGAACAGGTTGATCAGGTTCGCGATGCCCGCGCCCAGGTACAACGCGATATCGGAGAGGGTGTCCAGAGCGAGCTGATCGCCCTGGTTCGCCGCGCTCACCACCACGTCCATCGTAATCCGCCGGGTGTCGCCACCGACCAGCTCGGGGATGCGAGACGGCGCGCCGCGCTCCAACGCCTGCACGATCCCGCGGATGACGGCGCGCGGCCCGACCAGTGTTTCCCAGCAACCGCGCCGGCCACAACTGCACAGGTCCCCGCCCGACTCGACGATCATGTGACCGACTTCGCCGGCGTATCCCCCCGCGCCACGATAGACCTCGCCGTTGAGCATCAGCCCACCGGCCAGGCCAACCCCCGTCCCCAAAAAGACAAAATGGTGGTGGCTTTTTGCCACCCCGAAATAGTGCTCTCCAAGCGCCGCCGCGTTACCGTCGTTTTCGATGTACAGCGGCACGCCGAACTTATTCCCCCACTGCTCGCGGAAGTTCACATCGCGCCAGCCGAGGTTTGGCGCATAGCGCAGCACACCTTGCTCGATGTCGACCAACCCCGGCACGCCAAGCCCAATCCCAAGCAGCCTCAGGTTATTGGCGGCCCCGGCCCGGATCGCCTCGCCGATCAGGCCCTCGGCCAGCGCCAGCATCTCCGCCCGGTCCGTCGTTTCGGGGAACTCCACATGGCGGCGCCATAAGGTCCGCGCGGTGAAGTCGGTGAGGATCACGGTCACATAGCCGACGTTGATCTCGATGCCGACAATCGATCCGCCATAGGGGTTCAGTTCCAGCAGAATTCCGGGGCGGCCGCGCGAGCCAACCGATTCAAGGCCCACTTCCCGGATCAACCCCTGCTCGATCAGCTCGCCGACCAGCGACGACACAGTGCTGCGTGTCAGCCCGGTCTGCTCCGCCAGGTTCGCGCGCGATAACGGCGAGCCGGCGAGCAATTGATCGAGGATCAATGCGCAATTCAGTTGCTTAACCAGATTTTGATCGGCGCGAACCGGCGGCATTACCTTCATCCATTTCGTATAGACTCAAAACAAAATATAGGCTCAGGCGATCGCGCTGTCAAGCAACACCGGCACAGGCAGTTATGGATCACCTAACAGGGCCTGCACAGCCTACTTGACAAACGGTTAATTTTGTTGCATTAATTAACAAAATCCCGGTTGCAATGCGTGGGCCGCTGCGGCAGTGCATCTCGCTGCCCACAAGCGGACTCCTGCAATGATGCACCGGGATCAGGGGGGTTATCCACCCCAATCGTTTCGATGGGGGTCACTGTGCTCCCGGTGTGTCTTTAATTTAAGGAGGACCGCTCAGCATGAAGAATGGGTTACGTCTAATTACTGCTTTGGCCCTGGCGGTGATCACGTTATCGCCGTTTGTGGGCAGCGGAGTGTCTGTTCCCGCCGTTCAGGCGCAGGACGACACATTCACCATTGCCTGGATTCCGAAGGCGCTCAACAACCCGGTCTTCGAGCTGGGACGTGACGGCTGCATGGCCGCCGCGGCTGAACTCAGCGCGCAGACGGGCCGGACCGTCGAGTGTTTGTACATGGGGTCGGTGAACTCGGACATGGCCGAGCAGGCGCGCGTCATCGAGGACGCCATCTCGCAGGGTGTGGACGCCATCGGCGTGAGCTGCAACGACCCTGACGGCTGCGTCGACCCGATCAACGCCGCGATCGCCGCCGGCATCCCGGTCATGACCTGGGACTCCGACTCCCCCGACTCCGGTCGCTTCACCTACCTCGGCGTCGATAACTACACCGGTGGTTGGGCCGCGGGTGAACTGCTCGTCCGCGCCATGGGTGAAGAAGGTAAGGTTGCCATGCTGACCGGCGTGCCGGGTGCGTTCAACCTCGAAGAGCGCATGCGTGGCTTCCGGGACTATGTCGCGCAGTATCCTGGCATCGAGATCGTAGCGACGGTGGCGTGCAACGACGACATCAACCTGGGTGTCCAGGTTGTCGAAGAGACCATGCTCGCCAACCCCGACCTGGACGGCTGGTTCTTCGTCGGGCTGTGGCCAATCTTCGCCGGGCGCGGTGCCATGCCGCAGTTCGAGGATGCTGTCCTCAACCGGGGTATGAAGGCGGTCGCGTTCGACACCCTGCCGGTCGAGCTGGAGTGGGTGCAGGATGGGCTGCTGCACGGTCTCGTCGGCCAGAAGTACTGGGGCTGGGGCTATGACACGGTCTTCATGGCGCTCAACCATGTGACCAACCTCTACCCCTATCCGGACTGGACCGACAGCGGCATGGACATCGTGACCATCAACAACGTGGACGCGATGGCCGAAGCCTGGGCGACCAGCGACTTCACCAAGCCTCTGCCGCCGCCATTCCCTGGCGAGTAATTTGCCCCTGGCCAGTTCGCTTTATCCCTGCGGTGGGAGTATAGTTCCCACCGCAGGGAAGTTCGTATGGAAAGAATTTAGGAAGGCACACCTTGAATCAGGAACCCATCCTCCGCGTCGAAGGGGTGTCGAAATCCTTCCCCGGTGTTCAGGCGCTCAAGAATGTGGACTTTGAAGTCTATCGTGGGGAAGTGGTCGCGCTGTTGGGCGAAAACGGCGCTGGCAAATCGACACTGATGAAGATCCTGGCCGGCGCCTATCAGAAAGACAGCGGGCACATTTACCTCAACGGCCAGGAGATCCGGCCCCGCAACCCTGCGCACTCGCAGGAACTCGGCATCTCGACCATTTACCAGGAATTCACGCTCACGCTCAACCAGACGGCGGCTGCCAATATTTTCATGGGTCGCGAGCCGCGGTATGGCGGCCTGCTTAAGCCGTTCAAACTGGTGAACCGGCGCAAAATGGAGCGCGACGCGGCAGAGCTGCTTCAGCGCGTGCGCGCGCGGATCGACCCTGCCGCCCTGGTCGGAGAGCTGTCTGTCGCCGAGCGCCAGCAGGTCGAGATCGCCAAGGCGCTGGCCATTGAAGCACAGGTGATTATCATGGACGAGCCGACCTCGGCGCTGGGGGCGGACGAAACCAAGTCTCTGTTCGACATTATCCGTGATCTCAGGGAGCGCGGCCTGGCGATTATTTTCATCACGCACCGCCTGGAAGAGGTGCTGGAGATCAGCGACCGGATCATCGTCCTGCGCGATGGCGAGCGCGTCGGCACGCTGAAGACCGCAGAAGCCGATGCCGAGCAGATCATTCGCCTGATGGTCGGGCGCAACATCGACGATCTGTTCCTCAAAGAAACGGTGCCCATCACAGAGCCGGTGCTGGCCGTGCAGGGACTGACGCGGCGGGGTGTGGTCGAAGACGTGACGTTTGACCTCAAACGCGGCGAGATCCTGGGCTTCGCCGGGTTGATCGGCGCCGGACGCACCGAGACGATGCGCCTGATCTTCGGAGCCGACCGTAAGGATCACGGGTACATCTGGCTGGATGGCCATGAGATCGAGATCCATTCGCCCGAAGATGCCATGCTGTACGGAATCGGTCTGGTGCCGGAAGATCGCGCCAACCAGGGGCTCATCCTGGAGAACACGGTGTTGTTCAACATGATTATGCCGATGCTCAAGCGGTTCAGCCGGTACGGGTGGGTCCGGCGGGCGCTGGCGCGCCGCGCGGCAGGTGAGTACGTCAACCGCCTGCGGGTGCGCACGCCCGGCATGGAGCAGACCGTCAAGAATCTCTCCGGCGGCAACCAGCAGAAAGTTGTGCTCGCCAAGTGGCTGATGGTCAATCCCAAAGTCTTGATTCTCGATGAGCCGACGCGCGGCATCGACGTTGGGGCCAAAGCCGAGATTCACCAGCTTATGGTCGAGCTTGCCAAGCAGGGCATCGGCATCATCATGATCTCGTCTGAGATGCCAGAGATTCTGGCGATGAGCGACCGGATTGTCGTCATGCACGAAGGCCGGATCGCAGCTATTCTGAATCGTGAAGAAGCAACCCAAGAGCGCATCATGGCGTACGCCAGCGGACAGACACATTTGACAAACACGAAACTGGTCACAGAAGGACACGCAGCATGAACGAGCAAACAGCCGATGAATTGACGCGCCGACAAGCGTTTGGCCGCGCGTCACGCGCGTGGTGGCGCGGGATCGCCTCGGGCCAGGAACTCGGCGTCTTTATTGTCCTGGTAGCGATGATTCTGTACCTCACGTGGAAGACGGACACCTTCGCCACCGCGCAGAACCTGCGCAACATCTGGCTGTCGTTCTCGTGGATTGCGATCGCTGCCTTCGGACAGACGCTGGTCATCATCACCGGCGGCATCGACCTGTCAGCCGGATCGACTATGGCCCTGTCCGGACTGGCTGCCGCCTACCTGATTAGCGGCAATATCGAGGGCCAGCCGTCGCCGTGGATGATCGAGAAGACGATCGGTGGGCGGCTGCAGCAGATGGGACCAGACGAATACGTCCCTCTGGCGCTGATTGCCGGTCCGCTGATGGGGCTGCTTGTCGGGACGGTTAACGGCCTGCTGGTATCACGGGCGAATCTACCGGCCTTCATTGCCACGCTGGGCACGATGAGCATCGCCCGCGGCATCTGCTATGGCTGGTCGAGCGGCTGGCCGTTTCAAAAGTTGAACAACGAATTCCTGAAAATCGGGCAGAACAACGTCACGGCCCTCGGTGTAGACATTCCAATACCGTTCATTGTGATGATCGTGCTCGCCGTGGTGATGACCATCTTCCTGACGCGGACGGTGTGGGGCTACCGGATATATGCGGTGGGCGGCAACGAACAGGCGGCGCAGTTGTCCGGCATCAACACGCGGCGCGTCAAGCTGATGGCGTTTATGCTGTCTGGCCTGATGGCAGGCATCGGCGGCACGCTGATGACGGCGCGCCTGGGTGTTGCGGCTCCCACGGCGGCCTCGGGCTACGAGTTGGATGTCATTGCGGCCGTCTTCATCGGCGGCACGAGCGTCACAGGCGGCAAAGGGACCATCGTCGGAACGTTGATCGGGGCCGCGATCATGCAGGTCCTGCGCAGCGGCCTGAACCTGCTGGGCTATGACCCGTACTGGCAGCCCGCTGCCATCGGCCTGACGATCATCCTGGCGATCACCTTCGACCGGATGCGCGTCCGGCTCCAGAACCGGCCCGCGTCGAGCCTGTTCGGCCTCGATCATCTTCGCACGCGCCTGGGCCGCTAGAGCAACCGCACGAGCGTTCACAGGGCGGAACTCGGACTTCCGCCCTTTTTATATCGGCTGCACCGCGCAGAAAGATAGAAAGCGTTACCCGATGGAGACGTTTGGCTACACCTTCTCGTTTGGACCCTGGAACATCCACGAAGGGGCAGACCCGTTTGGCCCGCCCGTCCGGCCCACCGTCGCGTTCGAGCAAAAGCTGGCGCTGTACAAGCAGTTGGGTTTCGACGCCGTCCAGTTCCACGACGACGATGCCGTGCCGGATCTTGACCACAAGTCCGCCGCTCAGATCGAGGCCGAGGCCCGCGCCCTCAAGCAAAAGCTGGACGACCACGGTCTGTTTGCGGAGTTCGTCGCGCCGCGCCTGTGGGAGCACCCCCTGACGGTCGACGGCGCCTATACTTCGAACAACGCGCAGGCCCGCGCCTACGCCCTCGAACGCTCGCACAAAATGCTGGACATCGCGCAGGCGCTTGGCGTGCCGCTCGTCGTGCTGTGGTACGCCCGTGAAGGAACGTATCAGCGCGAGGCGAAAGATGCAGCCCGCGCTGTGGATCAGTTGGTGGCAGCCCTGGACGACATGCTCGCATATGCGCCGGAGATCCGCATCGCCATCGAGCCGAAGCCCAACGAGCCGATGGACCTGGCCTACATCCCCACCATCGGGCACGCCATCGCGCTCGGCTTCCGGACACGCGCGCCCGAACGTGTCGGGACGCTGGTCGAATCCGCCCATGCGATCCTGGCCGGGCTGGACCCGGCCGACGAAATGGCTTTCGCGCTGGCGTACGACAAGCTGTGGAGCGTCCACCTCAACGATCAAAATGGCCTCAAGTTCGACCAGGACCGCGCCTTTGGCAGCGTCAACCTGCGCCGCGCCTTTGATCAGGTTCTGGTGCTGGACAACCACCGTTTCTATGAAAAGGGCGTGGTCGGGCTGGACGTTAAAGCGCTGCGCACCCAGCCCGCGGAGCTGGCGCATAAACACCTGGCGAACAGCCGCGAGACCTTCCTGTGGCTGGTGGAGCGCGTGCGCAGCCTGGACCGCGCCGCGATGCAACAGTGCATCGACGCGCGCGATTACGAGGAGCTTGACCGGCTGATCATCGGCCACCTGATGCACCGCCAGAGCGCGTGATGCACTTGACGGGAAGCGCCGGGGTGGGAGGTTCTCGTAGGGGCGAAGCTCGCATCGCCCCCTGCCCCATCCCCGCGCGCTTGACCCCGTCTTTCGCCCGGGCCGGGCAAGCCCGGTCCCTACGGGTGGCGCCGGCTTGCCCCCGACGGCCCGGACTGCAAAGCGCATAGCAGCCGCCAACACCCGGCGCCCGTCTGCAACTGCCCGCCGACCGGCCCTGCGTCCCAGTGGGGCCGGTTGCTCACCTGGTGTACAATGCAGGCAGTTGCGCATATCGATACGAGATGGGAACCCGCACCCGCGATGGAACCGACCCGCGGCCCCTTTCTGCGCGCCATCCAGATCTCCAAGCGCTATGGCGGTGTCGAGGCGCTGCAGCACCTCGACCTGGATATTTTCCCCGGCGAAGTGATCGGCGTCGTGGGCGACACCGACTCCGGCAAATCGACGCTGCTGCGCTTGCTTTCGGGCAGCATGCGCCCGGACGGCGGGTGGTTCGTGGTAGAAGGCCGGCGCGTCCGGCTCGATCCCTCATACCGTGCCGCACGCTATGGCATTACGATCGTCCACCAGGATATCAATTACGCCGAGCATATGACCGGCCTGAGCTACATCTTCGCCAGCCAGCCGCATCCCCAGCGCGCGCCGCTGCGCTGGATCGGCTGGTGGAACCCCAAGGAGATGCTCGCGCTGGCGCAGCCCGCGTTCGAGCGGCTCGGGTTCGAAATGCCTCCCCTCACCTGCCGTCTGCACGATCTGACCAGTGCCCAGCGCAAGACCGTTGCGTTCGTCAAGGCGACTATCGCCGAGCCGCGCCTGCTGCTGCTCGACGAGCCGGTCAACTCGCTCGAAGCGCACAAAGAGGACATCTTCCGCCTGATCGAAACCCTGCGCGAAAGCGGGCGCACGGTGCTACTGGTCACGCAGAACCTGGAAGATGTTTTTCGCGTTGCCACGCGGATCGTGGTGCTCAACGACGGACACAAAATCGCCGAACGACCCA
>Ga0226835_1001497_pt1 | contig 12501 bp, 9 predicted proteins | sample LAC_MetaG_1_FD_163627 | JGI IMG/M metagenome (GOLD analysis project Ga0226835, IMG submission 163627) | Anaerobic ammonium oxidizing microbial communities from anammox membrane bioreactor (MBR) in UC Berkley, California, United States -... | ecosystem: Engineered > Bioreactor > Anaerobic >...
GAATTTCCGCTGCTCAATTTGCTGCGTTACGGCGAAAACTCGCCGCGGGTTTACTGGGAAACCAGCAAACAGACCGCCTCGTTTGCCGGCTTTGGCGTGGCCGCCATGCTCACCGCCCACGGCGACGACCGGTTTGAGTCGATCCGGCAGCAGGCCGCCGAGCTGTTTGGCCGGGTGACGCGCCTCAACGCCGATACGCCGGCCGTCACCGGCCCGCGCCTGTTTGGCGGCTTTGCCTTTCAACCGGAACAACCGGCCTCGCCGCTGTGGTCGGCCTTTCCGGCGGCGCGCTTTATTTTGCCCCAAATCCAGATTACCCGCTTGGGCCGCCAAACCTGGCTCACCATCAACCGCTGCATCACCTCCGAGGCCGAGCGGCAGGAGATGATCCGCCAACTCCCGTTGGAACTCAGCGAACTGCGTACCAGCCTGCGCAGCTATCGCCCGCAGCCGCCGGCCAGCCCGCAAATTCCACGCTCCAGCAATGTAATGTCGCAGGAAACGTGGCACCGGCTCGTGGCCGAAGCCGCTACCCGCGTTCGCCACAGTGAGCTTGATAAAGTGGTGCTGGCTCGCGCCCGCCAGTTGCAGTTTGACCGGCCCATCGACCCCGCCGACGCGCTGGAACGGCTGGCTGGCCGCTACCCCGACACCTATCGCTTTTTGTTTGAGCCGATTCCCGGCCACGCCTTTTTTGGAGCCACCCCGGAACTGCTGGCCGAAGTTGAAGGCGCCACCCTGCGCACCGTGGCGATGGCCGGCTCCATCCGGCGCGGCGCGGACCCCGCCGAGGACGACGCGCTGGGCCAGCGGTTGCTCGATACCCCCAAAGAACGCATCGAACACGCGCTGGTGGTCGAGGCCATTCAGGAAAACCTGGCCCCGCTGGTCAGCGATCTGCACGTGCCGGCCACCCCAACCCTGTGCAAACTGAGCAACATTCAACACCTGCAAACCAAAATTCAGGGCCGATTGGCCGGCAATCCCGGCATTTTGCCGGTGGTCAAGGTGCTGCACCCCACCCCGGCCGTCGGCGGACGGCCCCGCCAGTTGGCGCTGGACATCATCAACCGTGTTGAACCCACCGAGCGGGGCTGGTACGCCGCGCCCGTGGGCTGGATCGATTATCGCGGCAACGGTATGTTTGCCGTGGCTATTCGCTCGGCGGTGAGCGTGGGCAGCGAGAGCATGCTTTTTGCCGGGGCCGGCATTGTAGCCGATTCCGAGCCGGAGCGGGAGTGGCGCGAAACCGAGCTAAAATTCCGGCCGCTGGCCGAGGCGCTGGGCGGAGACGCAGCCAATGGACGCGCCTAATCCCAGCAGCCTGTGGGCCGCCGTTTTTGTCGATGAGTTAGCCCGGGCCGGGCTGCGCGCCGCCTGCATCGCGCCCGGTTCGCGCTCCACGCCGCTCACCGTCGCTTTTGCCCGCCACCCCAACATCACCGTTTACTCGCTGCTGGACGAGCGCGGCGCGGCCTATTTTGCGCTGGGGCTGGCGCTGGCTACCGGCCAGCCGGCGGCGCTGGTTTGCACCTCTGGCACGGCCACGGCCAACTTTTTCCCGGCCATCGTCGAGGCCAACGTGGCCCACGTGCCGCTGCTGGTGCTCACCACCGACCGACCGCCCGAACTGCGTCACAGCGGGGCCAACCAGACCATCGACCAGCTCAACCTGTTTGGCGAGCACGCCCGCTGGTTTGTCGATGTGGCCCTGCCGGAAGCTGCCCCCGCGGCGGTAACGCTGCGCTCGCTGCGGGCGCTGGCCGGCCGGGCATTGGCCGCCACGCGGGGTTTTCCGCCCGGCCCGGTGCATCTCAATTTTCCGTTTCGCAAACCGCTGGAACCCATCCCCGGCGATTCGCCCCTCGTCCCGCCCGTCGAGCCGCGGCCCAACGGCGCGCCTTTTGCCGCGTTCAGCCGCGGCCAGCTTGCGCCGTCAGCTTTACAAATTGATGACCTATGCAGCGCCATTCAAAGCTTGCGGCGCGGCGTGATTGTCTGCGGGCCGCGCTGCCCCGGCGGCGATTTTCCGGCGGCAGTGACCGAACTGGCCCGCGCCGGCGGCCTGCCCATTCTGCCCGATGCGCTCTCCGGCGTGCGTTTTGGCCCGCACACCACTCAGGCCGAGGGCTTGCTTTTGGCCGGCTACGAGACTTTTTTGCAGCGCGAGGTGGTCAGCCGGTGGCCGGCCCCCGATTTGATTCTGCAATTTGGCGCGCTGCCCATTTCCCGCTGGCTGGGGGAGTGGCTCGGCGGCAGCGCCGGGGCGCGCCGGATGCAGATCAGCGCCAGCGGCGTGTGGCAGGACGACAGCCACACCACCAGCGATTTTATCTGGACCGACCCGGCGACTCTCTGCCAGGCGGTGAGCGAGCGGCTGGCCGGTCAATCATCGGCGCAGGAAACCGGCTGGCTGGCCCGGCTGCGCGCCGCCGAAGCGCAAACGTGGCAAGTCATCGATCAGACCGCCGACTTTTTTGAGGGGCGGCTGCTGGCCGATGTGGTTGAGCTGCTGCCATCGCCGGCGGCGCTGTTTGTGGCCAGCAGTTTGCCGGTGCGCCATCTGGATCAGTTTGCCCGGCCCGCCCCCACCAATCTGCGACTGTTTGCCAACCGCGGGGCCAGCGGCATCGACGGCACGATTGCCAGCGCGCTCGGTGTGGCGGCGGGTAGCGGCCTGCCGCTGACGCTGGTCATCGGCGATCTGGCCTTTTACCACGATTTGAACAGCCTGCTGGCGCTGCGCCGCTGCGGCCTCAAAGCGACCATCGTGCTGATTAACAATAATGGCGGCGGCATTTTTCACCGGCTGCCCATTGCCCAGGTTGAGCCGCCCTTCACCGAACTGTTTGTTACCCCCCACGGGCTGGAGTTTGCCGCCGCGGCCCAACTGTTTGGGCTGGAATACCGCGCCATCACCCACCCGGCCGATTTTCGGGGCGAGTTTGCGGCGGCGGTCGCCGCGCCGGAATCGATGCTCATCGAGGTAAAAACCAGCGCCCAGCAACACGAATCCGTTCGCCGCGAAATCAATGGGCGGGTGGCGCTGGCGCTGCGCGAGTCGGCGTAAAAAGTAACGGCGTCCCTGAATCCGGCAAATATTCCGACTGGGTGGAGCTGAATCAACCCGGTTGCGTTTTTTATTGCAAAGCCAGTGGATTCGAGTCGATTTTTTAAAACCAAAAAATTTTAAAGTCAATAAAGAGGAGTGTATAGTGGTCGATTGGGTTGAAGTGAAACCTTTTCAGGATATTACTTATCACAAAGCGGCGGGCATGGCCCGCATCGCTTTTAACCGGCCGGAGGTACGCAACGCCTTCCGGCCCACCACCATCGACGAAATGATTGCCGCGTTTGAAGACGCCTGGGCCGATCAAAGCGTCGGGGTGGTGCTGCTCACCGGCAACGGCCCGGCCAAAGATGGCAAGTACGCCTTTTCGTCCGGCGGCGACCAGAAAATTCGTGGCGATGCCGGCTACATTGGCGACGACGGCGTGCCGCGCCTCAATGTGCTGCAATTGCAGCGCATCATCCGCACTATGCCCAAGCCGGTCATCGCGCTGGTGGCCGGCTACGCGATTGGCGGCGGCCACGTGCTGCACGTGATCTGCGATCTGACTATCGCCGCCGATAACGCCATTTTTGGGCAAACCGGCCCCAAAGTGGGCAGTTTCGATGGCGGGTTTGGGGCCAGTTACCTGGCGAGCATCGTTGGGCAAAAAAAGGCGCGCGAGATCTGGTATCTGTGCCGCCAGTACACCGCGCAGGAAGCGCTGGAGATGGGGTTGGTCAACAAAGTGGTGCCGGTGGACCAGCTTGAGGCCGAAGGCGTGCAGTGGGCGCAGGAAATCCTGCAAAAAAGCCCCATCGCGATTCGCTGCCTCAAAGCCGCCTTCAATGCCGATGTCGATGGGCAGGCCGGGCTGCAGGAATTGGCCGGCCACGCCACCATGCTCTTTTACATGACCGAAGAGGGGCAGGAAGGGCGCAACGCCTACAACCAAAAACGCCCGCCCGACTTCAGCAAATTCCCGTGGCGGCCATGACGATTTACGATTTTTGATTTACGATTTTGGATTTTAGTGTGCAACACAAGTTTTTTGTCCACACGTGTTGCGTGTTGCGTGAAATCATTCCTGGCAACTGATACGGAACACGTAACACGCCCCAAAAATTCAAGTGACGAAAAACAGGGGTCAGAAACATGGTGCATCTGTCTCCAATGTTCGACTGGTTAGCCCACCAAGCGCAGGTTTCTCCCCGGAAACTTGCGCTTGTTTTTGGCAAGCAGCAGTGGACGTTTGCCGAACTGGATGACGGCGCGGCGCGAATGTGCGCTCAATTGACCGCCGCGGGTGTGACGGCGGGCCAGCACGTGGCCCTGCTGCTGCCCAACGGGCCGGAATTTGTGCTGGCGATTCACGCGCTGGCCCGCTTGGGCGCGGTGGCCGTGCCGCTGAATTTGCGGCTCACCCCGGCCGAACTGCGCTGGCAGGTAACGCACGCCGATTGCGCCGCCCTGCTGCACGTCGATGACACCGCGCCCGTCGCCGCCGAATTGGCGGTGCGGCGCATCAACCTGCAAGCGCTGCCACCCTCGCCGGAGGCCGGGCAGTGGCGTCGCCGCCCGCTCAATCTCGATGCGGTGCAGGGTATCATTTTCACTTCCGGTACCAGCGGCCAACCCAAAGGGGCGCTGCTCACCTTTGCCAACCATTTTTACAGCGCCACCGACTCGGCGTTTCGGCTGGGCGTGCTGCCCGGCGACCGCTGGCTGGCTTGCATGCCGCTCTATCACGTGGGTGGGCAGGCCATTGTGCTGCGCTCGTGTTTGTACGGCACGGCGATGGTACTGCATCCCCGCTTTGAGGCCGCCGCTGTAGCCGAATCCTTGCGCGCCGCTGCGGTCACACTGATTTCCGTGGTGCCAACCATGCTCCATCGGCTGCTGGAACATCACCTTGATTCACTGCGTGCGCCCCACTTGCGCTGCATTCTGGTGGGCGGCGCGGCGTTATCGCCCCAACTGGCTCGCACCTGCATTGAGTTGGGGTTGCCGCTGGCCGCCACTTACGGCCTCACCGAAGCCGCCTCGCAGGTTGCCACGGCTGCCCCGGACGAAGCGCAGCGCAAACCGGGCAGTGTGGGCCGGCCGCTGTTGTTCGCGGCGGTGCGGGTTGTCGATGCGGTTGGGAACCCGCTGCCCGCCGGCGAAATCGGTGAGATCACGGTCAGCGGCCCAACAGTGATGGCCGGCTACTACCGTCAGCCAGAGGCCACCGCCCAAACCCTGCGCCACGGCGAATTATTCACCGGCGATTTGGGCTATCTCGACGCGGACGGCGATTTGTGGGTGGTGCAGCGCCGCTCGGATTTGATTGTCAGCGGCGGCGAAAATGTTTATCCGGCGGAAGTGGAGGCGGTGCTGCGCGAGCATCCAGCCGTGGCCGATGCCGCGGTGGTTGGCCTGCCCGACGCCGAATGGGGCCAGCGAGTCGTCGCCGCGGTGGTACCGGCCGCGGGGGTGCAGCTATCGCCGCCGGAACTCATCGATTTTTGCCGGGCGCGGCTGGCCGGCTACAAAATCCCACGCGAGGTGCGGTGGGTTGAGGCGCTGCCGCAAACCGCCTCAGGCAAAATCAAACGGGACGAAGTGAAGCAGTTGTTTGTGGTATAATGAGTGAGCCTGTTTCATTTGTCTGTAAACGTTTACAAATTCTATTACTGTATCGGCAAGTTACGTGTTGCGTGTTACGTCATTCTCGCTGGCAGTCTTTATGCAACACGAAATAGGTCAATTTGACCTCGTAAGATTTCAAACAACAATTAGAGTCAACTCTTTTCAAATAAGAAATGGTTGGGGTCAAGCTTACCCCTCCCCCCAACCCCCTCCCCAAAATTTTGGGGAGGGGGAGCAGTTAAACGGTTGTGGTTTGGGCGGCTACGCCGCCCAAACCACAACCGAACCTCTTTTCTCCCCCTTCTCCCCCAGGGAGAAGGGGGCCGGGGGGATGAGGGTGAATGAAACGCATCCCAAAAATTTAGTACCTGTCCGCCCTTGAACCACTTACGGGGAGGGGAAACAACTCTATTATTTTTTAGGACCAGTTGTGAACATTCTGTTGATTTCTACCTATGAATTGGGCCGGCAGCCGTTTGGGCTGGCCTCGCCGGCGGCATGGCTGGCCGAAACCGGCGCGGCGGTGCGCTGCCTCGACCTATCGGTTGAGCCGCTCGATGCCGGTGCGGTGCGGCAGGCCGACCTGATTGGCTTTTATTTGCCGATGCACATGGGCACGCGCATGGCCCTGCCAATTATTCAGCAGGCGCGACAGCTCAACCCGGCAGCCCACCTGTGCTGTTTTGGCCTGTACGCGCCGGTCAACGAGCCGTTTTTGCGGCGGCTGGGCGTGCAAACCATTTTGGGCGGCGAGTTTGAAAGCGGGCTGGTCAGTTTGGCGCAGCGAATCAGCGAATCGGCGGCGCGGCCAGCGGCCAATGGTTCGCAGCCGGAGCCGGTCATTTCGCTGGCCCGGCAGGAGTTTCGGGTGCCCAACCGGGCCGGGTTGCCGCCGCTGCAAAATTACGCCCACCTGGCCGTAGAAGATGGACGCAAGCTGACCGTCGGTTACACCGAGGCCAGCCGCGGCTGCAAGCACCTGTGCCGCCACTGCCCCATTGTGCCGGTGTACGGCGGCCGATTCCGGGTGGTGCCGCGGGCCACCGTGCTGGCCGACATCCGCCAGCAGGTTGCTGCCGGCGCGAAGCACATCACTTTTGGCGACCCCGACTTTTTCAACGGCCCCGGCCACGCCATCCCGCTGGTGGAGGCGTTGCCCGCCGAATTTCCCGGCCTCACCTACGATGTCACCATTAAAGTTGAACATCTGGCCAGGCACGCCAATTTGCTGCCCACGCTCAAAGCCACCGGCTGCCTGTTCATCACCACCGCCGTCGAATCGTTTGAGCCGGAAATACTGGCTATTTTTGACAAGCAACACTCGCCTGCCGAGTTTGAATTGGCGGTGCGCCGCTGCCGCGAGTTGGAACTGCACCTGTCGCCCACGTTTGTGGCGTTTACTCCGTGGACCTCACTGGCCGGCTATCGCCGCTTTTTGGAGGAAATTGTGCGGCTGGAGCTGGTTGACCAAATTTCACCGATTCAGGCCGCCATTCGATTGCTGATCCCGCCGGGGTCAAAATTACTGGAACTGCCGGAAACGCAGGCGGCTATCGGCCCGCTGGACGAGGCCAAATTATCGTACACCTGGCGCAGCCCGGATCGCCGGCTCGATGCCTTGCAGGCCGATTTGGAAGTGCTGGTGCAGCGCTGCGCCGGGCAAAAAGTGCCGCGTCGCGAAACGTTCCGGCGCATTTGGGAGCGCGCTTTTGCTGGCGTGGGTGATGCCGCCGGGCAGACGCCCTTCCCCAACCTGCCGCCGGCCTCGCGCTTTGTGCCGTACCTCACCGAACCGTGGTACTGCTGAGCGGAACCCACCGAGGAGCAGTTTGCTTCTCTTTACTTGTAACCCCTCCCCCAACCCACCTGTGCCTCGTAGGGGTGCTCCCCAAAATTTGGGGAGGGGGCTTTTTTGAATGGTGAGATTTGGGGCGGCTTTGTCGCCCCAAATCTTACCAAAAGAACTTTTGCCCCCTTCTCCCCTGAGGGGAGAAGGGGGTTGGGGGATGAGGGGTGAGGAGTCCGGTTACCCCTGTAATAACGGGGCAACCTAACATTGTCGAACTATTAACATAAAAAAGAGCGCGAGCTAATCTCTCGCGCTGTTTTTTGTGACCGGGAACCCGGGTGCCCGTTTATTCCAGTTTAAAATTATCCAAATGGATGGTGTTCAAATCCGTCTGCCCCACATCGCCTTCGGTGTTTTCAATGCGGATAAACACGGTGATGGCGTCGGTTTGCGCTTTCACCCGCAGCGACGGGTAGCGCCACTTGTTGTCAACACCATCGCGCTCACCCCACGCCACGCTGCCGGCGCGGAAATCCCGCCCTCCGGTCGGATCGATGCCGATCGTTTTGAAGATTTTGTTATCCACCGCCGGCGGGTTTGGCCCGCGGAAAAAAGTAACCACGCTGCCGGAAAAGGTGTAATCGCGGCCCGGCTGGGCTTTGACCGGCTGAAACAACACCAGATCGAAGCCGTAGCGGCCGGTGATCACCTGCGAATGTTTGCCGTGGATGTGGTAATCGTGGCCGTTGCCGTGGAAATATTGCTGGGCAAACTTGGCAAATGTGCCGCTGTCGAGCAGGTGCGCCGCGCTGTCTTTGACCTCAGAAATCACCTGCAACCACCAACCCGCGCCGTAACGCTCCGGGAACTCGCGCCAAAAAACCGGCTGCCCATCGCGCACGTAAGGCTGTACCTCGTCAAAACTGCCGTTCACCAGCGAGGGGTAAACCATCCCCGCCGCCGACGAGACCAGCGCCGGCGGCTGGAACGGCGCGGGCGCGGGCGAAAAATTGGGCAAATTGGCCGCCCCGGCCTGCCCGGCCCATGCGCCGAAAACTGTCGGAATTTGAGCGGCAAAATTCATCTCGCCGCGAATTTTCAACCGGCCTTCCTGGATTGCCCGCCGCGGATCGAGCTGGCCCTGAGCCAGTTTGACATAATCATTGTCGCTCATAATTACGTCCACCGTCGGCGAGTCATCGACCCGGCCCCGGTAAACTTTGATCGACCCCTCGTACACGTCCACCGTCCAAATGCCGCTGCTCAACTGAAACTCAAACACGGCGTCCAGTTTGCCGGCCTGCCCGCGATTAAACGCTGCGGCCATCGCCCGAAAATAATTGTCCAGCGGCGATGGCGCCTGGCTCGGCGCGGGCGCCGACTGAATCGGTGGGGTGGGGACAACCGGCTGCGGCGCAGGTTTAACCGGTTGCGGCGCGGGTTGGCTGATCGGCGGCGGAGGAGGCGGAGCAACAGGTTGGGCCGGCGGCGGGGTCGGTTTGGGCGGTGCGGGTGGCGGTGGTGAGGCAGCCGGCGGGGGCGGCGGCGTTGGCTGGGCCGGCGCGGGTGCAACCCCAACATATTTTTCCCACGGTTCAAAAATCTCGGTAAAGCGCTGCGCGTTTTGCAAGTTGCCCTTCACCTTGATTTCGCCAATTTGTACCGCCCGCCGGGGATCAAGCCGGCCGGCGGCCAGATTCAGGTAGCTACCGGTACTCATTTCGATGGTGGTGCCGGCCTGCGACGGCGCGCCGCCGCTGATGCGGCACTGGCCGTTGGCCACGGCAATTGTCCATGTGCCACCGCCGGGGCCGTTGAGTTTGAGCGCGTATGTTTCGGTCAATCCGCCGGCGCGGTCCGCTTTAAACGCCCGGAGCATTGCCTGCATGTATTGGTCTGGTGATGCGGTCATATTGTTATTTCCCCCGTTTGATAATTTTAGATATAGATCATTCCGCTGCGTCGCTCTGCGACAGGCCCAAATCCTTGCGCATGTTGATGACCATTGAACTCATTGATTTTTTGCGTTCAACTTCTACCAGCACGGCGATGCTGAAACTATCACCAACCGGCACAATCTGGAACTCCAAAATTTTGACCACTTCCAGATCGGTGTTGTTGGGCGCGCTCCGGCCAATCTGGTTATTGGCCCAATCAACCGCAGCTTTAACCGAAGCAAAATCCGCGCCAGAAATTATCAGTGTGTCCATCCTGCTGCCTCCGTGTCAATCAATTAGGTGAGTTTGGTGGGTTGGGTGAGTTGGGTGAGGGATGAGTTTTAAGTTTTTAGTTTTAAGTTCGTGTTGCGTAATGCGTAAAACGTAAATCCAAAATCGTAAATCGTATTGCGTGTTGCGTAAACCGTCACACCTGCACTGCGACCGCAGGGAGAGCAGGCGCAAGTGTTCGTCATTCGCTACGCGCAGCTCGCCACTATCACCGCAAATAACTGGCCCCGTTAATATCGACCACCGCGCCGGTTAAAAATTCTGCGCCGGCGGAGGCCAAAAACATAATGGTGTAGGCCACTTCCTCCGGCCGGGCCACCCGATTGAGCGGGCTTTGCTGGCGGACGCCGGGCTGCTCAATTTTGGCCCGCACCCGGTCGGTTTCAACAAAACCGGGGGCAACGGCGGTCACGTAAATATTGTGCGGGGCCAAATGTTGCGCCAGCGATTGGCTGAGCGCATTCAACCCGGCTTTGCTGGCCCCGTAGGCCGGATTATCCGGCTCCCCCCGAAACGCGCCGCGCGAGCTGACATTAACAATCCGCCCGGCCCGCCGCTCGATCATGTGGCGGGCCACGCAGTAGGCCACGTTGGCCGCCCCCACCAGATTCACGCCGATGACCTGCTGCCAGGCCGCCTGCCAACCGGCATAATCGGTGCCAGCCAGCGGGTGCGGCCGATTGGCGGCGGCGTTGTTCACCAAAATATCAATTGCGCCGAACTCGGCCAGCACAGCGTTGACCATCGCCTCAATCGCGGCGGGGTCGATGAGGTTGGCCTGCACCGCCACGTGGCCCTGGCCGGCCAGTTGGGCCAGCACTTCATCGGCCTTATCCCGGCGCTGGTTAAAATGGACGGCTACTCGCGCTCCGGCCGCCGCAAATGCGATGGCCGTTGCCCGGCCAATACCCTGCGACGCGCCGGTAATTAATACCTGTTTGCCGCTAAAATCAAACATTATCCTTGTCCGTGATGTTGCTGAATTTGGAAGAGAAGAAACTACCCCGTAAGTATCCCCTATTGTCAAGCGCCTGTCAAGTGAATTTTCGATTGTCAGCTGGCCCAACGTGTGCTACAATTCCGCCTTATGACGCTCACCATTGCTATTGGTTCGACCAATCCGGTAAAAATTGCCGCCGTTGAATCCGTTCTGCGGCGGGCTTTTCCCGCGGCCCAATTTATATCGATGGCTGTGCCCAGCGGCGTGCCAGACCAACCCTGGGGCGACGATGAAACGCGACAGGGCGCGGAAAACAGGGCGCGGGCCGCGCGGGCCGCCGCCGACGCCGGTTTTGGGGTGGGGCTGGAGGGCGGGCTGGTGGAAACGCCGGTTGGCTGGATGACCTGCGCCTGGTGCGCGATGGTCGGCCGCAACGGCAACGTGGGCTACGGCGGCGGGGTGCGCATTCTGCTGCCGCCGCCGGTGGTAGCCAACCTCAAACTGCACGGCGAACTCGGCCCGGCGATGGATGCGCTGGTTGACGAGCACAACACCAAACAGGGGCGCGGCGCGATTGGCATTTTAACCAACGGCCTCATTGACCGGCAGGCGGCCTACGAACAGTTAGTGGCCATGGCCGCTGCGCCGTTTGTTACGGACTATTACCATGACTGACCAACCTGAAACCCTCGATCCGCAGCGCCAGCAGCAGGCCAAAGAATACGCCCGCATTGGCCGCCGCATTTTTGTCGCCGAGCTGGCTATCGGTGCGGCTTACGTGCTGTTCTGGGTCTTTTCCGGCCTGTCGCCCTGGCTGCGCAACCAGATTTACCCCTTCACCGAATCGGTCTGGCTGGCGGTGCCGCTGTTTGCGCTGGGCTTTGGGCTGCCCTACACTGTGCTGACCGCGCCGCTCAGTTACTACAGCGGCTTTGTTCTGCCGCATCGCTACGGCCAGTCAACCCAGAGTCTGGCCGACTGGCTGAAAGATCAGGCCAAAGGGATGGCGCTCAGCGGCGTTTTGGGGTTATTTATCCTGCTGGTGGTTTACGGACTGCTGACAACTGCTCCCGGCAGTTGGTGGCTGTGGGCGGCGCTGGTGATGCTGGTTTTTTCGGTTTTACTCAGCAACCTGGCCCCGGTGCTGATTTTCCCCCTGTTTTACAAATACAAACCGCTTGACGATGATGAACTGGTGGTGCGGCTAACCCGGCTCGCCGAGCGCGCCGGCGCGCAGGTAAGAGGCGTGTACGCGTTTGATATGAGCAGCAAAACGGTGGCGGCCAACGCGGCGCTGATGGGCCTCGGTTCTACGCGCAGGATTGTCCTCGGCGATACGCTGCTAACCAATTTTTCTCACGATGAAATTGAAACCGTACTGGCACACGAGCTGGGCCATCACGTTCACCGCGATTTGCCGCTGGGGATTCTGGTGCAATCTGGCCTCACGCTGGTTGGCTTTTGGCTGGCGGATGCGGTGATGCGCTGGGGAGTGAGCGCCTTTGGCTACAACGGCCTGGCCGATCCGGCCACGCTGCCGCTGCTGCTGGTGGCGCTGGCTCTGTTTGGGCTGGTGACGATGCCGTTGGGCAATGCCTGGTCGCGTTGGCGGGAGGTGCTGGCCGACCGCTACGCGCTGGAAACCACCGGCAAAACCCAGGCCTTTATCAACGCCATGACCCGGCTGGCCAACCAAAATCTGGCCGACGCCGAGCCGCCGGCCTGGGTAGAGTTTCTGCTGCACAGCCACCCCTCTATCAGCAAGCGGGTGGCGCTGGCGCAAAAATTTCCCGCGCCAAAGTTGGGATGACGATTTTGGAGATTCTTCGGCCTGCGGCCTCAGAATGACCGTCAAAAGACAGGT
>Ga0226835_1001498_pt1 | contig 12492 bp, 16 predicted proteins | sample LAC_MetaG_1_FD_163627 | JGI IMG/M metagenome (GOLD analysis project Ga0226835, IMG submission 163627) | Anaerobic ammonium oxidizing microbial communities from anammox membrane bioreactor (MBR) in UC Berkley, California, United States -... | ecosystem: Engineered > Bioreactor > Anaerobic >...
CAGCGCTGCTGGGCCGCATGCCTTCCGCCGTGGGCTACCAGCCGACGCTGGCCGAGGAAATGGGCCGCCTGCAGGAGCGCATCACCTCCACCAAGACCGGCTCGATCACCTCGATCCAGGCCGTGTACGTGCCCGCCGACGACTTGACCGACCCGAGCCCTGCCACCACCTTCGGCCACCTCGACGCCACCGTCGTGCTCTCGCGCGACATCGCCGCGCTGGGCATCTACCCCGCCGTGGATCCGCTGGATTCCACCAGCCGCCAGATCGACCCCAACGTCGTCGGCGAGGAGCACTACTCCACGACCCGCGCCGTGCAGGCCACCCTGCAGCGCTACAAGGAACTGCGCGACATCATCGCCATCCTCGGCATGGACGAACTGGCCCCGGAAGACAAGCTCGTCGTCGGCCGCGCCCGCAAGATCCAGCGCTTCCTCTCGCAGCCCTTCTTCGTCGCCGAAGTGTTCACCGGTTCCGCCGGCAAGTACGTGCCGCTGAAGGAAACCATCCGCGGCTTCAAGATGATCGTCAACGGCGAGTGCGACGCCCTGCCCGAGCAGGCCTTCTACATGATCGGCACCATCGACGAAGCCTTCGAGAAGGCCAAGACCCTGCAATAACGGACTTCCCTCCCTCTCCCGCAAGCGGGAGAGGGCCGGGGAGAGGGAAAGAGGGAAATAGGGAAAGGTAACCATGGCAATGACCGTACACGTCGACATCGTCAGCGCGGAAGAATCGATCTTCTCGGGTCTGGCGGAGTTCGTCGTTCTCCCGGGCGAAGCCGGCGAGCTGGGCATCATGCCCGGCCACACGCCGCTGCTCACCCGCATCAAGCCGGGCGTCGTCCGCGTCAAGACGCAGGACGGCAGCGAAGAGCTCGTCTTCGTCGCCGGCGGCATGCTCGAAGTGCAGCCCAACCTCGTCACCGTGCTGGCCGACACCGCCATCCGCGGCAAGGACCTCGACGAAGCCAAGGCCCTCGACGCCAAGAAGAAGGCCGAGGAAGCCCTGCAGAACAAGACCTCGCAACTCGAGTACGCCAAGGCCCAGGCCGAACTGGCCGAAGCCATCGCCCAACTCGCCGCCATTCAGAAACTGCGCAAGCCGCGGCACTGAGCGTAGGCAACAGCAAAAAGAAAAGGCAGCTTCGGCTGCCTTTTTCTTGCCCCTCGCCCCTCCGGGGAGAGGGTTGGGGAGAGGGGCAAAAGCCCTGACCTGCGGGTTGGCTATTGCCCGGGCCAGCCAAACCGAGTGCTTGAAGGGCATGTTTAGCACGCCTATACTTCGCCCCATGCTTATGACGAAAGCAGTTCAAACGGACTTCCGCGAAACTCCCCTGTACACTGCTGCCGAGGCGGCGCACTATCTGCGCGTTCCCGTCTCGACGGTGCGGGCCTGGGCGTTCGGACAGGGCCAGCGCAAGGATGGCGGTCGCAAGTTCAAGCCGGTGATCGCACTCGCCAGCCGCCAGGGCAGGTTGCTTTCGTTCATCAACCTGGTCGAGCTGTTCGTGCTCTCCGCCATCCGCCGCCGGCATGGCGTGGCCCTGCCGCAGGTGCGCAAGGCGCTGGATTACCTGAAAAAGAGCTTTCCCTCGCCGCATCCGCTGGCGGACCACGTGTTTCAGACCAATGGCGTCGACCTCTTCGCGAAAAAATTCGGCGAATACCTAAATCTGTCGCGCGACGGCCAGATCGAGATCAAGGAACTGATCGAGGCGCGCCTGCGCTGTGTCATGCGCGATGAGGCGGGCATGCCGCTCAAGCTGTATCTCTCCCCGCGCGCCGACAACGAGCGCGGCATCGTGGTGATCGATCCGCGCCTCGGCTTCGGCCGGCCGGTCATCGAGGGCACCGGCATCCGCACGGAAGTCATCGTCGGCCGCTTCAGCGCCGGCGAGACGATCGACTCGATCGCCGACGACTACGGCTGCTCGCGCGCCGAAATCGAGGAAATCGTCCGCAGCGAACTGCCCCTCGCCGCGTGACGCCGAGGCCCTCCGGCGACCTCGTCTTCTTCATCGACCGCAGTCTCGGCCGCAAGCAGGTGGCGCAGGCGCTGCGCGAGGCCGGCGCCACGGTCGAAGTGCACGACGATCATTTCCCTCAGACCACCCCCGATGTCGAATGGCTGGCCGAAGTCGGCCGGCGCGGCTGGGTGGTGCTCTCAAAGGACGAGCGCATCCGCCGCAACCGCATCGAACGCGCAGCACTGGACTCCGCGCGCGTCCGTGCCTTCTTCCTGACGCAGCAGGACATTACCGGGCAGGAGATGGCGGAGCTTTTCAGCAACGCCCTGCCGGGCATGACCCGACGGGCCGTTTCCGAACCCGCGCCCTTCATTTTCACGATCTCCCGCAGCGGAAAGTTCTCGCCGGTCAAATAGCCTGGCGCAGTTGCGCCGTGCTGGGCAGACTGACTTTTGCGCATATCGTGTGCGCTACACAGAGGTGGAATTTGTCGTAAGACTTTCCACAGAATGGCTGGTCGATGATGCTAAGCTGAGGGTGATGCAGTCATCATCGAATGGAAACATGACCTTACCAGACGGACTATACGACCTGCTCTTGACCGAAGGAATTGCGGCCAAGCTGGTCAAGGAACACGCCGAAATCCGGGACATCCGAGATGGCGCATCCGAATTTCTGGTCGATGCCTTGGCTCGTCAGTTGGTTGGCATTCTCGAAGACTTGTCCGGCGATGGGAATGAAAAGCTGCGCCGACAGCTTGAGCTTGTGAATGGCCTGTTGGTTACCTTGCGGCAGACGATTGAATCAGAGGGTGGCAATGGGGAATCGGCCCAGGTCGTTGACCTTATATCTCAGCCAGCGCGCTTGCTGAAGGCCGTTCAGCGCAATCAACAGTTTCAAGCGCCGCCAGAAGTTGGCTTGTCTGCGCCCTGGCTTTTCACTGCTGGCAAGGGATCCCCTTCGCTGCTACAGGAAATCCGGCGCGAACTAGCATCCGCCGATCAGATAGACATTCTGGTGAGCTTCATCACCGTTTCCGGCGTGCGCAAGCTGCAAGACGTATTGCAGCAGATTACGGCACTATCGGCGGACGGGAAGGTGCCGACCCGCATTCGCATTCTGACCACGACCTACACGGGCGCCACGGAGGCGCGTGCTCTCGATGAGCTTGCGCGTCTGCCTGGTTGCGAGGTGCGGGTCTCGCTCGACGGGCGGCGTACTCGTCTGCATGCCAAGGCGTGGATTTTTCAGCGCAACACAGGTTTCGGTTCGGCCTACGTCGGCAGCGCGAACCTGTCCGGCGCTGCATTGACGGGCGGGCTGGAGTGGACGGTGAAGCTGACGCAGCGCTCGCAGGAGGCGCTATTTGCGCGGGCCATCGCGCACTTCGAAACGTTGTGGGAGGACAACGAGTTCCAGCGCTACGATCCGGACAATGCAGACCATCGCAATGCTCTCGCAGTCGCGCTCGGCCGTGAGGCCGGCGACTCGCCTACAGTTATCCCCAGCTTCTTCGATCTGCAGCCCAAGACCTACCAGCAGGACATGCTGGAACAACTCGCGGCAGAGCGGGCGCACGGGCGATGCCGCAATCTCGTCGTGGCGGCGACAGGTACCGGCAAGACTGTTGTAGCGGCCTTCGATTATCGAAATACCTGCGGTAACGAAGGCGGCCGACCGCGGCTTCTGTTCGTAGCGCATCGCGAGGAGATTTTGCGTCAAGCGCTGCGCACGTACCGTGAGGTCCTGCGCGACTCCGATTTCGGCGAACTGCTTGTGGGCGGGTATCAGCCGGAGCGCGCTGACCATCTCTTCGCCACGATCGACAGTTTGACGAGCCGGGATCTATTGGCCACGTTCGGGGCTGAATACTGGCACACGGTTGTCGTCGACGAGTGTCACCGTCTTGCGGCTGATCGCTTCCATGCGTTCGTGACTGCGGTGCGTCCGCGCCTTCTACTGGGGTTGACGGCAACCCCGGAGCGCAGCGATGGACAAGCGATCACAACCTACTTCGATCCGCGGCCCGATGGCAGCCCCGCCGTGGAGCTTCGCCTGTGGCACGCGCTCGATCTTCAGCTGCTATCCCCGTTTGAGTACTACGCGTGTGACGATGCCACCGACTTTTCTGATGTGCCATGGGATCGCCCTGGCGAGCGGGAGGCGATCGACAACCTTGTCACTGGTAACGATGTCCGCGCCAAACTTGTCGTCAACGAATGGCGACGTCTTGCGGCTGACCCACTTCGTTCGAAGGCCTTGGTGTTCTGTGTATCGGTGGCTCACGCCCAGTTCATGACGGATTGGCTTATTCGTGCAGGCATACCCGCCGCGTGCGTGGTTGGCACTACGGCTGATGAAGAGCGCCGCCACGCGCCACAGCGGTTGCTGAATGGCGAGCTGAACGCACTGGTAACGGTGGACCTCTACAACGAGGGGGTTGACCTGCCGTTGGTTGACACCTTGCTCCTGCTCCGGCCTACGCAAAGCCCGGTGTTGTTTCAGCAGCAGATCGGACGTGGGTTGCGTCTCTCTCCTGGAAAAGAGAGTTGCCTGATCCTTGACTTTGTTGGGCAGCAACGCGCTGATTTCCGCTTCGACCGGCTGTTGTCGGGGCTGACGGGGTTGTCTCGTCGCGCCCTGACCGAAGGCGTCGAGCAGGGATTCGGCAGCCTGCCGCCAGGCTGCCACATTCACTTGCAGAAGCAAACACGTGAGCAGGTGCTCAATGGACTGCGCAATCTCACGATGCAGAACTGGCGGCGCCTGCGAACCGAGCTGCAATCATATGCAGCGCTTCGGGGAAGAGCCTCGATCAAGTTGGCAGAATTCCTGCACGACCAGGCCTTGGAGTTGGAAGACGTTTACCGATCCAGCGGGCGCAGCGGCTGGACCGCGCTGAAGCGTGATGTCGGTTTGATCGCAGCGGAACCCGGGCCGGAGGAGGACTACTTCAGTCGGCGATTCGAAGACCTCCTACATGCGGACGACCCGAATAGGCTTGATTTGCTGCAACGTATTGGGATGTCTGGTGGCCGCAGTGGTCAGATCACACCCGAGGCTGTGCTTTCTTCGCAAATGCTGGCCTACCAGATCGACGGCCGGCATGATCAGGCAGCGGACCACAATGCGTTCCTTGCGCGCCTGGAGGCACACCCGGCGATTTGCGAGGAACTGGCCGAGTTAGCTGGCATCCTACAGAGCAGAACCAGTTTGCCTTTCATGCTCGTCTCTGGGCTCGAAGACACGCCGCTATGCCTGCATGCTGCATATGGCGTAAGAGAGATATTGACTGCTGTCGGCTGGCTGACGGCTCTTAGGCGCTCGCCGTTCCAGGCTGGCGTTCTGCCGCTGGCCGAACGCAAAACAGAACTACTTTTCGTCACACTCGACAAGAGCGAGGGATATCACGACCGGATTGCTTATCACGATTACGCCATCAGCGCCGAGCGCTTCCATTGGCAGACGCAGAACAGCGCGGGCCCCGACACGATGAGCGGCCGCCGCTACCTGGAAAGCCCGGGGAATGGCTGGCAATTCCAATTGTTCGTGCGTGCCCGTAAGGGCGATGCCTATCGCGCTTGTGGTCGGGTATCGCTGGAAAAGGCCGAGGGAGACCGCCCGATGAGCCTGATCTGGCGGCTGGAGACGCCACTGCCGGCGCGGTTGTTCCGTGAGTTCAGCGTTTTGCGTGGCATGTGATTTCTCGCGACGAGCCGCCGCCGTGTTGCGGAGGCTGACTTTCCGCTGGGAATCAGCCGAGCCGTTCTACTCCGCCTGCTTGATCAGGGATTCCGCGGGGATGCCCAGCCCCTTGTGCAGTTTCCAGGCCATAGCCAGGGTCAGCGGGCGCTTGTGGTTGAGCACTTCGTACACCCGGTTCGGCCGACCGATGTAGGGCACCAGGTCCTTGACGGCGAGGTTGCGCTGCTCCATGACGAACTTGATGGCTTCGACCGGATCGGGCAGGTCGAGCGGGAAATGTCTGGCTTCGTAGGCTTCGATCAGGGTGACCAGAACGTCCAGCCGGTCGCCCTCGGGCGTGTTGCGCCTCGCCGTCATCAGACGCTCGATTGCCGCGAGCGCAGCTTCGTAGTCGCGTTTGGTCTTGATCGGTTTGATGTCCATTTGAATGCCTCGCTTGCCTATATCGGTGGAGGTGACCGATCAGGAGCCGCGCCGCTTGTCGGCGCGGCCTTTGGCGACGGCGGCCGGGCGCGTGGGTTTCTCGGCTAGGCGGCCGGTGACGTATTTGTGCAGGACGCTGGCGATGAGGGTCTGGTAGGGAATGCCTTCTTCCATCGCCTTGACCTGAATGTCGTTGAGGTCGATGGAGGACAGCCGGATGTTCACCCGGCGATCCTTGATGGCGGTGGCTCGCGCCGCGGCCTTGAGCCGGGCCAGTTCGGCCTTCGTGGCCACGGACTTGAGCTTGCCCTTCTCGAAGGCTTCGAGCACTTCCGCTTCGTAGGCGTCAATCTTCGACATCGCGTTCACCCTGTTTCAAATAGTCCCAATAGTCCCGTGTGGCCTTGCGGCTCGGGATGACGGTTTTCAGGAAGAAGTGGTCGTCCTCCTCCACATACGGCACCAGGTAGCAGTAGCCGTCGCTGGCGACCACCATTACCCGCTGCCGGGGATACCTGGCCTGGTTCGGGTGGGCCAGGATATCGAGCAGCCCGCCGGACTCGATGGCGACCACGATGCTCTCGAACGACACGCCGCGCTCGGCCTTGAGTGCTTCGTTCTTCTCGGGGTTCCACCGCAACGGCTTCATGGGCGCATGCTACGCCGATGTGTGCCTTTTGTCACCACATGCCGGTTGCTAAACAAAATGCTTGTTTGTTTAGCAACCGGCAAATTCGGCATCGCCGTGTTGCGCAGACTGACTTTCCACTCAAGATCAGGCGCCCTTGAATGTCCTGAAAAATGTCCTTCGAAGATCCGGAACATTTCTTCCATTTAAGTATGTTATGTTGCCATGTACTGAAAAGACGGATCTGAAAATGTCCGTGAAAATGGGCGGCGCTTCTGGCGAATTTTCCGGACTGGCAACCTCGACTTCCAAATGAGCGCTTCCCTCCTTCCCCCACCCAACACCCCCTTCGGCCACTCCCTGCGCAGCCTGTGGTCGCTCGACCCGGGCATCTGTTTCCTCAACCACGGTTCCTTCGGCGCCGTGTCGCGGGGACTGACTTTCTGCCGGGCCTGATTGTCCATTATTGACAACTGTCCATCATTAATGGATATTGCAGGTAAATGGACAAACGCGAACTTGCATTGATCGACAACGCGCTCCTGGCGGCGCGGGACCTTGGCCTCGATGCCAAGGTGATTGCACGCGAGCGCCGGCGGCAGGAGCTGCGCGCGGATGCCAGGATCGAGATCCGGCATGGCGGGCAGCGGGTCGCCTATACCGTCGAGACGAAGCGGGCGCTGACGCCGGCCACGCTCGGCGCGGCGCTGCATCAACTGGCGCAGCTGAAGCCGCCGGCGCTGCTGGTGACGGATTACGTGACGCCGCCCATGGCCGAGCGCTTGCGCGAGGCCGGGGTGGAGTTTCTCGACGCGGCGGGCAATGCCTGGCTCAACCAGCCGCCCCTGCTGGTGTGGGTGAAGGGACAACGTCCTGCGGAGAAGCCGTTCGCCCCCGAGATCGGGCGCGCATTTCAGCCCGGCGGCCTGCAGGTGCTGTTCGCCCTGCTGGCCGATCCCGCCGCGCATGAGCTGCCTTATCGCGAATTGGCGCGGCGGGCGGGCGTGGCGCATGGCACGGTGGGTTGGGTGATGGCCGATCTGCAGCGGCTGGGCTTCGTCCGCGATGTGCAAGGCAGGCGCGGCACGCGCAAGCTGGTCGATGCCCACAGACTGCTGGCGCAATGGACGGAGGCTTATGCCCGCCTGTTGCGGCCGCGCATGCTGATCGGCCGCTTCAACGTCGAGACTTTCGACGGCTGGGAAAACTGGCCGCTTGTCGAGCATGGCGCGCTGTGGGGCGGCGAGCCGGCCGCGGCGATCGCCACCGGCTATCTGCTGCCGGGCGAGCTGACGCTGTATGCGAAGAGGCTGCCCGGAAAGCTGGCGGCGCAGTTGCGCTTCGCCAAGGAGGCCGAGCCGGGGCGCAAGGCGGTGGTCGAGGTGCGCCGGCAGTTCTGGGATTTTCCCGGCGATGCGCGGCTGCCGGGCCTGGTGCCGCCCCTGCTGATTTACGCCGATCTGCTGGCGACCGGCGACGGCCGCTGCATCGAGACGGCACGGATGATCCATGACGAATACCTTGCCGGATTTCTCGGAAAGGCCTGAACTGCGGCCGCTGGCCGAGGTGGTGCGCGCGCTGCGCGAGGCGGGCGATGTCGCGGAAACCGATTGCCTGCTGATCGGCGCGGCGGCGCGGGATCTGTGGCTGAGGCACGGCTACGGCATCGAACCGGGCCGCGAAACGCGGGACGTCGATTTCGGCGTCGCCGTGGCGGACTGGGCGGCGTTCTCCGCGCTGCGCCGGAGGCTGGTCGACAGCGGCGCTTTCGCGCCTTGGCCAGGGGCGGCGATGCATCGCCTGCGCCACCGCTCGGGTACGCCGCTGGTGTCGCTGCCGCTGCCCGTCGACGAGGCCGGCAGCGAGGAAGCCGCGCGCCGCTGGCGCCGGCGGCTGCTCGACGAGCACCGCATCGAGGTGCCGATCTTCCCCGCAGCCGGTCGCCTCTGGGCGCGCCTCTCGGCGCAGGTGTACAACGAGCTGTCGGACTACGAGGCGCTGGCGCGGGTGTTCGGGTAGGGGGTTATCCCGTATTCGCTATTCGCGAATTGAGAATATTGACAGTAACCTGTTTATTTATTATGGTTATTGTTGTATTTTCTCATTTCGAGAAATAAGAAAATGGCCAAGATCAGCAACCGGCAACTGGTTCTCAAGCCGCAGGATCTGTTTGTCCTGCTGGCCCTGCTCAGTCGCGGCGAAGGGGCGGTCACCTATCTCGACTTGGCGGCGCAAACGGGGTTGGCCGTCTCGGCGGTGCATGGTGCGCTGAAGCGTGCGGTGGCTGCGCGGCTGCTGATTTTCCAGGAGCGCTGCCCGGTGATCCTGAAGGCACCGCTCAAGGAATTCCTGCTGAGCGGCGCCAAGTATGCGTTTCCGGCAGTATGGGGATCGCTGACGCGCGGTGTCCCGACCGGCTATGCCGCGCCGCCCCTGAATGAAGTGATTGCACCTTCATCCGATCCGGTGCCGGTTTGGCCGAGCGCCAAGGGCACGGCGCGCGGGGTCGGCCTCGCGCCTCTGTACCCTTCTGTGCCCGATGCGGCGCTGCGCGACGAAAAGCTCTATGCGCTGCTTGCGCTGTTCGATGCCATCCGCTTCGGCCAGGCACGCGAGCGCAATGCCGCGCGCGATCTGCTGGGAGCGTATTTCAAGTGAATCCGCAGGACCCGAACCTCGCCAAGGTCGAGTTGATCGCGCATGTGCTCGGCGCGCTGCGCGAGGATCTGGTTTTCGTCGGCGGTTGCGCGGTGGGCTTGCTGATGAGCGATCCGGCTGCGGCGTCGGCGCGGGTGACCTACGACGTGGACCTGGTGGTGGAAGTTGCCACGCTGCAGGACTATCACCGCATGGAGGAGAAATTCGCCGCGAAGGGCTTCGCGCGCGACATGGTTGCGGATGCGCCGATCTGCCGCTGGCGCTATCGCGAAATCGAAGTCGACCTGATGCCCGCCGCGCCCGGCATTCTCGGATTTTCCAATCGCTGGTATCCGCTGGCGATGGCGACGGCAGAGAATCGGGCGCTGCCCAGCGGCTTGACCATACGGCTGATCGCCGCACCGCTCTTCGTCGCCACCAAGTTCGAGGCGTTCGTCGACCGCGGTGCCGAAGACCTTCTCGGCAGCCACGATCTCGAAGACATCATCAATGTCATTGACGGACGTCCGGAGCTGTCGGATGAGATCGCGCGCGCGGAAGGGGAACTGAGAAGCCACCTGGCCGGCAAGTGCGCCGCGCTGCTGGCGATGCCGAACTTCATGAACTATCTGCCGGGCTTGCTGCCTCAGGACGCCACCCTGCCGGAGCGCGTGACGGAAGTTGCTGCGCGGCTGCGGCGCATAGCCGGCCTGGGCTGACTTGATCCGTACAACGAGCTGTCGAACTACGAGGCGCTGGCGCGGGTGTTTGGGTAGGGGATTTATGCTGGTTATAACCGGCATTATTCTTGACATAAGCCGGTTATAGCCGGCACAATAGGCTCTCAAAGGCAGGTTATAACCTGCCAAAGGAGCATCTGATGATTGATTCCAATAAGAAACTCAAGAGAATGCAGCTTTCCGATGCGCTGCAGGCTTACCCGAGCCCGGAAGCGGCCGTGCCGCCGCGGGGCGGGTGGGTGCGTGCGATCCGGGAAGCATTGGGCATGACGCAAGCGCAACTCGGTGCGCGTGCCGACATCAGCCGGCAATCGGTACAGGATTTCGAGCGGGCCGAGGCCGATCGCCGCATCACGCTGGACAGCCTGGATCGCCTGGCGCGAGCGATGGGTTGTCGCATGGTTTATGCGCTGGTGCCGGAGCACGGCACGCTCGACGACCTGCGCGAGCGCCGCGCCGACGCGCTCGCCGAGGCCATGCTGCAGCCGACTGACCATTCGATGAAGCTGGAGGCGCAAGGCGTGTCTGCGGCGGAACGCGAGCGCCAGCGCAAGTTGCTGGCCGAGACCCTGCTGCGGGGCAGTGCGCGCAAGCTATGGCAATGAATCTCGACTATCCGCCCGGCGCCACGCCGCTCGACGAAATCGCGGCGCGGTTCAGCCATCGACTGGTGGCGATCCATCCCTTCGCGAACGGCAATGGCCGGCTGTCGCGGACCATGGCGGATTTGCTTCTGGTGCAGCACGGCGCGCCGCGCTTCTCCTGGGGTGCGGGGAACCTGGTTGCCGACGGCGAAGTGCGGCAGCGCTATCTCGCAGCCTTGCGCGCTGCCGACGGCAAGGATTACGGGCCGTTGCTGGCGTTCGTGCGTTCGTGATGGGCAGGCAGCAGATAATGTGCAGAACCAACCCCGAGGAGTCTTAGATGAAACCAGCCCTGATCGGCGCATCCCTGATGTTCACCGCCCTGCTCCAGTCGGCGCCCGCTGCTGCACAGGACACGGCCGCCATGCAGAAGTGGGCCAAGGCCGAGATCGTGCATTACGAGGTGGTGGGGGAATTCTTCCAGAAGCATGTGCAGATTCCGCCCACGGATGCGGACCTCTACGCGGACGTGGCCGAGCGCGTGACGCTGTCCTTCGACTGGAACAGGAAGAAGGGCGTGATCGTGGGCACGCCGACAATCCGCAACGATGCGGCGAAGGTTTCCAACCTCATGGGGATGGACAAGAAGTGCCCGACCGGCAAGCTGAACGGCCCCTACGAGCACTTCGATGTGGTGGAGATCAAGCAAGCCAGACCGAAGGAGGCGCTGGAACTGGTCGGTAAGCGCATCCATCCGGACACGATGGTGGCGGATTCCTGCAGCAGCAAGCTGCGCCTGTTCAAGGGCGCGACCGTGGCGGCAAAAGAATTCATCGGCCCGCCCGATCCGCAGGCGCTGGCCATGGCGAGCATGCTTCCCAAGGACGGCCCCATCACGGTGACGCCGGACGGCAAGTCCATCGTGACGAAGGCGCTCAACAACAACTGGGTCTGGACTTACACGCCGACGGTGAAGTAGGCGGCTGTCGGATACGAGGCGCTGGCGCGGGTGTTCGGGTAGGGGCGTTCAGGCCGCCAGTTTCGCGCTGGCGAGCCGGTTCAGGCTGACGCCCTGCTCGGCGGCCTGGATGGCGAGCGAGCGGTGGACTTCCGGCGGAATGCGAACGCGGAACTCGCCGCTGTAGTGCTTCTCCGCCAGCGGCACGGGAACGGTTTCGCCGGAGGCCTGCATGTCGGCCACCGCTTCGGCGACCATCTGGCGGATGCCCTTCAGGGCGGCTTCGGGTGTTTTTGCCAGCCAGGACAGCGACGGGAACTCGGCGCACAGGCCGACGTGCTCGCCGTCCTCGGCGGACCAGGTGACGCGATAGGTGTAGTGATCAGCGCTCATTGCCCATGGCCTCCAGCTTGTCGATCGCCAGCAGCACCTGCCTGACCTGATACGCCTTGGCCTTGCCCTGCTGATCCTGGATGTTGATCCGCGGATCGCCGATCCAGGGCGTCTTGAAGACCAGATGGCTGCTGCCGGTTTGGCGCGGCTTCCCGAAATGGGCCTCGCACACTTTCCTGAGGTCGCTGAACCGGACATTGGCCGGTTCGCGCCGCATCCGGCCGAGGATTTTCGGGATGGCCGTTATTGAGGATGGTACCAATAGTGACACCACAATACAAGGCTGTCACCATTGACCTGCAGGCATAGGCTCGCCAGATGAGTCTATGCCGCCGTGTTGCGGAGACTAATGGGATGGTCGCCCCCTTCTGAGACGGCATCGATGTGCCAAAGTGGAGTTGTGACACAACCACTTGAACGAAAGGGGCGACCGAGATGAAGCTTACGACGATTGG
>Ga0226835_1001499_pt1 | contig 12487 bp, 10 predicted proteins | sample LAC_MetaG_1_FD_163627 | JGI IMG/M metagenome (GOLD analysis project Ga0226835, IMG submission 163627) | Anaerobic ammonium oxidizing microbial communities from anammox membrane bioreactor (MBR) in UC Berkley, California, United States -... | ecosystem: Engineered > Bioreactor > Anaerobic >...
CCAGCCCGTCACCGAGATCGCGCTTGGCCCCCAGGCCGCGCTGGACGCCATCGAGCGCATAGGCTATCCGGCCGTCCTCAAACCGGCGCTTGGCTCGTGGGGGCGGCTGCTGGCGCGGGTCAACGACCGCGACGCCGCCGAAGCGATCCTGGAGCACAAGGAAACGCTCGGCGGTCCGCACCACCAGGTCTTCTACGTTCAGGAATACATCTCCAAGCCGGGGCGAGACATCCGCGCCTTTGTGGTCGGCACGGAAACGATCTGCGCCATCTATCGCAGCGCCGACCACTGGATTACCAACACAGCACGCGGCGGGCGCGCCAGCAACTGCCCGGTCACGCCGGAGATCGACGCGCTGTGCCGGCAGGCGGCTCTGGCTGTCAGCGGCGGCGCGAGCGGCGTGCTGGCGATCGACCTGCTGGAGGACCCGGCACGCGGGCTGCTGGTGTGCGAGGTCAACCACACAATGGAGTTTCGCAACAGCATCGACACCACCGGGGTCAACATCCCGGAGCGTATCGCTCGCTACGCCCTGGCAGAAATGAGCGTGGTGGCATGACGACCCGCAACGGCAGCGACCGTCTCACGGTTGGCATCGTCGGCGGCTCCGGCTACACCGGCGGCGAGCTGCTGCGCTTGTTGCTGCATCACGACGGCGTCGCGGTGACGCAGGTCACGTCCGAGACACACGCGGGCGCTCCTCTGCCCCAGGTTCACCCTCATCTACGCGGTCAAACGGACCTGCGCTTCATCAGCCGCCAGCGTCTGGCGCCCTGCGACGTGTTGTTCCTCGCCATGCCGCATGGCCAGGCGCAGGCGGAGATCGAGCGCTACGCCGGCCTCGCGCCGCGCCTGATCGACCTCAGCGCGGATTTCCGGCTGCGCGACGCCGACCGGTACACGCGCGCGTACGGTCACGCGCACGCCGCGCCCGCCTGGCTGGAGCGCTTCGTGTATGGCCTGCCGGAGATCAACCGCGACGCGCTGCGCGACGCGTGCTACGTCAGCGGGGTCGGCTGCAACGCGACGGCCGTCCTGCTGGCGCTGTGGGCGCCGGTGCGCGGCGGGCTGCTCGACGCGGGCCAGCCCCTGATCGCCGATGTCAAGGTTGGCAGCAGCGAGGCGGGCAACACGCCGACGGCAGCCTCGCACCACCCGGCCCGCAGCGGCGTGGTGCGCCCCTTCCAACTGACTGGCCACCGGCACGAGGATGAGGTCCGGCAGGCGCTGGGCGATAGCTTCGACGTGCGCATCGCGGTGACCAGCGTCGAGATGGTGCGCGGGGTCGCCGCGGCGGTGCATATTACGCTGCCAGCCGGCCTGGCCGAGCGGGATCTGTGGGCGTGCTACCGCGCCGCGTGGACCGGTGAGCCGTTCGTGCGCATCGTGCACACCGCGCAGGGTCTGCACCGCCACCCGGAGCCGCGCCTGCTGGCAGGCACCAACTACGCTGATGTCGGCTGGGAATACGACCCGCAGACCGGCCGGGCGGCCCTGCTGTGCGCCCTGGACAACCTGGGCAAAGGGGCGGCGGGCACCGCGGTGCAATGCCTCAATCTGATGTGCGGCTTTGAGGAAACGACCGGGCTGAGTTTCGGAGGGTTCTTCCCATGATCCACGTTTTGAAGATCGGCGGCGGGGCCGGGATCGACGCCGCGCCCGCGCTGCACAACTTGGCCGAGCGCGTGCGCAACGGCGAGCGGTGGGTGCTGGTGCATGGCGCCAGCGCCGCCGCCGACGCCCTCGCCGCGCGGATGGGCGTCCCGGTGGAGACGATCACCGGACCCGGCGGGCACGCCAGCCGCTACACACCCCCGGCGATGATCGACCTGTACTGCGCCGCCGCCGCGTCGGTCAGCCAGCAGAACGCCGCAATCCTGGCCGGGCTGGGCGTCGGCGCGGTGGGCTTGGCCGGTCCAAATGTCATCGCCGCGCGGCGCAAGACCGCCATCCGCGCGCTGCGCGACGGGCGGCCCGTCGTCATCCGCGACGACTGCTCAGGGACGATCACGGGCGTGAACGGCGCGCTGCTCGACGCGCTGCTCAGCGCCGGGTTCACGCCGGTGATCGCGCCGGTGGCCCTGGGCGAAGAAGGCGAGCGCCTGAACGTCGACGGCGATCTGGTGGCAGCAGCCGTGGCGCGGGAGCTTGGCGCTGAGACATGCGTCATCCTCAGCAACGTGCCCGGCCTGCTGCGCGACACGGACAACCCGGCCTCGCTGGTGCGCCGCATCGGGCAGCACGAGATCGACGCCTACGAAGCGCTGGCACAGGGACGCATGAAGAAAAAGCTGCTGGCCGCGCGCCAGGCCCAGCCCGCACGGGTGATCCTGTCGAGCGCGGGAGTCACCCGGCCGCTGGATGCCGCGTTGAACGGCAGCGGCACCCATATTGTCGCGCCGGAGGTGGTCTATGCTGGCAACTCCGGCTGACACGCTGGCGCTGGAGCAGCGCCACACCAGCGGCGCGTATGCCAAGCGCGCGCTTCAGATCGTGCGCGGCGAAGGCGCCCGCCTTTTCGACGCAGACGGCAACAGCTACATCGACTGCGCCAGCGGGATCGGCGCCGCCAACCTGGGGCACGCTCACCCGGCCGTGCTGGCCGCGCTGGCCGGGCAGGCAGCCGAGCTGATCGTCTGCCCGGAGCTGTTTCACAACCCCGTGCGCGCACGCTACCAGGCCGCGCTGTGCCAGGCGGCGGGGATGTCGCGCGTCTTCCTGTGCAACAGCGGCACGGAAGCCGTCGAAGCAGCGATCAAGATCGCCCGCCTGTCTACCGGGCGTCCGGGCATCGTTGCCGCCATGCGCGCCTTTCACGGGCGCACGCTCGGCGCGCTGAGCGCCACCTGGAAAAAAGCCTACCGCGAGCCGTTCGAGCCGCTGGTCCCTCAGGTGCGCCACGTCCCGTTCAACAGCATCGAGCACCTGGAGCGCGCGCTGACGCCCCAGGACGCCGCCGTGATCCTCGAAGTGGTGCAGGGCGAGGGCGGCGTGCATCCGGCGGACGCCGGGTATCTGGCAGCGGTGCAGGCGCTGTGCCGCGCCAACGGCTCGCTGCTGATCATCGACGAGGTGCAGACCGGCTTTGGGCGCACCGGGCGGCTGTTCGCCTTCCAGCATGAGGGAATCGAACCGGACCTGGTGTGCGTGGCAAAGAGCATGGCGGGCGGCCTGCCGATGGGCGCCGTGCTGATGGGCGAGCGTGTCGAGCCGCTGTCGCCGTCGTCGCACGGCAGCACGCTGGGCGGCAACCCGCTGGCGTGCGCCGCCGGGCTGGCGGTGCTGGACGTGCTCCAATCGACCGATCTGATCCCGCGCGCAGCGGCGCTCGGCGAGGCAGCGCTGGCGCATCTGCGCGCGCGCCTGCCCGGCGGCGCAGTGCGCGACGTGCGCGGGCGCGGGCTGATGATCGGGGTCGAACTGCGCGGCAAAGTGACCGATGTGCTGGCCGCGCTCCAGGCACGCGGCGTGCTGGCGCTGCCCGCCGGAGTTACCGTGCTCCGGCTGCTGCCGCCGCTGGTCATCACCGAAGACGATTTGTGGCAGGCGATTTTCGCCGTCGAGGAGGTCATCGGCCGTGCCGCTTGACAGCTATCACATCATCGACAGCACGTTGCGCGAAGGCGAGCAGTTCAGCACCGCCGCCTTCAGCCCGGCCCAGAAACTGGAGATCGCCGGCCTGCTCGACGAGTTCGGCGTCGAGATGATCGAAATGACCACGCCCTGCGCGTCGCCCCGCAGCGAGGCCGACATCCGCATGCTGGTTGGCGCGGGGCTGAAGGCGCGCATCCTGACGCACATCCGCTGCCACAAAGACGACGCGCTGCGGGCGCTGGACACAGGCGTTCACGGGCTGGACGTCGTCATCGGGACGTCCGCGCCGCTGTTGGAGCACAGCCTGGGCAAGGACATCAACCAGGTGATCGACTCGGCGCTGGACGTCCTGAGCTTTGTGCGCCAGCAAGCGCCCGATGTCATCCTGCGCTTCAGCACCGAAGACACGTTCCGCAGCCGCGAAGCCGACCTGCTGCGCGTCTATCTGGCCGTGGCCGATCTCGGCGTGGTGGACCGGCTGGGTGTGGCCGACACCGTGGGCGTGGCGCTGCCGTCTCAAGTCTACACGATGGTGAGCCAGCTTGTGCGCCTGACCGGGCTGGACGTCGAATTTCACGGGCACAACGACAGCGGCTGCGCCATCGCCAACGCCTGCGCCGCGCTGGAAGCAGGCGCCACGCACGTCGACACGACGGTGCTCGGCATCGGCGAGCGCAACGGGATCACCCCGCTCGGTGGCCTGATCGCCCGGCTCTACACGCTCGATAGACGCTATGTCGCCAAGTACAAGCTCCCCCTGCTGCCGGCCATCGACCGCACCGTCGCCGCGATGATCGGCGTAGACATCCCGTTCAACACCTATATCACGGGGTCCAGCGCCTTCATCCACAAGGCGGGCATCCACGCCAAAGCCGTGCTGGCCGATCCGTCGACCTACGAGATCATCCGGCCGCAGGACTTCGGTCTGACGCGCCAGGTCCCCATCGGCCACCGCCTGACCGGCTGGAACGCGGTCCGCGAGCGATCCCTGTCGCTGGGACTCAGCCTGGACGAAGCCACCCTGCGCGCCATCGCCCGCCAGATCAAGCACCAGGCCGACGAGCGGGTGCTGTCTGCGCAGGAGATCGACACAATGCTGCTCAGGGCAGCGGGGCAGGAAGCGTGATGGCCGGGCGAACCTTTGCCGAGAAAGCCCTGGCGCGGGCGGCGGGCGTGCCCGATGCGCGGGCGGGCGACATCCTCGACGTGACGCCGGACCTGATGCTCAGCCACGACAACTCGGCGGCGATCAGCCAGATCTTCCGCGAGACGGGCGCTGCGCAGGTGGTCTACCCGGAGCGCATCGCAATCACGCTCGACCACGCCGTGCCCGCGCCGACCACCCGCCACGCTCAGAACCACGCCGAGATCCGCGAGTGGGTGCGCCAGCAGGGCATCGCGCACCTGTTCGAGGTGGGGCGGGGCATCTGCCACCAGGTGATCGCCGAAGAGGGTCTGATCCTGCCCGGCGAGACGGTCCTGGGGGCCGACAGCCACACCACGCACGCGGGGTGGCTCGGCGCGTTCGGCGCGGGCGTGGGCCGCACAGAGATGGCCGCGCTGTGGGCCACCGGCCAGCTTTGGATGCGCGTGCCGGATGCCATCCGGATCACGCTGAGCGGCCGTCTGGCGCGGGGTGTCACGGCCAAGGACGTCGCGCTGCACATCCTGGCCGCGCTGGGACCCACCGCCGCGCTCTATCGCTCGGTTGAGTTCGCAGGGGACGGGCTGGCAGGGCTATCGCTCGACGAGCGCCCCGTGCTGCCGAATATGATGGCCGAGGCGGGCGCCAAGAACGCGTACCTGCCGCCCGACGACGCGGTCTTCGCCTACCTGGAGCCGCGCCGCACGCGCGATTACACCCCGCTCTACCCCGATCCGGACGCCGAATACGTCGCGGACTACCGCTTCGATCTGGACTCGCTCACGCCGCAAGTCGCCCTGCCGGAGCAGCCCGATCACGTCCGCCCGGTCACTGACGTGATCGGCCAGCCGGTGCAACAGGCGTTCATCGGCACTTGCACCAACGGTCGCCTGGACGATCTGCGCGCCGCAGCACAGATCCTGCGCGGGCAGCGCGTCCGCTGCCGGCTGATCGTCATCCCGGCCAGCGCCGAGGTCATGCTGGCGGCAGCACGCGAGGGGATTCTCGACACCCTGATCAGCGCCGGCGCGGCGATCGGCACGCCCGGCTGCGGGCCGTGTATGGGGAACCACATGGGCATCCCGGCGCCGGGCGAGGTCACGATCAGCACCGGCAGCCGCAACTTCCGGGGCCGGATGGGCACCCCGGACGCGCCCGTCTATCTCGCCAGCCCCTACGTGGTCGCAGCCAGCGCCATCTGGGGAACAATCACCGATCCGAGAGAGGTCCTGGCATGAGAACGGAACATCGCTGCTGGGTCTATGGCGACAATGTGAACACCGACGTGATCTTTCCGGGGCGCTACACCTACACGCTGCGCGAGCCGCGCGAGATCGCCGCGCACGCCCTGGAAGATCTGGACCCGGACTTTGCGCCGAACGTCCGCCCCGGCGACGCGATCGTGGCAGGCGCCAACTGGGGCTGCGGCAGCAGCCGCGAGCAGGCCGTCACCGCGCTGAAATTCGCCGGGGTCGCCCTGATTATCGCTTCGTCGTTCGCGCGCATCTACTTCCGCAACTGCATCAACCAGGGCTTGCTCCCGATCATCATCCCCGGCCTGAACACGCAGCTGCGTACCGGGGACACGCTCGTCTGGGATCGCGAGGCGGGAACGATCAGCGCGCAGGGCGCCGTGTACCCCATCCCGCCGCTGCCGCCTTCGGTCCAGGCGATCCTGGACGCCGGAGGCCTGCTGCCGATGCTCCAGCGACGCTTCCGGCAGGGCGAGCCATGACGCACACCGTCACGCTGATCCCCGGCGACGGCATCGGGCAAGAAGTCATCCCGGCGGCGCGCACCGTGCTCGAACGGCTCGGCGTCCCGCTGGCGTTCCACCAGGTTGAGGCTGGCTTCGGCACGTTTCAGGCACGCGGAACGGCGCTGCCCGACGACACGCTGCGCCTGTGCGAAGCCAGCGACGCGATCCTGTTCGGCGCGACCGGCTCGCCCCTGGCGCGGGTCGAGGGCTATCACAGCCCGATTCTGGCCCTGCGCCGCCATTTCGATCTGTTTGCCAACCTGCGCCCGGCCTGCGCGGACGGGATCGACGTGCTGATCGTGCGCGAGAACACCGAGGGCCTCTACAGCGGGCGCGAGCGCCTGGAAGACGGCGGGCAGACGGCCATCGCCGAGCGGGTCATCACGGCGCGGGCGTCCCGGCGCATCGTTCGCGCAGCGTGCGAGCAGGCGTTGCACCGGCGCCACCACCTGACGCTGGTGCACAAGGCGAACGTGCTGCGGGCAAGCTGCGGGTTGTTCCGGCGCGTTGGGCTGGAAGTGGCGCAGGATTACCCGCAACTGCGCGTTGACGAGCTGCTGGTCGATACGGCGGCGCTGATGCTGGTGCAAGACCCAGGGCGCTTCGATGTGATCGTCACCACTAACCTGTTCGGCGACATCCTGAGCGATCTCGCCGCCGGGCTGGCGGGCGGCCTGGGACTGGCGCCATCGGCCAACATCGGCGCAGCGCCGCCCGCGCTCTTTGAGCCGGTGCACGGCAGCGCGCCGGATATCGCCGGGCGCGGCATCGCGGACCCGCGCGCGGCCATCCTCAGCGCCCTGATGATGCTGGATTATCTTGGCTACGAACGGCTGGCGTCGGCGGCCCGGCGCGTCGTGCTGGAGACCGCTCACACCGGCCACACGCAGCGCACCACCGAGGCGATCTGCGCCCGCCTGGAAAGGGAACTGCATGTCTGAGCCGAACGCCGATCTTCTAATCGAACTGGTGCGCCGCGCCAGCCCGTCGGGGCACGAAGCCGCCGCGGTCGCGTTCCTGGTCGACTGGATGCGGGCGCATGGCTTGGTCGCCTACGTGGACTCCGCCGGCAATGCGATCGGCATTCGCGGCCCGGAGCGCGCGCGCTTCACGCTGATGCTGCTGGGGCACATCGACACGGTGCCCGGCCAGGTCCCGGTCGCCGTGCGGGATGGCGCGCTATATGGCCGGGGCAGCGTGGACGCCAAAGGGTCGCTGGCCGCCTTCGCCGAGGCGGCGGCCCAGGCCGCGCTGCCGGATGGCTGGCGCGTGGTGGTCGCCGGCGCGGTCTGCGAGGAAACCGACAGCCGGGGCGCGTACCATATCCGGGACAGCTTCGAGCCGGACGCCTGCATCGTCGGCGAGCCAAGCGGCGTCGACCGGGTGGCGCTCGGCTACAAAGGCCACGTCTGGTTCCGATACACGCTGGCGCAAGCGGAAACGCACAGCTCGCGGCCCGAACCAAGCGTCGGGGCGCTCGGCGCGGCGTTCTGGCACGCGGTCTTGAGCTGGTCCGAAAACGCCAACCAGGGCTACGAGCGCCACTTTGACCAGGTGGTGCCCCATCTCAACGCCATCAACACGCGCAGCGACGGTCTGGAGGCGGTCGTCGTGATGTCGATCAGCTTCCGGCTGCCGCCGCGCCTCGCGCCAGACGACGTGCGCGCGGCTATCGCCCCGCTGGCCGCGCCGGGCGCCCGGCTGGAGATGGATCGCGGCGTGGGGGCATATCTAGGCGCGAAGGACAACGCCCTGGTGCGCGGCATGGTCGGCGCGATCCGCGCCCAGGGGCGGCGCCCGGCGTTTGTGCTGAAGAGCGGCACCAGCGATATGAACGTGGTCTGCACACGCTGGCGCTGTCCGTTGATCGCTTACGGGCCAGGCGACAGCCACCTCGACCACACGCCCGACGAACACCTGCCGCTGGACGACTACGCGGCTGCAATCGTCACGCTGCGGCACTTCATCGAGCATCTGGAACCCGCGGCAGAGCTGGCCCCGGCCCAGGGCACGACTTTGCCGGCAGAGCAGCGCGGTGATCTATAATCTGTGCGCATCGAGCAGGCCGCGCACTCAGGAGACGACTTGTGAACTCGAACCGCGACACGAGCCAGCACGCCCGCTGGCAGGGTCGGAACGCCGAAAAGGACGCGCTGCGCGCCGAGGTTTGGTCCGCGCTCGAACGCCATGGCGCGAGCGCCGGATCGGTGTGGAGCCGGATCCCCAACTTCATCGGGGCGGACGCCGCCGCCGCACGCCTGGCCGGGCTGCCGATCTGGCAGCGCGCACGCGTCGTCAAGTGCAATCCGGACGCGCCGCAGATCCCGGTGCGCCTGCGTGCGCTCCAGGATGGCAAGCTGCTCTACACCCCGGTTCCGGAGCTGGCCCAGGAGTATCCCTTCATCCTGCTCGACCCGGCCGATCTGCGCCGCCGGGGAATCGCTTTTGAAGCGGTCGCGCCCATCGCCGGAGCCGTCGAGCATGGGATCAAGGTTCGCTTCGAGGACATGCAGCCGTTCGACCTGGTCGTCGTGGGCTGCGTGGCGGTTACTCGCAGCGGCGGGCGAACGGGCAAGGGCGGCGGTTTCGCGGACCTGGAGCTGGGCATCTTCCGCGAGATGGGCCTGATCGCGCCGCACACCCCGGTTGTGACCACCGTCCACCCGCTGCAGGTGATCGAGGACGAGCGGATCGTCATGCAGGCGCACGACACCCCGCTGGACTGGATCATCACGCCAGATGAGGTGATCGAGACGCGCACGACCTACCCGCAGCCTGCCGGGGTCAACTGGGACGCCGTCCAGCCCGACCAGTGGCATCACATCCCGTTTCTTGCCGATCTCAAGGCGCGGTTGACGGGTGAGGGCTAGCGCGGCAGGTGTGGTAACTCGTCACCGGTTGGGCGATGTGCCGTTCTCGGCGGCGCTGCTCAGCGCGCCGCCCGACAGGTGCCCTGCGGGGACATGATGCCCATTCGGAGCAGAACCGGCGAGTTCTGCCGGCGCGAGAGAAAGCCCGGCATCACGCCGGAACGCAGCCACGACTGCCTCTGGTTCCAGCCCGGCGGCGGCGTTCCACGCGGCGTGGTAGCGCGCCTCACCAAGCCGTTGCTGCAAGGTCGCCTGAAGCTCGACTGTTACGGGCCAGATCCGGATCCAGCCGGTCAGCGATTGGGGAAAATGCGAGGCCACCGCCAGATATGTCACGGCGCGCTCGTGGTCACCACGCGCTGCCACAAGCGGGGCGGCCGCCCCCAGGAGAAACCCGATCGCGCCAGAAGCAGAGGCGGCCAGCGCAAAGTCTGCCGCGGCGATCAGGGAGCGCCACGCCGCGTTGACGTCGCCATACGCGCAGCGGGCCAGCGCGGTTGCCCAGCCAGCCAGCATATGCACAACCGCGTTAGAGGGCACGGCGCGACAATCCTCAGCCAGTTGAACCGCAGCCAGGCTGTGCCCTTCCAGGCTGGCGAGGAAGCTGAGGACCATCAAGCCAAAGGCGATGGTAACCGGGAAGGGCGATCGCCAACCCTTCCAGGCACGCCTGCCGGCCCTCGGAGACATCACCCTGCAACGCGTACATGAAACCCAGCATGACTTTTGCCTGCGCCAGCGGCAGCCGGTCGCCCGTCTCGTTGGCAAGCGCGGCCGACTCCACGTAATAGCTCTCGGTCAGGTTTACATATTCGCGCGAAAGCAGTCCAATGCTGCCCAGCCCGGCCAGGCAGATCGCCGCGTCGAACTTGTTGCCCGACCGCCGCGCAATCTCTAACCCCTGAGAGGTATGCGTCATGAAATCGAGGGTGCCGCCCAGGGGAAGCAGGCAGTACCCGATGCGGTGGTAGGCGCGCGCCAGGTAGAACTCGTCGCCCACCCCCTCATAAATTCTCAGGCTCTGGCGGAAGTAATCGAGCGCGCCGGCGAAATCCTTGGCCGTGTCGACCAGATAGTACCCCATAGTCAGCAGCGCAAACGCATACTCCGCTTGATCCTCGCAGCGCCGCGCGTCATCGAGCGTCTCGACCAGCACGTCCAGCAGTTCCGGCGCGTGGTGCAGAAACCGCGTCTGGAGCATGATGCTGCGCACCAGAATCTGGCGGCGCAGGCACTGCGCATCCTCGTCAGTCGAGCCTGCAAAGTGACGCTGCGCGGCGTCGAACAGCTCGGCCCCTTCGTGAAAGCGGCTGCGCATCTCGTAAAACAGATAGAGGCTTTCGAGCGCAGCAGAAAGGCCCCCTAGATCGCCCTGCGCCAGCGCCCAGGTCCACGCGGCCAGGATGTCTTCGAGCGACTCTTCAATCTCGGCCAGGGCTTCGATCTGCCGGTGGCCTTTGAGCGCCGGCGTAAGCTGCCGGCATCGATCGAGAAAAAAGTTGCTGTGCAGGTCGTGTGTCGCCTGGGCGCCACCGTGCGTTTCGAGCTTCTCCGCAATGTAAGCGCGCAGCAACCCATGAATGACATACAACCCCTCAGCGTTGGCAGAGACAAACGATTTGTTCACCAGCACGCGCAGCGTCTTGAGGTCGATGCCCGCCACGGTTTCCGCCGCGCGATGGCCGAAACGGCCTTGAAAGACGGACAGACGCATGAGCGCGTGCTGGTGCTCGGGCGCGAGCCGGTGCCAGGAATAGTCGAACGCCGCCCGCACACTGGATTGGCGCTCCGGCATATCCCGCAATTCGGTCGAAAGAAAGTCCAGGCTTTGCGCGATCTCGTCCGCGACCTGTTTCAGAGACAGCATCTCCAGCCAGCCAGCCGCCAGGATGATCGCCAGCGGCATCCCATGCACCAGGCGGCAGATCTGCACAGCGTCGGCGATTTGTTCCTGCGATAGCTCAAAGCCGGGGCGGACCAGGCGGGCGCTCTCGACCAGCAGCGCGAGTGAATCGGTCTCGGGTTGGACGCCGGACGGGTCCTCTACCGGGACGGCCATGCTGCCCAGGGGATAGACAATTTCGCCGCTGAGATTGAGCCGCTCCTGAGCTGTAAGCAGCATCCGAACACCCGGCGCCACGTGCTGAAGTTCCCTGAGAAACTCAACCCCGGCGGAAACCGTCTCGAAATTATCCAGAACCAGCAGCATGCGCTTGTCGCGCAGGTAGGCGAGCAGTTGCCCTCTCGGCGCACTCTCGCCATGAAACCGGCAGTCGAGGGCATCGGCCAGCACAGGAATGAGCCGTTCGGCGCTGGCGGCCGCGCCCAGCGGCACGAAATAGACGCCATCCCGAAACCAGGGCGCGACGGCAGCCGCCACCGCGCACGCCAGGCGTGTTTTCCCGATGCCGCTCGGCCCCACGATGGTGACCATGAGCGGGCGCTCCTGCATAAAAAGCTGCTGGATCTCCTCAAGCTCACGCGCCCGCCCGACAAATGGAACGGGCTCTGAAGGGAGCCTGACGGGGGGAGATGCGCCGGGCGGTACCTGCGCGCTGGCGGGGGACGCCGATTCAGTCGGGCCGACCTCGCGGCTCAGGATGCTCTCAAACAGCGCCTTCGTTTCAGGTTCAGGCTCAATTCCCAACTCTTGCTGCAGAAGCTGTGCGCACTGCTCGTACTGGCGCAGCGCGGCTGCGCGCTGCCCGGCCAGGGCGTAGAGCAACATCAGGTCGCGCTGCGCGGCCTCGTTCAGCGCGTCGAGAGCCACCAGACGCCGGCTGTACTCCAGCGCCTGGACGTATTCGCCGCAACCGCTGTACCATTGAACGAGCTGCTGAAGCGCCAGTGCAAGCTCCTGGCGCAGACTTTCCGCCTGGAAGAATTGCCATTCATCAAACGCCGGGCTGTCCAGCAGGCTGAAGCCGGTCATGAAGTGATCGGCATACAGGGCTGCCGCGTCCGCCAGTGCTGCCACAGCATCGGCACTCAAGGGGGGCGCCGCCCGGCGCAGATCGTGAAAGACCGCAAGCTTCGCCCGGAACGCGGCTACATCGACCCACAACCCGGCATCCGGCTTCAGACCCACCGTGTCCCACTGAACATCGAGCAGATCATCTC
>Ga0226835_1001500_pt1 | contig 12479 bp, 9 predicted proteins | sample LAC_MetaG_1_FD_163627 | JGI IMG/M metagenome (GOLD analysis project Ga0226835, IMG submission 163627) | Anaerobic ammonium oxidizing microbial communities from anammox membrane bioreactor (MBR) in UC Berkley, California, United States -... | ecosystem: Engineered > Bioreactor > Anaerobic >...
AGCGCGTACCACAACATTGCGTCGAGCTATTGGCCCACCTGGTTTGGTGCCTGGTTCGACAACACGGTGTACCCGTACGAGAAGCGGCTCTCGATGCTGGAAGCACGCATTCGCTCCGGCGACCTGAAGGTGAGAAGGCTGATCTTGAAAGCCATTGACGATCCCTTTCCGCACACCGGCACAGATATTCCGTCAGAGAGAGTTGGCGGCAGACTTGCGCCCCCGGAACTTCGTTTTATCCACCATTCGCAGGCCCGCTTGGCGGCCCAGAGAATCCCAGAGCTCTTCGCCCTTCTGCTCGAAACTGACGACGCCGACTTCAGGCTTGAAATCGGCAATGCAATCTGTGATGCGTGCTTCAGTTGGCTTGAACGAGGTGCGATCCAGGCATACCTTCAGATGGTCACAAGCCCAGGATTCCCGGCTGAGTCTTTAAGGAAACTGGTCGTTCAGGCCCGGCACGATATCAGTTTGCGGGCAGAACTTGGCGATGATGTTGAGCCGCGATCGTTGCGCATGCATGAGCTCCACCGCGAACTACTGTCAAAAATCGATCAGGACGACCCATTCATTGAGGTGCTTGAACTCGCGGAACGCGGCTATTGGGGCGAGGATGACTCCAAAGACATCCACAAGAAGCAATTGCGTGTTTCAGAGCGATGCAAGGCTGACCCCGAATTCAAGAGAACCGCTTTCGAAGTTTTAGCAGACCCCAAAAAGCACGGCGGCGGACCACTCGGAAAGTTGCTGGGGCCAGACCTGTCCGCTAGTGACATTCGAATGCTGCTCGATTGGGCTTGGACACGAGGCTTCTCGCAGTTCTCCTTTGCAGCTTTTCGAGCCTTCATCGAGAGAAACCCAAGCCATCGCGAGGAGCTTGTTTCGGAGGCCCGCAAGCAGGAAGGAACGCAGCCGGGAACGGCGATTGCGATCTATCAGTCTCTTGGAGACGACGTGTACTTCGACGAAGCAGCCCGAATGTTGCGCGAAGCGAAGACCGATGCTCGGTTCTTTGGCCAGTTTTGGCTACGGTCAGGTGACGAGGTGACTCAGAGCGTCTGGAAGTTCATTCGGGCCATTGACGAGAGGATCACGGGAGGGGATAGGGGCGCGATGGCTCTGGGAGTCATTGTTGCAGGCGAACTTGCGCGTCATAACGTTCGGTCTGAAGAAGCCAGGCAGCTTTGCCTCAAAGTCCTGCAGGTCAGTGATCCAGAGCACGGCACCAACAATCTGCGAGACTGGGATGATATCGGCATGTGGATGCTCGGATCCAATCCAGAATCGGTGATCAAGATCGCCGCTTCAAAGGAGCAGTCGGAGTTTTCACAGGCCACGACCGTGCTTGCAGCGGCGGTAGAGTCACATCCAGCGGAGGTATTGGACGCCTTGGTCCCAAAGCTAAAGGACCCATACAGCACCCCAATCCTGCTTCATGGCGGCCTGCTGGCCGTATTCGTCAAGGTGCCCGCAAGCGTCTTCACCGAATGGCTGAAGGGCCAAGATCCCAAGGTGTGGCAAAACGTTGCCGGTCATCTGCCGAAACCAGTTATGGCGGACGGAAGGGCGGAGATTCCTGAGGTCACGGAAGCATTCTGGGTCCTCTGTCCGCCAGGCCACGAGGCGTTTGAGGGGGCGATGGATAATTTCATCGCGCACACATACAATACTGGTGTCTATTGTGGATTCGGGATTGATCTCTTCAAGGATCGCGTTACCCTTTCAAAACAGCTCCTGAGCCACACGAATCCATCCGTTCGGTTTTGGGCCGAGAAGCACTTAAGTGCAAGTGAGCACATGTTGAGGGAGGCAATTCGAGACGAGCATCTTCATAAAGCGAGAATTGAGACTGAGGACTAAGCGGGTACGGAGTCCTATCGCCGGATTCGAGCGAAGGACGTTCGATCCCGGTCCGCTCATCGAGTCAGACCGGGGCGCTCGGATGTATTCTTGCGGCCTTTCAGGCCTACCGGATCGGTCGGGTGGCACGGATTCCGGGCCTTCGGCCTTCGCTGTAACCTCGCGGTCCTTCAGGCCTCGAGGATCGGTCGGGTGGCACGGATTCCAGGCCTTCGTCCTTCGCTGTAACCTCGCGGTCCTTCAGGCCTTGAGGATCGGTCGGGTGGCACGGATTCCAGGCCTTCGTCCTTCGCTGTAACCTCGCGGTCCTTCAGGCCTCGAGGATCGAACCGGACCCACGCGGGCCAGGAGGTTTGCATTCCTCCCGCCAGGGGTGAAGGGTCTCGTTCACGTTACCGGCTGCAGAGACATGCTCCACAGATGCGGGGAGATTGGAATCAACTCCCGACTCTTGCAGTCAAACGGAACTACGGTCCGGCTGTCTGGACGCCGCGGGCGGCACCTCGATAGCCTTGCGCTTCTGGTCCCATTCAGATCCGATTCTCGTGGGACGACCGAGAAACCGTTGTCCTCAAGTATCGGAGCGTCCCGGAACAGCTTCGTTTCGCTGCCGGAGAATCGCCGTTGCGCCAACGATCAGAGTCACCACCACGCACACCCCCAGGAACCAATCGCCTGCGACCTTGTAGAATGTCCACCGCGGTCGGTCGGAAACCCAGCCGGCAATCGCCCCCTCGAATCCCGCAGGCGCCTCGGCCACAATTCGGCCGTCCCCATCGACAATTTGAGCGAAGGCGCTGCTCTCGCCGCGAGCAATCGCGACCCCGTTTTCCGCTGCTCGAAAGGGGGTGAACGCGCCGTGCACTGCTTGCATAACGCCGAAGGGGCTTTCCGGCCCCATGCTGGGCAAGGAAATCGAATTCACGCCAGGTAGGCTGGCGGTCTCTCGAACGATATAGGGAAAGCACGAATCGAAGCAGACAAGAAGCCCTACATCCCCCTTGCGAAAGCGCGCCGAAGTCGGCTTACTCCCTGGCAGATGCATCGACCGCTCCCCACCAAACAGCTTGCGCTTCCGGTAATTCCCCAAAGCCTTGCCCTCGACGAAGAGAGTAGACACGTTGTAGGGTAACGAGCCTCCCTCCAATCTGGGATAGCTCGTTACGAACGCAACGCCTTGCTCGCTTACTTTCTGTAACTCTCCAACGTCCCCACCGACCACCCACCCGGATGCGCTGAGTTCGGGCCACACCACGAATTCAGGCTCATGCGCGGCCGCCTGTCGATGGAGCCGATCGAGTTGGTCGGGTTCATGACTCAGCGTCTGAATGGCTGCTAAGAGCATTTGGCCATGTTTGCCTTCGCCCAATGCCCCGGGGGCTGGGGGCGGAAACCGCCAAACCATGGCTGCGAGTATGACTGCGAGCAAACTCAGGTCCAGGGTCCGAGCCGCAAGCAGCTTCGATCTTTCGCGTAGTCGGCCGTCGGCAAACGCCATAGCCACGCGGACATTCGATGCCCATACGAGGTACGAGACTCCCCAAATGCCGGTGAACGAGGCCAGTTTCAATAGAAACGGGGAACGATAGTGCGCCAGTCCCAAGTGTGCGGGAAGGTAGAGCAGTAGCGTTGCTTCCGCCACAACGGCGATCGCAGGGAGCCAAAGCCAAACCCAGCGTGACGTCGTCTTTAGGTCGGCCCAGATACCCGCAACGGCGACCATCGAAAGGGAGAACAAGAAGAAGCCCACGTAATGCCAGGCTGCCGTTTCATCGAGGCGGGCGACGCCAGGATAGAACACGCCAATCACACTCAGCCACGCTGCGATCAATGCCGCCCCCAAGGCAGCCAACGAACCGACGACGAAGCCAGACCCACGAACTCCGATCAGAAGAGGGGCCATGCAGAGCCAAGAGAGCATCCCAAGGTCGGCGGGCGGCATGGAGGCCGTCAGCAAGGCTCCGGACACCAAAGCGCCCGCGCCAGCGGATGCGAGCTTCCTCATACTGTTTCAGACGGTGCGGCGAGTTCTTAGGATCGGGCGCACAGACGACCATTTTGGACATAATGGCGTTTTTGCGAGCCGAGCAGGTACCGGGAGGTGTCGTAGGACCGCGCGCGGCGTCCGTGCGGTGACCATTTCCCGCTTGATCAGTACTGCTCGACGCTGGATGCTTGGGCAAGCTGCCGGGTTCGACGAATCACTTACGCTGCCAGTTCCCAATGCATTCTCTTCACATCATCCAGTTCGAGAAGTCTGCCTTTGCCGTCCTTTCGGCGATTTCGCGGAGTACGTCGAGGTCCGCGTCCTCGAACTTGCGGAAATTGATGCAGCTTCGCCCAATGCTCGCTTTGGGTAGCTTCTCGGCGTAGGTCTCGGGCAGCGTTTTGCCGTTTTCGCCGGCCGCGCAAGACGCAAACATAATCGAGTTCTTGTTACTCGCCAGGCCGAGCTTGAACCACTCTCCCGAACAGGCTTTACTTTTGCCCTGGTAGGGGAACTTCCCAAAGCCGATCTTGCCGGAGACCATCCAAGGCTCAAGCTCGGGCGCCGCCTTGCGAATGAGGTCGAAAAGCGTTTGAATGTGCGTTCGCCTTGGCTCGTCGAGCCCGGCGATGTACTCTTCAGGCGTCGTGGGCGGATTCGGTCGGGTCATGCCCCCAATCTACCTTCTCCCTACAAGGCGCTCTTGGCATCTTCCAGACTGCCTTCGCTAAGGAGACGGTAAGCTCCGCCCCATGCTCGCCTTTATCGCCGCTGCCGGCCTGTTGCCCCCCAACCCGCTCATGGAATCGATTGAAGGACCCACCCGGACTTCCGAGGCCCTTGCCCTCGACTCCTCAGGTCGATATGCGCTCCGTTCTCCGAGCGGTTCGCTCGACGTTCAGATCGAGCTCCCGCAGGGAAGTTCGGCTGGGAGACCCTCATGGAGCCTGAAGCGGGGGACGAAAACGCTCCTTGATGGGTGCCTCTTGAGCCTGACCGAAAAGGCGCGGGGCGACCTCATGGAGGGAGCGCGGGTGGATTCGGTGGCGACGAGGTTCGTCGATGAGCGAGTCCCGATCCTGTTTGGCAAGTCATCGGAGGGTGTGAATAGGTTCCGCGAGATTCGGCTTGGACTCAGGACGCCCGATGGTGGCGGCCTTGCGCTCGTCTTTCGCTGCTTCGACGACGCGGTGGCGTTTCGATATGAGGTCGAGTCGCTTCCCGGTTCGAAAGGCGTGGTCGTGCAGGGTGAGGACTCGAGCTTCGTGCCAGCGGGGGAATGGACGGCCTATGCGCGCTACATGGCAAACTTCGCTAACTCGCGTGAGCATCTCATCGCGCAGGTCCCACTCAGCGACCTCCGGCAAGGAGTACTTCTCGATACTCCTCTAACGCTGCAGAGACAAGATGGAATCACCTTGGCCATTACTGAAGCAGGCTTGCGTGAGTTCCCTGGAATGTCCCTGATGCGCCCCATCGGAGATACTCGTCAATCGCTGTTCGCTCGATTGTCGCCGCGGTCCGATGGGTCCAAAGCCGTATGCTCCGTACCTTTCAAGACCCCTTGGCGAGTCGTATTGATCGGGAACCGGCCGGGCGATCTGCTCGAATCTACGACGCTCTATTGCCTCAACGATCCCCCGGCGATCGGCGATGCCTCATGGATTCGACCCGGCAAGATGACCTGGTATTGGTGGAACGGTTACGTCGGTTACCCAAAGCCCAACGAACCGATTCTTTCATTCGAGGCACAGAAGCGCTACATCGACTTTGCCGCCGCGAACGGAATCCTCTACCATTCGATCATCTCGAGCGAGAACGACGAACCTTGGTACATCAACGGCCAGCCGGGACTGTTTCCTGGACCTGGCGCGGACTCGACGAAGGTGAGACCGGACCTCGACCTGAAGAGGATCGCCGACTATGCTCGATCGAAGGGAGTGAGACTCTGGACGTGGGTCCACCAGGCGACGCTCCGGGGCAAGGACCTCGACGCGGTGTTTGCTCACTATCGAAACCTGGGGTGGGGCGGAATGATGGTCGATTTCTTTGATAACGACGATCAGGCGACCGTGCGGTTTGCTGAGGAGATCCTAAAGGCCGCGGCTCGACACCAGATTCTGATTCACTTTCATGGAATGTATAAGCCTACGGGTTGGGAGCGCACCTATCCCAACCTCATGAATCACGAAGGTTCGCTGAACCTTGAGTACCTGAAGTGGAGAGATACCTGTACGCCCGAACATACTCTCAGGGTGATGTTCACCAGGCAGATCGCTGGGCCGATGGATTACCACTTGGGAGGTTTTCGGTCGGTCGTCAGGGAGGATTTCGTTCCGCGGAACGTCGGTCCAAACGTACTCGGCACGAGAGGATTCAACTTAGCGCTTTACGTTCTTATCGATAACCCTAACCCTATGGTGTCGGATTACCCTGACGCGTATGAAGGTCAAGCGGGGCTGGACTTCCTGCGCGAGGTCCCTACGTTTTGGGAGGAAACAAGGGTCCTTGCGGGCAAGGTTGGCGAGATCGCCCTTATGGCGCGGAGAAAAGGCGCTTCTTGGTGGGTGGGATGCGCGTCGGCTGGCGAGGCGCGAACGGTGAGGTTCTCCGCTTCGTTCCTGGGCAGGTCGAACTTCCGGATGAGGCTATGGCGCGACGCGGATGGGGCCGATCTCGATCCGAACTTGCTGACGGTGGAGACCCGTGAGGTCCGGCGTGGCGAAGAGATCGAGGTGCGGCTTGCGCGCGACGGCGGCTTTGTGGCTGAGTTCCGTCCGGCGAAGTAAGGGTCGTTGGGTTCCACTATCACCCTTGCTTCCACTGCGAAAGAAGAAGCCCCTTCCCCATATCTCCCCACCCCAAGACCAAGCAACCCGCTCCGCCGGTACACTGCACTCCATCATGGAGCGGAGCTGCCTTTGGTACATCCGAAACCTGAACTTCTTTCCCCAACTCACGGAAGCTCAGCAGATGGACCTTGCCGCGAGTTCGAAGATGATCCCCTCCAAACGCGGGCATAAGCTGAACGTCGCCACAACCGCCGGGGGCAACGCTTACCTGATCAAGGAGGGCCACGTGCGACTCTTGAGGGCCGCGGAAGGGCGCGAGGTGGCCGTGGACCTGCTCGGGCCGGGAGACGTGCTGGGCCTGACGCCGATCCTGACCGAAGACTCCGACGCCGACCACGCCGAGGTCTTGGACGACGTGCTGTTTTGTAGGGTCCCCGCGCGAATCTTGCGAGAACTGCTCGAGGCGACTCCGGGCCTCGCCCTGCACTTCTCCAAGCAGCAAGGCCTTCGCCGCAAGACGATCGAACTGCGTCTGATCGACATCGCCTTTTGCACGGTCAAAGTTCGAATCGCCCGCCTTCTGGCAGAACTTGCGAAGAAATTTGGCGAGGACCACCCCAAGGGCCGGAAGATCGGCCTCAAGCTGACTCAGCGAGAGATCGCGGAAATGGTGGGCAGCAACCGCGAGGCGGCCAACCGGGCGACGCTCGGGCTCGTCGATGCGGGCGCGATCGAGTTCGAAGGCAAAAACATCGTGATCGTGAACTCGGACAAGTTGGCCCACGAAGCTCAGTGGGACAGGCCTTGGCAAAACGTGTCGTAGGGCACAACCTTGGTCGAGCGACATCGCGTTTCTTGCTGTAGGACGGCCCCAAGAACGGTCGCCCCAAGGAGAATCCAAGAATGAAAGCAAGAATCGTACTTTCCGTAGCGGTCGCAGCCCTCGGCCTTACCCTGGCGGGCGCTGCCGATCAAAAGTTCAAAGTCGGCGACGCCGGCGGCATGAAGGTCGCCCAGACCTTCTCGTTTACGAGCGAGGCCCAGTTCGAGAACTTCACCGGGCAAACGCACAAGGTCACCGGCGCAATCAACTTCGACCCGGTTAAGCGAACCGGCAGCGGCAAGATCGAGGTCGATCTCGGGTCGGTCGACACAGGCATCGCCATGCGCAACGAACACCTGCAGAGCGACATGTGGTTCAACACCTCCAAGTTTCCGAAGGCCACCTTCGAAACGACGGCCGTGAAGCACGTGAAGGGCGACGAGTACCAGGTCACCGGTAAGCTCACCCTCCACGGAGTGACCCGGACGATCACGACCACCGCCACGGTCAGGTACCTCCCGGAGAGCGACGCAACGCGCAAGGCGATGTTCATGGGGAACGTGGTGAACTTGAAGTGCCGGTTCCAGGTCAAGCTGGCCGACTACGGCATCATGATCCCCGACATGGCGAAGGGGAAGGTGGCCGAGACCATTGCCGTGAACCTGAACGTATTCGGGTACACGGGCTAGCGAAGGGAAGGCGCTGAATCGCCTTCAGCCGCTGGGTTGGCGCTATTCGTGCTGGGCTTCATCGGGGCGGTCGTCGTCCCGATGAGCCAGACTCGTTAAGAGCATGCTGCAGAATGTCCTTGGAGGGGACGCATTTCAATAGCACGTGGCCGAACGTAGGGAGCTCCCGAGTTCGCTCGCGAAACCTCCGGACCCCGACATCCTGTCCTCGATCGGCCGGCGGCAAAGCGATCCTGATCGGCAATCCAAAATAGGCCGTCGGTGCGGGCGACTTCGCAAACTCATTTTCCGTCGTCAGCTGCCTCCTGAGGCGATCGCCGAAGTTTCGTGCGGGCGACTTCGCAAACTCATTTTCCGTCGTCATAGGACGCTTGTTGGATCAATCTGGCGGGCGCGGGGATTCCCGCTTGCTCCAAATAGTAGCGGACCATCCCGGCAATTGTACGCTCCATTGCGAAGTTGCGATAGACAAGGTCGTATTTTGAAAAGTGAATGTGCGGGTAGAGGTTGGCCTCCCAAACGACCACCCGGCCTTGTCTGTCGAGAGCGTAGTCGATTCCCAAGAACTCCAAATCGAGGGCCACTCGCGCGGCGCGCATGAGTTCCTCATGGGGTTCTGGCGCGAGCAGGTATTCGATCTCCTCCTCTCGCGTCGAGGCGTTCTTGATTCGCCCTTTTCCCCGCGAAATCCAAGACTCAGTGACTTGAAGGTGATGCGAGTAGACGGTGTCTCCCAGCAGGATACAGCGGAACTTCCTGTAGGATCCGTCTGGACTAGCTACATCGATGAACTCGGCCAGGACCGGGTCACGAAAGCCATTGAGGTCTGCGGTTTTCGCCTCCGACATCGAATCGATTCGCACGAAAGGGCTCTGGTGAGACCTATTGTCGCGCAGAATCACAGGAGGCTCCATACCGCAAAGGCAATCGCGTAGCTCCTCCTCGCTCGCAACGGCCACGACCTTGGGAGTGCGGATGCCTGCCGAAGCGAGCCGTCGGCTCGCTTCCAACCTGGAAACGTTCGCATGCTTGTCCACGCGGTTGATCGTTCGGATTCCTCGCTCGTCGCACTGACGCGACAGCTCAGTCGACCAACGGTAAGCGGAAGCGTGAAGGTCCTCAACAGGATCCTGCAGCCAGGGGATATGGAGCCGGCATTTGGAATCACTGGGAAGCGAGTAGGGCAACGCCCTTCCTGCGACGTGGCGAAGCAGATCGGGGTGCTGGTGCTCAATCCAGTCCAATACCACGTCGTAGTGGTGCGGGTTCAGTCCGTTGCATCGGGAAATCAGGATCGGCGAACCTAGGCTCAAGAGGTCACTCCCTCTCTTTCGGCCCCGCCGCGAGACTCGAAGTACTCCCTGAGGTACCGGTGAAGTTCGGGCCTCTCGGAACTCCATTGCCAAACGCCTCTCGGAGACAACCTAAGGTCGCTGTAAGGATCGAATCCGAGGGCGCTTAAGCCCCGGTGGCGCTGCCTCGCTCTGCGGCTTTCCATACTTCCATGCCACAGATGGTGAATCGTCTGGGGAACGAAGGTGATCTGACCGCGGGTCTCTGCGTAGAACCTCTGCGCCCACAAAGCGTACCGCTGAGCCTGCGCCTCCCCCATTGCGTGGAGTTCGATCGCGACCTCCGGATGTCCAAGGGCCGCACTGACGACTGCAGTGTCGCCTCCTCCTATGATGCAACCATCGTACAACCCGCAGCGTTCGACCACCTCGCGCCGCGCTGCCCAGACGTGTCCCGGGCAGGGCGACGTGCCCGTGCGGTTGAGCGCAGAATCAAGGGTCTCAGCGACCGTCCCGCCGCGCGAAACAGCAAGCATCGTCGAAGGATGCCATTGTATGTCCTCGCTTGCCGGAAGCGCGATGCGTGGAGGCAAGTGCAGGACCTCGGCGAACCCTTGTACCAAAGGCGCCTCGTCGAGCGCGTTGGAGATCGCGAGAGGCCATGAAGGGTCGGGAGCGATAATATCTGCGTCGCACCAGACAACCTTTGTGCAGCAATCAGGAAGACGCGCAAGCGCCAGTGAAAGCAAGCGCTCCTTTTGCCACATGACGTCTCCCCCCTGAAGTTGAACGAGCACCTCCGATGCCGTTGCGTCCAGAGCGAACGGTTCGCCGAAGGAGAGTTCCACAGTCACGAGGGGAAGGCATAGCGCGTTGCGAAACTCCCAGTAATTCTCGATGCGACGTGGCGATGAAACGCCAAAGAGGCAAGTGATCGCCCACAAATCACTCTGAGCGTCTCGGGCCGTGCTCACCGTCTCGTTGCCTCAATGAGGACCTGTCTGGGGTCGGGATGATGCTGCGCCCGCGAAACGACGGTCAGGCCGTCTCCCAGGCCTAGGCTCAGCACCTGGAAGGCGGGGTCCAGGCGGAGGGACTCCATGAACCTACAAACACTGTGCGTGTAAGCGCGATTCTCGCCGTAAATGCTCGACTGGCGCTCGCGAACGCTGTCGTGGAAAAGCACGAGCGCATCGGATCGGAGCTTGGGCTCAAACGCAGCGAAATCGAACTGCGCCTGTTCTTCCGTGTGGTACCCGTCCACAAAGAGCAACCCGATTTCATCGAGGCTTCGGTACCCTTCGGTCGTCACGAACTCCTGCGTGGTGCAGCAGTAGTGACGGACGTTCGTGATTCCGTAGTTCTTGAAGTGGCGCCGCACGCGAGGGGGCGACAGCCAAAAGTCATCCACCAGCGAAGGGTCGATGAAGACCACGTCACCCCTACCGTTGTCCTGCAGAGCCTTCCCAAGCACGAGAGGAACAAAGCCCCTGAAGGAGCCGATCACGACCACCGTCGAGGGTCGCAGTGCCCTAGCAAGTCCGTAGTAGATCCATCCAGAACCAAGATTCTGATCCTCGATGCTCTGGGCGTGGCCCATCCGCGCCATGTTCGGGTCGGCGTACAGTTGACGAATCCATTCGTACACGAGCTTAGCCCTCCACAAGCGGCAGTCTACTGGATGCCGCGCCCGCGAGTGCTGAATCTGGAATGTGCGGGTCGCCTCAGACTTGGGACGGCGTAAAGCGGGAGCGACAACGAAGGAGCTGCCGAAGTGGCGCCCGTCATGAACGTCACGAGGTTAGCAGGCCAGGAACTCGCCGGCGATCACTCGCAGACTTCGTTCGACCGGGGGTCCGCAAGCCCAAAGTAAGGCGAGTTCTCCGAGCGGCCGAGCGTTGCGATCATGTTTCCATGTCCATCATACAACGGAAAGCCCCGAATCTCCTCCCCCGCATCCACTCTTTTCGTCAAAAAGTCGATCCCGCAAGCCGTCGCAGGAGGGCGACAGTGCCACGTGCGCCCTCGACCAGAACTCATCTGGACTTGCGATTTCAACGCGCTCTGGGAATGCCCTCCTCCGACGAGCCCACCTCTTGTGGTGGCGGTCCTTGACCCGTGCTTCCAAGCAAACTTTCGACGGCAATCACGTAGAAAACCTCAATGTACTCTTAGGGACGAGGCTTACCACTTCTTCGGAAATCGCCCCGCAGCCAAAACACAAGGGCATTGACGATCGAGACACCCACAATGAGGAACGTATAGACTCCAACTGGATCGCGATACGGCCCCCGAATTGTCGCCACGACCACTACGTACACCGAGAATCCTAAGCAGCTCAGCAAGAAGCGCACTAAAACGGGTCTCTCCGAGGCTCGCCCAGCCCTTGGATCGACGGCTCTCGATAGATGCGAGAAAAGGCTAGCCATCATGATCTTGACCTTTCCTCGAACAAGCGTGGGCCAAATGCTCTTCCGCAACGGCTTCACATCTATCTCCTAAACCGTCGGTAACCACAGGAATAAAGATAGCTGCATGAGCGCAAACCCTGTCACAAGTTTTGCGGCGCCAGATAGTGCCCAAGACAAGCCGGTGTAGGCAATCAGTTGATTGCCAGATCGAAGAGCCGATGCCGCAATGGACATGTCGACATAGCCAGAGTTGAACGACATGACCGCTAGACGACACAAATAGGTTGCAGCGATTTCTCGTGGAATTGTAAGTATCCACCAGGCGATTGGCGCCACCACAAGGTGCACGATTCCGTGAATTGCCAGTTCATCCAACAGTTCCAGAAATCTTGATGCAGTATCGTCTTCCTCGTCATTCCCACTCGCATCGAAGTATCCGACGGGATTGTTCCCACAGTACCCATACCAGTTAGGTCCTCCCCGACCGTGATCCTCGCTGATGAACCTCCCACTCCAGGGTTCATAGTATCTTGCCCGCATGTAGATCAGGCCGGATTCGTCATCCTGCACATGCCCCAGGTTGGCGCAGTAGCGCTGCTTGGGGTCGCCGGTGGTCGAGCCAGAC
>Ga0226835_1001501_pt1 | contig 12478 bp, 11 predicted proteins | sample LAC_MetaG_1_FD_163627 | JGI IMG/M metagenome (GOLD analysis project Ga0226835, IMG submission 163627) | Anaerobic ammonium oxidizing microbial communities from anammox membrane bioreactor (MBR) in UC Berkley, California, United States -... | ecosystem: Engineered > Bioreactor > Anaerobic >...
CCCAGCTTGTGCAGGCGCTCGACAGCGTTGCGGAACGGATGCACAGCGTTGAGCAGTCACCTATTCTCCGGCAGGGTGCGCAGCACTATGCGGCGGCGCTCGAGCGCAGCGGCGAGGGTTTGGTGAGGACCGCCGTGCAGCAGCTCGAGCGGCAGGCGTCCGACCTCGAGCGCGCCGGCCGGAATCTTTCCGCTCACGTCGCCAGTGCGCGGGAGCGCAGGCGGCAAGATTGGTGGCTTGTCGTCGCCTTCGCTATCGGCCTGCTCGCCGGCGCGCTGGTGATGCTGTTCCTTCCGCGCCTGTTGCCGTTCTCGGCCGCGCCGCGTGTCGCTAGCGTCGTCATGGGCGAAAGGCCGTGGCAGGCCGGCATGAGCCTCATGGCGTTCGGCAGCCCGGAAGCATGGCAGCGCGTGGCCTCGGCCGACCAGCTCCTTGAAGCGAACAGGGAGACGGTAGCGGCTTGTTGGGAGGCCGCGCGCACGGCCGGCGAGGATCAGCGTTGCACCATCACCGTGAAAGCGCCGACAGCGCCGGCGCAGTAGTGTAGAGTTGTTGCGGGTTTCCGGGACTTTTACAACAATGGGCCATCCCCGATATTTGACGTTCCGGTCCGAAAGCATCCCCAAATTTCAAAGGCTGATATGACGAAGCTCACACCGCAAGAGACCATGAACCCCAATACTCTCTTTCGTAAGGGAGATATCTTCGTGCTTTTTGGCGAGCTGTTTGGCCGTGGCTATGCAGCCGGTCTGCTTGACGAGGCCAAGGCGGCGGGCATGACCATCCTGGGGGTCACGGTCGGCCGTCGCGAGGAGAATAACGCATTGCGCGGCCTAGCTGATGACGAACTGGCTGCGGCTGAAGCCAATCTCGGCGGCAAGATTATCAACACTCCGCTGATGGCTGGCTTTGATCTCGATGCTCCCGAGGGCGGTCCTACCCCAACCGATCTTCTCGGGAAGATGACTCTCGACACCTGGCAGACCGATACCCTCGATTGGGACTATATTGCGCGCTGCCACGAGGTTGGATTGACACGGTTCAAGACCGCGCTCGACGCAGTTATGGCGGAACTCGATATCCTGATCCCCGACGGCAGGAACGTCTTCTTCGCACACACAATGGCAGGTGGTATCCCGAAGGCCAAGGTCGTTCTCGCTCTCGTAAACCGCATCTACAAGGGTCGTGGCGCGCGACATATGTCGTCGCAGTCGCTGATCGAAAGCGATCTCGGGAAGCTCGTCTTGCAAAATTTTGATGAGGTCTCGGCGAATACCTTTGGCTACCTGCTTGAAGCCAGCTCTGCCATCCGTGCCCGCATCGAGGCGGCCGGCGGGCAGGTTCGTTACACCGCCTATGGCTATCACGGCACCGAAGTTCTGATTGGCGATAGCTATCGCTGGCAGACTTATACCAACTACACTCAAGGTTATGCGAAGATGCGTCTTGAGGGTGTTGCCAAAGCTGCGTGGCGCTCCGGCGTTAAAGCCACGGTATTCAATTGCCCCGAAATCCGCACCAATTCCTCCGATGTATTCGCCGGGCTCGAACTGTCACTCCTACCGTTGCTCGCTGCGCTGAAGAAAGAAGGCGGTGGAGCATGGGTCGAGGTGCTTTGGCAAGGATGCCAAGACCTGCTGAAAGACGGCGTGACGCTCGAAGCCCTGCTACAGATGGTTTTGGACTATCAGCACAACGAGGCGATGCAGCCCTATTATGACTTCGACCTTTGGCCGCTGCCGAACAGCGCCGCTCAGGCGGAGAAGACCATCGGCACATCGCAGGAGATTGTGCAACTGCACAAAGACAGCAGGATTCTCGTCAGCGACGTCTTGAGCCATCATGTGGTCAAGGCGATCGGCCAGTTGATCTTTGGCGAGGTCAGCGAACCCTCCGGGCCTGTCCTGTGGCTGAATCACGATCTAGTTGCACGTCGACTCATCGCAGCAAGCAGGGGGGGTGCAGGCTGACACCTTGCACAGTCGGAGCCATATGCTCTAACCGCCGAAAAGCGAGGCTGTCTGTCGCCAAAATCCTAAAACCTGCAACAGATCGACCACCCTCGGAAAATCAGGGGTTTTCGTGTCGCATATCTTTGTCGCAAGTGCTACGCCACTTGCGACATGATTTGCGACAAGGGGAAGCCGTGCGCCACCAACCAGATTCCGACGCCGGCCGGGCGTTCATCGGCTATGCCCGCGTCTCGACGCGCGGGCAGGACCTCGATGCGCAGCGGGCCGCCCTTGGCGCGGCCGGCTGCGTCCGCATCTTCGAGGAAAAGGCTTCCGGGGCGAAGCGGGACCGGCCCGAGCTGGCGCGGATGCTTGACCATTTGCGCGCCGGCGACGTGGTGACGATCACCCGGCTAGACCGTCTCGCCCGATCGACGGCCGACCTTCTGGCGATTGCGGAGCGGATCAAGGAGGCTGGCGCGGGCCTGCGCTCGCTGGCCGAGCCTTGGGCCGACACGACGACGCCGGCCGGGCGCATGGTGTTGACCGTGTTCGCCGGCATCGCGGATTTCGAGCGATCCTTGATCGTAGAGCGCACGAGCGCCGGCCGGATCGCGGCGAAGGCCCGAGGCGTCCGGTTCGGCCCATCCCCTGCCCTGTCGGCCGAGCAGATCGCCCACGCCCGCCAGCTCATCCATGACGACAAGAAGCCGGTGGCGGAAGTCGCGCAGCTCTTGGGCGTTCACCGCGCCACGATCTACCGGGCGCTTGAGAGCGCAAAGACGTAAATACGCATTGACGTAACCACGTTTAGTTGCCGGCCCTAGAAGTAGTGCCTTTCGCGGTTCCTTCCGCAAGGGATTGCAGAATCGGGCGAGTTCGTCCTTACTGCTAAGAATGAAGCGCGACTCGGAGAGGATTCGGAAGGACGTTGCCGCCCATCGGGCGCGGCAGCTTGCGGCCGGCCGTATCGCGCTGACCACGTATGTTCCGACCGATCTTCTCGCCCAAATCGACAAGATCAAGGAGCAGCGGGGCGTGCTTGGCCGCGCGCCGATCATCGAGGAAGCGTTGAGGTTCTATATCGAAGCGAAGCAAGGGACATAACGGCAAAACGCCCGACCGCGCCAACGGTCGAGCGTTTTTGTAGGCCGTCAGACACACCGTAGAGACGGGGCCAAAGCTCTCCCCTTATCTACGCTACAGCACTCCAATTCGCAAGATTGATTCTTGCGGAAACGGGGAGCTGTGCCTGCCGTCCGCGCTGTCATGTCCTTCAAATGGAAGGACGAGGGCATATGTTGAGGACGCACTACGCGGCCGCGATCGGCTGCGCGCGCGGGAACGCGCTTGATGAAATCATGCGGAAGGTTTGGACCCGCTACGGCAAGGGCGAGTTCACCGACGACGAGGCCGGGGAGCTTACGACGCTCGCCCATGAGCGCCGGGCCGCCCTGCGGGGATCAGGACAGGGAACCTTTAGCCTGGTCCTGCCCCCCCCCGCCGAGCGATGCCCGACGCCAGTTCGCCGGCATAGTCATATCCGGGGCCGATCGGAGGGCCGGATATGGCTGCCGACGACGCGCAAGGACGTTCAGGCGATCTTAAAGGCGGCCGAAATCTACAACGAGGCCGGCTTGCACGAGAAGGGAGAGCGCAGCGGCCCGCTAGGATCGGTCGCGCTCGACGTGCTGCGGCTGTTCGTCAATCTCATAGACTTCCGCACCGGCCGGCTGGAACCGTCAATCACCACGATCATGGATCGGCTAGGCCGGTCGCGCGATACGATCGTGCGGGCGCTGAAGAACCTGCGGGCGCATGGTTTCATCGACTGGCTGCGGCGCTACGAGCCGACCGGCAACGAGGGGCGCGGCCCACAGGTCCAGCAGACGAGCAACGCCTATCGCCTGTCCCTGCCCGAGAAGGCCCGGCAGTTCCTCGGCCGGTTCGGGAAGGCCCCGCCCCTGCCCGACGACCACAGCGCCGCACAGGAAGCCCGCGCGGCCGAGCTGGACGCCTACAGGAAGGCCCTGCCCCTCGATGAGCTGGCGCTGTTCGAGGCCGGCGACAACCCGTTAGGCCGGGCGCTCGCTGCCCTTGGGAAGATGGTGCAGAAACGTGAGTCCGATAACCAGACTGAATCCCCATCTAATCTTTATCTAAGAGGGCAAACATAAACGGTCGCCGCTGTTCGGGCTGCTTTCGCAGCCCTGCGGCGGTTCCGATCCGCGTATAAGGCGGATCGGGAAGCGGATACCTCACAGCAAAAACACCACCGTCGCGCCAGCGGCCAGCGTCCTATGGGCTTTCGAGAGGGACCGAGGAGCACGGCTGGCGCTCAATTACTTACGTTAATACGTATTGACGTGTATTCGTATCGCTTAGAAGGCGATGACATCGGCCGGAAAAACGTGCTAGAGTGTATACAAGTCAACACACAGAGGCGATTCCATGACCGCCAGCACCACCATGACGATTCGGGTTCGGCCCGATGTGAAAGAAAAACTCGACCGGATCGCGAGCGACACGCAGCGGAGCAAATCTTTCCTCGCCGGCGAGGCCGTCGCCGCCTACGTCGAGCGCGAGCTTGAAATCATCGACGGCATCAAGCGCGGCATGGCCGATGTTGCAGCCGGCCGCGTCGTGCCCCATGAACAGGTGATGGCGGAAGCCCGCCAGATCATCGCGGAAGCGAAGCGCAAGAAAGCCTCGTAAGCATGAGGCGGGTTATCTGGTCGGCCGACGCGCGGCGCGATTACCTCGACATTCTGCGATACATCGCCGCCGACAACCCGCTTGCCGCTGAAAGGGTTGCGGATGCGATCGAGCAAGCGGGGAACGGACTTGGTGAGTTTGCGACCGGAAGGCCGGGCCGCGTCACAGGTAGCTATGAAAAGTCGGTTCCCCGCCTGCCCTACATCATAGCCTATGAGATCACGAGCCAAGCCGAGCGAGAGGTGATCGCGGTCTTGCGCGTCATCCACACGTCGCGGGACTGGCGGGCCGAGGAATGGCCCGACTAACTTAAAGACGTAGTAACGTCCCTAGCTATGTGCTTTAATACGTATTCACGCAAAGAAGGATTGACGCATGAACGTCATTGCGTTTTTGAGCCAGAAGGGCGGGAGCGGGAAAACCACGCTTTCGGTTCATACTGCCGTGGCGGCCGAGGCGACCGGCGAACGGGTTTGCGTCATTGATGCGGACCCGCAGGAGAGCGCGACCGCATGGGCGAGCGCGCGGGAAGCTGGAACGCCGATCGTCGCCACGGCGCAGGCCGGCGAGCTGGACGCGGCGCTTAGAGCGGCCGAAGGCGAGGGCATCACCTTGGCCGTGGTGGACGCCCCGCCCCATGCCGCCCCGGCGGCCGGCCAGATAGCCCGTAGGTCGGAGCTGGTCTTGATTCCGGTTCGGCCGTCCGCGTTTGACCTCGCTGCGGTCCCGGCCGCCGTCGAGATCGTGACGGCGGCGAAGGTGCGCGGGGCGTTCGTCCTGTCTGCCTGCCCGTTCCGTGCGCCCGAGATCGGAGAGACACGCGCGGCGCTGGAAGCCTACGGCCTGCCGATCGTTCCCGGCGAGATCACCGACCGGCGCGCGTTCGCCCGCGCTGTCACGACCGGCAGCGCCGTGACGGAGTTCGAGGCCGAGGGGAAGGCAGCGGAGGAAATCCGGGCTTTGTGGGCATGGATCAGGGACACGTTAGAGCGTAAATAGCTAAATACGTAAGAGCGTATCTAAGGAGCGGAACCTATGGCAAAGAAAGCAACCGGCCTTGCGGCCTTCACCCGCCCGAAAGCTGGCGCGGAAGTCACCAGCCTTGCAGCGATCAAGGACGAACGGCCGGCCGTGGAGATTCCGACGCCGAGGCGAAAGAGGGGAGGGGGCGAGACTGTCGCCCTAACGGTCAAGGTCCGGCGATCGGACTGGCAGCGCCTTCGCCAGCTCGCAGATGCAGAGGGAACGACGATTCAGGCGATGGCCGAGGCCGGTCTTTCGGCGGTGCTGGCGCAACATGGATTGCCGCCGATCGAACCTTACGCACGTTAATACGTGGATACGTAAATAGCTTAATCCGCAACGCTTGCGCGTGTGGCCCGCCCCCCGGCCGTCCCTACGGCCCTAGATGATGAGAGCGGGCCGGCCGGGGGCTACCGTCGCGGTCGTGGTCCTTCCCTGAATAGAGCTTGCACCAGGTCGTCAGCTAGATCGCGGCGCGAGCCGCGCCGGCCCGGAGGCGAACGCGCTCCCCAATAGCGCCGTAGAGAGCCGGAGGGCCGTTCGTAACAATGTTCCGGCGCTTTAGCGTCGGGTCCGCTTCGCCCGAAGGGCGGTTGAGGGATCGAGCCGGCCGAGCCTGTCAGGGCGCATCATACAGCCCCCGAAATTCTGCATCGGCGTAATAGGCGAGCTTGCCGGCGACGATCGGGCGTTGCCCGGCGAGGAACAGCAATTCGACATGCTGCGGCAGGTTGCGGACCTCATCGGGCGTCAGCAGCGGCCGGGCCGTGTGTTGCTCGCCGTAGGAGAGGCCGGATTTTTCGGAATCGAGCGCCTGTCCCATCGTCTTGAACACCACGGTTGATTGTCCGAGCAGATCGGAGACGAGGCGGGCGCTGTCGTGATCGTTGACGCCGAACACCTGCAGGACGCCTGCGTTTGACAGGAAGGTGCCGGCGCGCTGCCCGTAGGTGGCGCGGAGCTGGTGAACGTCCTGCAGGATCGGCCAGAGCTGGACGCCGTAGCCGGCCATGAGGCCCATAGCGCGCTCGACGGGCGCGAGGTGGCCGAGGGCGGCGAACTCATCCAGCAGGTAAAGAATGGGCGCGGCCGGCTTGCCGGGATCGCGGGCCATGTCGGTCAGGCTTTGGGTGACGATCAGGCGTAGCCATCGGGAATAGGTGGCGAGCCGATCGGGCGGCAGGACGAGGAACACCGAGACGTTGCGGCGCTTGAGATCGGCAAAGCGGAAATCGGATCGGCTGAGGACCGCGACCATGCGCGGGCTGTCAAGGAAATGGGTATGGCGCTGCGCGGCCGAGAGGACGCCGGCCGCTTCCCGGTCGGATTTGCCGAGGTGGCGGTTTGCGGCGCGGGCGATCAGGCCGCCTGCGGCCGTTGACGCCTGCATGTCCTTCAGGAGCGCCGTGAAGGCTTCAGGGGCGAGGGTGAGATATTCGCGCAGGGTGGCGAGGTTTCTCCGGTCGCGCGGCTCGCTGGCGGCAATATGGAGGATCAGGCCGGCAATGAGCGCCTTGGCTTCCTCGTTCCAATGCGCCTCGCCGGCCATGCCCGGTTCATCGAACACGAGGGCGTCGGCTAAGGTGCTTGCATCTTCCGCGACATCGAGGCCAGCCGGATCGAGTTGGTCGAGCGGATTGAAGGCGGCCGAGGGCTGGCCGGTGACGCCGAAGGGGTCGAGGACGTGGACCGGGCCGAAGGTCTGGCGGGCGCGACCGGCGATCCTGGCATTTTCGCCCTTGGGGTCGATGCAGATCACGGAGCGGTCAGCCGTGAGCAGGTTCGGGATGATGGTTCCCACCCCTTTGCCTGTGCGCGTCGGGGCCATCGTCAACAGATGGGCCGGACCGTCATAGCGAAGGAGCTTTCCGGTCTTGCCGTCGCGGCCGATCAGCAGGCCGGAATCGGCGCGGGCGAGGGCGGCCGTTTCCTTGTCGGTGGCGAAGCGGGCCGAGCCGTGGGTTTCGCCTTCCATGTCCCCGAAATGGATAATCAGCGGATTGGTGAGGAACCGGAAGGCGAGCGCGGCCACTACCAGCAGCGTGACGAGATCGAGCAGGAGAATAGGAACCGAACCGGCGCGGATGCCTATTTGTTCAAGGGCGAAACGGCCGCCGAAGCCGATCACGAACAGGGCCATGACGAGGATGAAAAGGACACCGAGCAACGGTTTCCAGATTCGGAAAGGCGCAGCGAGCAGAGCGACGAACGCCCATAGTGGATCACGCGCGGCCTGCCGCATCATGTTCTTGAACGCGGCCCATGCAAGTCTTGCCTGACTCATGATACGCCCCCCTCGGTGCTGCCTGTCGTTTCCCCGGCCGTCGCGTTGCCGATCAGATCGGCAAACAGTTCCTTGTCACCGGGGCGCGTCAGGAAGTCGGGCAGTTCGCGCTTGAGCCATTCGCGCAGGCGTCGGGAAAATTCCTCATCCTTGCCATTTTCGAGGCGATGCAGGACGAGCGCGCCGAGCAGCACCTTGCGGCGCGTATCGTTGGCGCGTTCCTGTTTGCCGAGCCGGGCCTTGAGCGTGGCGCGTTGCGCATCCAGTTCGGCCAAGCGTTGTTCGATCGTTTTGCGCGCCATTCCTCAAATCTCCCTTTCCGGTTGTTTGCCCAGACTATCATTCCCGGCCGTCTTTTCCAGCGTCTGCCCGTTGCGCTTGAACTTTCGGCGGTTTTGCAGCACAATCTGGGCTTCAATTCATCGAAACGACTTTGCCACAGCGCCACACCGGAGGCATAAGAGAGCGCAGCGAGCGAATTACGAAGGGCGCACTTACGAGTTACTGCGTAACTCAGCGCGCCGCCAGCTTTGGGGCTGGCGGGAAAGGCTGAAACAAGATCGAGGCAACGGGTTGGCGATCTACCATTTGAGCATGAAGCCAGTTTCGCGGGCGAAGGGCCGGAGCGCCGTCGCCTCGATGGCTTATCGTGCCGGGGAGAAGCTGACCAACGAGCGCGACGGGATCACGCACGACTACACGGCCAAGCAGGGCGTTGAGCATGCCGAGATCGTCTTGCCCGAGGGCGTCAACGCCGATTGGGCGCGGGATCGGTCGGACTTGTGGAACGCCGCCGAGTTTGCCGAGAAGCGGAAAGACGCCCGCGTGGCGCGGGAGTTCGAGATTGCCTTGCCGCATGAGCTTTCGGCCGAGGAGCGGCTAGAGGCGGCGCGGGTGATGGCGCAGGAGCTGGCCGACCGCTACGGCGCGGCCGTAGACTTCGCCATTCATGCGCCGCACGAGGCCAGCGACGTTCGCAATCACCATGCCCACATTCTTATGACCACGCGGCAGGTGACGGAGGACGGGCTAGGCGACAAGACCTATCTTGAGCGCGAAAACAAATGGCTGTTGGCGCACGACCTGCCGACGACCGATATGCAGCTCCGCGACCTTCGCCAGAGGTGGGAGGGGATCGCCAACGAGCGCCTTGCGATGGCCGGGCTAGATATTCGGATCGACCATCGTTCGCACATGGAGCGCGGGCTAGAGATCGCGCCGACCGAGCATATGGGCGTCCATGCCACGCAGATGGAACGCAAGGGCCTCGACGTGTCGCGGGCGCGGCTGGACGAGGAAGCGGCCCGGCGCAATGCCGAGCTTATCCGGGAGAAGCCCGAGCAGGTTCTAACCCTCATCACCGGCGAAAAGAGCGTGTTCGACCGGCACGACGTTGCGCGGGCGCTGCATCGCTACATCAACGACGACCCGCAGGAGTTCCAGAGCGCCTTTGCGAAGGTCATGGCCTCGCCGGCGCTGGTCGAGCTTCAGCCCGAGCGGGCCGACCCGGCAACGGGAGAGATCGAGCTTGCCCGCTATTCGACCCGCGAAATGGTCGAGATCGAATCCGGCATGATCGAGAGCGCGCAGCGGATGCACGGCGCGCATGGTCATGGCGTCGATCGCCGGCATGTCGAGCGCGCCATAGATCGGCAGGACGCCGCCATTCAGCGCAGCGCCGGCGATGCTTCTGCCCGGCTGTCCGACGAGCAGCGCCGGGCGATCGAGCATATCACCGGGCCGGAGCGGATCGCGGCGGTTGTCGGTTATGCCGGCGCTGGCAAGTCCACCATGCTTGCGGCGGCGCGGGAGGCATGGGAGGCCGAGGGCTACACGGTCCACGGCGCGGCCTTGTCGGGGAAGGCGGCCGAGGGCTTGGAGGAAAGTTCCGGCATCCAGAGCCGCACCCTCGCGTCATGGTCCCGCGGTTGGGACAACGACCGCGGCACGATCGGCCGCGGCGACGTGTTCGTGATCGACGAGGCGGGCATGGTCGGGAGCCGCCAGCTCGCCCGCTTCGTTGGCGAGGCCGAGGCGCGCGGGGCGAAGATCGTCCTTGTAGGCGACCATGAGCAGTTGCAGGCGATCGGGGCCGGCGCACCGTTCCGGGCGATCACCGAGGAAATCGGCTATGCCGAGCTGTCCGAGATACGCCGGCAGCGCGTGGACTGGCAGCGGGAGGCTTCCGTTGACTTCGCCACGCACCGGACGGCCGAGGGGCTGGCGGCCTATCGGGATCATGGCAATATCAGCTTTGCCGAGACGAGCGAGGATGCGCGCGGCCAGATCGTGCGGGATTATCTTGCCGACCGCGACGAGCGGCCGGAGGGAACCCGCGTAGCGATGGCGCATCGCCGGGCCGATGTTCGAGCGATCAATGACGCGATCCGGACGGAGCTACAGGACCGGGGCGAGCTGGCGCGGGGCGAGGACGCCGGCGCGCTGACCTTCCAGACCAATGACGGGAGCCGAGAGTTCGCCCCCGGCGACCGTATCGTGTTCCTCGAAAACAACCGCGACCTTGACGTGAAAAACGGGATGCTTGGCACCGTCGAGCATGTCGAGGCCGGCCGGATCGTCGCGCAGCTCGACGGCCGGGGCGGCGATAGCGTCAGCGTCCCGATGGGCGACTATCAGGCGATCGACCACGGCTATGCGACGACGATTCACAAAAATCAGGGGGCGACGGTCGATCGGTCCTATGTGATGGCGTCCGGAACGATGGACCGGCATCTGACCTATGTCGCCATGACCCGGCATCGTGACGGCGTGCAGCTCTATGCGGGTCAGGACGAGTTCACTAATGCCGGCCGCCTGGTCGAGCATGGGGCCGCGCCGTTCGAGCATGATCCGCAGAAGGCCGGCAGCTATTTCGTGACGCTGGAAAACGACAAGGGCCAGCAGCGCACCCTATGGGGCGTCGATCTTGAGCGCGCCATGAAGGAGGCCGTGCCGGAGATCGGGGAGAGGATCGGCCTACAGCATGAGGGTTCCACCCCCGTCACCTTGCCGGATGGGACGCAGACGCACCGGAACACATGGAAGGTGCAGGATGCCGGCGAGCTGGCCTATGACCAGCTAGAACGCCGCCTGTCGCGATCGGGTGTCAAGGAAACCACGCTCGATTATACCCGCGACTTTGCCGAGCGGCGCGGGATCGCGGAGCAAATGGGCGTCCGCAGCGAGATCGAGATTCCGGCCCGCGAACGGGAGCGCATCGAGGACCGCGCGCCGAGATCCACGCAAAAAGTCGGCGTGGATCTCGCGCAGGATCTTCGTGCAGATCCGCGCGAGGATCTTGCCGGCGATCGACAGCAGCGCCGCAATCCGTTCGAGGGCCTGAAACTCGGGCGCGGCGCGGCGGCCGAGAGCCGCGAGCTGGACCGCGCCGGCGAGGACGGCCCACAGATCGACCAGAAACGGCCGCAGCAGGCCGAGAAGCAGCGGCGCGGCATGTTCGCCGGCCTCAAGCTCAATGCACGTCCTGCGCCGTCACAGGAGCGCACAGACCGGCCGGAAAGAGAGGGGAGCTTGCGGCAGGCGCCGGTGCCCGACCGGCTGGCCGAGCGGGTGCGGGGGCAGTCGCCGCTTGAGCAGGCCGTTGACCGCTATGCGCGGGCCTATCAATCGATCGACCAGCACCGGCGCGAGGGCCTGCCCGTTCTCGACATGCAGCGGCAGGAAATGCGCACGGCCGGGCAACAGCTCGACCAGGTGCAGGACGGCATGAAAGATTTGATGCGCTCGACCCTGCAACACGACCCGGCGACGGCGCGCGCCATGACGGAGCTTTCCGGCCGGGAGCGTGTCGCGCAGGTCATCGACGGCATGAAGCGCGAGAACGCGGCGCTGCAAGACCCGAATATCAGGGCCGAGCGGTTCGTGAACCGCTGGCAGGAGCTGGACGGCCAGCGCCAGAAACTTCGCGGCTGGCAACATGACGAGGCGCGGGGCAAGGTCGAAAGCCAGATGAACGGCCTGACCAAGAGCCTTGAGCGTGACCCGCAGGTAGATTCCATCCTGCGCAATCGCCGGCAGGAACTCGGAATCGGGCAGGAGCTTCGCCGGGGGCAGAGTATCGCCCATCAGTTGAAAGAGGAAATGACACGCGGCCATCGGCTTAGCCGGGGGCATGGTCTGGAAATGTAGGCAGGAAGAACATGGCAGAGTTGGACGACGACAGGGAAGGTATAGAACCAGAAGAACAGGACGAGGACGCCGGCGACCCGGCAGCGGCGTTCGATTCACTACGGCGCACGATCGAGAAGCAGGGCGGGCAGATCAGCGCGGAGATGACGATCATCCGGCGCGGGTTGGAAGCTGCTTTCGGCCAGCTCGAAAAGATCGAGCCGCAGGCCGATTACAAACCCCAGCTCGCCCAGCTTGTGCAGGCGCTCGACAGCGTTGCGGAACGGATGCACAGCGTTGAGCAGTCACCTATTCTCCGGCAGGGTGCGCAGCACTATGCGGCGGCGCTCGAGCGCAGCGGCGAGGGTTTGGTGAG
>Ga0226835_1001502_pt1 | contig 12472 bp, 8 predicted proteins | sample LAC_MetaG_1_FD_163627 | JGI IMG/M metagenome (GOLD analysis project Ga0226835, IMG submission 163627) | Anaerobic ammonium oxidizing microbial communities from anammox membrane bioreactor (MBR) in UC Berkley, California, United States -... | ecosystem: Engineered > Bioreactor > Anaerobic >...
AGAGCAGCGAAGAGCAGCTAAAGGCAGCCAAGAACAGCGAAAAGCAGCTAAAAACAGCGAAGAACAGCCAAGAGCGGCGAAGAGCAGGGAAGCGCAGTGAGGGGCGGCTAGAAGCGGCTAGAGGCAGATGGAAGCAGCCAGGGAGGCGAGTGTCGTAGTCCATCACCCCCAAGTCGAAAGTGCGCGTGCGGGCGGGGCTTGCCCCGCTCTTCCCTGTTCGCTGCATTCCGCTACCCGCCCCTGCCTTTCGCTGTTCTCCCCTGCTTTTCGCTGTTCTTTGCTGTCTTTCGCTGCTTTTTGCTGAAGATACCAAAAACGTGCGCCGGATGCACGAACACGTCACAATAGAGCGCGGGCTACTGGACCAACACGCGCGGACTTGCAGCGCGACACGAAGGAGTGAGCACGATGAACTACCGGGAACTGGGGCGCACCGGCTGGCAGGTGTCGGAAGTGAGCTTTGGCGCGTGGGCGATCGGCAGCGCGTGGGGACAGGTCGACGATCGCGAGTCGATCGCCGCGCTGCACCGGGCGATTGACCTGGGCGTCAACTTTATCGACACCGCGGACGTCTACGGCGATGGCCACAGCGAGCGGCTGATCGCGCAGGTGCTCAAGGAGCGGCCCGAAGTGGTGCGCGTCGCCACCAAGGCCGGGCGGCGGCTCGATCCACACGTGGCAGACGGCTACACCGCCGAAAACCTGACACGCTTTGTCGAGCGCAGCCTGAAAAACCTGGACACCGAAGCGATCGACCTGCTCCAGCTTCACTGCCCGCCAACCGAGGTCTACTATCGCCCCGAGGTCTTCGAGGCGCTGGACGACCTGGTGAAGGCCGGGAAGATCCTGCACTACGGCGTCAGCGTGGAGAAGGTCGAGGAAGCGCTCAAGGCCATCGAGTATCCCAATGTCAAGACGGTGCAGATCATCTTCAATATGTTCCGCCATCGCCCGGCGGAGCTGTTCTTCCGCGAAGCGCAGGCGCGCAAGATCGGCGTGATCGTGCGCGTGCCGCTCGCCAGCGGCCTGCTGACCGGCAAGATGACGCGCGAGACGACTTTCTCGCCGGACGATCACCGCGCCTACAACCGCCAGGGCGAAGCCTTCGACCGGGGCGAGACGTTCGCCGGGGTGGACTACGAGACCGGGCTGGAGGCGGTCGAGCAGCTCAAGAAGATCGTGCCCGAAGGCGCGACGCTGGCCCAGCTCGCCCTGCGCTGGATCCTGATGTTCGACGCGGTGTCGTGCACCATTCCGGGGGCCAAGCGGCCTGCCCAGGTGGAAGACAACATCGCCGCGGCGGACCTGCCCCCGCTCAGCGAGAAGGATATGGCCTACGTGCGCCAGGTGTACGACGCGTATATCCGCCCCCAGGTGCATCACCGCTGGTAGAAGGGCGGCGGTTAGCAAGAGCGAAGAGCAGCAAAAGACAGCAAAAAGCAGCGAGAGAGCGGGCGGGCCAGCGCATCCGCCCGATTGCGTTGCTGTGGGGTGCCGACAAGCCCCCCATCCCCCGGCCCCTTCCCCCACAAGGAGGGAAGGGGAGCGGGTTGGCGCGGCGCGTGCGGGGCGGACGCGCTGGCCCGCCCCGTTTCGTTTCTTTCTTGACAAAATAATTCTACGGCGTACAATTCTACTGCGTAATAACTTGAAAGGGTGCTCATGCCTGAGGAAACGACCCCGTCCGGACCGCCGACCCACGATCACGCGCTGATGGGGGAGATTTTCGGCGAGGAACATATGCCTGCCCTGCGCCTGCTGCACGTGCTGCGGACGGTCACGCAGCTCATGCGCAACCTGAGCCGCGAAGGCGCCGGGGCCGCGCTGCTCTCGCCGCCGCGAATGCGCCTGCTGGTGCACCTGATGATCGCCGGTCAGCAGGGGCAGGCCGGGCTGTCGCCGAGCGACCTGAGCCGCCACCTGGGCGTGAGCCGCAACACGATCAGCGCGCTGCTGAACGGCCTGGAAGAGCAGGGTTACATCGTGCGCACGCTGCATCCCGAAGACCGCCGCCAGTTCCGCGTGCAGATCACCCCCGCCGGCGAAGCCCTGGTGCGCGAATCCGCGCCCCGGCACGGCGCCCTGATCGAGAGCCTGTTCGAGCCGCTCTCGGCGGAGGAACGCGCGCAGCTTCTGGCGATCAGCGAGCGCCTGGCCGTGCATCTCGCGGCGCGCGCGGCGGCGCTGGGCCTGCACAGCCCCTATTGTGAGCCTGAACCAGTCGCCGAGCCATCGTCATCTGAATGAGGAGCGCAGCTTGAACCGACAAGACTCATCCCGTTCGCCGGCGGGCGGCTCGGGGCGGATGGGCCGTGAGGCCCTGCGCCATCTGGGCCGCGCGCTCGGTTATATCGGCCACTATCGCGGCGCGGCGATCGTCGCCTACAGCACGCTGCTGATCGCCAGCGCCGCGCAGCTTGCCGTCCCCTGGCTGGTGCGCCATGTGGTCGACGCCATCACCGAGGGCACGCTTTCCCGCACGATCCTCGACCTGCCGCCCGCCGTGCAGCAGCAGATCGCCGCCACGCAGGGGACGACGGTCGAGGCATTGGAGCGCACCGCCGCCGGCGCCGAAGAAGCCCTGCTGAGCGCCGCCCTGGCGATCGTCATCTTCGCGCTGGTGCGCGGGGTGTTCGCCTTTTTGCAGGGCTACATGGCCGAGCGCCTCTCGCAGAGCATCGCGTTCGACTTCCGCAACGAGCTGTTCGCCAAAATCCAGCGCCTCTCGTTCAGCTACCACGATCGCAACCAGACCGGCCAGCTCATGATCCGTGCGACGGACGACGTGGAAAAAGTGCGCCTGTTCGTGGGGCAGGGGCTGCTGCTCTCGCTGCAGGCACTGGTCCTGCTGGCCGGGACGCTGATCATCCTGGTGGGGACCAACGCCCGGCTGACGCTGGTGACGCTGCCGGTGCTGCCGGCGGCGCTGATCATGTTCATGATCTTCGGGGCGGTCACCCAGCCGATGTTCGTCCGCCTGCAAATGCGCCTGTCGGAGTTGAACACCATCCTGCAGGAGAACCTGGCCGGGATTCGCGTGGTCAAAGCCTTCGTGCGCGAACCGGAAGAGATCCGCCGCTTCGAGGCCAGTGCCGACCGTCATCTGAAGCAAAACCTGCGCATCAGCGTGACCTTCTCGCTGGCCTTCCCGCTGATCTTCCTGATCGGCAACCTGGGCCAGACGGCGGTGCTGTACGCCGCCAGTCACCAGATCATCGACGGCACGCTGACCCTGGGCGAATGGCAGGAGTTCAGCCTCTACCTGGCCTATGTCTTCATGCCGCTGGGCAACCTGGGCTTCATCATCTCGCTGATGGCACAGGCGGCCGCCTCGGCACAGCGCATCTTCGAGATTCTGGACGCGCCTAACGAGGTCGAGGACCGGCCCGGCGCGGTTGAGCTGGGGCAGGTGCGCGGGCATGTGGTTTTCGAGAACGTCTCGTTCCGCTATTTCAAGAGCGGCGAGTACGTGCTGCGCGATGTCTCGTTCGAGGCGCTGCCGGGGCAGACGGTCGCGCTGCTGGGCGCGACGGGCAGCGGCAAGACGACCATCATCAACCTGCTGCCACGCTTCTATGACGTGACCGAGGGTCGCGTGCTGATCGACGGGATCGATGTGCGCGATGTGACGCTTAGCAGCCTGCGCTCGAACATCGGAATCGTGCTGCAAGAGACCACGCTCTTCACCGGCACGATCCGCGACAACATCGCCTTTGGCCGTCCGGATGCCAGCCTGGACGAGGTGATCGCAGCGGCCAAAGCGGCGGCGGCGCACGACTTCATCATGTCGTTCCCGCAAGGCTACGACACGCCGGTCGGCGAGCGCGGCGCCACGCTGAGCGGCGGGCAGAAGCAGCGCATCGCCATCGCGCGCGCCCTGCTGCTGGACCCGCGCATCCTGATCCTGGACGACTCGACCAGCAGCGTCGACCTTGCCACCGAGTACCGTATCCAGCAGGCGCTGGACCGGCTGATGGAAGGGCGCACCAGCTTTGTGATCGCGCAGCGCATCAGCACCGTGCTCAACGCCGACCTGATCCTGGTGCTGGACAAGGGGCAGATCGCCGCGCGTGGCACGCACGAGGAGCTGATGGAGTCCAGCCCGATCTACGTCGACATCTACAACTCGCAATTGGTGGAAGACGCCGCGCTGGATGCGGATGCTGCGCTTGCCACCGGTGAGGAGGTGCGCCCATGATGGATCGCCGCCACCTGTTCGAGGTGGAGACGCTGAAGCCGAAAAGCACCCTGACGACGCTGCGCCGCCTGTGGGGGTACTTCGGGGGACGCCGGCTCTTCCTGCTGGGCGTGCTGGTGCTGGCGTTTGTCAGCGCCTGGGCGCAGGTGACCGCCCCGGACCTGATCGGCCAGGCGGTGGACTGCTACCTCACCCCCGCGACGCAGGGGGCCGCCGCCGCGCAAAACCCGCTGATGCAGAGCGCCGCCGCTGCCGCCGACCGCAACTGCTGGTACACCGACACCCCCGCGACCGGCTCGCGCAGCGCGGCGCTGGCCGGGGTGGGCCAGATCGCCTTGCTGCTGATCGGGCTGTACGTCCTCAGCGCGCTGGCGACCGGCTTGATGTTCAACATGATGCGCTGGGCCGGGCTGCACGTCCTGCGCGACCTGCGCGTCGAGGTCTTCCGCCACATTCACCGGCTGTCGCTCGGCTACTACGCCAGGCACGAGGCGGGCGACATCATGAGCCGCATGACCAACGACACCGACACGCTCCAACAGGCGCTCAGCTTCGCCCTGGTGCAGGTGGTGCGCGGCGCCTTGCTGATCGGCTGGCTGGTGATCGTGATGCTGCGCCGTAGCGTGCCCTTCGCCCTGATCGCCATGGCGACCGTGCCGTTCATGGTGCTGGCGACGGTCTGGTTCTCGCAGCAGGCGCGCAAGGCGTTCCGCCGCGCCCGGCGCGAGATCGGCGGGGTCAACGCGGACCTGGAAGAGAACATCGCCGGGGTGCGCGAGGCGCAGGCGTTCACCCGCGAGGATGAGAACATCGCCCGTTTCCGCGAGTCTAACGCGGCCAACCGCGACGCCAACATCAAGGCGGTGGCTTTTACCAGCGCGCTGATGCCCACCCTGGAGGCGTTCGGCTATATCGCGATCGTGATCGTGGCCGGGGTGGGGGGAATGGTCATGCTGCGCCAGCAGGACCTGTTGGGCACAACTATCTCGCTCGGCCTGATCATCACCTTCATCTCGTATACGCAGCAGTTCAACATGCCGATCCAGTTGATCGCCACGCTGTGGACCAACATCCAGAGCGCCATCGCCGGGACCGAGCGCATCTTTGAGTTTCTCGACGAACAACCGGACGTGGTCGACAAGCCAGACGCGATCGAGATGCCGCCGATCCAGGGGCATGTCGAGCTGCGCGACGTGTGGATGAGCTACAACGACGGCGAGCCGGTGCTGCGCGGCGTCAGCCTGGAAGCCCATCCCGGCGAGACGATCGCCATTGTCGGGCCGACCGGCGCGGGCAAGACGACCATCATCAACCTGCTGCCGCGCTTCTACGATGTGGACTCCGGCGCGGTGCTGATCGACGGGATCGATGTGCGCGACGTGAAGGCGGACAGCCTGCGCCGCCAGATCGGGATCGTGCTGCAGGACACGTTTTTGTTCAGCGTGTCGGTGATGGACAACATCCGCTATGGCCGGCCGGACGCCACCGACGCGGAAGTGATCGAGGCGGCCAAACTGGCCCACGCCGACGACTTCATCCGCACGCTGCCCGAAGGCTACGACACGATCCTGGGCGAGCGGGGCAGCGGCCTGAGCCAGGGCCAACGCCAGTTGATCGCGATCGCGCGGGCGGCGCTGGCCAACCCCCGCCTGCTGATCCTGGACGAAGCGACCAGCAGCGTCGATACGCGGACCGAGCGGCTGATCCAGCAGGCGCTGGAGAAACTGTTGCAAGGGCGCACCAGCTTTGTGATCGCGCACCGGCTGAGCACGATCCGCAGCGCGTCGCGGGTCTACGTCATCGCAAACGGCGAGATCGTCGAACGCGGCACACATACCGAATTGCTGGCGCGCAAGGGCTTCTACTACGACCTGTATATGAGCCAGTTCCGCCGCGATATCCCGGAGCCGGTCGCGCCGGGCGGTAACGGGCGTGTCGCCCCGGAGCAGGTGAGCGAATAGCCTGTGAAGCGCGCCGGGTGAGAGCGCAGCCAGGAACGGCCCCCGTTCCTGGCTGCTTTTTTTGCTGCTCTTCACCGTGCTTTGCCCGCCCGCCGGGCGCCCCGGCGCGGATCGCGGCATAATAGGGGCCTGGTTCCACCTGTTTATCCGCCTGCCCACACCCGGAGCGCGGTATGCGCCCTCGCCTCAACCGAAAACAGATCGCGGCCCTGGCCCTGACCCTGGCGCTGGTGAGCGCCGCGCTGCTGGCGGACGCGCTGAAGCCGCTGCTGGCAGCGCTGCCGATCGCGCTGGTGCTGGCGCTGATGATCGGGCGGCGCTGGAGCGGGCCGCGTGCGGGTCTGGCCGGGTGGCTGGCGGGGGTGGCGGTCGGCGCGGCGGCTTTCGGGCTGACCTTCGAGGTATGGTGGGTGTCGCAGGTCAAGGGGCTGCTGCTATCGCTGATCGTGCTGTGGGTGCTGTGGCCGGCGCTGGTGCTCTACCAACTGGTCGACGGGGCGGGGGGCATCCGGGCGCTGGCGGGGGCGCTGGAGCGGCTGATCGGCGAGCGCGGTCTGCTGACGGTGGTGATGGCCTGGGCGTTCAGCGGGATGCTGGAAGGGCTGGCGGGCTTCGGCATCCCGATCGCGATCGTGGCGCCGATGCTGGTCGGCCTGGGTGTGGCGCCGGTGGCGGCGGTGGCGGCGGTAGCGGTGGGGCACGCCTGGTCGGTGACGTTCGGCGACATGGGCGTTATCTACGAGACGCTGATCCGGCTGGTGACGGTCGACGAGGCGCATCTGGCGCGCGTGACGGCAGGGCTGCTGGGCGCGGCGGTCCTGCTGACGGGTCTGAGCGCGGCGCGCATCCTGGGGCAGATGGGGCGCTGGCGGCCGGTCGTCGTGCTGGCGCTGGGGATCAGCCTGGCGCAATACGGGCTGGTGGTGGCCGGGCTGGCGCCGTTGGCGGCCTTTGGCGCGGGGTTGGCGGGGGTGGCGCTGGCCGTGCTGATCAGCCGGGCGCGGGTGGGCGTGGCGCAGCTGGACGACAGCCCGGCGCTGCGCGGAGCAGCGGCGAGCTACGGCGCGCTGGCGGTGCTGCTGGCCGCCATTGCCCTGATCGAACCGCTGCACGGGCGGCTGGCCTCGGTCGCCTGGTCGCCGGAGTTCCCCGCCGTCGAGACGCGTACCGGTTTCGCGATCGCTGCTGCCGGGCAAACGCTGCGCCCGCTGGTGCATCCCGGCACGGCGATCTTGCTGGTGGCCGGGGCGAGCGCGTGGGCGTTCCGCCGGGCCGGGCTGGCCGCGTCCGGGAACGGGCAGCGCGCCCTGCGCCGGACGATCCGCGCCGCCACGCCGGTGACTGCCGGGATCGTGGCGATGGTCGGCCTCTCGACGCTGATGGAACATACCGGCATGACTCAGCTTCTGGCCGAGACGACCGCCGGCCTGCTGGACCGGGCGTTCCCGCTGTTCTCGCCGCTGGTCGGGATGCTGGGGGCGTTCGCAACGGGCAGCAACAACAACTCGAACGTGCTGTTTGCCGGGCTGCAGGAACAGGTGGCGCGCCTGCTGGAGATCGCGCCGGCGGTGCTGGTCGCCGCGCAGACGGCGGGCGGGTCGTTGGGGAGCATGATCGCCCCGGCCAAGATCATCGTCGGGTGCAGCACGGCGGGGCTGCCAGGGCGCGACGGCGAGGTGCTGCGCATCACGTTGCCTTATGGGGTGGCTATCGGCGCGGCCCTCGGCGCGATCACGCTGGCCCTGGCGTGGCTATGAGCGGCGCGAAGTGGCGCCGGTGCTTTACAATAGCGGTAGCGTATTGCGCAGACACAAGGCTTCTGTTTTGCTGAGGAGGTAGATGTCTTATGGCAAGACCTGTTACGCTCTTTACCGGGCAGTGGGCCGACCTGCCCCTGGAAACCCTGGCGGAGAAGGCGGCGGCTTTTGGTTACGACGGCCTGGAGCTGGCCTGCTGGGGCGATCATTTCGAGGTGGATAAGGCGCTTGAGAGCGACGCCTATGTGCAGTCGCGCCGGGACATCCTGGAAAAGCACGGCCTCAAGTGCTGGGCGATCAGCAACCACCTGGTCGGCCAATGCGTGTGCGATCACCCCATCGACGAGCGCCACAAGGGGATCCTGCCCTCGCGCCTGTGGGGCGACGGCGATCCCGAAGGCGTGCGCCAGCGTTGCGCCGAGGAGATGAAGAACACCGCCCGCGCCGCGGCTCAGTTCGGCGTCAAGGTCGTCAACGGCTTTGTGGGGTCGAGCATCTGGCACGTGCTGGCCGGGTTCCCGCCCGTGCCGCCGGAAATGATCGAGGCCGGCTACCGCGACTTCGCCGACCGCTGGAACCCGATCCTGGACGTCTTCGACGAGGTGGGCGTGAAGTTCGCGCTGGAAGTGCACCCCTCGGAGATCGCCTACGATTTCTGGACCACCCGGCGGACGCTGGACGCCATCGGGCACCGCCCGGCGTTCGGCATCAACTTCGACCCCAGCCACCTCTACTGGCAAATGGTCGACCCGGTCGAGTTCGTCTATGCCTACGCCGACCGCATCTATCACGTGCACGTCAAGGAGTCGGTGCGGGTGCTCAACGGGCGCAACGGCATCCTCGCCTCGCACCTGCCCTTTGGCGATCACCGGCGCGGCTGGGATTTCGTCTCGCCGGGGCGGGGCGGCGTGCCCTTCGAGCCGATCTTCCGCGCGCTCAACCGCATCGGCTACGAGGGTCCGCTGTCGGTGGAGTGGGAAGACACCAACATGCACCGCGAGCAGGGCGCGCCCGAAGCGGTGCAGTTCGTCCGCCGGTTGGACCTCACGCCGTCGGATGTGGCATTCGACGCGGCGTTCGCCTCGAAGAAATAGGAGCGAGCCATGTCAGAGGAAGTCGGTTTTACCCGCATGGCGGGCGAGCGCGCCGCCGGTGACGCGCCCACGATCGGGATCGGGATGCTCGGCTACGCGTTCATGGGCAAGGCACACTCCAACGCCTTCAAGACGCTGCCCTACATGATGTACCCGCCGGTGGCGATTCCGCGCCTGGTCGCGATCGCCGGGCGCAACGAGGACGCAGTCCGCGAGGCGGCGCGGCGCTACGGTTACGAGAAGTACACGACCGACTGGCGCCAGCTCGTCGAGGACCCGGCGATCCAGGTCTTCGACAACGGCGGCCCGAACGACGCCCACGCCGAACCGTCGATCGCGGCGGCGCAGGCGGGCAAGCACGTGTTCTGCGAAAAGCCGCTGGCCCGCTCCGCTGAAGAAGCCCGGTCCATGCTCGAGGCGGTGGAGAAGGCGGGCGTCAAGCATATGGTCGCCTTCAACTACCGTTTTGTGCCCGCCATCGTCCAGGCGCGCCGTCTGCTCGAAAGCGGCGCGCTGGGCCGCGTCTATCACTGGCGCGCGGTGTACCTGCAAGAATGGGGAATGGACCCGGCCATGCCGACAAGCTGGCGCTTCCAGAAAGGCCCGGCGGGCAGCGGCGCGCTGGGCGATCTCGGCTCGCACATCATCGACCTGGCACGCTTCCTGGTCGGCGAGCCGGTCAAGGTCATGGGCATGGCGCAGACCTGGATCACCCGGCGGCCTTCGGGCGAGCCGGGCGGCGGGATGGTCCCGTCCGATGTGGACGATGCCTTCACCGCCCTGGTCGAGTTCGAGGGCGGCGCGCTGGGGACGTTCGAAGCGTCGCGCTTTGCGCAGGGGCGCAAGAACTACAACAGCTTCGAGATCAACTGCGAAAACGGCTCGATCCACTTCAATCTGGAGCGCCTCAATGAGCTGGATGTTTACTGGAAGGACGACGCCCCCCGCGAGACGCGCGGTTTCCACAACGCGCTGATCACCGAGGGCTTCCATCCCTACTGGTCGAACTGGTGGCCGCACGGGCACATCATCGGCTGGGAGCACACCTTTATTCACGAGTTCCACCACTTCTTTGACGCCATCGTGAACAACAAGAGCGTGGCCCCCTACGGCGCGACCTTTGAGGACGGCTACCGCAACGCCGTCATCTGCGACGCGATTTTGGAGTCGGCGCGCACCGGGCGCACGATCGATATCCGCTACTGACCGATATCCGCTACTGACGCGCCCCGGCCTGGTGCCCGTTGTGCCTTCGCCTCAAAGCCCCTCGCCCCGCGACACGGTCGCACAGGGTGGGGGGCTTTAGTGTTGCACGCTCCGCCCCTCCCCGCGCCGGGGTGGGCGGACGCAACCGCTTGACAGACGGCCAAAACGGGCGTAGGCTGTATATGCAACTTACTTCGTTTGGTGAATAAAGAATGGCCCGTCGCCAACTGCTCAAAGCCATCAATCGCGCCACCATCCTCAATGCCATCAAGGCGCATGGTGCCATCGCGCGCACCGACATCGCCGCTTATACCGGCCTCAGCCCGGCGACCGTGAGCAGCCTGACCGCCGAGCTGATCCGCGACGGGCTGGTGCACGAGACGCGGACGGGCGCCTCGCGGGGTGGGCGGCGCCCGATCCTGCTGGCGCTCAACGCCGAAGGCGCGTATGTGGTGGGGATCAAGCTGGCCGAAGAAGACGCCACCCTTGCCCTGGCCGATCTGCACGCCCATGTTGTCGCCCGGTACACCATCCGCCTGGTGGAGCGCGATCCGCTCAGCACGTCGCGCCAGTTGGGGCAGGGGGTGGATGCACTGCTGGCGTCGGTCGGTGTGACACGGGGGCGGTTGTTGGGCGTCGGCGTGGGCCTGGCGGGGGTGATCGATTCGCAGGCCGGCCTGTGCCGCGTCTCGCCGCACAACGGCTGGCGCGACGTTCCGTTTTCCAAGCTGCTCGAAGATGAGCTGGGTTGCATCGTTTACCTGGACAACAACGTCAACACGCTGACGCTGGTCGAGCAGCTCTACGGGGCCGGCCAGCACGTCCCGAACTTCCTGGTGGTGACGGTTGGGCATGGGATCGGCCTGGGCATTGTGGCGAATGGGCAGCTTTACCGGGGAGCAGGCGGCGGCGCAGGCGAGTTCGGGCATACCGTGATCGACCCGAACGGTTATGTCTGTGGCTGCGGCAACCGCGGCTGCCTGGAGACGTTTGTCGCAGATCGCTGGCTGGTTCACCGGGCGCGCGAGCGCGGGCTGGATGTGTCCGGCCCCGAGGCGCTCACTGCCCTGGCACGGGAGGGGAACCCGGTAGCTGTCGAGGTGTTGATGCGGGCGGGCGAAGTCCTGGGCCAGGCCGTGGCGAATCTGGTCAATCTGTTCAACCCGGCGCGGATCATCATCAGCGGCGAGGGTGTGCGCGCAGGGGATTTGCTTTTTGCGCCGATGCGTGCCGCTATGCAGCGGCACATGTTTGCACAGCTTGCCGAAGATGTGGAAGTCTGCATCGAGCCGCTGACCGACGATACCTGGGCGCGCGGCGCCGCCAGCCTGGTGCTGGAGCGAATCTTCAGCGTCCCGCCTTTGAACTGAGCGGGGCAAGCCGGACAGGAGGAGCGCCGTTTTTATTGCGCCCGGACTTATTTTGGATGGCGAACAAAGTTGGCGCAGCGCAAGGAGGTGAACGCGACCGAGCAGCCTTTTCCCGATCGTTTCCCGGCCAGAATATCAGAGTTCTTTGAAGGAGTCTCTTACCCATGAAACACAAAATGCTGGTCGTTGTGCTGGCCCTGGCGCTGATTCTGCCCGCTGCGGCGGTGCAGGCGCAGGGGGATAGCGTCACGCTTCAGTTCTGGCACACCTACAACGAGACCTCGCCCGAAAATGAGATGCTGGTCACCACGCTGATCCCGATGTTCGAGGAAGCGCATCCCGGCATCAAGGTTGAGTCTGTTCCCTTCCCCTATGGCGAGTTCCGCCAGACCCTGCTGACCTCGCTGGCCGGTGGCGAAGGCCCGGACCTGGCGCGGCTGGACATCATCTGGTCGCCGGAGTTCGCCGCGCTGGGTGTGCTGGAGCCGCTCGACGAAATCATGCCGGACTTCGAGGAACTGGCGGCGGCGGTCTTCCCCGGCCCGCTGTCGACCAACGTCTACGACGGCCACACGTACGGCCTGCCGCTGGACACCAACACGCGCGTCTTCATGTGGAACAAGACGCTCTACGAGCGCGCCGGCCTGGCAGGCCCGCCCGCCACCATCGACGAGCTGAAGGCGCAGTGCGAGCCGATCAAAGCGCTCGGCGACGACATCTATCTGTTCAGCGACGGCGGCACTTACGGCTGGGCGGTCCTGCCCTGGATCTGGAGCTTTGGCGGCGACATCACCGATCCGGAGATCACGCGCGCCAGCGGCTACCTCAACAGCGAGGCGACCGTCGCCGCCTACGAGTTCCTGGCGGAGATGGTCAACAGCGGGTG
>Ga0226835_1001503_pt1 | contig 12471 bp, 9 predicted proteins | sample LAC_MetaG_1_FD_163627 | JGI IMG/M metagenome (GOLD analysis project Ga0226835, IMG submission 163627) | Anaerobic ammonium oxidizing microbial communities from anammox membrane bioreactor (MBR) in UC Berkley, California, United States -... | ecosystem: Engineered > Bioreactor > Anaerobic >...
CGTGGGCAACGAGGGCCAGCGGCCCCAGGGCGCTGCTTTCATTCTAGGATAGATTTGGGGAACACAGCGTAAAAGGGGTGTAAAGATCGGGCGGCCGTGGGCCGCCCGATGCGCTTGCGCCGCTCAATCGCTGAAGAACGCGCTTGCCCACGCGGGGCGGGGCGGCAGATCGCCGCTTGCCACCTGCGCGCGCCAGGCGTCATCCGTCATCCGGTCGTTGATGTTGTGCAGGAACTCGTAGTAGCTGAACACGCCGCCGCGCACCAGTTGCAGCGAGCCGTCCGGCAGCGGCACGACGACGTAGATCAGGTCCACGTTGCCGACCGCTTCCTGCAACGCCAGCCCCGCGCTCGGATTGCTGGCGACATCCGTCACCAGCGCCACCGGGTCCGGCTCGCCTTCGCCCTGCCAGAGCGTGTACAGCAGGCCGTGCAGATAGTTACCAAACCCCAGGATCAGCCAGTAGTCATCCTCGCTGAGCGGCTCGCCGGCCAGCTCGCGACGGGCCATCTCCGCCAGGCGCGCCGACTGCATCCCCAGGGTGCGCAGCTCCTGCAGCGTGGTCAGCACGGGATCGAGGAAAGCCTCGCCGGGCGTCTCCAGGAAGCCCTGCCCGGCCAGCCCCTGGTAGGTCAGCGCCGCGACGACCGCGACCCGCGCAAAGACCAGCGGGTTCGGCTCGACATAGCCGAAGCTGGCGAGCGGCGGGCCGCCCCCGCCGAAACCGGTCGGCTGTTTGACGTAGAGCACCGTGTCGTGCTTCAGCTCGGTCCAGCTTGCCAGCCCGGTTTGCAGGTCTTTGCGCAGCCAGGCTTCCGTCAGCATCAGCTCTGGATAGGCGGCGGCACTCGGTGCGCGCCCCCACAGCGGGCGCAGCGCCCACAACCACGCGCCGTAGGTGTTCTCCAGCCACTGGTCGTCGCTCAGCACACCCAGTTCGGACGCCAGCTTGAGAACCTGCGTGTCGTAGTTGAGAAAATCCCCGGCGCCTGCCTGGATGGCCAGCCGGTAAGCCACCTCGGACCCGGCGACCGCCGCGGGCACATCCAGCCCCAGGGGCAGCAGGCGCGGGTTCTCGCGCGTGCCGACGTAGGGATACATGAGCTGCTGCATGACGTAGCCGTCGAGCGTGAAACGCTGGCCCATGAAGCGGAAGCCGCGCGTACCCTCGGTCAGTTCTTCGGCGGTCGTGTCGTCGGGGACGATCAGCCCGTTCACGCGCGGCGCGGGCAGTGTGGCCAGCTCTTGGCGGAACGCATCCAGCCGGGTGCCGTCCGCCAGCGCGTCGAGCGGCATCTCCGGGCCGAATGCCGCATCCACCAACGGCGCGTACTCCGGCGGACCCAGGTCGTCAACCGGGCCGATCAGGAAGCTCAGCGTGTCGTGCAGCGTGGTCCAGCCCTCAAGCGCGCCCGGCGCCGCACGCAGCGCCCGCAGCAGCATCAGCGCGATTCGGGTGGCGTCGGGATCGCTCGCCAGAAAGGTGATCCGGCTCATCCACATCGTGCCCCGGAAGTAGCGTTCCAGCGCCTCGTCGCCCGCGTAGTGACCGCGCGGGCGGTACTGGCTGAAGTCTTCCCGATAACCGCCCAGGAACGGCACCTTGTGCTGGCCCTCGCCGGCCAGCGCCAGCGCCGCGATCGCCTGAGCCTCGGCAGCCAGATCCGGCCCGGCGATGGCCGCCGCTTCGCCGGGCGCGTACAGCTCCAGGCCCACGGCCAGATACAGCTCCGCCGCGCGCGCGGCTTCTGCCAGCGGCGTACCGGCGGCCTCGGCCGTCTGGGCGTGCGCCGCTCGCAGCGTGGGAACGAGCACCCGGCGCACCATCAGGTCGCCAAACCGCGCCCGCTCCAGGTCGGTCAGCAGGTTGTCGAAGATATAATGCAGCGCGTGGAGCACGGCGTCCGTGGTCACGAAGTAGGCGTGCCCGTACCCGCCGGCCGTCGCTTCATCCTGCCAGTCATAGCCCGGCGGGACGATCGACCAGTCTGCTGAGTCCTGGTAGGCTATGTGGAACTGCTCAAAACCGCCCGGCACAACCACAAACCCGTTCTGCGCCAGCAGCGCGCGCTGCGCCGCGTTCAGCTTGGCGTCGTCCACGAACAACACCGCGCTCAGATCGACCGGCAGGCCGGGCAGGTCGCCCTGATAGCGTTCGGGCAGCGCGATGGTCAGCGGGTCCGGCACGCCCTGGTACCACGAGTCGGCGATGAACGCGGCCCAGTCCCAGACGGCCAGCGGCCCGCCCTCGAACGGTGGCACCAGTGGCCCGCTGTCCTGCGACGGTGTCGGCCACACTTCGGCGATCGGCTCGACAAAATAGACGCCGTCCGCCCCTTCCGCGATCACCCCCGCGATATCGGATGTTTTGATCTGCCACCAGTACAGCCCGTCGGCGCAGGCGGGGCCTTCCACCACGTCGAACAGCGTACCTTCCGGCAACTGCCCGATCCGGGCGGCGCCCAGCGAGGCCGCCGCGCGCACGTTGAGCGGCTGCCCATCGGTGAAGCTGACGGCGCCGCGCTCGCCAGGAATCAGGCGCGGAGGCGGTGCTCCTTCGCAGCCCGCCTGCGCGCTCACGAAACGAGTGCCCGCCAGCCCTGGCGCCAGCAAGCTGAGCGCGAGAGCCAGCAACACGAACGATACAAGCGAGCGTGAAGTGCCCATCCGGTTTTTTCTCCCCCCTCAACGGGGATGATACGCGATGGTCTCATTCTAGCACCGTTCTCCACACGCACCGGGCGCCGAACTCGCTGCCCATCATGCGCCTGCTATGCTCTCGCCATGCTCTGGCGGCGACGCGTCCAGCACGCTCCGTCTGCCTGCCCATCGCGCCGCCTGCTTTTCGCTGTTCGTCGCTGCTTCTGGCTGCTTTGCGCCGCCTTTGGCTATAATGCCCCGCATGACACACCCAACGTCACCCTCTGGCCGCCGCCTGCTCGGCTTCCACCTGCGGACCTGGGCGCTGCTCATCGCTCTGATCGCGCTGGGCGGGGCCGCACTCGCGCTTGACCTGGCCTTCGAAGGCCGGGTGTACGATGCGCTGTGGCGGCTGACCGGCGAAACCGACCCCGGCGGGCAGATCGTCGGCTTCGGCCAATACCTCGCCCGCTGGACGCGCGTCCAGCCGCAGACCGAGCCGTTCGCCGAGATCGCGCACGCCGACGTCAACCCCTTCGGCGTGAACACGTTTCTGGAGCAGGAAGTCGAGCTGAGCAAGCGCGAGGAACAGATGCGCCTGATCAGCGAGGCCGGGTTTGGCTGGATCCGCCAGCAGTTCCCCTGGGAAGACATCGAGATCGATGGCAAGGGCGACTTTATCGACCGGCGCCACGACCGCGACGGTGACGGCCTGCCGGATGCGATCAGCGCCTGGGAGAAGTACGACACGATCGTCGATCTGGCCGAGCAGTACGGCGTGCGGATTATCGCGCGGCTGAGCGCCCCGCCGGACTGGGCGCAGTCGCCCGACGTGAGCGGCGACTTCGCGCCGCCCGCCGACCTGCAAGACTTCGTGGATTACGCGGCAGCAGTCGCCGGGCGCTACCGGGGACGCATCACGCACTACCAGGTCTGGAACGAGCCGAATCTCTATCCGGAGTGGGGCGACCAGACCGTCAGCGCGGAAGCCTACACCGAGATGCTGTGTCGCACGCACGACGCGCTGAAAGCGATCGACCCGGAGATCGTGGTCATCACCGGCGCGCTGGGGCCGACCATCGACCTGAGCGGGCGCAACGCCTACGACCTGCTTTACTTGCAACGCATGTATCAGGCAGGCGCGGGCGCGTGCTTCGACGTGTTGAGCGTGCAGGGATACGGGTTGTGGAGCGGCCCGACCGACCGGCGCCTGCGCCAGACCACCATCAACTACCCGCGCCACCTGTGGATCCGCGACATGATGATCGCCAACGGCGACGCGCACAAGCCGATCTGGATCAGCGAGGCGGGGTGGAACCCGGTCCCCGACGATCCGTCTATCACGGACTGGGAGCAGTACGGGCGCGTGACGATGGACGAGGCCGCCGCCTGGGCGCCGCTGGCCTATGCCCGCGCCATCGAAGAATGGCCCTGGATCGGCGTGATCAACTACTGGTTCTTCAAGCGCGCCGACGATTCCGAACGCGGCGCGAGCTGGTACTACTTCCGCATGGTCGAGCCGGACTTCACGCTCACGCCGGTCTACGAGTCGCTCAAGGCGTACATCACCGGCACGCAGCCGAAGACGCTCGGCGCCGGGCGGCACAGCACACGGGTCCACGCCATCAGCGAAACGAGCGACTCAGGCGAGTCCCGCACCTTCCGCATCCAGGGCACGGGCGTCGCGCTGTGTCACGCCGCGCTCGACGCGCCGGTGACCGTCCGCGTGCGGATCGGCGCTGAGGAAGCGCGGGCGGTCGCGCTGCCGCCGGGCGAGGCAGGCTGCGCCGCGCTGGCCGGGGGGTTGAGCGCGGGCACGCACACGCTGGCGCTCACCGCGCCGGACTGGACCGGCCTGGACGACCTGATCGTGCTGGACTTCGGCGCGCGCCAGCGCCTGCCCTGGGTGCTCACAGCGATGGTTGCGCTGATCGGCGTGACGACAATCGCGATCCGCGCCTACGCGCTCCGCTGGGGGTTGTAGGGCATGGCCCGAGCGACCGCGCGCCGCTGGCTGCTGCCGATGGCATTGCTTGTGCTGCTGATCGCGGCGGGCGCGCGGTTCTACCGCATCGACGCGCAGTCGCTGTGGAACGATGAGGGCAACAGCCTGCGGCTGGCCGAGCGCGGAGTCGCGGACCTGCTCGACGCCGCCGCGCGCGACATCCATCCCCCCGGCTATTACCTGCTGCTCAAAGCCTGGATCGCGCTGGCGGGAACCAGCGAGCTGGCGCTGCGAACGCCGTCCGCCCTCGCGGGCGGGCTGACGGTGGCTGCCGCAATCGCACTGGGGCGACGGTTGTACGGGCCGGGCGCGGGCGCGCTGGCCGGGGTGTTGGTGGCGCTGAATCCGCTGGCGGTCTATTACAGCCAGGAAACGCGCATGTATGCGCTGCTCGGCCTGCTGGCGGCGCTGAGCACGCTGGTCTTCGTCGCGTGGCTGGCGCGCGCGGCATGGGACCGGACGCTGGCGCTGGCGCTGCTCACCGCGGCGGGGTTGTACACCCACTACGCCTATCCCTTTACGCTGCTGGCGCAGGGTGCCCTGTTCGCGCTGTGGGCGGCGGGAGCGGTCCGGCGCGGTCAGGCGCACGCCGCCCGCCGCGCCCTGCTCGCCTATCTGGCGCTCAACGCGCTGGCGCTGGCGCTGTTCGCGCCCTGGCTGCCCACTGCCTGGAGCCAGGTTACGGCCTGGCCCGCCGCGCAGGCGACCGGCCCCATTCTCGAGCGCCTGCGCGCCAGCCTGAGCGCGATCACGCTTGGCGGCGGGGTGCGCGATCTGCCCTGGGGGATGCTGATCGCGCCGGGCGTGCTGGCGCTCGGCGTGCTGCGCGGCGCGAGGGCGAACGGCGCTCTGCCGCGTGGCTGGCGCGCGGCTCTGCCGCCCGTCTGGATCGCGGCGGCGGTTGGCGGACTGCTGCTTTCCGGTGCGTACCGGCCCGCCAATCTCAAGTTCCTGGTCCCGGCGGCGGTCGCGGCTGCCCTGTGGATGGCCGGGGGCGCGGCGGGCTGGTGGACGGCGCTCAGGGAGCGCAGGCGCTGGCTGGTCGCGGTTCCGCTACTGCTGATCGCAGCCGTGCTTGCGGCGCAGCTTCGCACGCTGGACACGCTGTACCGCGATCCGGCAGCCGCCCGCGCCGATTACCGCGCCATTGCCGCCTGGCTGGCGCACGCGGCGCGGCCCGGCGACGCGATCATCCTCGACGCGCCCAACCAGATCGAGGTCTTCTCGTACTACTACGACGGTCCCGTGCCGGTCTACCCCCTGCCGCGCGGCCTGGGCGGCGACGATGCGCAGACCCGCGCCGGGGTCGAGGCGCTGCTGACGCAGCACGAGCGCGTCTTCGCCCTGTTCTGGGGCGAGGACGAGCGCGATCCCCGGCGGGTGGTGGCGGCCACCCTCGACGCAGGCGCCTTCCCCCTGCGCTCGACCTGGTACGGCGACGTGCGCCTGGCGGAGTACGCGGTCCTGGCCGGGCCATCCGGCACGCCCCAGACGGCGCTCGACGTGCGCTTTGGAGACGCGATGACTCTGACCGGCGCGAGCATGAGCGCGGACCGGGCGCATCCCGGCGACGCGCTGGGCGTGACCCTCTTTTGGCGTGCGGATGCCCCGCTCAGCACGCGTTACAAGATCACGGTGCAGCTTCTCACGCCGGACGGCACGCTCGCCGCACAGCACGACGCCGAGCCGGACAACAACCGCGCGCTGACGACCGGCTGGCAGCCGGGCGAAGTCGTGATCGACCCGCACGGGCTGGTCATCCCGCCGGGCAGCGCACCGGGCCAGTACACGATCGCGGTCGCCGTCTACCCGGTCGACGCGCCCGCCGACCGCCTGCCGCCAGCCGATCCCCGTGCGGCAAACGGGCTGCTGCCGCTGGCGATGGTGCGCGTCGAGGCACAGGGCTAGCCAACCCATCTCTACCCGTCCACAGCGTCGCCTTTGACGCAGGCCGAGCATGCACCGCCCCTGGAGGCTTGCGGTTCGGGTGGAAATGTGCCATAACTTCTGTAGGAACGATTCACAGTAAAGTGTTGAGGCCTTATACCGGGTGTGCGGCGCTGCCGCGCACGAAGCATCTTTCATCCACTACTTTAAAACATGCTTAAAGGAGAGGTGCGATATGCTCGGTTGGGCGCTGTTCTTTCTGATCGTCGCGGTGGTGGCGGCCATACTTGGCTTTGCGGTGCTGGCTAATGTGGCCGCGACGATCGCCAAAATCGTTTTTGTCGTCTTCCTGGTTCTCCTCGTCCTTTCGCTGCTCACGGGGCGCCGCGCGCGCGTCTGAACCAGCAGCACAGCTCAAGGTTTGGTGAAAAACCGGGCAGGAAACGGTCTCCTGGCCCGGTTTTGTGTAGAATCGCAGTAGTCAGCAGCCCGATCCACCCGCAGCGAAAGGACATGGCATGATCCTGGTCACAGGCGCTTCAGGCTACATCGGCAGCAACCTGGTGCGGCGGCTGGTCGAGCGCGGCCAGCCGGTGCGTGCGCTGGTGCGCAATCCGGACAAGGCAGACGCCCGGCTGGCAGCCATCCGGGACCGGATTGAGCTGGTGCAGGGCGACGTGACGCGCCCCGAGACGCTGCGCCCGGCGCTCGACGGGGTCAGCGCGGTTGTGCATCTGGTCGCTATCGCCATGGAAAAAGGCCGCGCCACCTATGAGGCGATCAACACCCAGGGCACGATCAACATGGTGGACGCCGCCCGCGCCGCCGGCGTGCGGCGCTTCATCAACATGAGCCAGAACGGGGCCGACAGCCGCCTGCCGTACCCCTTTCTGCGCAGCAAGGGCCGCGCTCAAGACTATGTCGCCGCCTCGGGGCTGGACTGGACGGCCTTCCGCCCCTCGGTCGTGTGGGGGCCGCAGGACGAATTCGCCAATGTCCAGGCGCGGCTGATCAAGCTCGTCCCGCTGATCTTTCCCATCGTGGGTGACGGACAGGCGCGCTTTCAGCCGGTGTACGTCGGCGACCTGGTGGAAGCGGTCGCGTTGGCGCTGGACGACGACGCCACCATCGGCCGCGAGCTGGAGATCGGTGGACCGGAAGTGTTGACCTACGAGGAGATCGTCCGGCGCGTGCTGCAGGCGCTCGGCGCGCGCCGCCTGACAGTCAAGGTCCCGATCCCGCTACTGCGCCCGGCCGTGGCGCTGCTCGGTCTGCTGCCCAACCCGCCGGTCACGCCCAGCCTGCTCGACCTGCTGAAGATCGACAACGTGGTCGAGCACAACGCGCTGGTGGAGCATTTCGGGATCACGCCGCGCCCGTTCACGCCGGAGAATCTCGGCTATATGCGGCGCTTCACCGCGCTGGGATCGCTGCGGCGCTTCCTGGGACAGCCGACCGCGGACGAGGTCGAGGAGCCGCTTTAGCGCATGACCGGCGAACCCGGCACCGACTTCTACTGCTCCGCTGTCTCGCGCCAGGTGGATGAGCCGCTGACCGCGACGGCCCCGCACGTCACCACCTGGTTCCTGCTCGAATATCCGGGGCGCTGGCTGCCGCGCGCCACCACCGACAACGACCTGCCCGAGACGGTTCAGGCGCGCCTCGATTCATACCTCAAATTCATCCCCAACGCGCGGCTGCTTCTGATCCGCCAGCGACCGCGTCTCCAGACACCCGGCCTGCGCTTTTTCGTCGCGCTGACCCATCCCGACCGGCAGGCGCTCTACGAGTTCATTCTCGCCGACTACGAAGATCTGCTGGGTCTGGACCTCGGCGCGGTGGCCCAGGGCGCCCCCGGCTACGAGGCCCATCGCCAGACGAAGCCGCTCTTCACGATCTGCATGCACGGGCGGCGCGATCGCTGCTGCCCGGTGTTTGGGCTGCCGGTGCATATCGAGATGATGCAGCACGGCGGGCCGGTCGTCTGGCAGTCGTCGCACGTCGGCGGGCACCGCTTCGCCCCCAACGTGATCTGCTTCCCGCAGGGCGCGGTCTATGGCCGCGTGCCGCCGGAGCGGGCGCGCGCCCTGATGAACGACTGCCGCGACGGGCTGGTGACGGTGGACCTGTACCGGGGGCGAAGCAGCTATCCCCGCCCGGCCCAGGCGGCAGACTACTTCGTGCGCCGTGCCACCGGCATCCGCGCGCTGGACGCGCTCGGCCTGCGGGCGGCTGTCGCAGAATCAGATGGGGCGTGGACGGTGACGCTCGAAGAACGCGCGCGCAACGCGCTGCACGAAGTGCGCGTCACCGAAGAGATGGCGCCGTTCGCGGTGTATGGAAGCTGCGGGGACGAAGCCCCCAGGCACGAGACGATCTTCCGCCTGCTGGCCCATCACACCCGCGCCGCGACCTGATTGCCCGCTTGATTATGATCTTGCGCTGTCGCTGGAGTTGTCGGGGGACGCGTCTTCCTCGTCCGGGTCCGCCAGCGCGGTGAAGCGCATGAACGCGCGCTCCTGCGGACTCATATCTGGCGGATAGACCGTATCGTCATACGCTTCCAGGATGCGATAGCCTTGCTTGATGTAGCTGCGCACCGTGTGCGGGCTGACGCCCATCTCATCGGCAGCCAGCTCAGCGGACATCCCCTCGACCACGCACAGTTGCAGCGCCTGGCGGATGCGGGCGGTCAGCTCCGGATACTGGCGGCGCTCCGGAACGGTCGCCGAGCGAAACAGGCGCGATTCAAACTCGTCGTGCAGCGCCTCTTTGACGCTGGCCGTGACGACAAAGTCGTGATCCTGCGCCCAGACGATAGCCCAGGCGATATGAATGCGCACTTCGTCGCGCAGCAGATAGCCGTCGGCATTGGCGCGGGCAACCGCGCGCACGGTATCCAGATTGAGCTTGCGGTCCAGCACCAGCGTCATCACGTTCGGGATGGTGTCTTCGAGCCGCTTGACCAGCTCCGCCAGGTTTTCGGGCGAGTCCGCGGCGTCGGCATCCAGCAGGACGACATCCGGCCATTCGATCTCCGGCGTGCGCTCGACATAGTCGAGCACCGATTGCAATGTGTCGGCCAGATGCACCACGCGTGTCCGCCGGTCCCACGCCAGATAGCTGTTGATCGCCTGCCGGGCGTAATAATCCGTGTCGAGGATCAGCACCTTGAGACTGCGAGCGGCCATGTGCCCATCCCCCCTCTGCGCTGGATACCCGTCTCATTGTAATAGATTTTTATCGGTTTTTCATACGTCGTTATTTGGTGTTTAATTGTCTGCCGGTAAAATAATCTCAGAATCCTGAAGGAAGTAAAGAATTAAAGGTAAGGCATGATTGCTATGCCCTCCGGCCAGGAGCGGGTCGTCGTCTGCCTGGAAGACGACCCCGATTTAGCCCGCCTGATTCAGGTCACCGTGCGCCCGTGGACCAAGGCGTTTCATGTAGCTTACGACGGTTTCCACGGCCTGGAGCTGATCCGCCGCAAACAGCCCGCCTTGATTCTGCTTGATCTCAACCTGCCGGGCATGAACGGCCTGGAAGTGTACGCCGCTCTGCAGGCCGATCCGGCCCTGCGTCACACGCCGGTGATCGTGCTCTCCGCCAACCACCACGAGCCGCCATCGCAGCACGCGCCGGACGCGCTGGAGAACGTGGCGGCCTACATCACCAAGCCGTTCTCGCTCACCGAGCTGCGCGACAGCGTCCGCCCTTACCTGTCCCCGTGATTGATCGGATTGCGCGCGCTCAGCGGCCCGATTTCGAAGACCATTGGCTTGTAGCCGGTCTCGGCCAGCCGGCGCTGAAAGTCCTCGTCGGACGCGAAGGGACCGCCGATCACGGGGCGCGCGTCGATCCAGATCGTGAGCGGCTGGCGCAGCGGATAGGGATCGATGGCGATACCGCGCGGCCCATTGGCGGCCACCTGTATCACGACGCGTTCCTGTCCGTGTAGCGGCACGTCGTCCAGTGTTTGCTCGAAGACCGGCCCCATGCACACCAGCAGCGACAGATAATCCCACACCTGTAGCAGGCGCAGATTCAGCGCCAGCGCTTCTGGCACCACCGCCAGCCCGTAACGTGGGTGCGTGCTGAGCGCCTCGATCAGGCGGTTCTCCCACGCGTGGCGTTCTTCCAGGAAGTGCCGGATGCGGGCCTTGGCCGATGGAGGATCGTCCACATAGCGCAGCCGCTGCTCATAGAGCGCCGAGCAGTGCAGGCTGGTCAGCAGGCCGGCGTACCGGTTCTGGGCGAAGACGATCTGGATGCTGTCGCGCCAGATATCGAAGTGGTCGTCAAGCCGCATCTCGGTGAAAGTGGCCGGCTGCCCGTAGTGGTTGAGCACAGGCCGCTGCTCGGCGCGGATCCAGCCGCTGTCGTGCGCATAGGCCGCCAGCACCAACTCCTCGCGCGGGCTGAGCTGCATCGAGCCGTTGCCGACCCAGTGCTCGGCGATCTGCCCGGCGATGTAGGCGTGCGCGGCCTGATGAATCAGCCAGGTCGCATCCGCTTCTTCACGACGAATCATGCGAGACAGCTCCTCATTCTGCACGATAGGGCGTGCGCCGCCCTGCATACACCCCGCAAGTTTACCGGATCTGTGGCGGGCGGTCACTACGCTTGGGCAGCGCCCGGCCTGCCCCCGCTTGACGCCCCTTTGCCCAACCTGCTACACTGTCGGCAGACACGACAAGGAAGCACGCCCATGTCCAAACCGCACGTTTTGATGCTGACACCCTATGTGCCGTACCCGCCCACCAGCGGCGGGCGCAGCCGCACCTACAATCTGATCCAGCATCTGAGCGAGCACTACGCCATCACCCTCGTCTGTTTTGGGCGCCCCGAAGAAACGGCTTTCGATCTGACGCCGCTGGACGCGTGGTGCGACCTGATCGTCGTCCCGCGTGCGCCCAGCCCCAGCACGCTTCGCGCCGCGCTGCTCAGCCTGACCTCGCTCAAGCCGATCACCATGCGCCTCTATCACACCCCGGCGATGGAAGCCGCCGTCGCCCAGGTGCTGGCCGAGCGCCGCATCGACCTGATCCATGTCGAATCGTTCTATATGCTGCCCAACCTGCCCGCGCAGCCGGACGTGCCGGTGCTGCTCTCCGAACCGGCCATCGAGTACGTCGCCTGGGGGCGCCACGCCCGCGTGGCCCAACCCTGGTACACGCGCCCGGCCATCGCGCTGGAAGCGCTGAAGATGCGCGTCTGGGAGCCGCGCGCCTGGTCCGAAGCGACCGTGGTGGGCACGATGTCGAATGTGGACGCGGCGGCGATCCGGCGCGCCACGCCGGGCGTGCTGACGGTGCCCACGCCCAACGGCGTTGACGTGCGCTATTTCAACATCGATCCCGCCGTCGAGCGCGAGCCACAGACCGCGCTCTTTCTGGGCGACTACAAGTACTTCCCCAATGCCGACGCCGTGCTCTATTTCGCGCAGGAGATCCTGCCCCTGGTGCGCCGCCGCTACCCGGACTTTCAGTTCGTGGTGGTGGGCAAGGATCCCACGCCGGAGATGCGCGCCCTGCAGGAGTCCATCCCCGGTGTCACGCTGACGGGAATGGTAGACGACACGCGGCCCTATTTGCAGCGCGCCACCATGTTCGTCTGCCCGCTGCGCAGCGGCAGCGGCACGCGCTTCAAGCTGCTGGAAGCGCTCGCCTGTGGCTGCCCCGTGATCAGCACCACGATCGGCGCGGAGGGGCTGCACGCGGTGGACGGCCAGCATCTACTGCTGCGCGACACGGCCGAGAGCTTCGCCGACGCGATCGTTAGCCTGATCGAGGACCCGGCGCAGGCGGCGGCGTTGGGACGCACCGGGCGCGAGTGGGTGGTCAGCACGCACGCCTGGGAGCACAGCGCCGCTCTGCTGCGCGCCGCCTATGAAAAGCTGATCGGCCACGAAGACCCCACCGTGCGCCGCAGCAAGCGGG
>Ga0226835_1001504_pt1 | contig 12466 bp, 6 predicted proteins | sample LAC_MetaG_1_FD_163627 | JGI IMG/M metagenome (GOLD analysis project Ga0226835, IMG submission 163627) | Anaerobic ammonium oxidizing microbial communities from anammox membrane bioreactor (MBR) in UC Berkley, California, United States -... | ecosystem: Engineered > Bioreactor > Anaerobic >...
TTCAGAAAATATCCGGACACAAGCAGAGACCCAGATAATCGTATTTATTTTGCTGATTTGTTACTATCAAAAAAACTATATGAAGAAGCATTAGAGGATTTTATTTCCGTAAAAAAACTAAATCTCTCCAATAATCAACAAGAAGAAGTTGAAAGTAAAATAAATTCGATAAAAAAATTATTGCTGAAAGATTAATGCTGGTTTAGTATTTTTTTAATAACAAGATCAAGATATGCGTGATATTTTTGAGGCAGGTTTTTATACTTTGAAATTAATTCTGATTTAACAACATCAAAATCTTTCGATTTACATTTATCAACATCTTTACTAATGTTTGTAAGCCATGTTTCAAGTTTTGATTTAACTTTAATATTTACTTCCTCATCACTTGTTTGTGAAATAATCTTTATAGCTTTTTCAATATCATAATTAGTTTCAGAATATAATTTAAGCGAATAACCCCGAAAATTTTCTGATATCAATGTTCTGCTTACATTCCCGAGTTCCTTTGCTGTTTCGTTAATCGCAGAATGTGAAAATCTTTTACTTCTGAGTGATTCAAGTACCATTTCTTCAAAACCGTGTTTTCTTGTTTGTATCAGCTCCTTTGGCAGATCATTAAGTTGAATTAATGTACGATTATCAGTCTGGCAGAAGACCTTTGCTCTTTTTAAAACTGATTCAAGCTCTCGGACATTTCCTTTCCAATTATGATTTATTAATGTATCATTAGCAGCAAAAGATATTTGATACTTAATTTCTTCTTCTGTTAAAAAATAACTAATTAAAACCTCTATATCTTCTTTTCTATCTCTCAGCGGCTCTATATGTATATTGATTACATTCAATCTGTAATAAAGATCTTCTCTAAATTTATTTTCATTGATTAACTTATTTAAATCTTTATTTGTCGCAGCAATTATTCTAACATCAACTTTAGAAGTTTTTTCAGAGCCGACTTTATCAAATTCACCTGATTGTAAAACACGAAGTAATTTAACCTGAAAATTTTCTGAAGTTTCTCCAATCTCATCCAAAAAGATCGAACCTTTGTCTGCAAGTTCAAACTTACCCAGTTTACTGTTATAAGCTCCCGTAAAGGCTCCTTTTACATGTCCGAACAATTCACTCTCAAGCAAAGATTCAGTTAAGGCAGCACAATTTACAGCCACAAGTTTCTGCTCACTTCTTTTGCTTAATTGATGTATAGCCTTTGCAGCTAATTCCTTGCCTGTCCCGCTTTCACCTGTTATTAAGATTGCTGCATCAGTCGGAGCAGCTTTCTTAATCATATCTACCACCAGTTGCATCTTAGGAGATTTATACACAATACCATAAAAATTATTATAGTTTGTATCGCTTTCCAGTATTGTTTCCTTAAGATCTTCTTCAGATTTTTTTAAAATGATCAGATTGTTTTTTAGCTCGCGGATTTTAGCTAAGAGCAATGTAGAATCCCCTGTTGAAGTTAGATTCAATTCTTTTTCAAGTTGAAATAATTGAGTTTCATTTTTGGCTAACAGATTTTTTAATATTTCTGTTTCATTAAAGTATCCGCTGATTACTTTTCTGCTTTCTATCATCTTATAATAAACTTCTACAACAATCTGAGCTATGGCGGGAATCAAAAAATAAGTAAATGCGAGTTCGATATTTAATATCCTGTTAATCAGCAGTAATAAAAAGAAAAGAGAGAAAACTACAATTAAATTCCAATACATTTTTGCAGTTCTGAAAATAAATATAAGAGCTAAAGAAAATATTATAAAAACAGGAATTGAATAATCATAATATTCATCAAAGATATATCTTTTGTTAATTAAGTTATCCAGAGCAAAAGCATGCAAAGCAACTCCTGGAATTATATCGTCAAAAGTCGTAGAGATACCTGATGAAAGTTGTCTATCACTGATACCTATCAAAACTATTTTATCTTTGAATAAATTCAGTTGAGAATCATTCGATTGCACCATCTGAAGAAATTCAATTAAAGAATAATTAGTAAACTTTTGCCAGGTAGAAATAAAGTTAATTTTTATATCAGGTCTTTCAATATTTTTATCAAACAAAACTAATGATAAAGCTTTTTCGGAATTATTTCCGTATCTGATACTTAAGGGAATTTTTATTCCATATTCACGAATAAAATTAGTATGCCCTGAATTGATATTTCCATTTAATAATTTTGGGCTAGGTAAGCTTAAGGAATCAGTTATGTATTGATTATTAATTTTTTTAATATCGCCGGCAACAGAACTTAAAACTAAGTTATTAAACTTCTCTAATTCTTTTTGAAGAACCCGATCATATACAGATTGAGAAGCAAACTTTGCACTCAAAAATATTTCAAACCCGACCTTTTTAGTTTCCAGCCGATTCAAATATTGAAGCAGCAAAGCATAATAGCTTCTTTTAATCGGCCAGGGACCAATCTGCTGAATATCACTGTCGGTTATATGAATAATAATAATTGAAGAGTCGGGTTGTCTTTCCCCAAAAATTTTACTGAACGAATTACTAATTGCGAAGTCAGTATTTCTAAAAAAAGAATAGAATATGATTAGAAATAGTACAATTGTGGACACAGTAATTATTTTGAGTAGTACTTGATTCATTAAATCTAATTTTCATTTCAACAAATCAAATTTAATTAAATATAAATTATTCTTATAAATAATTATGCTAAAAATATTTGAGTGTAGAAGGAATACGGTTATATGTAAATGTCTGAGGATATTACATAACTTTTCATATCCTCAGACAAAATATATTAGTTTACATCAGCTACTCGAGTTGCAGAAAAATTTCCACTTATAGTAACTTCTGTAGCGGCAGGTGATTGAAGAATCATTTTTCCTGAGATACTGCCTTCTATTTTGCTGCCTACTGCTCCATAATTTGAAATAGTAGTTGTCCCTTGTGATTGACCTAAATAATAACTTAATCCTGAAGAACTTTTTTTCGTAAGCAGCACGCCAAAATCATTATCCCAGTTTTGTGTACCATTTTGCTTACCTTTAAAAACAATAAAAAACTGTAAAGTGTCAGAATTTACTGTACCTATAAAAACAACTGCTGTTGCAGTATCTGCTACAGAATATCCCGCTGTTCCATTTTTTAGTGTAACTGCCTGGTTATTAAAAGTATCACCATTCAGGGTTAATTTTGCTTCATTACTACTTCCGCCTCCGCCGCTATTACCTCCGCCGCCAGGATTAACAGGGTTATTTGAATCACTTTTCGAACAACTTATAAATAGTACTAAAGAAAGTAGTGAAAGAAAGAAAAGAACAAATTTTGTGTTTTTCATTTTAGCTCCATAATTAGATTATAAATTAATTTAGTTAGTTAGTTATTATTTTAAAATAATCATCTTCTTTATATCTGAAAAATTTCCTGCTGTGATTTTATAGAAGTAAATTCCGCTCGATAGATTACTTGCATCGAACGAAACAGAATAATTACCTGTTGGTTTTGTTTCGTTAATTAATTCAGCAACTTCTTCTCCAAGAGAATTGAAAACTTTCAGTGAAACGAATTCTTCTTCAGGAATTGAAAAAGAGATTGTTGTTGATGGATTAAATGGATTGGGATAGTTTTGATTTAAAGTAAAACTGGTTGGAACTTCATTCGATTCATCAACCGAAGAAAGTCCATTTACTGCAAGAAGATATCCCTCATTTCGTGAGGTTGTACTATTTATTCCTTTGCCAGTTATAAATTGCCCGTCATAAGAAATATGAAGAGCAGTAGATAACTCTGAACCAGTTGTAAGCAAACTTGAATAGACCAGATTTAGTGATTCCAGCCCACCGGCATTTGAAAACCGAAAAGCGCCATCACCAAAATTGCCAACAATTATACTTCCATCTCCGGAAACAGCATTGCCCTGACTGAAATTTCCTGCAATACCAAACTCAAAACCACCGCTTTGAGTCCATCTAAACGCTTTATAAAAGCCAGCACTACCTGTTTCAAAGCCTGTGGCTGTATTCCCATCTCCTGAGATTCCTAATGCAAAACTGTAGTAGGTACCAATCTGTTGCATACCAGTTCCATCAACCCACAGAAAAGCATAAGGATCGCCGGCACTAACGTAGGAATGACCGCAGATAGCAGAACCATTAGCTGAAATACCAGTTGCCGAAGATGAACTTCCACCCAGAGTTCCCAGGTCAACTAATCCTCCGGCTTGTGTCCAGCGATAAGCACTTGGATAAATATCAACTATAATAGCTGATCCGTCATCAGATATACCATAGGCTTTGCTGTAATCACCAGCACCTAAATCCTGCATACCAGTTCCGTCAGTCCAGATAAATGCACGGTAAATATTGTTAGCATCATAAGACCAGCCGACGATAACTGAGCCGTCGGCTGATACATCAGTAGCCTCACTCCAATCTCCACCCAACGTTCCCAGATCCTGAATTCCGGTTTGTATCGTCCATCTGAAAGCACGAGGATTACCGTTCGAATCATTTGCAGCACCAACTACAACTGAACCGTTAGCAGAAACTGCACGTGCTTCACTGTTATTTCCACTAAGAGTGCCAAGCCAATATAATTCAGGCTGCTGCGCATTTATTTTTACGAATAATGAAAAAAGGAAAATCAGCACTAAAAAAAATTTTGAATTCCAAGTTTGTGTTTTCATTTTGCACTCCGTTTAATTTTAAATTGACCAGACATTTACAACGTTATTTGATTAGCATCATCTTTTTCAATTCCATAAAGTTACCGGCGGTAATTTTGTAAAAGTAAATTCCGCTCGATAGATTACTTGCATCGAACGAAACAGAATAGTTACCTGCTGGTTTTGTTTCATTAATTAGTTCAGCAACTTCTTCTCCAAGAGAATTGAAAACTTTTAGAGTAACAAACTCTTCAGTTGGAATTGAAAAAGAGATTTTCGTTGAGGGGTTGAATGGATTAGGATAGTTTTGATCTAAAGAGAACCTCTCAGGAATTTCATCATTCTCTTTTTCAACATCAGTTATTAATTCTATAAATGCAAAACCAGAGGTATTTCCGTTATTATCTGTTGCTGTTAACGAAACCGCTTCAATTGAAGGGTTGGTAATTTCATAAGAAAAAACACCGTTACTACCTACTGTTGTTGATCCCAACCATTCGTATGCTGATGGTGAAAATTCATTTATGTTGGCTTTATAAACATCAATGATGGAACCAGGAACATCGTGAATACCTGCAATTGTGTTGTTGTTAAATGAAAGAGAATAAGGAGGTAATAATCCATTATTAACCTGGGTTGACATAAAGACATTAGCAGAACTATTCTGATAAATATTGTTCTTCCGATATTGAATTTTCGATGGATTGTAGCCGAAGTCAGATATAACGGATATACCCCAGTTTTGATTTCCAACGATGATGTTAGGTAAATGCATCCCGGATAAATTAGTACCAATTGTAACATCCTCAACATTTCCCTGAATACTTATTCCAGCCATTCCATTAGGGAATATGACATTATTTGAATTAACACCTATTTTGTTTTCAGCAATTGTATGCCCATATGTTTTTGTTTCATCATCTTGACCGAAAATATGCACGCCATTTAATGAGTTTCCGGCTATAATATTACGCCCTAAAAATTCAACTCTTGCACCATTTGTAATAACCACACCGTTTCCATTTGGGACCGCATATGATTGGGTCGGATCTAGGCCAATTATATTACTCCAAACTCCATTTGAAACAGAGTAATTATCAGGCGGTACTCCACCAATAGAAATGCCTGCAACTGAATTTCCGGATATAACATTTTTTTCATTAATGGTTTCACCGCCAATGAGGTTGCTACCGGATCCATCGATGGCAATACCAAGAACATTTCCTAATCCCAAGGCTCCTGCTGAATTTGTTCCAATATTGTTTCTGCTGATCTCATTTAATTCACCCTCAGCAATAGATATCCCCATCATACTATTACAAATTGTATTCAGATCAATACTATTGGAATTTCCGGTAACCAGGATACTAAGATTGTTTGGACCAGGATTACCATTCTCATCAACACCAAACCGATTTGCACCAATACTATTTGAATTTCCCCAAACATCTACAGCTATATAATTATTAATGAAAATATTGGAAGCACCGATAGTATTATTATCCCCATTAACTGTAATTGCAGTATAAGTCACTCCGTTAAATCTAATTTGAGATATCTGACAATCATTCCCAACATCAAAGCAATTATCGCCACTGATTTCTACCTGGTTATTTCCAAGTATTGTTGTTCCATCTACCAGATACAGGACATCGGTTAAGTCAATTAAACCACTAACAGAAAAAAACAGATCCAGAGATTGACTCATATTATTTGATTCATCAATAGCTGCTCTGATTGTACATCTTCCTAATTCATCTCCGCATATACCATCATTCGATTCATCTTCAGGCGTAGCCGGATCATCCCAGGCATATGCGTATTGGTCATCGGCTAAAGAATTGACTGTCATTACAAGTTGAGCCTTACTGCTGGTAATAAAGAGCAAGACTATCATTGTAATCAAAAGAAGAAAGAAAACAAGACGTATTTTCATTTTTAATTCCTCCTGTTTTTACTTTAGATAAATTATCTTTTTTGTATCTGAATAATTGCCTGCACTGATTTTATAGAAATAAATTCCGCTCGATAGATTACTTGCATCGAACGAAACAGAATAATTACCTGCTGGTTTTGTTTCGTTAATTAATTCAGCAACTTCTTCTCCAAGAGAATTGAAAACTTTTAGAGTAACAAACTCTTCAGTTGGAATTGAAAAAGAAATTGTTGTTGATGGGTTAAAAGGATTAGGAAAATTTTGCTCTAGTTCAAGTGCAATTGGGAGATGCGAATTGACAGATTGAACATCAGTAGTATTACCATTAAATAACAAAAACCCTTCATTACGACTAGTGCTTGAATTAAATCCTGCACCCACGATAAATCTGCCATCAAAAGAAATTGCTCTTGCTAAATTAAGAACTGAACCAGAGCTAAGCAGGTTAGCATAAACAATATTTAGGTCTTCCATTCCAGTAGATGCTGTCCATCTAAAAGCCCTAGACTGTCCGTTAAGAATACGCGACATCCCAACAATTACAGAACCATCTCCAGAAATACCCCAGGCTTCACTTTTATTGCCTTCTAGTGTCCCAAGGTTCTGCATTCCTCCAGATGAAGTCCAGCGAAATGCATGATCTCCACCTCCCGCAATTAGTGAGTATCCAACAACCACCAATCCATCATCTGAAACCGAGGTAGCTTTACTATAATTTCCGCCAAGTGTTCCTAAGCTCTGCATGACTCCGTTAGCATGAATAAATGCGAGTGTTTCAAAATTATTATTTAATGATGCCCCTACTACTACACCTCCATTTCCCGAAACACCGTACGCCTCGCTCCAACTTCCACCCAGAGTACCTAAATTTGACATTCCGGAACCACTCGAAAATTTAAATGCCCTCGTTGTTTCAAGACTATCAATCTCTGAAGAACCAACAATGGTTGAGCCTTCACCGCTTATAGCCAAAGCACTACTCCGTTTACCGTCGCTAAGAACTCCTAAATCAACTAATTCATTGATACCGATTTTATAAAATGCACGACTATAAAGATTAGTATCTGCTGCAACACCGACTATGATCGAGCCGCCGTATGTTAAACCAGTTGCACTGCTAAAATTTCCTCCAAGTGTGCCAAGGTCTTCAATTAAACTTGTTTGCGTCCATTTAAATGCTCTATACTGATTGCTAATATTTTTTGAAATACCAACTACTACAGAACCATCAAATGAGACAGCATTCGCCTGACTTTCACCACCACCCAGCGTACCAAGCCAGGTTAGTGACTGACAGTGTATTTTGTAGTTGAACAAGACGATTGAGATAAATACGAAAAAAGTAATCAGATTTTTACAGTACCTATTTTTCATAATGCAATTCCATTTCATTTTTTAGTAATTTAAATCCGATAACAAAATTAGTTTTTAGGTAAAGCCTTTGCTGTCGCTCCTGTGTCAAAGATTAGCGGATTTGTTGCGAAAACGAGTAAATGAGATGAATACTAAGTTAATTTTTTGTTTGGTTGGTAAATTCTGTTGGCAGGCAATTAAATTGCTGGCGGAAAGCTTTAGAAAAATGGGATGGACTGCTGAATCCAACTTCAAAAGCAATTTGAGTTACACTTAATCTTTTCTCAAGAATTAACGAAGCAGCTTTTTTGAGCCGGAATGTTCTTACAAATTCTCCCGGTGCCTGTCCGGTTACAGCTAATAATTTACGATGCAACTGACTCCTGCTTAAAAACATTTCTTTAGCAAACTGTTCAGTATCAAATTCGGGTTTATCAATATTTTTTTCAGTAACCTGAAATGCTTTGTTCAAAAATTCTTCATCTAATTTATTAACAACAAGATTAGCTGGTCTAACATCTATATCTTTACTGAATTTTTCTTTCAGTTTTTTTCTTAAATCTAATAGATTTTTTACTCTGGCAAGTAATTCTCTTGAATAAAACGGCTTTGTAAGATAATCATCTGCACCGGTTTCCAACCCTTCTATTTTGCTTTCGCTGCTTGCTTTAGCGGTTAATAAAATTACTGGAATGTGAGAGGTCTGAATATCAGATTTAATTTTCTGGCAAAATTCAAATCCATCCATTAAAGGCATCATAACATCACTAATTATAAGATCAGGTGATTTTTCAGATGCTATTTCAATCCCGCGGTTGCCATTTTCAGCTTCGAGTATATTGTAATCTTCAAACAATATTCCTTTTAGATATTGTCTTACTTCCTGTGAATCCTCAACTAATAGTACAATTTCCTTCTTATCCGAATAAACTTCAGTTGTTCCTGAATCATCAACCTTAATTTCCTGCAGTGAATCAATAAAATTGTTTGAACTTTTAAAAGTTTTTTGATCATCTGAAATATCTTTTAATTTATCAGTTTCTATGCCTGGTATTGAAAGCAGGAATTCAGTTCCAACTCCTATGCTGCTTTTTACAGAAATACTCCAATGATGTAATTCAACTAATTCCTTAACTAAAGATAAACCAATGCCTGAACCCCCATAACTTCTACTTGAAGAATCATCAACCATATAGAATCTATCAAATATTTTATCAAGTTTAGCTTCGTCAATTCCTATTCCGTTATCTTTAACAATTATATCGTAAAATACTTTTTCCAAAGAAATTCTTTTTTTAAGACTAACTGAAATTGATCCCTTTTTTGATGTAAACTTGTAAGCATTTGACAGCAGGTTATTTATTATCTTTTCAAATTTATCATAGTCAACCAAAGCAATACACTTTTCTTCCGGACAATCTATTGTAAGTGATATTTCTTTTTGCTCTGTAATTGATTTAAATGAAATGACAAGTCCTTTTAATATGGTTGATAAATCTTCTTCGCGGTCACTTAATGGAATTAAGTTTGATTCAAGTTTTGATATATCAAGTAGTTGGTCTATTAATAATTTTAACTTCTCTGTATTATTGTATGCAAGTATAGTATGCTCATCAGCATTACCTTTTTTCAGGAGTAATTGTTCAAGTGGTCCTTTAATCAGCATTAATGGGGTTCTGAATTCATGTGAAATATTTGCAAAGAATCTTGATTTAAGCGTTTCAATTTCCTTTTGCTTTTTAGTTTCAAACTCAAGATTTCTCAACTCATTTCTAAGTTTTGTTCTGTTAATTTCAAACCTTCTTATTAAGAATAGGATGCTTAAAATTACAATAACAAATATTGTATATGCCCATCCTGAACGCCACCAGGGATATTTAATGATTACACCAATTTCAGCTTCATTTACACCCCATCTTCCATCGCTATTAGTACCTCGTATTTTAAAAACATAACTGCCAGGATTTAAATTTGTATAAACGGCAATGTTTGAAGTGTTTGAGTAAACCCAATCTTTATCAAACCCTTCCATTTTATAAGCATACTTAATATTTTCTCTTGAATTAAAATCCAGAGAAGAAAACTTGAATGTAATAGCATTTTCATTACTGGCTAATCTTATTTGGTTAGAATATGAAATAATTGAATCAAGTATTGTATTATCTTTAATTGAAACACTTTTATTAAAAATTAAGAGATCAGTAAGAACAATATTAGGTTCATAATCGGACTGTTTTATTTTCCCTGGATTAAAAAATGCTGGACCTTTAACACTGCCAAAAACAATATTGTTGTTAATCATTCTGGTACCAGCACCTGAATTAAAAATTTCTGATCCGTAACCTTCAGAAATTCTATAATCTACAAGTTCTTTAGTAACAACATTGTATTGATAAATACCTTTATTCGTACTCATCCAAAGTTCATTAGAATTTACAACAATACTTCTGATTGATACATCTGCAATGTTAAGTTGATCTGAGAGGCTTATAAAACTCTCATCAAAATTGTAACTATCATTTCCACGGTTCTTTATAATCATCTTATTCAACCCAAGATCGGTTCCGATATAAAGGATAGTTTCATCTGCATTATCAATTTCTCCTTCTGCTATACATTGAATACTATTATTCAGCAGTGCAGATTTCTTAGCAGTACTAGTCCAGTGTATAAACTCGCCGTTATTTTCCGGCAGAAAGAGATTTAATCCGCCGCCATTTGTAGCGATCCAAACTCTGCCAAACTTATCCAAATGAATATACCATACATCGTTAAAACTTAGACTGTTTTGATCCTCTTTATTATTAATCCAGATATTATATTTGCCCGAATAAATATTTAACGCAGCTAATCCCCCGCCCCAAAAACCAATCCACAGTGTTCCATCCTTACTTAATCTCAGAGCTTTAATATATTCAAATGCTGATGTTTGAAATGTTGGAGATACAATAGGATACTTTACTAAAGTTTGAGTTTTAAAATTATAATTATAAAGTCCCTTTCCATAAGTACCGATCCAAATAGAGTTTCCTTCACCTTTTTCCAGTGACCAGATATTTAAATTGTTCAGCTTCTCAATTTTGGAAACAGATATCTCATTATTTTTTATGATAACAGAAAACATCCCGTCATTTGATCCAAGTATTGTAGTACTACTATCAATACTTAAAACCGTTTTAATATCAGCGTTTAAAAGATCCTGCACCAATGGCTGAGTCAAATATTCTGAAAAAATATAATTTATTTTTTTTGTAGCAGCCGGCAGATAGTTTAATCCGTTATCAGTAGCTAACCACAGCACTCCGGATTTATCAATAATAATCTGATCAATTTGATTGTTCAGTAAACCGGAGATATTCGTTTTATCAGCTATGTATTGTTTTGATTTATGTGTATTTAAGTCTAAGTGATATATTCCCCCGTATGTAGCGATCCATAGTGTTTTTTTGCCATCGCTTCTATCCTCAACAACATAGGCAATACTTTTGCTGAATTGTGATGGGAATTCGATATTGAAATTTATCTGTTCAAATTTTTTGCTGATCAAATTATAAGTACACAAACCATCGGATGTGCAAACAAACAAGAGGTTATTATCAAATTTGGACTGTAAAATCTTCCAGACCAGGTTATCAGGTATTGAATTTACATTGCTTTTTATGTTCTTAAATACGGTAATTTTATTTTCATCCGGATTCAAGTAATTCAATCCGTTATATGTTGATATCCAGATTCCACCATTTTTATCAAGCAATAATGAAGTGATATAGTTATTACTTAAACCATTTGGTTTATCTTCTTCATACTGCCAATTTGTAATCTGCCCGCTTGATACCTGATATCTGAACAATCCTTTAGAGTAAGTACCAAACCAGATATTTCCTTTTGCATCTTCCATAATTGATGTTATACTATTTCCTGAATTCTCAGAATCTGTGAACTCAATTGCAGTAAACTTTTCAACAAAGGGAGAAAATTTTATTAAATCTCCGTTTTTAGTTCCAATCCAAATATATCCTGCTCTATCTTCATAAAGTGACCAAATACTATTATATGGTAAACTACCGGGATCGTTTTGATTATTTTTAAATACTTTGAATTCATAGCCATCATATCTGTTCAGCCCGCTTTCGGTTCCAATCCATAAGAATCCTTTTCTATCCTGAATTATACAATTGACATCACTATCAGACAGACCATCCTGAACAGATAGACTGAAAAATAATTGTCTTTGAGATAATGTCTGAACATTAAACAAGATCAAAAGCAGTAGTATGTTAAAAAGGATTTTCATCAATAAAATTTTTTGAACATATTGAATTAATTCTGAGAAGCCGGATAATAATAAATCAATTTACAAAATATTCTTACGCACATTTTGTTTTTGCCAAAACTGAAGGCAGTTATTGTCTTGGACATCAATTCATTTTCTGAAGTTCGTATGTCATTTGTCTGAATTGATCAAATCTCATTGATTGTTCACCATCGCTAAGTGCTTTCTCAGGTTCGGGATGTATTTCGACCATTATTCCATCTGCACC
>Ga0226835_1001505_pt1 | contig 12458 bp, 12 predicted proteins | sample LAC_MetaG_1_FD_163627 | JGI IMG/M metagenome (GOLD analysis project Ga0226835, IMG submission 163627) | Anaerobic ammonium oxidizing microbial communities from anammox membrane bioreactor (MBR) in UC Berkley, California, United States -... | ecosystem: Engineered > Bioreactor > Anaerobic >...
TGTTTCAACAGCGCTCGCCGGTGGATGATGCGTGCGGCGAATGGGAGGGCTTGCAGCGCTGTGTGGACTCTGGTTCGATTATAAGAACGCGTCGCCCGCACCGCCAAGCCACAGGCGAATTTCTATCATAGTTTTTATAGAATTTCGCCGTGTCACCGCCCTCCGCCCCGGTTTCGCGCGGGTCGTGGGCTGTGCTATACTGCCTTGGCGGAACCTGAACGTTCCCTTGAGGCAACGGACCGGCACATATGCTACAGATCTCGATCCTCTATACGGGCGACATTCACGGGCGTGTGGAGCGCCTGACCCGTGCCGCATATCTGGCTCAGGTTCACCGCGCCGAGCTGACCGCCGCCGGCAAGCACGTCCTGCTGCTCGATGCAGGGGATGTTGAGGAACGCCAGGTGCTGGAAAGCGACCTGACCAAAGGTGCTGCGATGTTCTGGCTGCTCAAGACGGCGGGCTACAACGCCAGCGCCGTCGGCAACGGGGCGGCGCTGACCTACGGCCCCTCGGCGCTGGCTGCCATCGCGCGCAGCAGCGGGCTGCCGCTGGTCTGCGCCAACATGCTCACCCGCGATGTCCACCCTACCCCGGTGCCGGGTACTACCCCAACGCTGATTGTCCCCTGCGGGCCGGTGCGCGTGGGACTGATCGGGCTGACCAGCCCCATGCACGGGGCGTACGAGCGGCTCTATCCCGTCAAGATGCCGGATGCGATCGATGTAGCCTGGCGCTATGCGCACGCGCTGCGCGCGCAGGGTTGCGAGCTGGTCGGCGTGCTCTCGCACCTCGGTTATGATCTCGACGTGCAGCTGGCCAAAGCCCTGCCGGACCTGAACTTCATCATCGGCGGGCACTCGCACACCCTACTGGACTATCCAACGGACGTGGGCGGCGTGCCCATCTGCCACGCGGGGCACTTCGGGCGCTATCTGGGCCGGCTGGATCTCACGCTGGACGGGCATGCTCGCGTCTGCCAGTGGTTCGGCCAGATCATCCAGGTCCCCGAAGACGGTCCCGAAGCGCCGGATGTGGCGCGCGAGTGGCGTCGCATCCAGGCCGAAGCCCGGCGCGTGCTGCGCGAGCAGGTGGGCAGCCTGTCCGACGACGTGGAGCTTGCCAGCGATCGGGCCTGCGGCATGGGCCAGTTGCTCGCCGATGCGCTACGTCTGCGTCTCGAAGCAGACGCGGCGCTGTGCATCACCGGGCACCTGAGCACCGGGTTGAAGGCCGGGCCCGTCTTTTTGGGCGATCTGATCCGCGCCTGTCACTCGCCCGCCAACCCCGGCGTCGCCGAGCTGACTGGCGAGCAGATCGCCCGCGCGCTGGAATTCGGCGCTGCGCCGGACGTCTGGAAACAGACCCCTCACGCGCTGCGCGGAAACACGGTCGGGATCGTTCAGGTATCCGGCCTCAGCTATCACCTCGACCACAGCGCGCCCCCCGGCAAGCGCGTCAGCGGCGTGCGGCTGATGGGCCGCCCGGTGGAGCGCAAGGCGGTCTACCGCGTTGCCGCGACGGACTACGAGCTGATGCCGCAGCGCGGCTACGTGCCCGGCCTGGACCCGGCCGCGGTCCAGTTCGATTCGCGCGTCCAGCTCCGCGAGGTATTGCAGGATCACTTCGCGCTCTTCGACCCGCTGGTGCCCGGCCTGCGCCCGCGGATTCTCTCGCCGCAGTGAGCGATTCCGCTACCGGCCAGCCGGCGGGCGACAGCGTATCACGCCGGGGATGTACATAGCGGGGAATGCCTCGGTTCGACCGGGGGAAAGCACAATGCGCGGGCGGCATCCAACGACCCGCCCGCCGGAAGACAGGCGCGCTACAGCCCCTGGACCGTCCGGCGCAGAAACGCGAGGTCTTCGATGGCGCGCCCCGCGCCCACGGCGCTGGCGACCAGGGGATCTTCGGCGCGATAAGCCGGGACGCCGACCTGCCGGGTGATGAACTCGTCGATGCCGCGCAGCAGCGCCCCGCCGCCGGTCAGCACAATGCCCCGGTCAATGATGTCCGACGCCAGCTCCGGGGGGGTCTTTTCCAGCACGGCTTTCGCCGCGCCGACTATGGTCGTCAGCGTCTCCTCGATCGCCTCGACCACTTCGCCGGTCGTCACCGTGATAGTGCGCGGCAGCCCGCCAACCTGATCGCGCCCCTGGATCTCCATGCTCAGCTCTTCGCCGATGTCCACCGCCGCGCCGATCTGAATCTTGATCGACTCGGCGGTCGGCTCGCCGATGACCAGGCTGTACTTGCGGCGGATGTAGTTGATGATCGCCTCGTCCAGGCGCATCCCGCCCATGCGCACGCTCTCGGCTACGACGATCCCGTTCATGGCGAGCACCGCCGCCTCGCTGGCTCCACCGCCCAGGTTGAAGACCATGTTGCCTGCCGGGGTGCTGATCGGCAGGCCAGCGCCCAACGCAGCCAGCAGCGGCTCCGGCAGCAGATAGGCTTCGCGCGCCCCGGCGCGCACGGCGGCCTCGTGCACCGCGCGCTTCTCGACACTGGTCACGCCATACGGGACGCTGAGCATCACTTCCGGCCCGCGAAAGCGCATCCGGCTGCTGACCTTGCGAAAGAAATAGCGCAGCATGGCCTCGGTGACTTCGTAGTCCGCGATGACGCCGTCGCGCAGCGGACGCAACACCTCGATGTGCTCTGGGTGGCGCCCGTACATGTCGCGCGCTTCCTGTCCCACCGCGACAACGCGCTCCTCCTCAATCGTCAGCGCCACCATCGAGGGTTCCTGCAACACAATCTGGCCCCCGGCATAGATCAGGACGTTGGTCGTGCCCAGATCCACACCGAGTTTTCGAGAGAACATGCCCATGCAGAACTGCCTTCCCAGTCGCGGGGCCGCCGCGCGGCGGCTGCGCCCCAGGCGCGTGGCGCATGCAAAAAACAACTCGCGCCAGGAAGTACATCCTAGCGCGAATTGCCGCCTGCGGCAATAGACAAGTGGTGCGCTTACGCGCTGTTGTTCTCGTCTTCCACGCTGCGCACGCCGCCACGCTGTTGTAGCGCGCGGTACCTGGCGCGGACCGCGATCTCAGCCCGGCGCAATTCCTGCGCAATCTCGGCCCGCTGCGCGTCATTCGGCGCAGACGCCATCAGATCGCGGGCGCGGGCACGCGCGGCTTCCACCTGCTCTAGATCGATCTCGTACACCGACTCCGCATCGTCCGCCAGCACGGTCACCTTGTCCGGACGCACTTCGACGATTCCGCCGTAGATGACAAAGCTGACCACATCTTCGCCTTCTATGATGCGCAGCTCGCCGAAGCCCATCGTCGTCAGCAGCGGGGCGTGGTTGGGCAGAACGCCCAGCTCACCCTCGCTCCCCGGCACGATCACCATATCAGCCTGCTCGGTGTGATACAGCAGGCGGACGGGCGACACAACTTCCACTTCAATCGGCATGAGCGGCGGCTCCTCTCTCGGCGCAGGCGCTGCTAGTCCTCATAATGCTCGGACTCGCGGTAGCGCTGCACCACTTCATCAATCGTCCCGGCCATGTAAAACATCTGCTCCGGGATCTGATCCACCGGGATGCCCTCGATGTCGCCGTCGAGGATCATCCGGAAGCCGCGCACCGTTTCGCTCACCGGGACGTAGCGCCCTTCGCGGCCCGTGAACTGCTCGGCGACAAACATCGGCTGGCTGAGGAAGAACTCGATGCGCCGGGCACGCGCCACCACCTGCTTGTCCTCTTCCGAAAGTTCATCCACGCCCAGGATGGCGATGATGTCTTGCAGGTCGTTGTAGCGCTGGAGCACCTGCTGAACCTCGCGCGCGGTGCGATAGTGCTCCTCGCCGACCACCAGCGGATCAAGCACGCGGCTGGTGCTGGCGAGTGGGTCAACGGCCGGGAAGATCGCGCGCTCGGCGATCGACCGCTCCAGCGCAACCGTCCCATCCAGGTGCGCGAACACGGCGACCGGCGCCGGGTCGGAGTAGTCATCCGCCGGCACGTAGACTGCCTGCAGCGAGGTGATCGAGCCGGTCTTGGTCGAGGTGATGCGCTCCTGCAGGTCACCCATCTCCTGCGCCAGTGTGGGCTGGTAGCCCACCGCCGACGGCATGCGGCCTAGCAGCGCGGACACTTCCGATCCGCTAAGCGAGAAGCGGAAGATGTTGTCGATAAAGAGCAGCACATCGCGCCCTTCGTCGCGGAAGTACTCGGCCATCGCCAGCCCGCTCAACCCCACGCGCAGCCGCACGCCCGGCGGCTCGTTCATCTGGCCGAAGACCATCGCGGTCTGGCCCAACACGCCGCTTTCCTTCATCTCGCCGTAAAGCTGCGTGCCTTCGCGCGTGCGCTCGCCCACCCCGGCAAACACCGAGAAACCGGCGTGCTCCTTGGCAATCGAGCGGATCAGCTCCATGATGATGACCGTCTTGCCCGTGCCAGCACCGCCAAAGATGCCGGACTTTCCGCCGCGCCGGAACGGGGCGATCAGGTCAATGACCTTGATCCCCGTCTCGAACATCTCGACCGAGGTCGCCTGCTCGTCGAAGGGCGGTGCGGGGCGGTGGATCGGGTAATAGGTTGTGGCCTGGACCGGGCCTTTGCCGTCAATCGGCTGGCCGAGCACGTTGAAGATGCGGCCCAGCACCGCCTCGCCAACCGGCACCTGAATCGGCGCGCCGGTCGCGAAAGCGTCCAGACCACGCTGCAGCCCGTCCGTCGAGTCCATCGCCACGCAGCGCACGCGGTTCTCGCCCAGGTGCTGCTGGACTTCCAGGATCAGGTCGTCCTGGCCTTCACGCGGCACGCGAATCGCGTCGTAGATGTCTGGCAGGGGCGCCGTCGGCGGGAAGGCAACATCCACCACACCGCCCAAGATCTGCGAAATCGTGCCCTTCACTTCCTGCTTGGTTTGCGTCACCATAACGTTGCTTTTGTCCTCCGGGTCTGCGGGGCCGGCTAGTCTCGGTCTTGCAGCGCCTCGACGCCGCCGATAATGTCCAGAATTTCGTTGGTAATGACCAGCTGGCGCGCCTTGTTGTATTCAAGCTGCAAGGCTTCCGCCAGCGCCTCAGCGCTTTCCGAGGCGTTGCGCATCGCAACCATGCGCGCGCTGTGTTCGCTCGACAGGCTCTCGCGAATCGCCTGCAGAATCTGAAGCTGCGTCAGACGCGGGATGACCTCATCCAGTATCGCCGCCGCGTCCGGCTCGTAGATGTAATCCCGCGTGCGGCTGCGTACCTCCGGGTCCGGCTGGACCAGCTCGCTGATGCGTTTGACGTGCGTCTCGAAAGGCCGCAGCGGCAGCAGAGGCAAGACGCGCGGCGCCTGGGTCACCGTGTTGATGAAGTGCGTGTAGGCAATGAAGAACTCGTGCACCGGCACTTTGAGGAACTCGTCAAACACGATCTGCGCGATCTCCGCGACATCGCCCAGGTCCGGATCAGCCGGCAGATACGAAAACTCCGCGACGATCTGCTGCTGCTTGAGATAGGCCGGGGCAGTGTCGTCGCGCTCCAGGCGCGCGATCCAGCGGCGGATCGCATCGCGCCCACGGCGCCCCACCGTCACCCAGTGGATCGGGCGCTCGTAGGATTCGGCGAAGCGCATCGCCCGGCGAATCACGTTGGCGTTGTACGCGCCCGCCAGCCCGCGGTCGCCGGTGATCAGCAGGATACCGATCCGCTCGACCGGCTCATGCACATAGAGCAGCGGGTGCAGCGGCTCGCCTTTGCTCTGCGCGGCGACGTTCACCAGCACTTCATAGGCGTGCTGCGCGTAGGGTCGGCTCGCCAGCACGGCGTTCTGTGCCCGGCGCACATATGAGGCGGAGACGGCCTCCAGCGCGCGCGTGACCTGGTTGATGTTCTTCACCGAGTTGATGCGGCGCTTGATCTCGCGTGTTGTTGGCATAAGCTACTCTCTTCCGGTCGGCCCTTGCCGCGCCAGGCACGCTAGGCCATTGACTCGGCCAGCTTGTCCCACACCGCGCTGAAGCTCTCAACCGCCTCTTCCAGCAGTGCCTCGATCTCGTCCGTCAGCTTGTAATCCGCCGCAGCGAGCTTTTCGTCGAAATCCGGATAGTGGCTGTGGAAATGCGTCAGGAAGCGATCTTCCCATTCCTTGACCAGCGGGACCGGCACATGATCGAGCTTGCCGCGCGTCCCGGCGAAGAGCAACGCCACCTGATCGCGCAGCGGAGTTGGGCGGTACTGAGGCTGCTTGAGGATTTCTTGCAGACGCATGCCGCGGTCAAGCTGCTGTTGGGTCGCGCGGTCCAGGTCCGAGCCAAACTGCGCAAACGCCGCCAGGCTGCGGAACTGCGCCATTTCCAGCTTCAGACGCCCCGCGATGCGCTTCATGATCGGCCGCTGCGCGTCGCCACCCACACGGCTCACGCTCAGGCCGGTGTTGATCGCCGGGCGAACGCCCGAATAGAACAGGTCCGTTTCCAGGTAGATCTGCCCGTCAGTGATCGAGATCACGTTGGTCGGGATATAAGCGGACACGTCGCCAAGCAGCGTCTCGATAATGGGCAATGCGGTCAGGCTGCCGCCGCCTCGCTCGGCGGAAAGCTGCGCGGACCGTTCCAGCAGGCGGCTGTGCAGATAGAATACGTCGCCCGGATACGCTTCGCGCCCCGGCGGACGGCGCAGCAGCAGCGACACCTGACGGTATGCCCAGGCGTGCTTGGACAGGTCGTCGTAAATGATCAGGGCGTCGCGGCCCGACTCCATGAAGTACTCGCCCATGGCAGTCCCGGCATATGGCGCGATGTACTGGAGCGCCGCCGGGTCCGACGCCGATGCAACAACCACGATGGTGTGCTCCATCGCGCCGTATTCCTCCAGCGTCGCCACAACGCGGGCCACCTGCGCGCGCTTCTGCCCGATCGCCACATAGATGCAGATCATGTTCTGGTCTTTCTGGTTGATGATCGTGTCCAGCGCGATCGCAGTCTTGCCGGTCTGGCGGTCGCCGATAATCAGCTCGCGCTGCCCGCGGCCAATCGGGAACATGGCGTCAATGGCGCGGATACCGGTCTGGACCGGGCGGGTGACGTTCTGGCGCTCGATCACGCCCGGCGCGATGCGCTCGACGGGCAAGACGGTGTCGGCCTTGATCGGTCCCTTGCCATCCACCGGCCGGCCCAACGCGTCCACCACGCGCCCAACCAGGCCATCGCCCACCGGCACCGAGGCCACACGCCCCGTGCCGCGCACCTCGTCACCCTCGTTGATGTCGGTGTATTCGCCCATGATGATCACACCGACGTTGTCGATCTCGAGGTTGAACGCCATCCCCAGGGTGCCGTTTTCGAACTCGACAAGCTCCTGCGCGCGCACTTTCTCCAACCCGACGACGCGCGCAATGCCGTCGCCCACCTCAACCACCGTGCCAACATCGACGGCCCGGCGCTCGCGCGCGAAGCTCTCGATCTGCTCGAGCAGTCCCTTAGTGATGTCGCTGGTTATTTCCGCCATAGATTCTGTTCTCCTCGCGGCCTGGGAATGCAGTGTGTGGAAGCTAATCGCTGCTGATAATAAAGAATGTCGCTGATCCTCATAACGCGGAGAGTAGCGTGCCAGGCGCCCCTGAACGCACGCTAAGCATACGCTTGTTAAGAATAGAGCAAATGAAGGGAAAAATCAAAAAACTATGAACAATTTTCACCCCTTGCCCTGTTAGGAATTCGCTTCCTCGCCGTTGTCGCCGTTTTCCGGGTTGCGCCCCGCCAGGCGCGAGACCTTGCGCCCCCCGCCCAGGCTAACGCTGCGCTGGTATGCTGCCCAGATCGCCCGCGCGATCACCGTCCGCAGGCTGCCTTTCTCCAGATGGTAGATCGCTTCGGCGGAGGTGCCCCCAGGGCTGGTGACCTGATTGCGCAAGACGGCCGGGTGCTCGCCGGACTGCGCAGCATATTCCACCGAGCCACGCATGGTTTGCAGCACCAGCTCCTGTGCGACAGCCCGCGAAAAGCCCATGTGCACCCCAGCGTCGATCATCGCTTCCATGAACAGGAAGACATACGCCGGGCCGGTGCCGCTCAGCGCCGTCGCCATGTCGAGATAATCTTCGTCGTCGACGTAGATTTCCTTGCCCAACGCGCTCAACAGCAGGCGGGCTTGCTCTCGCTGCGCCGGCGGGACCTCGTTCGTCGCCGTCCACACGCTGATGCCCTGACCGATACGCGCCGGGGTGTTGGGCATCACGCGCACCACCGAGGCGTTCGCCAGCCCATCGGCGATCTGGCGGATCGGCGCGCCGGCCACAATGCTCAGCACCAGCGAGCACGTCCGCGCCCCGCCGCGCACTTCCGGCAACACGCGCTCCAGCACCTGCGGCTTGACCGCCAGCACCAGGATATCAGCCTGAGTCGCGGCCTCGAGGTTGTTGGTGGTGTTGCGAATGCCGAAGCGCGCGCGCAGCTCTTCGCCGCGCTCCACGTGCGGATCCGACGCGATGATCTGATCGGCTGCGATCAGCTCATGCTTGAGCAGCCCATGGATCATCGCCTCGCCCATATTGCCGGCGCCGATGAAAGCAAGAGTGGTGTCTTCGAACATCAAGAGCGCGCTCCTCACATGTAGCCGCGCCGCGCCCGTCCGCCGGGCATCGGGCATATGTCAGGCAAGCGTCGATTGCATCCGCAGCTTGCTCATGTTAGCGTAAATCGCGCTATCGTCAAAGGGTGATTTTGAAGATGATCCATCGCATGCGTGCGGGATGGAAATGGCTGTGGACCTGGGGGCCGGTCCTCGGACTCATGGCGCTGATCTTTGTCGCGTCCTCGCTGCCCAAGCTGCCCTCGGACACCCCCGGCGCGACCTTCTACTTTTCGGGTTGGATGCCGGTCTTCCCCCCGCCCTGGGAAGCGATCATCAAGAAGAGCGGGCATTTCCTCGTCTATGCCTTGCTGGCTGCCTCGCTGTGGCGCGCCCTGCGGAGCCACCATCTGCCGATGCACCGCGCAGCGCTTCTGACGGCTGTGATCGCGCTTGCCTACGCCGTCAGCGACGAATGGCATCAGACTTTTGTCGACGGGCGGCGCGCATCCGCGCTCGACGTCGCGATCGATGGAGCGGGGATCGCCCTGGCGCTGCTCATCGCGCTGGCCCGCACCCGCCGCCGCGCGCACGTCGTGCGCCCCGCCGACCCGCCTTCGCTGGCGCACGAGATCCGCTGACGCCGCGTCAGGTCTTGGGTGTGAGGTAATAGGTCATATGCTGCAGGTGCGCCACCGGGTCGATGTACTGCACCTGCACACCGTCCGGCACCGAGATCGTGATCGGCGCGTAGTTGAGGATCGCTTCTACGCCTGCCTCGACAAGCTGGGTGGCGACTTCCTGCGCCGCTTCCAGCGGCACCGCGATCATCGCCACCTGGACACGGTGAGCGGCGATCTGCGCTGCCAGCTCGCTCATCGGCTGGACGGTCAGCCCGGCGATCTGCTCGCCGATGCGTGCCGGATCGTTGTCGAACACGCACACCACGCGAAAGCCGCGTGGCACAAACCCACGGTAGTGAACCAGCGCGCGACCCAGGTCGCCTGCACCCACCACCGCCATCGGCCACTCGCGATCGACATGCAAAATCTGGCGAATTTGCTCCTGCAAATAGGCGATGTTGTAGCCTGTACCCTGCTTGCCGAACTCTCCGAAATGAGACAGGTCTTTGCGGATCTGCGCCGAGCTGATGCCCAGCCGTTCGCCCAACTCGTGCGACGAGGTGTATTCGCGCTGCTCGGCAATCAGCAGATTCAGCGCGCGCAGATAGATCGGGAGCCGGCCAATGACAATATCGGGGATGTTCTTCGAGTTACCCATCCGAATCATCACGACGGCTCCAATCAGCCCCACGCCACGGGCTGGGACTCAGCGGGGCCGTCCCCCTCCTTTCTCAGGCCAAAGGTCTCGTGCCAGATGGCTCTATGTCAACACTTCTCAAAATGTGAATACGTGAACAAGCCTAGCATTCTTCTAGCAGAAAAACAAGCCGGTTCGTAAACCCTTATCCGGCGCCGGCCGGGCCATGCATCCCCGGTTCTTGCCCATCCCGCCCCGTCGCTGGTATGATCGCGCCACCCGTTACCAGACCGCACGAGAAGGGTATGCCACGCATCACGCGACGTGAAATGCTCGGCTTGCTGGGCCTCGGTGTCACCGCGGCTGGCGTTGCCGGGGGCAGCGGGATCGTCTATCTGCTGCTCAGCAGCGGGCGGCGGGTGTCGCCGTCAGAACCACCGCCACCCACGCCGATGCGGCCTGCCCAGGTCAAGTCGATCGACCGGCCCGCCATTGTCCGCCGCGCGGACTGGAGCGCCCGCGAACCGGATCACAGCGCCCCCAACGAAACCGGATTCTTCACCCCCCAGAACGCCGAGGGTTGGCTCGACTACGACAGCGATCTGCGCGCCATCTATCGCACGGTGGTAGTGCATCACTCGGTGCTGGTTGAGGACGACGACGCCAACACCATGCGCGAGATCCAGAACGAGCATATGGACAAGCGTGGCTGGGCCGATATCGGGTATCACTTCGGCGTCGGGCGCAGCGGGACGGTCTTCGAGGGGCGGGCGCTGGGCGCGCGCGGGACGCACGTCGCCGGCTTTAACACCGGCAGCGTCGGGGTCGTGTTCTTCGGCAACTTCCAGGAAGAATCTCCCGCGCCAGAGCAACTGGACGCCGGCAGCCGCCTGATCAACTGGCTGGCGCTGCGCCTGGAACTGACACACCTGGCGGGACACAGCGAGTTCAACAGTTTCACGGAGTGTCCGGGGCGCAACCTGGCGTACTATCTGGACGCGCTGGCCGAGAGCGCCGGGCTGCTGCGCGGTACCGCAGGTTACATCGATCCGGACGATGTGGAGTAACCGTTCGCAAAACGGGGACGGGCGCCCTAGCCGGGATGCATCCGGATGCGCCCGCGCCACCAGACAAACCACGCCGCCAGCGCCACCAGCACCGCCGCGCCGAGCGCAACCGCCAGCACCGATGGCTCACCCGTGCCGGGCAAGTCGTCTGCCGGTGGATAGCCGGTGGCGGGCAGGCCGCTCGGCACGAAGACTTCCGTCAGCGCCGTTTCTTCGACCACGCCGCCCGGCCCAACCGCTGTCAATTGCGCGCGGTTCGCCAGGCTGCCGCTCGGCGGGGTGCGTAGCACTGTGGTGTTGATGCGCATCTGGAAACGCTCGCCGGGCTGCAAGGCGGGGATGTTGAAGACGACGACCTGCCCGCTGATAGCAAAATCGCCCCGATCGACTTCGACACTGTCAATTCTCAGCTCGTCGTAAACCCGATCGGTGATTTTGACATCCGCGCCGGGAGCGGTGCCGTTGTTGCCCACGGTGATGATCCAGGTGATCTGCTCGCCCGGCAGGCCCAGCGCGCCGGGCGCCAGCACGCCAGCAACCGTCAGCGAAGGCCGAAACGCGCCGTCCTGATCCAGAAGACAACTATAGCCCGCCGCGCCGATCGACCCCGACAGGCCGCCCGCTTCGGCAGCAGACGCGGTGACGAAGCGGGGCACCGGCGGGACGCAGGGCGCAGCCGCAGCCGGCTCGACCAGCACCGCCAGCCACGCGAGCGCCACCAGCACTGCGGCTATCGCGCTCGCCACCGATCGACCCCGCATGGCCACCCCCTCTGGCTGGATTGAAACACTTTCGCAGGGCTTATCACTGCCTCATTATACCGCCGAGTTGCCGACGCATAAAAACAACGGCTTCCCTACGGCAGTCTGTGCATCTCCGGCGTCGAAAGGCGGCACAGCAGGGCAGATCGGGCTTGCCACGCACGCCGCGGCTTGTTACCATCGTCCTTGCCGGCATGCGGTGGCCGAATTATCCCGCCGACAATCCGGTCCGGTCCGCTGCAGAGGCACGAGAGCCATGAGCGAACGCATCTTCCGGGCGTCCCAAAACCCGACCATCCAGGCGGCGAACATCAGTGTGCTTGAGGGCCTCGGTCAGCTTGCGAGCTACTTCGGCTTCAGCAAAGTCATGGGCCAGCTCTACGGCGCCCTGCTGCTCAGTCCCGATCCGCTGAGCCTCGACGACCTGATGGCGCAACTGGGCATTTCCAAAGCCAGCGTCAGCACCAACCTGCGCACGCTGGAGCATATGGGCATTGTGCGCGAAGTCTGGGTGAAAGACGACCGCCGCAAGTATTACCGCGCCGAGAGCGACTTCTGGCGCATCTTAACCAATGTGCTGTCCAGCCGCGAGCTACGCGACGTCAACCAGGCGTTGAGCGTCCTGCAGAAGAACGCCGCCATGCTGGAAACAGCTCTGCCCACCATGACCGACGAGGAACGCGAGCTGGCCGAGTTCTACCGTTCCCGGCTGGCGCAGCTTCATGATTTCTTTGGGCTGGCGCGCCTGTTGCTGACGACGATCATCGAACAGGCCCAGCAGCAGCCCGACGTCAGCGAGATTCACCGGGTGGATTTCGAATGAGCCTCGCGCAGCACCCAAACATGGCAGGCA
>Ga0226835_1001507_pt1 | contig 12438 bp, 9 predicted proteins | sample LAC_MetaG_1_FD_163627 | JGI IMG/M metagenome (GOLD analysis project Ga0226835, IMG submission 163627) | Anaerobic ammonium oxidizing microbial communities from anammox membrane bioreactor (MBR) in UC Berkley, California, United States -... | ecosystem: Engineered > Bioreactor > Anaerobic >...
CGCGGGTGATGGCGCGGTCGAGCGCCGCCGCCATCGCGGCGTCGGAACCGTCGATCAGCTTGAAGTTGGTGAGGCCGTACTCCTCGATGGCCGCGTCGGAGGCGCGCATCAGGCCGGCGCCGGGGTCGATGCCAATCACCTTGCCCCCGAACATGTCGGCGTTGGCGTTGAGGTCCTCGATGCTGTCGAGCTCGACGTAGGTCGGCACGGCCCAGCCGATGTCGGCGCCGTCGAGGCTGACGCCCAGGTCGGTGAGGTCGTCGCCGAACTCCGACCAGTAGGCCTCGTGGGTGACGGGCAGCCAGGTGCAGAGCACGGCGTCGAAGTCGCCGCGCGCCAGACCCGCGAACATCGGACCGGCGTCCACCGAGGTGAGCTCGACGTCGTACCCGAGCCGGTCCTCGAGCACCGCCGCCACCACGTTGTTGGAAGCCACGCACGAGTCCCACAGCACGTACCCGAGCTTGATGGTCTGGGCGTTGGCGACGGCGATCCAACCGAACAGCGCTACCGCGGTGGCAATCAGCCACTTCTTCATGTGTACCTCCGGAGTTTGCAGAGACGGATAGTTGCGATGCGGCATATGGCCACACCCACGCACCATAGTGCGCTTGACTTACAGGGGGCACCTAGGCGCCGGTTCGACCCTAGCACAGGTCGGCTGGCCGCGCAAACGCGGCGGTCACGCCGCCTCCTCCGGCCGGCCGGCGCCGCCGCCGCGCGCGCCGGGGCGGCGCCGCGCGGCGAACGACGCCGTGAGCCGATCGAGCACGATGGCGAGGATGACCACGGCGAGTCCCGCCTCGAACCCCTGCCCCACCTTGATGCGCTGGATGCCCCGGAGGACCTCGGCACCGAGGCCGCCGGCGCCGATCATGCTGGCGATCACCACCATGGAGAGGTTGAGCATGATGGACTGGTTGAGGCCCGCCATCATGGTGGGGAGGGCGAGCGGCACCTGCACCTTCACCAGCTTCTGCAGCCGCGTCGTCCCGAAGGCGTCGGCCGCCTCCACCAGGTCGGTGGGGACCTGCCTGATGCCCAGGTTCACCAGCCTGACGAGGGGCGGCAGCGAGAAGATGAAGGTCGCGACGACCCCCGGCACGAGCCCTATGCCGAAGAACATGATGGCGGGGATCAGGTAGACGAACGCCGGCATGGTCTGCATGAAGTCCAGCACCGGTCGCATGACGCGTTCCGCCACGTCGCTCCCCGCCGCCAGGATGCCGAGCGGCACCCCCACGATCACGATCAAGACCTGGGCCGTGACCACGAGCGCCAGCGTCTCGAGGAACGGGGTCCACAGCCCGATGTTGTGCACGAGGAAGAGGCCGAGCAGGGCGAAGACGCCGAGGCGCCACCCCGCCTGCCACGCGACGAGGGCGGCGAGCACGGCCACCAACGCGAGAGGCGGCACCGCCACCAGCCCGGCGAGCAAGCCGTCGATGACCACCCGCACGAGGTCGGAGAAGCCGTCGAAGCCCGCGGCGTACTGCACCTGGATCCAGCGGACGGCCGTCTCGACCCAATCGGCCAAGGGAACGCGGTAGTCAAGAAGCATCCCGCACCCCCGCTCCCCCGGCCGTCACGCCCGGCGTCTCCGACGCCAGCGCCGCCAGGATGGCGCCCTTGACGACGACCCCACGCAACCGCCCGCCGGAGTCGACCACCGCGATCGGCTCGCTGCGCCCGGAGGCGATGCCGATGAGTTCTGCCAAGCTGGTCCCGAGCTCCACGGTGAGCGCGGGCGTGAGCCGCTCGCGCTGCAGGCGAGAATCCGGCGCCGCGCCGTCTTCGACCTGCGCCACGCCCGCCTCACTCGAGAGGTATCCCTGCACGCGCCGCTCGCGGTCGAGCACCAGGAGGCCCGAGAGGCCGAAGCGTCGCATCTTCGTGAGCGCCGTGTGCGGCCCGTCGTTGAGGTGAGCGGTGGCCTTGACCTGCTGCATGATGCTGGCGGCGGTGAGCACCCCGGTCCGGTCGACGCCGGCCACGAACGCCTCCACGTAGTCGTCGGCGGGCGCGGTGATGATCTCCTCGGCCGTGCCCAGCTGCACGACTCGTCCGGAACGCATGATGGCGATCCGGTCGCCGAGCTTCAGCGCCTCGTCCAGGTCGTGAGTGACGAACACGATCGTCTTGTTCACCCGCGCCTGCAGCTCCATCAGCTCGTCTTGCATCTCGCGGCGGATCAGGGGGTCCAGGGCGCTGAACGCCTCGTCCATCAGGAGGATGTCGGCGTCGGCGGCCAGCGAGCGGGCGAGCCCCACCCGCTGTTGCATCCCGCCAGACAGCTGGGAGGGCAGGCTCCCCTCCCAGCCGGCCAGGCCTACGAGCTCGATGGCCTCCTGCGCTCGCGCCCTCTGCTCCGCGAGGCGAACGCCCTTCACCTCGAGCCCGAAGCGGACGTTGTCGAGGACCGTGCGGTGCGGGAGGATGGCGAACTGCTGGAACACCATCCCGCCGAACTTCTCGCGGCGCAGGCGCAGCAGGTCGCCCCTCCGCAGGGCCGTGAGGTCGACGCCGTCCACCAGCACCTGGCCGGCCGTGGGGCGGTGCAGCAGGTTCAACAGCCGTAGCAGCGTCGACTTGCCGCTGCCCGACAGCCCCATGAGCACGAAGGTCTCGCCCGGCCTGATGCTCAGGTCGACGTCGTACACGCCCACGGCGTTGCCGAAGCGCGCCTGCGACTCCTCCTTGGTGCCACCGGCCGCGAGGAACTCGAGGACCCGCTCCGGCCGGCCGCCGAACACCTTGGTGAGACCGCGACACTCGATCTTCGCGGCGGCTTGGTCGGCGGGGGAGCACGGCCGCTCACCGATCCCCCTCGCGCTCGCGCTCGGGGGGCCGTTGCCGTTGGTGCTGGTCGGGTCTGGCTGCGGCGGTGCGGCGGTGCCCGCACCTGGGACGGTTCCTGACATCTGGTACCTCGATCGGCGGCCGAAGAGAACGGACGACTTGGCGTTGGCTAGGCCCACCGGGCCGGCGGGAAGGTCACCTCCGGGACGGCGGGCAGACGGACGACGGCCATGGGCGCCCCGGGCGCGCCGGCTGGTAGCCGGGCGGCGGGAGGACCCAGACCTCCGGGAGGAGGGTAGCAGACTCAGGCAGCCAGGGGGCGTGACGACGCCGCCGCGCCGACGCCGCGGCCGTGCCGCACGGCCTGGTTCAGTAGACCGACCGGTCGACCTCCGCGTCGGCGCGGGCGCGGGCCTCGGCGGGAGGGAGGCCGGCGACGAGTCCAGCTCGCATGACGGCCTCCCACTCCTCGAAGCGGTACGCCCGGCGCAGGAGCGGCTCCGCGTCCGCCTCCGGGATGACCACCACGCCGTCGTCGTCGCCCAGCACGACGTCGCCGGTCCTCACCGCCACCCCGCCGCAGTCGACCGGCTCGCCCACAGTGCCCGGCAGGCCGAGCCGCCTCGTCGTCAGCGCGGACAGGTTGCGAGCGAAGACGGGCAGGCGCAGCTCCACGATCTCGCGCAGGTCGGTGGCGGCGCCGTCGATGACCACCCCGGCGACCCCCCGCGCCGCCGCGATGCGAGCCATGAGGCCGCCGAACGGCGCGTGCCGCCTGTCGCCATCACGCGCGACGACCAACACGGCGCCAGGCTCCGCCGCGGCCACCGCCTCGGCCAGGGGCGCGTTGTCGGTCGGCCGGCACGCCACCGTGAGCGCCCGGCCGACCACCCGCACCGGCCGGAACAGTGGCGCGATCTCCCAGTCCATGAACCCCTCCGTCGTCAGGTGACCGACGGTTCCGGTCGAGACCCCCAGGTAGCGGGTGAGCCAATCGGTCGGTGGCGCTGAGTCTGACACGGCGGTCTCCTTCGTGGCGGGCAGGGGCCGGGCCCGCACCGTCCAGGCAGCATACGCTCGCCACGCCGCCTGCTATCCTGCTGCCACCTTCACCGGGACCGGGTTCCGCCCGGCGCTCCGCCACCCAGGCCGTGCGGCCGCCGGGGCCGGGAGCGGCAGACCCCCGGCGAGCGAGGAGCGGACCGGATGAGCACAGGCGCACCGAGCGCACGAGAAGCCGAGGACCCGGGGCGCGGCCGCGACGTCACCGTCGCCCTGGTGCAGACCGACCCGGGACCAGACAAGGCCGACAACGTCGCCCGCACCTTCCGCCTCGTCGAGGAGGCGGCGGCCAGGGGCGCGCGGCTGGTGACGCTGCCCGAGACCTTCCACTTCCGCGGGCCGAGCGACCAACGGCGCGCCTGCGCCGAGCCCATCCCCGGACCGCTGTCGGAAGCGCTGAGCGCGCTGGCGGCGCGCCTCGGGATCTTCCTGCTCGGCGGGAGCTACAACGAGCTGCCAGCAGCGGACGACGCCGACACCCGCACCTACAACACGAGCCTGCTGTTCGGCCCCGACGGCCGCCTCCTGGCCGAGTACCGCAAGATCCACCTGTTCGACGTGACGGTCGGCGCGAAGCTCGTGGCGCGCGAGTCGGCGCGCAACCGGCCGGGGGACCGCGCGGTCGTGGTCGACACCCCCTTCGGCGCGGTGGGCATGACCGTCTGCTACGACCTGCGCTTCCCCGAACTGTTCCGCACCCTCGCCCTGGCGGGCGCCCGCCTGCTGCTCGTGCCGTCGAACTTCGCGGAACGGACCGGCCGCGACCACTGGGAGGTGCTGCTGCGCGCCCGCGCCATCGAGAACGGCGCCTACGTCATCGCTCCCGCCACGTACGGTAGCGGCGGCGGCGAGTTCACCGCTTACGGCCGCTCCCTCGTCGTCGACCCGTGGGGCACCGTGGTGGCCTGCGCCCCCGACGGCGAGGGCGTCACCCTGGCTACACTCGACCTGGGCCGGGTCGACGCCGTGCGCGCCTCCCTGCCCACCCTGCAACACCTGCGGCCCGCGGCCTACGCCGTGCGCCACGCCTGAGGAGGCCCCGAGATGTCGTACCAGCTCCCCCGCAAGCTCCTCGCCGCGTTGCTCGCGGCCGCGCTGAGCCTCGGCGCCACCGCGTTGGCGGCCGGCACCGTGCGCATCGCCACCTCGCTGGCCCCCAACAGCCTGCAGCCGGCCGAGGCGACCGGCATCCCCGACGCCGCCGTCATACGCACCATGTTCGAGGGGCTCGTCGGCTTCCTGGACGGCGAGCTCGTCAACGAGCTGGCGGAGTCGTGGAGTTCCAACGACGACGCCACCGTCTACACCTTCGAGCTGCGGCCCGGCGTCAAGTTCCACGACGGCACCGCGCTCGACGCGGCCGCCGTCAAGGCGTACTACGACTGGGTGTTGGACCCCGCCTCCATCGGCGCCAGGGGGCGCAACCAGCTCAAGGACATCAGCTCCACCGAGGTCCTCGGCGACCTCGAGTTCCGCATCAACCTGAGCAAGCCGAACGGCGCCTTCATCTACCTCCTGGCCGTGAGCAACGCCCGCATCGCCAGCCCGGCGTCGCTGGAGGCGTACGGGACCGAGGTGAGCCGCCACCCGGTCGGCACCGGTCCGTTCAAGTTCGCCTCCTGGGACGAGGGGCAGCGCGTGGTCGTCGAGGCCAACCCCGACTACTGGGGCGGCGCGCCCAAGGTCGACCGGCTCGAGTTCGTGGTCGTCAACAACGCCGCCACCCGGGTGGCCATGCTGCAGTCGGGCGAGGTGCAGTTCATCGAGGCGCTCCCGCCTCAGCTCGTGCCCGTCATCGACGCGGCGCCCGGCCTCGAGGTCGTGACCACCAAGACGAACTTCCTGCGCATCCTCCAGCTCAACACGACCAAGGAGCCGTTCACCGACGTGCGCGTGCGGCAAGCGCTCAACTACGCCATCGACAAGCAACAGCTCGTCGACGTGGCCGTCGCCGGCCTGGCCACCGTCATGACGGCGCCCATCCCCGCCACCGTCTTCGGGTACGCCGAGCAACCCGCGTACGACTACGACCCGGAACGGGCGCGGTCGCTCCTCGCCGCGGCCGGCTACCCGAACGGCTTCGACATGAAGGTGCTCACCTTCACGGGCGACGAGTACCGCACCGTCGGCCAGGTCCTGCAGCAGATGTTCGAGCGGGTCGGGGTCCGCATGACCCTCGACCAGCAGGAGCGCGGGGCGCTCGTCGACCAGATCTTCAAGCCCGTCGACGAGAACCCGACGCAGGCCGCCCTGGTCGGCGCCACCGCCAGCACGGGCGACGCGGACCTCGCCATCTCCACCTCGTTCATCGAGGCGTCGTTCCCGCCGGCCTCCAACAACTGGAGCTTCTACGAGAACGACGAGGTGGAGCGGCTCGTCGCGGAGGCGCGCGCCACCGGCGACCAGCCGCGCCGCGCCGAGCTCTACGCCGAGGCGCTCGGCATCATCTGGCACGACGCGCCCTGGGTGTTCCTCTACAGCCCCGATTCCGTGGCGGGCCGCTCCACGAACCTGACGGGCGTCGCATACTCCCCCGACAACACCGTGGACGCCAGGCGAGCCGAGCTCAAGTGACCTGAAGCGAGGGTCCTGGGAAGGGACGGCATGCTCCTCTACACCCTCCGACGCGTGCTGCAGGCCGTCCCGACCTTGGTCGGGGTCGTGATCCTCATCTTCTTCTTCGTGCGGGCCCTTCCGGGCGACCCCGCGCGCCTCTACGCCGGCGTGGACGCCGACGCGGCGACGGTGGAGGCCGTCCGGCTGCAGTTCGGCCTCGACCGGAGCCTCCCCGAGCAGTTCGGCTACTTCGTGAGCGGCCTGGCGCGGGGCGACCTCGGCAGGTCGTTCAGGGCGCGCCTCCCCGTCAGCACCGTGGTGGCGCAGCACTTCCGCGCCACGCTGGTGCTCGCCAGCGTCGCCATCGTGATGGCCACCCTGCTCGGAGTGGCGCTCGGCGTCACGGCCGCGCTGCGGCGCAACTCCGCCGTCGACCTCTCCATCACCTCCGCCTCCGTGCTCGGCATCAGCACGCCGTCCTTCTTCCTCGGCATCCTCCTCATCTACCTGTTCGCGGTCAAGCTGCGCGTGCTGCCCGTCGCGGGCAGCGTGAGCGTCAAGGGGTTGGTGCTGCCCGCCATCACGCTGGCGGTCGCGAGCCTGGGCACCATCGCCCGCTTCGCGCGCTCGAGCCTGCTCGAGACGATCGGCAACGACTACGTGAGGACGGCCACCGCCAAGGGCCTGTCGCGCTCGCGCGTCGTCAACAAGCACGCGCTGCGCAACTCGCTCATCCCCGTCATCACGATCATCGGGCTCCAGTTCGGTTTCCTCCTGTCCGGGACGGTCATCGTCGAGACCGTCTTCAACTTCCACGGCCTGGGTTGGCTGCTCATCCAGTCGGTGGAGGCGCGCGACTACCCCGCCGTGCAGGGCCTGATGCTCGTGTTCGCCGTGCAGTTCATCGCCATCAACCTGATCGTCGACCTCCTGTACGGCCTGATCGACCCGAGGATCACTTATGAGTGACGCCGTGGCCGTGGCGGCCCGCCCGCGACGCTCGCGCTTCGCCGGCTCGGTCGTCGGGCGGCTGTTGCGCCACCGCAGCGGGGCGCTCGGCCTCTCCCTCACGCTCGCGTTCGTGGCGCTCGCGGTCGTCGGGCCGTGGCTCGCCCCGTACCGCCCGTCCGCGCCCGACTACGCGCAGCTGGCGAAGGGGATCAGCGCCGCGCACTGGCTGGGCACGGACGCCTTCGGGCGCGACACCCTCAGCCGCATCCTCGCGGGTGCGCGCTACTCCATCACCATCGGCCTGGCGGCGACCATCATCGGCGCCCTCGTGGGCGGCGCGTGGGGCGTGACGTCCGGCTTCTTCGGCGGCTGGTTCGACAACCTGTCCATGCGCGTCGTCGACGTGCTGTTGGCGTTCCCCGGCATCCTCATCGCCATCGGGCTCGTGACGCTCACGGGACCCGGCGTCGGACCCGTGGTCCTGGCGTCGGCCGTGTTCGGCGTGCCCGTCTTCGCGCGCCTGGCGCGCGGCTCGACCCTCGAGGTCAAGAGCCGCGCCTTCATCGAGGCCGCCAACGCCCTCGGCATGCAGCGCCCCCGCATCATGCTGCGGCACGTGGTGCCTCAGGTGGTGGCGCCCATCCTCGTCTACGCCACGCTGCGCAGCGGCTCCACGCTGTTGGTGGCGTCGGGGCTATCGTTCCTTGGCCTCGGCGTGCAGGCGCCGGCGCCGGAGTGGGGCGCCATGCTCTCCGACGCCCAGCTCTGGCTCGCCGTGCAGCCCCTGATGGCGTTCGCCCCCGGCGTCGCCATCACCCTCGCGGTGCTGGGCTTCAACCTCCTGGGCGACGGGCTACGCGACGTGCTCGACCCGTCCGTCGGTCGCTAGCGTCCGCTGGCTCCGCCCGCCCCGTGAGGCGGCCGCCCCGGGCCGCCTCGGGCCGACAGGCGGATGCCTCGCGCCGTCCTGGCCTATCCTTGCCCCGTGGACGTACCGGGAGACGCCCCGCCACCCGACCTGCCCGACCTGAGCCGGTTCGACGCGGTCCTCTTCGACCTCGACGGCGTGCTGACCCCGACCGCAGAGGTTCACCGCCGCGCCTGGCGCTCCCTATTCACCGACTACCTGGCGGCCCGCGGCGCGGCTCCCTACGAGGAGGCCGATTACTACCGGCACCTCGACGGCAGGCAGCGCTACGACGGCGTGGCGGAACTGCTGGCGTCGCGCGGCATCGAGTTGCCGCGCGGCACGCCCGACGACCCGCCGGCGGCGGAGACCGTGTGCGGCCTGGGGAACCGCAAGAACGTGGCGTTCCAACGCCTGCTGGAGACGGAGGGCGTGACGCCCTTCGCCGGCGCCGTCCGTCTCACGGACGCCCTCCTGGCGGCCGGGGTGGCCGTGGCCGTGGTGTCGGGCTCCCGCAACGCCGCGACTGTGCTGAGCGCCGCGGGCCTGGCGGAGCGGTTCGCGCTCGTCGTCGACGGCCTGGTCGCCGCCGCCGCCGGGTTGGCGTCCAAGCCGGCACCCGACGCCTTCCTGCACGCCGCGGCGCGGTTGAGGGTCGCCCCGGCCAACGCGGTGGTCGTCGAGGATGCGCTGTCCGGGGTGGCGGCCGGCCGCGCCGGCGGTTTCGGCCTCGTGGTCGGGGTCGGCTCGGCCGAGGCGTCACCGGGCCTGCGCCGCGCCGGCGCGGACCTCGTGCTGCCCGACCTGGCGCCGCTCGCGGCCCGCGTGCTCGCTCGGGGCGTCGATAGGGAGCGGTACCCGGTCGACGAGTGGGCCCTCGTGGAGACCCGTCCGCCCACCGGCGTCGACGGGGCGGCCGAGACCCTGTTCGCAGTCGGCAACGGCTACCTCGGCCTGCGCGGCAACCCGGAGGAGGGTGGCGCGGCGCGCGAGAACGGGACGTTCGTGAACGGCCTGCACGAGACGTGGCCCATCGAGTACCCGGAGGGTGCGTACGGCTTCGCCACCGTGGGGCAGACCATCGTGAACGCACCGGATGCCAAGACCGTGCGGCTCTGGGTCGACGGGGAACGCTTCGACGCACAGGCGGCGGAGCTGCTCGAGTACGAGCGGCGGCTCGACCTGCGCGCCGGCGTGGTGACGCGCGACTTGGTGTGGCGCACGTCGTCGGGCGGGCGCGTGCGCGTGACGAGCAGGCGGCTCGTGTCGTTCACCCGCCGCCACCTGGCGCTCCTCGAGTACACGCTGACCCCGCTCGACGCGCCGGCCGCGGTGCGGCTCGAGGCGCTCATCGTCAACCGCCAGGACGGCGTCGGCGAGCTCGGCGCCGGTCGGGCGGCGGCGGGGTTCGATCCGCGTCGCAGCGACCGCCTGGCGGGTCGGGTCTTGCTGCCGGAGGCGCAGCTGGCTTCGGGCGGGCGCGTGGGCCTCGCCTACCGCACCGCGCGGTCCGGGCAGGGCGTCGCCGTGGTGGCGCACGACCGGCCGCGCGGCGAGGTGACCGTGACGCCCGACCTGGCGACGTCCACGGTCACGCGCCGCCTGGCCGCGGGCGAGTCGCTCGCATTCGAGCGCCTCGCCGTGTGGGTGGACGACCCCGAGGCCCCGGCCGAGGAGCTCATGGCGACCGCGGGCGAGCTGCTCGACGAGGCGGTCATGGCCGGGCGGGAACGGCTGCTGGCCGAGCAACGCGGCTGGTGCGCGCGGTTCTGGGAGCGCGCCGACGTGCGGGTCGAGGGCATGCCGGACGCGCAGCAGGCGGTGCGCTGGAACCTCTTCCAGATCGCCCAGGCGTCCGCCCGCGCGGACGGGCGCGGGGTGAGCGCCAAGGGGGTGTCCGGCAGCGGCTACTCGGGCCACTACTTCTGGGACACGGAGGTGTACGTCCTGCCGTTCCTGTGCTACTGCCTGCCGGCCGCCGCCAGGGGGGCGTTGGAGCTGCGCCACGGCATGCTGCCGGCCGCCAGGCGCCGGGCGGAGGTCATGAGCGTGGCGGGGGCCCTCTTCCCGTGGCGCACCATCGGCGGCGAGGAGGCCTCCGCCTACTACCCCGCAGGCACGGCGCAGTACCACATCGACGCCGACGTCGCCTACGCGGTGCTCCGCTACGCTCGCGTCACTGGGGACGAGGAGTTCCTGGCGGGGCCCGGCACCGAGCTGCTCGTCGAGACGGCGCGCATGTGGCGCTCGCTCGGCTTCTTCGGCGGCGAACCCGAGCGGTTCCACCTCCAGTCCGTGACGGGCCCCGACGAGTACAGCGCGGTGGTGAACGACAACTTCTACACCAACGCCATGGCGCGCCTCAACCTGGAGGCGGCGGCGGAGCTGGCGGAGGCGCGGCCAGGGGTCCTGGGCACCACCCCGGCCGAGATCGCGGAGTGGCGCCGCGCCGCCCGTCTCATGGCGCTGCCGTTCGACGTCCGCCTGGGCATCAACGCGCAGGACGCGGAGTTCCTGAGTCGCGAGCGCTGGGACCTCGCCGCCACGCCGCGCGAGAAGCGCCCCCTCCTCCTCCACTACCACCCGCTGGTGATCTACCGGCACCAGGTCCTGAAGCAGGTCGACCTGGTGCTCGCGGAGTTCCTGCTCGGGAGCCGCTTCGACCCCGAGCAGAAGCGCCGCGACTTCGAGTACTACGACCCCCTGACCACGGGCGACTCCACCCTGTCTGCCGCCGTGCAGTCGATCATGGCGGCCGAGGTCGGGTACCAACGGCGGGCGCTGCGCCACTTCGGGCGAACGCTCGTCACCGACCTCGCGGACCTGCACGGCAACGCCGCCGATGGCGTGCACGTGGCGGCCGCGGGCGGCACCTGGCTGGCGCTGGTGTGCGGCTTCGGGGGGATGAGGGACGACGCGGGCGAGTTGCGCTTCGACCCGCGCCTTCCCGTCGGCTGGCCGTCCCTCGCGTTCACGCTCGGCTGGCAGGGCTCGCTGCTCCGCGTGGAGCTCAGGCGCGAGGCGGTCTCGTTCGAGGTGACGAGCGGCTCGCCGGTGCCGGTGACGGTGCGCGGCGAGCGGCACGTGGTGGTGGACGCGTTGCGGCTGCCGTTGGCGGGCCAGGGTCCGCGGCTCGACTGACGGGCGGCGGCGACTACCTGATGGCGCAGAACGCCGCGAACGGCCCGTTCTTGTGAAGCAGTTCGAGGTGCGCGAACCCGGTCGCGCGCAGCAGGTCGAGTTGCCACAGCAGCGGCCTGGGCGAGTCCTCCCGTTCGATGTACGCGAAGACGTGGTCGCGGTACTCCTCGTCCCGCAGCGCCACGAGGTAGTCGCCGTACCGTTCCCACATGACCCGTTGGACGGCCGGGACGTGATGCTCGACGAGGTCGACGATCCAGAGGCTCCCGCCGGGCCGCAGGGCGGCGTGAAGCTTGGCGAAGACGCTCACCCACTCGTCCTCGCCGCGCAGGTGGTGCAGCGTGGCGGCGGCGGTGATCACGTCGTAACGCTCCGCCGCGAGGGGCAGGTCGCGCACGTCGCCCTGCAGGGCGGTCAGGGGTCCGCTGCCGGCGGCGGTCAGGCGCTCCAGCGCTCGGTCGAGCATGGGACGGCTCAGGTCGAGGAGGTCGACGGCGAGGCCCGGATAGCTCTCGAGCAGCTTGAGGGCGTAGTTGCCCGCCCCGCACCCCACGTCGAGGAGCCGGCGCGCGCCCGGCGTCACGCTGGGAGCGGCCCGGCTGACGATCTCGAGCACCGCCGCCGAGTCGATGCTGGCGGTCTGCCCCGTCTCCAGGTTCGAGAAGCGGTCGACGTCGGCGTCGAAGCGGGCGCGGATCTCGGCGGGGGTGGACTTGACCATGGGGGTCTCATCATAGTCGGCCGCCGGCGCGCCACGCCGCCGGGACCGTAGCCGCGCGGGAGCAGGCGCCCACCGACTTGGCGTAGAATGAAGCGCCAAGTTGGCGAGGAAGGAGGGCGTCATGGCCGTTCAGGGAGTCGCCCGCAGGCCCCAACCCCACCCAAGCGACCGCCCCACCGTGTTCGCCGCCCAACCGTTCACCCTCTCGGAGAGCGTCGCCAGGCGCCTCGGCGCCAGCGGCGAGCAGATGGCCGCCTACATCGGCGTCACCTTCCGCACCTACCAACGCCGCGCCCAGAAG
>Ga0226835_1001509_pt1 | contig 12431 bp, 11 predicted proteins | sample LAC_MetaG_1_FD_163627 | JGI IMG/M metagenome (GOLD analysis project Ga0226835, IMG submission 163627) | Anaerobic ammonium oxidizing microbial communities from anammox membrane bioreactor (MBR) in UC Berkley, California, United States -... | ecosystem: Engineered > Bioreactor > Anaerobic >...
GGCAAACAAGAGTTGTTGCTCTTTGAGTTTTCTTTGTTTTTGCTTTGCCATCTCGTGCCGCGTTCGGACTCAATCTCAACGCTTCCAAAAAAATTTCAAGATTCGTTTTAAAAACCTCACGCACAAAACGCGTGAGGCGGTCTAGAATGTTGGCTTGGCTCATTTTCGATTTGACGTCGCATCAGATGTTTCGCGTTCTATTTGACGTTGCGCGCGGATTTGGCGCGCTGTTGCCAGCGTTCGATGAGATTCATGCGGTCTTGATAATAAATCATGGATGCCGCGAGCAGCGATGTGCCGATGTAGGCGTTTGCCACAATCGCCAGCGCGACGCCGAACGCGCTGACGGCTAAACCGTCCCAAATCATCGCCAAGCCGCGATCCAGAAAAACGATCAATGCCACCAAGCCGATGGTGGTCCAGAAAAACGCGCGAAATAAAAAGGCGCTGCGCTGCAACGCGGCGCGCAACCCAATGCCGCTGACCGCCAGCGCGCTCACGACGAAAAAGAAATAGATAAAAACCCAGAATAGCGCGACCGAGACCATCAGGGCGCCGAATGTCGCCAACTCGCCGCCCGCTAGCGCTTGGACGAACGATAAAAGGAAACGCACCGCCGTCAAAATTCCAAACAGCAAGAGCGCATAGCCCATCAACCGCAGCCACAAACGCGCAATGCGAAGCAAAACGGTATCGCGCGTTTCCGTTTCCAACGGCCGCGCGCCTTGCGCAATCAGTTCGAGATACACCGCCACCGGCAGCAAGCCCAAGAGAAATAATGGCACAAACAAGATGACGACCCATTCCGCTGTCAGCAGCGGTTGAGAATATGCCAGCGCGTTGATGGGCCCCGGCACATTTAGCATCGTCGCGCGCAACAGGTCCAGCTGAAACAAGGATGGAAAACGCGCGACGCCGTTCAACGCTGTCGCTACCAAGCCCAACAGATTGAGCGATTGCGCCAATTCTTCAAAGGTCTGCTGCGCTTGACGCGCCACTTCCGGGTCGCCCGACATGGCGACGGCGCGCAGCATTTCGCTCATGTACGGATGCACCAATTGCGTCAAAGACAAACGCGGCAGCGCCCAAATCAATACGTCCGCTACAATCGGAATCAGGAGCGTCCACGGACGGCGCCAGACCAAACTCAAGCCGGCGCTCACCGCCTCGATGATGCCCAGCGGTTTTTGTTCTACTACAGTTCGGGTATTTGATTCACGCATAAGCTTATTCTCTCGATAACGCGCCGATTATATGCCCACGTCCAAGCCCTGTCAAAAGAATTCGAATATCTGTTCGATACGTCCAATTTGAAATTTGTCGCACGCCTTGCTCGGCGCGCGGACCCTGCAGTTGATACAAGCCAAAATAGATGGACGGGCGGCCGGGGCGCGTCGGCATTTCTTGTTCCACAATGGTTCTGATGCGGCAGCGCGTCGCCGTTCGTACTGCATTGGCGCGCGTCGCAATCAACCATTGGCCTGCCGCGCAATTTTGCAACTGGCGCGGAGCGACCTGTACCGCGCGCCAAGTTTGCTTTTGCAAATCAAACCAGACCTGAAAGCTGAGCAATAAATTTCCGCCGCTCGGAAATTCCGCGCCGCCCAACTCTTTGTCCAATAAAATCAGGTCCGTCGGCGTTTGCGCGACGCGCGCCGTTATCTCCAAAAATGTAGCGTTCGTACGCCCGCCGCGCTGTTGCCCGGCATAAAATTCGGCGGTCAATGATAGCGGCATCAGCGCAAGCAAACCGATGGCGCCCCATGCGCTCGCGCGCAAAATCCAACGCGCGCGCGCCGCGACAAAACGCGTTTCGAGTTTTGTCCACAGCGTAACCAAACCAAACGCGACGGCGGCATACAGCGGCGGCAGCAGCAGGGCAAGATAGCGCGTAAAGTACGGAAAATCGCCGTACTGTTTATTCACCAATGGAATACACAATACGGCGGAACCGATTACCCAGCCCAAGAAATAATTTTTTTGCGCGCGCATTGCCCACGCCGCGACGAGGAGGCCTAGCGCGTATAAAAATACCAACGGCTGCAATAGATATGCGCGCGGCGCGCTCAAATTCGGGTACACGGCGCCGACCATGCGCGCGAGCTCCACCAACAGCCCTTGCGCGTTGCCCGCATATTCGCCCAAAGACGACGGCAGCGCGAATGCATAACTGCGCGTGACAACCTGCGCGCGAAAAAAATCGGGCTGGGTCCACAACGCATACCATACGGGATAGTATGCCAACAACGCCGCGCCCAGCGCGAGATATAACGCCGGGCGACGGAACCATTTCCAAAATGAGCGCGCGCTAAAAAACCAAAGGACAATGCCGGGGCCCAGCGCAAAGGTTAGCGGATGCGTCTGCGCGGCCAAGCCAAACAGAAAGCCGCCCGCAATCAAAAAGCGTCCGTCATCGCGCCCGCGCGCGACATAGACGCACGTCAAGCTCAACGCCGCGAACAACGGCGTCAAACTGTTCACATACGCGATATGACTGTTGACGACAATGTGCGCGCTTGATGTCGCCATCAACAGCCCGGCGATAAACCCGACGCGGCGTCCGCCAAGCGCCGCGCCCAGGGCGTACGTCGCGGGAATCGTCAATGCGCCCATCAAGGCGCTAAAGGCACGCGGCGTAAAAGGATGCGGCGCAAGCCACAGCGCGAGCGCGAGCAGGTCCGAGCCGAACGGTCCAAGATACGGTTGTAATCCTAGCAGCGGATTGCGCGCGCCGCGCGCGATTTCAAACGCGAATTGCCATTCGAGGACTTCGTCGGTAAAACGTGGAATCGTGAACAATGCGGGCAGCCGCGCGGCGAGAGCGATTGCGCCGAGTAAAATCATCCAGCCCACATCTGCGCGATAGCGCGCCCAAAAATTTTTCAACCCATTCACGTTTGTTCGCCCGCGCCAATTTCTTTTGAAAAACCTTTGGGTCTGACTCTCAAATCAAATCGGAATTTGTCATCGTAAGCCGCGCTAGTACGTCGGCGTATGCGCGCGCGCCAAACCGACGGCAAGCCACAAACCGCCCAGCGCCGCCGTCAACGTAATTAGAAATAAAAAGGTAAAGCCGAACAAATCCAAAAATAATCCGCCGACCACCGGAATAAACGTCGCCACGCCGAGAACCGTATTGGTGAAACCGATGTATAACGTGCGCTGTTCTGGCGGCGCAAGATTCAACAGAAACGTCGGGAACGCAACGTTTGCCGCCGTGCGTCCGATGCCGTACGCGAAAAAGATGATGCCGAACGCATAAGGCGCCGCGTTGGACGTTGGCAGCAAGCCAAACAGCAGCGCCAGAAAAGGAATCGTCGCCGTCATGGTCGCCGCGAGCAAAAGAATCCAGCGCAGTTTGCGGCGGTCGCTGATATACGACAAAATCGGCGTAGCGAGCAGCGCGCTCAGCGTCGTGATGCCGATGTACAAACCCACAATCGAATCCGGCGCGCCCAATTGGCGCGTCGCGTAAATGGCGTAGAACGGCGTCGCCAAATCGCCCGCCGCCACGACAAAGCGCGTCAGCAGATAGCGGCGATAGTAATGATTTTGCCGCACGATGCCGCGCGCGGCGCGCACTTGCTGCCCGAACGTGATGCTTTCGCCCGTAATCGTTTCGCGCGGTTCATGCACCAGCGTAAATAAAATTAAACCGGCGCCGATGGCGCCGAACGCGACGAGAAAAATGAGCGTAAAATTTTGCGGAAAGGACAAATTGCGTTCGGGACTCAATGCGACCGCGACCAAGTAACCCGCCAACAAGCCCATCGCCGTGCCGGAAAATTCGCGCCAACTAAAAAATGAGCCGCGGCGCGGAATCGGAATGACTTTAGCCACAATCGCCATGAACGGATTGCCCGCCACGCCCGCCGCGAGCGAATAGACCGTCATGAGTACGAAAAAAATCGCGAGCAAAAGCGCCTGATGCGTCGCGCCGAGCCAGTACGTCGCCAGCACAATAAAAAACCAGGACACGATACGCACTGCCGCCGCGCCCGTGTACACCGGTTTTTTGAGCGGCAGCTGCTGCAGGCGATGCGAAATCAAAAACTGTGGAATGAACCAGCCGCCGTTATAAATTGCCGCCATCAACCCGACGAGCAAACTGGACCCGCCCAGCGTCGTGATAAAGACCGCCAGCGTCAGCGATGGCGCAATCAGCGCATCCACAAAGCCAAAGATAGCGCCGTTGAGAATCCCAATCGTATAGTTGTAACGAAAATGTTTATCAAGCTCGATGGACATGAATGGATAGTGTGATTTTAGGTGGGCGCGTTTGAATTTTGAATCGTTGCGCGCGGCAAGCGTGCGCCGACCAGAGATTATAACGCGATGCGGACACGGGGCAATTTCGCGCTCGATGCGTTGACGCTGTAACGAAAGCGTGTACAATTTCAGCCGATGCAAGCTACAGCGGACATTGTAATTATCGGCGGCGGATGTATGGGCGCGAGCGTCGCGTATTATCTCGCCGCGCGTCGCGCGGGCAAGATCGTTTTGCTCGAACGCGAAAAATTTTTGGCGATGGGTTCGACCGGACGCAACGCCGGCGGCGTGCGCCATCAATTTTCTACGCCGGTCAATATCCAGCTTTCGAACTATTCGCTCGATGTGATTCGGCGCTTTCAAGAAATTTTCGGCGTCTCGGCGGACTATCGTCCGCTCGGCTATCTTTTTTTATTGAGCTCGCCGCGCGAGATCGAAATTTTCAAAAAAAATATCGCGCTGCAAAAAGCGTTCGGCGTGTCCGACGTCGAATTGCTCGAACCCGCCGAGATTGCGCGCCGCGCGCCGCACGTGAATTTAGAAGGCGTTCTTGGCGGCAGCTTTTGCCCGCGCGATGGCGTCGCCGACCCGAACACGGTCACGCAGACGTTTGCCAAGCGCGCGCGTGAACTGGGCGCGCGCATCGAAACCGAGACTGACGCGATCGGCATCGAAACGGCAAACGGGCGCGTGACAAAAATCAAAACCAATCGCGGCGCGATTGCCACGCGCGCGGTAGTGAATTGCGCGGGGCCTTGGGCGGCGAAAATCGGCGCGTATGTTGATTTGGAAATTCCCATCGTGCCGCTGCGCCGCCAATTTTTCAATACATCCGCCATTCCCGAAATTCCGCGCGACCATCCGTTTGTTATTGAATTCGCCACGTCGCTCTATTTTCATCCCGACGCGCCGGGTTTATTGGTCGGCATGTCGAATCGCCATGAAACGCCCGGCGAAACGTACGCCATTGACGAAGCGTTTCATCTTCAGATGTTGGAGCGCGCGTTGTATCGTTTGCCGCTTTTGGAAAATGCGCGCGTGACGCGCCAGCTCGCGGGCTTGTACGAAGCTACGCCCGACGCGCATCCCATTCTGGGCGAAGCGCGCGCCGTGCGCGGTTTTTACAACTGCGCGGGATTTTCGGGTCACGGTTTTCAACATTCGCCGGGCGCGGGCTTGGCGCTGAGCGAAATTATTTTGGATGGCGCGTCAAAAACGATTGATGTGTCAATGTTGGATTTGGAACGCTTTCGAGAGGGTCGCCCGATTTTGGAACACAATGTCGTATGATGCGCCAACTCTAGTTTGCATACCCAGAGACCGACGGACATGCCGCGCGCTGTTGGCATGTCCGCCGTGCCAGCCGTCTTGATTATGCCTATTCTCCGTGACGCTTTTCTTGCTCTCTCCACCAATGCCGCCGCGCGCAATTTTATCGTCGGCTTTCCGCTGTCGCGCAAAATCACGCGTCGTTTCGTCGCCGGCGAAACGTTGGACGATGCCGTCCACGCGGTGAAAAACTTGAACGGCGAGGGTTTGCTTGTTACGCTCGACCACTTGGGCGAAAGCGTGGCGACGGCGGACGACGCGCGCCGCGCCAAAGACGATTATCTCGTCGCGCTCGACGCCATCGCCAAAAATAATTTGCAATCGCACGTGTCGGTGAAATTGACGCACATGGGTTTGGACCTTGACCCCGAATTGTGTCTCGCCAATATGCGCGAAATCGTCGGTATGGCGCAAGCCATCGGCACGAAAACGCGCATTGATATGGAAGATTCCGCGCGCACGCAAATTACGCTCAACATTTTCAAAACGCTGCGCGAGGAATATGACAATGTGGGCATCGTGATTCAAGCGTATCTCTTTCGCAGCGAAGCGGATATGCAAGAATTGTACGCAATGGGCGCGCGGGTGCGTTTGTGCAAAGGCGCGTACAAAGAACCGCCCGACATTTCGTTTGCCGAGAAAAAAGACACCGACGCGAATTATTTGAAACTGACCGAAATTTTTCTCGGCGCCAACGGCGCGTCCACCGGCGCGCAGCTCGCGCTCGCCACGCACGACGAAAAAATTATCGAGTGGTCCAAACAATATATCAAGACGCACAATGTGCCGTACGACCGTTTTGAATTTCAAATGTTGTACGGGATTCGTTCCGATTTGCAGCGTCAACTCGTCCAAGCCGGCTATCCGATGCGCGTCTATGTGCCATACGGTTCGCAGTGGTATCCCTATTTCATGCGCCGCCTCGCGGAACGTCCGGCGAATGTCATTTTCTTGTTGAGCAATTTGTTCAAATAACGCGCGGGCGCACGCGTGCGCGCGCGTAAATTCTTTTGCGCTCGCTTGCCCGTTTGCCCGCTTGCGTTCTCGTCTCGATCCTATGCGCGCTGAAATTCTTTCCATCGGCACCGAACTGTTGCTCGGCGAAATTGTTGATACCAACGCGGCGTGGTTGGCGCAGCAATGCGCGGCGCTTGGCGTGGACGTTTATTTTCGCACCACCGTCGGCGATAATGTGGGACGCATCGCCGCGGCGCTGCAAACGGCGATGCGCCGCGCGGACGTGATTATTACGACGGGCGGTCTGGGCCCGACGGTGGACGATGTGACGCGCGAAGCGGTCGCGCAAGCGGTGGGCGCGCCGCTCGGATTGAATCACGCTTTGGTGGAACAAATCCGCGCGCGCTTTGAGAAATGGGGGCGCGGGATGAGCGAGAACAATGTGCGTCAGGCGTACATCCCGCAAGGCGCGACGCCCGTTGAAAATCCGGTCGGCACCGCGCCCTGTTTCATCGTGGATCACGCGGGCTGTTCGATTTTTGTTTTACCCGGCGTGCCGCGTGAAATGAAGTATCTCACCGAAACGCGCGTGCTGCCGTGGCTGCGCGAAAAAAATGGCGGCGGTTCGATCATCCTTTCCAAAATTTTGCGGACCTGCGCCATCGGCGAAAGCGCGGTGGATGAAAAAATCGCGGACCTGGAAACTGAAAATAATCCGACGGTTGGTCTTGCCGCGCATCCCGGACAAACCGACGTGCGGATTACCGCCAAAGCGCCTACGCGCGCGCAAGCGGAAAAAATGATTGCGGACATGGAGACGCGCGTGCGCGAACGGTTGGGCGATTGGATTTACGGCGTCGGCGCTGAAACGGTCGAGCAGGTCGTCGCGCGTCTGCTTACGGCGAAACAAAAAACGGCGGCGCTGGCGGAAACGAACACGCTGGGCAAAATCGCGGCGAGTTTACGCGACACGCCCGAAGGATTGCATATCGCCGAAAAGATATTGCATGTGACGGATGCCGAAGTGAACGCGCAAAACGCGGCGCGTATTGCCGCCGCGCTGCGCGCGCAAACGGGCGCGGATATTGCGCTCGCGGTCATTAGCACTATGGGCGATCAGGACATGTACAACGCGGATACGGGCAAGACGTTCATCGCGTTAGTTTCCGACGCCAAAACGCGCAACTATAGCTATCCCGTCGGCGGCATGGGCGAGCAGGCGCAGAATTGGACTGCTATCCGCGCGTTGGATATTTTGCGCCGCGCGCTGTTGTAGGGAACGCAGAACGCCGTTGTTGGGAACGTAGAACGCTGTTGTAGGGAACGCTGCTGTAGGGAACGCTCGCCGCAGCGTTCCGAGCCGTAGCGTTCCGTGTCGGATTATGGATATAGCGAGTTTTTTGATTGGCATTCTCGTCGGCGTTGGCGTATCCGCTGCCGCGTTCGCGCTAGCGGTTTTTTTGTTTCCGCGTCTATTTTCCAAAGGATGAACGCGGCGCATCCTGGCGCGCCGAGGGCTGCGAAATAATTTTAAATTCGAGGAATCACATGGCTGAAGCTACAATTTTTCCTACCGTCTGGTGGGACGGCAAATTGATGCCGTACGAAAATGCAACGATTAACGTCACCCAAATCGGTACGGCGAGCGTGTCGTCGGTATTTGAAGGCATCCGCGCGTACATGAATCCGCAAACGGGCGAACTCGCAATTTTTCAACTCGACGCGCATCTAAAGCGCTTTTTGCAATCCATTCGTCTCGTGCGGCTTGAATGTGCTTACACGTTACAAGATTTGCACGACGCGGCGCTCGCGCTGCTGCGCGCCAACCAACCCGCTACGGATGTGTATTTGCGGCCCTTTGCGTACGCCGAATCGCGCACGTTCGGCAGCGCGACCAATACGCGCGCGCAGGTGATTTTGCACGTCGCGGCATGGGAATCGAAATTGCAAAGCGGCGCGGTCAGTCATGCGGCGGTGAGCTCGTGGACGCGGTTGAGCGACAATCAGATGGCGCCGCGCGTCAAGGCGAGCGCGAATTATCTCAATTCGCGCTACGCGGCGGAAGAAGCGAAACGCAACGGTTACGACCACGCGCTTTTGTTGACGCCGCAGGGCAAAGTGGCGGAGGGTCCCGGCATGTGTCTGATGCTCGCGCGCGACGGCAAACTTGTTACGCCGTCTGTCACGAGCGACATTCTCGAAAGTATTACGCGCGAAACAGTCATGCAGATTGCGCGCGAAAAATTAAATCTCGCCGTCGTCGAACGCGCGGTGGATCGCACCGAATTGTACACGAGCGCCGAAGCGTTTTTCTGCGGCACCGGCATCGAAATCGTCCCCATCGTTTCGGTGGATCGTCTCGCGCTGGGCGATGGCAAACCCGGCGTGATTACGCAGCGCGTGCAAACCGCGTATCATGACATTGTGCGCGGCATTGACGCGAGCTATCCCGAATGGCGCACGGTTGTCAGCGCCGCCGCGTAAAACCGGCGCATCGAGTTTTAGTTTTTAACTTGTCGCATGTCGCTGGGAATTTTCTTTGCCGCCACCGCCGCCGTGATTTGGGCGACCTCGAGCTTGATGGTCAAAGCCCAAGCCGCGCGCGTGGATACGCTTTCGTTCAATGCGTTCCGCGTCATCGTGGGCGCGTTATTTTTCTTTGCGCTGTTGCCCTTTTTTGGCGGCTGGCAATTGGTTTTGCAAATCACGCCGCTCACGTTGGCGACGTTAGCCGCTTCGGTCGTTCTCGGTTTTTGCATCGGCGACTCGATCTATTTTTGGAGCATGACCCAAATTGGCGCGTCGCGCGCGATGCCCATTTCCGGCGTCTATCCCGTTTTCACTTGGTTGCTCGCCGTACCGCTGTTGGGCGAACAAGTGACGCCGCAAGCATTGCTCGGCACGGTTCTCGTCCTCGGCGCGCTCTTTTTATTGAGCCGCGAAAAACCCGCCGACGCGGATGAAGCGAATGATATGGTGATTGCGCCGAGCGTCGAGACGGGACCGCCGACCCTTTCGACGCGCGCGCGTTATCTCGGCGTGGCGGCTGCGGTGGGCGCCGCGTTGATGTGGGCGTGCGCGACGACCTTGCTGCGGATGGGCATTCAAATGCAGCAGCCCGTGACGCTGTACGATAACGTGCAGCAATCCGTTCTCGTCAGCGCGTATCGTTTGACGATTGCGGCGCTGGTGTTGACGCCGTTGACGCAATGGCTCAAAGGTTCGCGCGTGTGGGATAGTTATCGCGGGCGCGCCAAGTGGGGTCAAATCGCGCTCGCCGTGTACAGCACCGGCATCGGCAGTTTATTTTTTGTCTTGGGCGTCGCGTTGGCGGGCGCCGCGCGCGCGGCCTTATTAAACAGCGCGTCGCCGCTCATCGGCGTCTTGTTTTCGTGGCTCTTGCTCAAAGAAAAACTGACGCGGCGCGTGTGGGTTGGCACGGCATTGGCGCTGACGGGGGTTTGGTTGGTGTTGATATGAAGCAAGATTTTCAAAACAAAATAATTTGGCTCACCGGCGCATCTTCGGGCATCGGCGAGGCGTTGGCGTATGAATTTTGTCAACGCGGCGCGCGGTTGATTCTTTCCGCGCGGCGCACGGCGGAATTGGAACGCGTGCGCGCGCAGTGCGTTGACCCGACGCGCGTAAAAATTTTGCCGCTCGACGCGGCGGATTTGGAAAATATTCCCGAAAAAGGCAAACAGGCGCGCGCGCTGTTTGGAACGCTCGATATTTTGGTCAATAACGCGGGCATCGCCCAGCGCGGGCGCGTGGTCGAAACGGAAATGCTTGCATTACAGCGCGTCTTTCAAGTAAATTTTTTCGGCGCGGTCGCGCTCACCAAAGCCGTGCTGCCGGAAATGTTGGAACGCCGCGCGGGGCATATCGTCGTCGTCAGTTCGCTCACCGGCAAATTGCCTGTGCCAAAACACGCGGCGTATTGCGCGTCCAAACACGCGCTGCAAGGTTATTTCGAGTCGTTGCGCGCCGAAGTCGCGCGGCAGGGCGTCAAGGTGACGCTCCTTTTGCCGGGCTTTGTGCAATCGGAAATTTCTAAAAATAGTCTCGACGAGCGCGGCAATCCGCGCGGCAAAGCGTTTGCCGTGCGGCGCGCAATGCGCGCCGATGTCGCCGCGCGCAAAATGGCGAACGCCATCGCGCGCGGCAAAGAACAATACGAGTTTGGCGGCATCGAACGCTTTGCCGTGCCGCTTTACGCCTTTACGCCGCGTCTCTATTCGTATGCCGTCAAACGGATTAAAACGTAACGCGCCGTAAGATATTCGTTCGCCGCGCGGCGATGCGCGGAACGATTGAAAAATATTACGGCGGCGATGCGTTTGGAGGGATGGAATGATGGAATTGAATGTATATGGCAGCGCGACGTGCGAAGATACCGCGCTCGTGCGCGACCGTCTGCGCGCGTTAGGTCTGGACTATCGCTATCACGAGCGTCAGGATGAGGCGCGCGTGGATGAGGTTTTGAAAAAATGGAATCACGGCGCCATCGTCACGCCGACGGTGGTCTTTGGCGCCGAGGCGTATGCTATCGCGGAACCTACGCTGGAAGAATTGGAAACGCACTTGCGCGACGCGGGTTTCAAATTTCAAGCGCCGCGCGCCATTCAAATCCGCGACGAACGCAAAAATCGGCGGTTGCCCAATTTTACGCTGCCCGCGACGCAGGGCGAAGATGTCACGCTGTACAATTTGCGCGGACGCAAACGCGCGGTTCTGTTTTTCGCGCATCCCGCCGCCGAGCGCGTGTGTCAAGGTTACGCGCGTCAATTGACGAATCAACGCGCCGCGTTTGACGAATACAACGCGCTGCCGCTTTTGATTTTGCCGGACGCGCTGCCGACGGCGACGGAATGGGCGCGCGAATTCGCGCGCGGCTATGCGGCTTTGAGCGACGCGGAGGGCCGCGTAAAACAAAAATATGCGGCGGCGCTCGACGTTCCGTCGGCGGATGTATTGCTGGTGATTTTGGATTCGTACTGCGCGCCGCGCGCCTATGCCTTTGGCGGCGATGCGGGCGAATTGGTTGCGCCGTCCGAAATTATGGAATGGCTCAAGCTGCTCGATTGCGAGTGCGATGAATGAGGGATTGAAGTCGAGTGGTCCGTGTGACCGCCTGTTAATCAAAAAAACACATTCCAACGAACGCGCGGAATGTGTTTTTTTATTTCGTGAGATAAAAAAATTTTTGTTTTTACGTCGGCGCGATGTATGCGGCGATGAGGATGAAATGACAGAGGACGCCGAGAATGACAAAGATGTGCCACAGCTCATGAAAGCCAAAGACGTTCGGATACCAATCCGGTTTTTTGAGGGCATACACCAGCGCGCCGAGCGTAAAAAAAATTCCGCCCGCCAGCAGCCACGCAATCGCGCCCGGCGGCATCGCGTTCACCATTTCGGGAATCGCCACAAGTCCGAGCCAGCCCATCACGAGATAAATGACTACGGTCAACCAACGCGGCGCGTGAATGAAAACGAGTTTGACCAAAATGCCGACCAACGCAAACAGCCAAATCAGCGTGACCATGCCCCACTGCCAAAAGCCGGTGAAAAAATAGAGACAGATGGGCGTGTATGTGCCGGCGATAATCAAATAGATTGCCGAGTGGTCGAGTTTGCGGAGGAATTGCAATGTGGCGGGCGACGCGTTGACGAGATGATAGGTCGCGCTCGCGGCAAACATCGCGATTACGCTTAAACCATAAATGACCAGCGTCGTTTGCTTGGATACGCTATCGCGCCCGAGATAGACCAAGAGCGCCAGTCCCAACGCGGCGACGGCGGCGGCGGCAAGGTGCATCAAGCCACTCACGGGGTCGCGTAATTTTTTATACATGGCAATTCTCCAAAAGATA
>Ga0226835_1001511_pt1 | contig 12418 bp, 7 predicted proteins | sample LAC_MetaG_1_FD_163627 | JGI IMG/M metagenome (GOLD analysis project Ga0226835, IMG submission 163627) | Anaerobic ammonium oxidizing microbial communities from anammox membrane bioreactor (MBR) in UC Berkley, California, United States -... | ecosystem: Engineered > Bioreactor > Anaerobic >...
ATTGACACGACCGAGGCGCTGGGTTCCACACCCTATAGGCCCGCAGAGGGTACTGAAAGCACCGAAGGCACGGTGCTCAACCGAGACATCGTGCCCGTTCCACACCCTATAGGCCCGCAGAGGGTACTGAAAGGCATGATCTGCTGCAAGGCTTTGGCGGTCTCATTCGTTCCACACCCTATAGGCCCGCAGAGGGTACTGAAAGAACACCATAAAACCATGAAAAGGGTCCGTTTTGGTGTTCCACACCCTATAGGCCCGCAGAGGGTACTGAAAGTTAAGGGTACACAAGCGGCGTACATCCCATCACAAGATGTTCCACACCCTATAGGCCCGCAGAGGGTACTGAAAGCTGATCGCCGCTGGCGAAACACTCAAGGCATCCGGGTTCCACACCCTATAGGCCCGCAGAGGGTACTGAAAGACACCTTTGGCCGTGGCATCAGTTTTGACACCACCAGTTCCACACCCTATAGGCCCGCAGAGGGTACTGAAAGTACACTCTTGAACTTCTCAGCGTTTGTCCGGAAGTGTTCCACACCCTATAGGCCCGCAGAGGGTACTGAAAGAACAACTATCGTTTCGTGAAAGCCGCCGATCTAAGTTCCACACCCTATAGGCCCGCAGAGGGTACTGAAAGTCTGACGAGGTAGGTGCGGAGCGGGATCATCGCGGGCGTTCTACACCGGTACATATACACTTGTTACAGGAGTTTGCATACACGCGCTAGCGCGTTTGTGCAGATCATCCACTTTCGGTAAGATTCAAAACGCATTGATGTTTTCGCCTTAGTCACGATATTGGAAGATCAGCCCCATGTATGAATTAATTCACAAACCTACCTTCACCGAGCACTTCACGCATCTGAGCAGAGGTCTCCAGCAACGCATTTGCAAGGACCTGAAAATCCTCAGCAGAATGCCTAATGATGCGGCGAACAAAAATATCGAGAATCTTGGCGGGAAGCGCGGGTTATGGACGTACCGGGTCAACGACAACTACCGCATCCTATACCAGATCAGCGGGAAATACGTGCAGCTGCTCGACGTGGGGAAACACGACTTCGTTTACGGTCTGGTCGATAGATCGAGAAAGCAGAAGCAGGAACACTTCGAGGCGCTTAGCGATGTCCTCGATCCGCTAACGCCGACGACTGCCGCGGACATTCCAGACTGGCCTTCTGGAACAGTCGATTACGACCGTCCTGCTGAGGCCGGTGTCGCCGTATCCCAAGGCAAGTCGCTGCCTATGGAAATCACAGGCAGTGTGTTAGCGCGGCTGCAAGTGCCACCGGTTTACCACGACGCTCTCATTGCCTGCCAGACTGAAGATGATCTGCTAAGCCTGGATCTACCCCAAGATATATTCGATAAGGTCTCTGACTGGCTCTACAATCAACCCACCCTTTACGACATTGCCCAGGAACCCAACTATCGCCTGAATCAGCCGGAGGACCTTGAGCGCTATGTAGAGGGCGATCTACTCGGTTTCCTCCTTCTCCTGGATCCTGAGCAGAAACAACTGGTCGATTTCGCTCTTTCTGGCCCAGCCCTGATTAAAGGGGGACCGGGTTCAGGCAAGAGCACGATTGCCCTGTATCGAGTGGCCGAGCTAATTACGCGTCCCTGTCTGCCCGGCACAGAACCGCGCGTATTGTTCACCACCTACACGAATGCTCTTGTGAGGGCTTCCGAGCAGCTTCTCGCCCAACTGGTCGGTACTATTCCCGAAAACGTCGAAATATCCACGCTGGACAACATTGCCAAGCGAATGGTCGACGATATTACGGGTCAGCCGCAGAACATGGTGCAGCGAGAGGATTGGAAAGCCGCGTTAGGCAGCGCCCGGGCAGCCTTCTTCCGCTCGGCGGATCAGTCCCTACAACGTATTCTCGACCCGAAGGTAGGAGGATTCTCCGACGACTACTTACAGACAGAAATCGAATGGATGATCGAAGGTCAGGGGCTCTCGACGCTGGACGAGTATCTTGCGATTCAGCGGATTGGCCGTCAACGTCCGTTGGATGCCGCCATGCGTCGCGCCGTGTGGCAAGTCTACGAGCATATCTGCTCGTACTTCACTGGCAATAATCTGGTTACCTGGAACGGGCTGCGGCGCAAGGCTCTGGGCTACCTGGCCGATCCGCGCTGGCAAGAAGCATACGGAAACTACGATTACGTACTCGTGGACGAAGCTCAGGACCTGACTCCAATTGGGTTGCGGCTGTGTCTTCGTCTATGCGCCAGTCCAAACGGGTTGTTCCTGACGGCAGACCAGGGGCAATCGCTCTACAACAAAGGGTTTTCCTGGCAGAAGGTGCACAGCGACCTGAAATTCGCCGGACGGACACGCATTCTGAAGCGCAATTATCGCACGACCCGACAAATCGCCGAGGCGGCCCATGCATTTCTGCGCGGGACACAAGCCGGCGACGACGATACACTCGCTCAGCACTATGTTCACAGCGGCCCACGACCGCGGGTACACGGCGACAGCAGCGAGAAATCCCAACTGGAGTGGTTGTATCAGGAGCTGCACGCAGCTATGCGTAAGCTCCGGTATGACTGGTCAGCGGTCGCCATCCTGGTTCCCAAGCACAAATTGGGCGAGCGTATCACGGGGCACTTCAGCGCACGGGGCGTTCCGATTCAGATTGTTGAGCGCGGCCAGGAGCTTGACCTCAGTGCGCCATGCGCCAAGGTGATGACCATCCACTCTGCCAAGGGGTTGGAGTTCCCGATTGTTGCGATACCTTTCTTGAACCAGAACGAACTTCCCCGCTGGCTCGATCCCAATGCTCACGACTACGGCGAGAATCTGCTTGAACAGCGTCGGCTGTTCTACGTCGCGTGCACCCGGGCCATGCGGCGGCTATTTGTCACCTATGATCAGGCGAGCCCGTCCCCATTTGTGAGCGAGTTAGGACCGTTATGGGATGCCGTGTAGCACCCCGCTAACTGGTCTTCACGTGCCTCGAATAGGCCGCGATGAGTGCTGCTGCCGCTGCCTCGATCTGCTCTGCAGTGGTGAACCGCCCCAGGCTCACGCGCACGGTCTGGGACGCCTCCTCGCGGGTGAGGCCAATGGCCTCCAGCACATGAGAGGGTTCGATCGCGCCCGTGTTGCAGGCGGACCCCGTCCCCAGCATCAGGTCGGGAACGTTCAGCATCAAGGCATCCGCCTCCACACCGGGTAATGTGATGCTGATGGTATTGGGCAGACGTTGCTCGGGGCCGTCATTGATCCGCAACCCGGGAAACCCCTCGCGCAGGCGTCTCTCCAGCCGCTCGCGCAGAGTTGAGAGATAGCAGATCCACATCCCAGCCCTGCACGTTGACCGATATCTTCCCGACCACTTGGGCGCCATCGGTCTGCACCAATGCGCCCCGCTCATGCCCGAGCTCGATCAGGTGCGTGCTCTTCTGCTCGAGGGGCAACAAGCGGCACAAGAGCAGCAACCGTTCATCTTCCGAAAAGACTTCCGGGTTGTAGCCCATTGAGCGTAACAATAGCGCCTGCCATTCGTGCAGCGTGAATTCGCGACTACCTGTTTGAACAGGCAAATGTTGACGGTCGCCTGCATGGGTTTGAAACTCACCAGAGCGATCGGCACATCCGCTCCGGGGACACAGATCAGCTCCACAACACCCCCCATGCTCCGATTGAGCAAGTCCGGATACCGCTCGACCAGGTCATCTGTGATGTGCGCCTCTGGGATTTGGAGCAGGCTTAGGATGGCGACACGCTCTGCACGCTTGCGCGTGAACACCACCTCAATCCAGACCGACGTGAGAGCCTTGACCGTCTCGTCATTCAACAAACGATTCTTGATCAGATTAGCCTGATCAGGCCGAGGAAGATAGCGATCCGCCCACTCAAAGATGCGCACGGTCTCTTTCTCTTCTTCAGTGAGCGGCCCCTCACCGGGCACCAGGCTATCCAGGAGCCATTCCGCGACCTAGGCTGGCGCGCCGCGTTTCTCCAGCTGGCTCATCCGCAGCCGGCGCTTATCAATCACCAGGTTCTAGAACACGCGCCGGATTTTGTCGTCCAGCTTCTCAGTCGGAACCATAGCAACCGCCCAAACGTATGCGCCCGTCGCCTCACAAACCGAGGTCGTCGAGTACCGATAGATCTTGCCGGTAAAGCACTTCGAACTCCGCATTGCGTTCACGTTTGAGGCTGGTTACGGGGGCCTGGGGAAGCGAAAAGCCACGATACAGTTGCGTCAAAACGCGGCTCGTGGCTTGCTCAATAGTGTATAAGGTTGTGCCCCATAGGGGCCTTGAAATCCCATCATTCCCCAAACTGCTCTTTGCGATGGTCTTCGCGACAGCGATCAGCTACTACCGCCAGGTATTGCCGCCGACGCCAATCTCCAACTCTACTCCAGCCAAGTGTGCTCGAAATGCCGAGATTCGTGTTCGTTATAAGTGAGGAGAATCGAGTGCAACGTTAGCTGAGGTCTTCGGTGTCTCCGAACAGCGGATTTGGCAGATTGTGCAGGAAAGGCGCAAGTAGGTGCAAGCATTAGAATGCGCTGAGGCGATGCAATTCCGCAAGTCCAAGGGCAAGACCCTCGGTCGACCACCCTTTGGCACAGCCAGAAACGAACAGGGCTACCTGATTCCGACCAAAAAGGGCGCCTGGTTGCTGCCTAACGGCCGTTATATCGAGGGCACTGCTGGCGCCCCACCGCCGGTCGAAGGCGCGATCTGGCGCGGCTACTGGGAGTGCCTGCAGGAGATCCTTACCACCTATATCGAGACCCCCATTGGCATCGCCCTGATTGCGCGCAGGCTGAATGAAGCCGGGTGGGCCTTTTGCGACCGCCGCGACAAGCCGCGCAAAATTACGCGCGGGGATGTGCGTCGCGTAGTTGCCAACTGGCCGGAATACGGGGGCGCGGTACTGGACCGCAGCAGCAAAGACCGGCCGGCCTACGAAACCATCGACTTCGATGACATTCCGCTTCGTGCGGACCGGGCCGTGCTTCCTTTGGATATGCTGAAGAAAGTCGCCACCGTCCGCCGCCAGCGGTCGCTCTTCCCGCAGCGCTACGGCCCTGAATCGGATGGTCGACGCACCTACCTGCTCACCAGTCTGATCTATTGCGCACATTGCGCCGATCACGCCCACCGTGAGGAGAATCCCGACCTCGAGTCAAGGCTGACCGGTCGGGCAGAAGCAGACGGCACGCTGCGCTATGTGCACCGTCCAGGGCTCACCTGTGGTAGCAGCAACCGCTCCAATTTTCGCTGGGAACTCGATAAACAGGCGCAGGGGCTCGTGGCGTTGCTGGCTGTCGACCGGCAAACGCTTGCGGCAATGACCCGGCAGGTCCTGTCATCACTCCCGCCCGATGCTCCAGACAGCGATGACAACTTTGAAGCACGGCGCCAGGAGGCTATTGAGGATGCCACCCGTCGCATTGAGGCCACCATCCACCTCTATGCTGAAGGCCGCCTTTCGCGTGAAGAATATCTGACCCGCATGGGCACCCTAGAGCGTTCGAAACGCGCGTGGGAAAACCGCCAGCCGCTCACCACCCGTGTGACGCAGGAGCTCGCAGAATGCCATGCTACGCTGGAAAATCTGACTTCGATGCTGCGCAGTGACTCCGGAGTACAGCGTTGTAAGGTCTTGATACGGCAGGTCTTTGCCAGATTAACCGTCAACCTGGATGCCCGGCGCATTGTTTCTTTCCGGGTTAATCCATGGTTTGTGCGATATTTTACGGCCCGGGTGGCTTTGTTGAGGGAAGAATATGCCAACAAAGTGGCACAAAAAAAGACCGTTATGCACACTTTAGAGCATAACAGTCTTATGCCCCATAGGGGCCTATTCGCCCAGGGATTCCGCACTTCGCATTCGGGCGAAGCAGGCCGTTGCGGCAGCGCAACGCTCGCTGAGATGGATTACGACATCCGACTCATGTATTGGGGCAGCCCTTTACCTCAGATGCCGATAAGTGAAAGGATTCTATGAAAGGCAGATCGGAAGCGTCAAATGCTAACTCCCTGGCGCAACGCGTTCCGGTGCCTCCCAGCCCATACAAAGCCTGCAGAGTCAGGCCAGCTGCAAACGTGTATCCATACCTACCCAAGCGCCATCCCTGCCAGCAAGCGCTATTGAGTTTCTTTGATTTCTTTGGCTATTCTTTCGTCGAGCATGTCGTTATCTCCGCCTTACTGTGCGGGGTTCATCGATTCCTGAATAGACACGGGTCGCATTTCTCCTATAAATCAGGTGCGATTCGGCCATTAGGCTGCGGTGCTGGTTAGAGTCGCGGGTCACCAAACATCGTGCGCTAGTTAGAACTCTCATTCGAAAACCTCATATGCTACCAATCGCAAATCTTCGGCTCGTATCTGCTCCAGTGTGGTCTTGGGTACTACAACATCTCGATACAACTCGTTCTCGATAAAGAACTCATCCAGGGCCTCTACCAGAGCGCGTTGATTCTGATCATCTCGATAATTGGCCAGAATCGCCTTAAGCGTCTTGTCGCGCTTAAAGGCATCCAGTGAAACGTGCTGAAGGACCTGTTGGACTTTCTGGCGCAATTCCTCTGGCGCGACAAGATCATCCGCTGCTGCAACATCAGCGGTTGTGAGCAAGGTGGGTTGCCGTAGCGCCGCATCTAATTCGATGTTGATCTTGCCAAGCTTTGGTCTGACACGGCGGGCGCGAATCGCAGAATTTATTTCTTGCAGTACGTCGTTAGTAGCCTGATCAAGTAAATCATAGATCTCGAATCCGGCAGGCATTGAACGAGGTTCGTCAGGCCCGACCATCAGATAGCGGTATAAACGACGCTTGTCGCTGATAACTTCATCAGCCGTATAAAGTCGCCAGAAGTGACGATCTGCTGCCTGGAATGCAAAAAACACGCCAGAGGGGCGAATTGACTTGGCAATACCAGAGCCAATTCCCAGCGGGATGTTCCTGACCTTCTCTAGCCCGGCTTGCTGCAAGTAAAGGATCAAGGGGAGTTTCATCTCGTCGGTCGAGACAAGCTCAATTTCCCGCTCCAACTCATCGATAACGGTTTGATCTTCCTGGTGCAACCGCCGGAGTTGGTCGAGTGAACGCGAGCTGACGATTTCTCCCAATATGCTGGCATCGAGGCCGACCGTGCGGTCAATGTCACGGATCCGGTCCTGCAACCGTTCAACAAGCCCGAGCAGCTTTTCCAAACCAGTCTCGGGAAAACAGTTGAAGACATGCAGCGTGTCGAACTCGGTCCCCAGGCGATCAATACGACCTGCCCGCTGAATCATCCGGATCGGTGTCCAGTGAAGGTCGTAATTGATGATGACGCCCGCATCCTGCAAGTTCTGCCCTTCACTCAGGATATCTGTTGAAATCAAGATATCGATCTCCGGCTCAGCCTCAGAGATCGGTGGCGGATTGTCCTCGGTGGTGTTGGCCTTTGGGGCAAATCGTTTGACAAGTCGCTCGCGTTTGTGCGGATCGGTGTCACCATGGATGACCTCGATCACAGGTGGACTGGACCAGCTTTCTTGCCATGTTAGGTCGTTGGCAAGTGCATCATAGACATATCGGGCTGTATCGCGGTAGTATGAGAAGATCAAGACTTTCCGCCCACGCAGATCTTCTGCTAGCAGGCGCTTGACTTCGACAAGCTTTGCATCACGTTTCTGCTCTTCAGCCTGATGCTGGACTAACTCGACCATTTCAAGAATGGCATCGAGCGTTTGCATATCCCGGCTGAGTTCGCGGCGAATAGCACGTAGATCGTAGTCCCGAATATCCGCCTCAGGCAGCGATTCGATGATTGCCTCAATGTCATCGGTTACCGTGTCGTCTTCCAGCGCTTCCAGAGCCAGCAGGCGGCGATTTGTGGCCGAGTCGAGCAGGCGCTCGTGGTTGGCTAGCATATCGTAGAACCGTTCCTGGAACTGCTGTTGGCGTCGGATGCTGACTTCAAAGGCTGCCAGCGAGCTTTCCAGGCGCTTGAGGTAAAGCGTCTTCAGGATTCCAATCAGCGCATTCGAATACTGCTGCACACGTTTGATTTCTTCGTCAATTTCGCCTTTGCGGTACTGCTCGATGTTGAAGCTGATCAGCGAAAGGCTTTCGATGCGTGCCGCAATCTTCTCATAGAACCCATCGTAGGTAGCCGCCAGGTCATAATTGACGCTGTACAACTTGCGTTCTGGAAAACGGATGATCCCCTTTCCCGGTAATCGGATTTCTTCACCCGCTTGCTGCCGCTGTTTCACATCTTGGCGGCTGCGGCGGACCATTGTCTGCTCTAGCAGCGTGAAGATGTCCGCACCGCCGTCCTGCACTTCGCGGAAGAAGCTCTTCAGGTTACGGATGCCGTATTCGCGGAAGAACACATCCTGCCCGCGCGTGATGAACGAGATTTGATGGTAGAGGTCCCACACCGAATTATTGACCGGCGTCGCCGTCATGAGGATGACCTTGGTATCCGGGTTGCCAGTGGCCAGCATCTTCATCAGGTTCTGGTAACGGTTTGTGCCCGGATTGCGGAAGTTGTGGCTCTCATCGATCAGCACGACATCGTAGCGGTTGTAGTATTTCCAATCGAACGAATCACGGCTTACCAGTTCTTGAGAGATAACTTCTGCCTTGATACCGTACTCATCCAATTTGGGCTCCCAAACCAGATCGCGCAACTGCGCCGGGCAAATGACCAGCCCGCGCGGGATGTGCCCCTTGCGCCGCTTACCCAGCACGTAATGCTCCAGCAGGCTCATGCCGATGTAGGTTTTGCCCAGGCCGACCGCATCGCTGACAATTACGCCGCCATGCCGGTCAATCAGGCGAATAGACTCTCGCAGACCTTCTTGCTGGAAGCTTGCCAACTCAACGCCAATACGCGCTTCGATCTCTTCAGGGATGATGCGGTCGCGGAAATACTCATACAATACCTTGATGAACACATCGTGCGGTGTCCAGGGCGCATCGCCGAATTTGCTCTCATGTAGTGCGTCGATCAGGTCTTGTTTGTGATCGGTCGAGTCGTCCCACATGCGCTCGAACCAGTTGTCGCGCAGATCGCGGATCACCGCCTGATTTTGCTGCACCAGGTTCAGTTCGGCGTGGCGCGTCATGCCGGACGGCGTGAAGTTGCTGCTGCCCACAATCGCCGCATGTGGCATGAGGTACGCTTTGGCGTGCAGAAACGCGCCGTTGTAGTAACGCACCTGGACCAGTTCCTGCGATAGGAACGCGACCAGGTCATCCACCAGGGCCGCGTAATCCCGGTTCAGCGGCAGCGCTTCGAGGTCTTCGCGCAGGCGCTGGCGGTAGAACTGCTGCAAGTTCACGACCCCATCATCGGCGTCAGGGTTTTCCAGTTCCGGCGGGCGACCCAACAGCAGCCGGAACGCTGCCAGTCGCCGCAATGCATCGCCCAGCATTTCCCAGACCTTCGGCTCGAAGAACCCGCTGGCGATATCCAGTTCCTCTTCATCCCACTCGGTGAGCAGGCGGTGCAGCACGATGCCGAGCACGCGCTCGTCGGCGGTGTTGTCGATGTAATCAGGCGGGTGGTACATCATGAACGTCTAGCCTTTTTTGCTCACGTTTAAATTGGCTGTACTGTTTCCATATGTCATCGGTATCCAGACCAGGAAGTTCGCTTCGTAGTTTTTCCAGGGCTTTGCGTGAATACCGCTTATGACGTGCCTTGCCTATCACTATTTCCTTAAAACATTCTTCATCGGATTGAATGTCGAGATACCATATCACGGCTAGGCAACGCGGCTGAGTTAAACCCAAATGCTCTCTCAGCTGGGTCAAACTCATGTTGTAGAACTCCAATTCATTCACTCGCTTTGTGGCTACGACGGAGGCCCCAGGTGTCCCTTCCGGTACGGTATGAATTGGAATACCCTCTTTTTTGGTCCAGTGGATTTCGAAGTTAGGGCCATATCCTTTTGTGGTGAAATTAAAGGATGAAACACCGGTGAATACTGAATCCCACGATTCTCCATCGGCAATCCGGTCTGCAATTTTGTCCAGTTCTCTGTCGCTCGGCTGGACACTCTCACCTTGAATTGAGCGGTCCATGATCGCAAGCGGACGAAGTCGTGAACGTGCTTCAGTCCGTTTCCGTCTTCCGGGGGCTAATAATCGTTTGATGGAATCAATTTCATTGGAATACAATGCTTCGATGTCCTGAGGCGGGATTGTTGAAATAGGTAAGACGCGCGGCGGCAAAACATCTGATATGCTTTCAGAAAAAACGTCTTCAAGTATAGTTTTGAACAGCGTAATACCTGTTTGGGCCTGCAGGTACAGTTGCTCTTCTGACACATCCAGTAAATAATGCTGAGCGGCATCACGCAGGCTATTGATGGATTGTAACGCGACTACCTGCTCGTCGGTGAGAAAACGCACCCCTTTGGTGCTTAGTCCAATCCTAAGGCATTTATCAAAGCCAATCGTCTGTGAAGCGCCTTTCTCATGTATTTTTCCTCCACGTTCGACAATTGCCGCCTTCAAGAGCATCTCTAACGAATGATCAAGCAGAATCAGAACAGCTTCCACACGCCCTGTGTCAAACGGCTTATTGAACTGCTCGATACTCAAGAGCAGTGAATTTACAGCCTTTTCTCTCAGAAGTCTGGCTCTTTTTTTCATTCTAAATCACTTAAAGTCTCTTCAGCTATGCCGATGTTCTTCGCATCGCGCCCATAAGTTACGCAGAGGAATTGATTTTTCCCATATTAGGTTTGAGTTCTAGATCGAGAAGTAGCCCGTTGTTTCAACAGGTTAACTAATTGATTTTTCATTGGGGCATCGATTCCTAGGTGAGTGAACACAATCTCATCAATCACTCTGTGTTCGAAGGTGTCTAATTCGTCAGGGATGTCTAAAGCCTCGCGCTTGCACAATTTCTTCCTAATCTTCTGGATTTCGGAATACTTGCCGAAGTTGAAGTAGATTGGGAAATGTTTCAGATCAACGGCTTCGGCTTTCAACATTCCTCCCCCTAAGTTTTTCCTTCCACTTATTTCTCTAATCAACCAAGCTATAGAGGAATTTAAGAACAACCATAGATTCAACATCACCTCTTCTGATGGTTCAACACATTTATCGTATATTTCTACATAGCTCGAACTATAGGCGTTAACCGAATTGATGGCGCAAAAATGTCGCCCAATTCCGCGTGGAAGTAAGAGAATTGGCGGAGTCTTTGTTGTTCTAGTCAAATCATATGCTTTGAAACCTGATTTGTTCAGTTTATCGATTTCTTGGGCAGTTAAGTTTGCACGGTTGATCAGAAAACTTTGTGTGTTATCCACCACAAAGGGTGCACCATCGATAGAGGTGAAAAACGGAATAAGCGCATCCCGTGAGATTTCAATGCGCTTAACATCGTTCGATGTGATAATGTAATCCTTCGACAAATTCAAACCTTGGCCAATTGATAGCTTAGCTTGTTTTACTGTTTCTATAGACTGACCATAAATATCCAGAATAGTTAGTAATTCGAGAAATTCGGGGGGTGCGGTCATTAATATGCCCCATTTCATATTATGTAAAATGTGATCCGAATATTTATATCGATAAAATTCCACCTGTGAGGGATCTAATTGATCTTCTGAAGCAGAAATAACAGATGGGGCACTATCTAATTTGTCTTTGTATCTAGCAAAAATCATGTCCCTATTTTGCGGTTCATTTCCGCAAAAGACAGAGATCACCGTATTGATATTTGGACCATTACTCGTATCAAAATATTGATAATCGCTGTCTATGATCGCCTGAACAAAAGTATGTTTAAGCAAGAAATTCTGGAATTTTCTGCCATATTCTGTATCTAGCCACGAATTTTGAGTTAAGAATACGACTTGTCCGTGGGATCGGATATTAAATAGGCTAAACTCGAAAAAGTAGATCAATAAATCTGCCCCACGTGTTACGAACTTGGCATCTTCATTCCAACGGGCCTTAACGGCTTGTTGGTAGTTATCCTTCAAATAGTCAGTGAAGTCAGGACTACGCGATTCCAGATAAGGTGGATTTCCAATGATGACATCGAATCCACCCTTCGCCGCGTAGACCTCACTAAAGTGCAGCCGGTAGAGGAAGAACGGCAACGTGGCTTCCGGGTCGCGCATCCGCTCTTGCAGGCCGGTGATGCGCTCAAGTTTCTCCGATGCGGCTTCGAGCTTGCGCTGGTCGGCGCGGCTCAACGTACCGCCATGCTGCCCGGCCTTTTTGCCCAGGTGGTCGATCTGTTCTTGCAGCGCTTCGGCCTTTTCCTTCAGGCTGGAAAACACGATGCGTCGTTCCTGCGTGGTGATTTCGTCACGCAGCGCGCGGCGTTCCTCTGGCGATGCGCGGAAAAACTGCTGGCGCAGTTCGTCAAGCCGGATGCGTTCCTGCTGCGTCCGCTTTTCGGACTCAAACA
>Ga0226835_1001513_pt1 | contig 12413 bp, 10 predicted proteins | sample LAC_MetaG_1_FD_163627 | JGI IMG/M metagenome (GOLD analysis project Ga0226835, IMG submission 163627) | Anaerobic ammonium oxidizing microbial communities from anammox membrane bioreactor (MBR) in UC Berkley, California, United States -... | ecosystem: Engineered > Bioreactor > Anaerobic >...
CACGGCCTGGTTGCGCCACCCGGGACGCCCCGCGGCAGATTGCGCCCGGTGTGCCTGGTGTACATGGGCCGCCAGCAGTTCGCCCACGGGGGCTTCTCCGGCCATGGCAAGGATATGCCTGAAGTACCCAAAGCGCCCCGCCGAAGTAAACGCCGCCACCTCCGCTTCGGTGCACGGGTAAATGGCATCCAGGCTGAGCGGCGGGCGCGGCGGCAGGAGATGCCAGATGCGCCCGTTCTCCTGATACCCCACATGCAACACCGAAAACTCCACCGGCACATTGCGGTTCAGGCGATTATCGGCCAACACCTCCGGAGACACCTGCTCGGCGGTCACCAGTTGCCGCACCAGGCCGTCATCGTCAATATGGATGTCGTACACCATCCCAAAAATCTGATACTCCTCCCCCGTGAAGGGAATGCGCACCAGGCTCCCAAAAGCCGGTGCCCCCGCCTGAGAGACCCGGCAGCCCACCACACAGAGGCGGGTGCTGGCGCGCAATAACCGGCCCATCTCGTATGCGTTCATTCGTTGATCCTCGTCCTTCTCTGCAGTTCTTTGGTAAATTGCTTGTTCGATTTGTCGTCCGGCTCCACCCCCTGTCGCCGGAGTTCGGCCTGGATCATACGCTCGATCTCCTCAATTTCATCCGGGTGCACCACAGCCACCTCATGCGCCCGATGCAAAAGATACGGGTAAGGGCGCGGCCCCAGCTGAGCCGATTGCTCCACCAGCACTTCCTGAAGCAGGTTGAGCAGGGCCGGGTTCTCGGCTACCCAGCGAGGAACTTCAACCCGGGCGATCTGCGCACGTCCCGCGCGCCCCACGTTGAGGTAAAAGCAGTGCAACGCCAGCTCACCGGTAAAGGGGTTGGGTTCTGGCAGGCGCAGGGCCAGCACAGCCGAACGCTCGCCCGGCCCCAGCAGGCGAGCGAAAACATCGCGATCACGCACCGGCCAGAGCGGGCGTTCACGCCCGGCTTCTCCCAGTTTATTTTCCTGCTCAAGCAGGGCCAGCTCCAATAAACCCACCAGGTAATCGCTGCGGGGCTTATCCACGTAACCTGCCGTGGCCGTCTCCAGCGAGGCCAGCTCGCGTAATACCCCCAGGTAATCCTGCAATTTCTCCTTGAAAAACGAACTCTCCTGCCCCTGCCCAAACAACTGCAGGGGGCCGTCGGTCAGGGTAACCACGAGCTGACCTGACCGGGTGTGGGAGCGCGCCAGTTCCATTAAAAGGCTTCGTTCCTCCAGGTCGCGCCAGATCGCCACATCCGCATCTGACATCGGCCGCCGTTCGATGGTGCAATCCTCGCCAAAACGTAAACTGGTATGGATTTGCTCCCGCGGGGGCTCTCCAGGCCGAAAGTAAACTGCCCCTACATTGATGGCGATGAACTCCACAGGCCCGTGCCTCCCCGGGTTGATCTGAGACCCATCGGCGGCCAGCAACGCACGGGGTTGCCCCGAGGCCGCCAGCGGAATAGCCGCGTCCAATGGCTCAGCGCCGGCCAGCGCGCACCGCAGCCCAGGGTTGAAGCGCGCCCCGCGTTCGGCCAGTGCGTTCAAATACGCTCCCTCACCGGCCAGCTCATGGAGCAACTGCCAGGCCTGCTCACGTAACGCTTCCAGCCAGGCCTGGCGCAACCGGGCTTTCTGCCCCATGCGCCGAATCTGTTCCAACGCCTGCTGATAATGGATTGGCATATCTCCCCTAGAACATTTGTTTCTTCAATTATACTGTAATTAGTCCAAAATGACCGTCTCGATGGGAACTTTTCGGTGTGGGTTTCGTCTTACCCACAGAATAACCATCAACCACAGGAGACCTGTTATGAAACACAACCGTTTATCCGTTTTTCTCTTCCTCGGGCTGATCCTGGTGCTGGCTCTGGCAGCCTGCCAGACGGCGCCCATCACAGCTTCCAGGGATTCCAGCGTTCCTTATCCCCGGCAACTCAATGTTTCGGGCAACGGGAAGGTATACCTCGCCCCTGATGTGGCGTATGTGAATGTCGGCGTGCACAGCCAGGCCGAGAACGTGACCGACGCTCTGAATCAGAACAACGCCAAGGCCCAGGCCATCGCCAATACGCTTAAAGATCTGGGCATCGACGAAAAAGACATTCAGACCTCTGCCTTCAACATCTTCCCTCAGCAGCAATTCGATAACGAAGGCAAGCTCACAGGCACAATCTACATGGTCGACAATGTAGTCAATGTAACCGTGCGCGACCTGAGCATACTGGGCAAATTACTCGACGCCGCTGTTCGTTCGGGCGCCAACACCATCAACAGCATCAACTTTGATGTGCTCGATAAAACCGCCGCCATCACGGAAGCGCGCAAACTGGCCGTAGAAGATGCCCAACGGCAGGCGCAGGAACTGGCCACCGCCGCCGGGGTACAACTGGGCGACCTGATCTCGATGAATAGTTACGCCAGCTCTGGCCCGGCGGTTATGTACGACATGAAAGGCGGGGTTGGAGCCAGCGGGCAGGTGCCCGTCAGCGCAGGACAATTACAGATCAACGTCGACGTCAACCTCAGCTACGAGATCAAGTAACCGTCCCCTTTCGGCTTATCAACTCCCCCGGGTGTACCCGCCCGGGGGGTTTTCTTATGTCCCTTCGAAGAGCATTTCCAGAGTGGTAAAGTCCGTGCGCGAGGTCAGGTCGATGCTGATCGGCGTCACCGAAACCACCCGGTCAAACACCAGGGCGTAAATATCGGAATCGGGCTCCAGCGAGGTTTCATCCACCTGCACCCGGGCCGAGACGAACCCCCGTTCCTGCCAGCCTCCCTCACGGATCAGATAGGGCATGTAGTACCGCTGGCGCGACTGCCTGGTCACCCGCCAGGGAGTCTGCGGTGTGGCGTCCGCGGGGATATCCACCTTGAGCAGATCGACATCGGCAGGCAGGGAGCGCGAGAGCATCGCGCGGGCGAAACGCGCGGTAAAATCTGCCGCCACACTGAAGTCCAGGTCGTGGTAGGCATACCAGTCTTCGCTGAAAATTTGTAAAGAAACCGCCAGCGCCGGAACGCCCAGCGCCGCCGCCTCCATGGCCGCTCCCACCGTACCCGAAATCGTCACCCCACTGCCCACATTCTCGCCGTAGTTGATCCCCGACACCACCAGGTCAGGCCGGCGCGGCAGAATCTCCAGCAGGGCGTGCAACACCGCCTGAGCGGGGGTTCCCCCTACGGCGTAGGCCTCCACATCCTCCAGTGAGTCGAGCGTCACCCGTTCGATCTTTCCGTCGGTGGTCACCGGAAGGCTGCGCCCGGCGCTGGTTTGCTGTTCGCGGGGGGCGGCCACCACCAATCGGCCCAGCCCCTGCAAAGCACGGGCGGCGGCGGCAATCCCCGGGGATTGAATCCCGTCATCGTTGGTAAGAAGGATCAGTTTTTTCTGTTCATCCATCATGCTTTGAGACCTCATTCGTCGCAGGCCAGCCCGTTATGATCGGGGTCAAGCCCGGTATTCCGATAATCTCCACAGGCGTTATAACACGCCTGTGCCGCCGATTGGCTGGAAAAATCAGCGCAGGTATAGCGCACGGCGCAATCGCACCCTGCCTCGGGGAGGGTGGCGCCGGGGAGCATCGGGGTACCCTCCGCCAGCCCCCAGTAACCGAGCTTCTCCTGCCGCGCCAGGGCCTCTGCGGCCAGCAACACGGCCTGGCAGGCCTGCGCCGGTGGAGAAAACCCCGGCAGAGCCAGCCCCTGCCGAATCATCTCAAAATTCACAAAAACCTCCCCCGCCAGCACATAACGCAGGCGGTTCCCCCGCTCATCCACATCCACAAGATCAGAAACCAGCGTCACGCGCTGCCCCTCAACCAGCTGGCGGTTGAAGGCCGCCGAAGCCTGGCCATCGCCCACCGGATCTACCCCCAGGTAGCGCACAAAATAACGTCGCCCGCCCTCCTTCACTTCAATGACCGACCCGCTCACCACCGCGCTCACCTGCCCCTCGGCGCGCGGCGCATCGGGCGCCAGGCAACTTAACGGGTCGAGCGGGGTGGGCGAAGGCGTGGCTGTGGGTGAAGGGCTGGGGGTGGGCGTTTCGGAAGGCGTCAGGGTTGGCCACTGTGTGGCCGAAGGAAGGAGGGAAGCTGAAGGCGTCGGAGAAGCTCCCTCAGGCCAGGCGCCTACCCCGGATTGCATCCAGAAGAACACCCCTCCCAGGCCGCCAATCGCCAGTAAAAACACCAGCAGAAGTAACGCGTCTTGCGCTCCATGTACTTTTGGATGAGAAGACATAGGCGCATTATACCAAGCTGCTCCATCCGCGCGCATTCCGGTTTACAATAGAAGTCAGACCATCCGCATGTACTTTAGAAGGAGGATTCCACCATGTTTGTTGGAGAACGCATGTCTCACCCTGTGCTGACCATCACCCCGGACGTGCCGGTGCAGGATGCGCTCGCCCGGATGCGGAAAGATAAAGTGCGCCGCTATCCTGTGCTCGATAAACGCGGCAGGCTGGTCGGCATTGTGACCGACTCAGACCTGATGAACGCTTCGCCTTCCGAGGCTACCACTCTGAGCGTCTGGGAGATCAATTACCTTCTCTCGAAAATCACCGTGGAACGGGTCATGACGCGCGAGGTGATCACCACCACCGAAGACACCACCGTCGAAGAAGCGGCCAGCCTCATGGCCGATAAAAAGATCGGCGGCCTTCCGGTGATGCGCGGAGACCGCCTGGTCGGGATGATCACCGAAACCGACATCTTCAAAATCTTTCTGGAAATGCTCGGCGCGCGCTCGGCAGGCGTGCGCATCACCGTAGAAGTGCCGGATACTCCCGGCAAGCTTTACGAACTGGCAGGCGCCATTTACCGGCTGGGCGGCAACATTCATGGCATGGGAGCCATCCAGGGAGAAAGCAGCCAGACGCGCACCCTCACCTTCAAGGTGGCCGATGTGCCGCTGGAAGAGCTTAAACAGGCCTTCGAACCCCTCGTGGAGAAGATCATCGACATCCGCCAGGAAACAGGCGCCGTCTGAAGCAAACCGGAGTATAAAAAAAGGCGGGCAGGAAAACCCCTGCCCGCCTTATCTTCAGCGCTGTTCAGCCGCCCCCCTTCATCAGGGCAGGGGGCCAATGACATCAAAACTATTCCGGATTTCATCCAGCGCGGCCAGATCGGCATCGGTCATGATATTCACCAGCAGGGTCACCAGGAAGGCCGTCTTATTTTGCTGCGGACGGGCCGAAAGCACCACGGCCGTGTTAGCAGCCCCCCCGCACTTGTTGAAGACATCATACGCGCCCTCAAAAGCGCTGTCTTTGTAATCAAAGCGCCCGGCGTATTCACAATCGGCCTTAAGGCTGTCGCGATACAGATCGAGAATCTGGATATACCCCCCCAGTTTAGCCAGGTCATCCGACACGGCAAAAAACACCCCCGGCTCATCCCAGTAATTGTTGAAGTTCTCCAGGCTGGCCGCTGCCGTGATGCTGGCGCCGATCGTCTCGCCATCCAGCACCCATGCGCTGCCGTCGACCTCGCTCCACGCCGCCGGAATGTTCACCTGGATCGACTTGTAATCGTCCTGCACGGTTACAAACCCGCTGTAGTTTTGTGTGGCGCTTTCCGTCTGGCCTCCCAGTTCACCGGCGAAGGAAAAGCTTGTTTCCAGCGGTTTGCCGTTCAGCTGGCCGGCCAGATATTCACTGGAGGCAAAACGCAGCACCTCGATGGAAATGGTATCGGTCTCGTTGCGGGTGCGCAGAATGCCGCAGTAATCTTTCATTGAACCGTCCACGGCCAGGATCAATCCTTCCATGGTGGTGATAATATCGCCCCCTTTGACCCCCGCCTTATCCGCAGGCGACCCGGACTTCACCGAAGAGACCCAGATCCCCGAGAGGGAACCGTCTTCCGAAGTCACTGCCTGGCCATTGATCCCGATGGACTCGAAATCGCCTTTTTTAAGCTTCTCGATGATCGACATGGCTTCCTGAGCGCGAATGGCAAAATTCTGGTCGTATTTATCATTGCCAGCATAATTGATCCCCACCACCTTCCCGGTGGCATCGACGAGCGGGCCGCCCGAATTACCCCCGCGGATGCGCGCATCGTGCTCGATCACGGCCGGTACCGAGGCCCAGTAACTCTCGCCGTTCGCTCTGGCTTTAGAGACAATCCCTTTCGTGAGGGTGTATTCGGGGTCACCCAGCGGAAAGCCCGCCGCGTAGACCTCGAGGCCGGGCTCCACTGTGCCGGTGTAAATATCCATGTACGGGTATCCCTCACCTTCGATGTCGATCACCGCCAGATCCCAGCACTCCGAAACGCCCAGCACCTTTGCCGAACGCGGCTCACTCTCGCCGCCCACCCAGACCTTCAACAACGCGGCGCCGGTGACCACGTGGTTGTTCGTCACCGCCAGCCCTGAGGGGTCGATGATAAAGCCCGTTCCCCGTCCGGCGGCGTTGTAAATGGTGCCCACCTGGGGGTCTACAAAAGTTCCCTGCGCTTCGATCTGAACCGTCGCCTTTTTCACCTGCTCAAGGCTCGAAACCACGTTAGAAACCGTAGCCGTGGGCTCCGGGGCGCTGGTCGCAACCGGCGCTGAGGTGGCCGTAGGCTGAGAGCCTCCACCGCCCGTTAACGCACAGGCCATGCTCACCATTGCCAGAATCAGCAGTCCAACTACCCATTGATGGCGTCTCATATACCAAGTTCTCCTTTTTAAAAAAAATAAATAAGGGAATTCGCCTGCTGATCTGACTGAAGAACAAAACCTGTTCATTTCAGCGCACCAGCCCGCCCTGGAATGATTTTATCATAATAGAGATCGTCGAAATCTATAAATTCCTTGCTTTTCCCTTACAGTTATCGCCGGAAAAGAGCTCCACAGGAATGCGGCTTACTTTCTCAAAAGGTTCAATTCGTTTTTCTTGGCCACCTTTTTATCTTCGTCTTCTTCTCTCTGCTTTTTCTTCTCATAATAGCCGTAAGGCAGGTAATAACGATATCCGCCATAGTACCCGATGCGCTTCAGGGGGATGCGGTTCAGCACCACGCCGATGATCTTTCCGCCCGCCATGGCAATGCGCTCTTTCATCACCCGGGCCATCTCACGGCTGGTATACCCGGGCCGAATGACTGTAATCACACCATCTACTTTGGCGGCGAAGATCATGGCATCTGAAACGAGGAAAGGCGAGCTGTCGATCAGAATGATATCGGCCAGAGGTTTCAATTCACAGAGGAGGTTTTCTACCTTTTCAGCGGTGAGCAATAGGTCGGGGAGCACGGCTTCATCTCCCACCGTGATCAGCCGCAGACCCCCGCCATCCCACTGGCGGAGCGCTTTCTCCACACTGAGTTTGCCCTGTAGAATGTCGGTCAAACCGCGGCGGTCTGAAATTTCGAAGAACTCATGTAAAGAAGGCTTCCGTAAATCGCCATCCACCAGAATGACCTTTTTTCCGCCCTGCGAAAAGCTCACCGCCAGATTGGCTGCCACGGAGGTCTTCCCATCGCCGGTGTCCGGGCTGGTGATGAGCAGCGCCAGGGGGCCGTTATCCAGGTTTTGCAGTTCGATGTTCGCCCGCAGGGTTCGGAAAGCCTCCGCCATGAGCGAACGGGGGTGCCTGGCCACGTAGAGGCTGGCATTGGCTTTGCGTCCCAGGTCAGAAATATACCCCACAATCGGAGCGTCGATCAGCCGCGCCAGCTCATCCGGGTTCTGAATGGCCTCATCGAGGTACTCCAGCAGATAGGCGCACCCGCCGCCCAACACCAGTCCCGCCATGCCGCACAGCGCGATGATCAGGTAGCGATTGGGGCCGGTCGGGCGGACGGGCAGTGAAGCTGGCTCAATGACCTGTAGAATATTGGTGACGCTCGCCTTACTGGTGGAAAGAAGGTTGGCGTAATTGGTGCGTAACAGGCTGAGTTTCTCTTCCAGCGTTTTCAACTCGGCCTTGGCCTGCTCAATTTCGTGGGCACTGGTCAACCCTCCCAGAGACTCCTGCCTGGCGACCAGTTCTTTCTCGGTTGCCACGATCTGCTCCTGGATCTTCTTGAGCTGATCTTCGGTGAAGGCCTCTTTTGTGGAATCGACGCCCCGGCTGCCCGGGCTGACCAGAATCAGCTGATTGGCCAGCTCAGACGCCACATGCATGGCGCGCTCCGGGCTGGTGTCAATCACATTAATTTCGATGAACTGGCCATTCCCAAAGGTTCTCACCACATACTTGGGCAACCAGGTCATCCCCAGGGCCTTTTTGACCCCCTCCTGGACTGGCTCACGATAGGCCATATCGGAATACAGACCGCTCAACTGTTGATTGAGCCAGAAATCATTGCTTGAGGGGTTGGCTTCCATCAGGGTTCGCCCAATCATCAGCGTGGTGCGCGCCGTGTATACGGCGGGTTGGTCGCGCAGGATGAAATAGGCAGTGCCGGTGGCCAGCGCCGCGGCCGCCAGGAGAAGCCACCACCATTTGAAGATCGGAGCCAGGTAGGGACGAATATCCATAGAAATTACCTTTGCCGGTTGAAAATCTGGAATGTGAGGAATACCGCCACCGTGGTGAGCAAAGAAAGATCATCCTCGGTGAACTGGCTGGTATCGTTTCGCGCCAGGGTCAACACACCGGTCACCCGGTTTCGCGCAATGAGAGGAACACTGATCACCGAGCGGGAGCCATGCCGGCCAATCTCCCAGGAGCGTGGCAGCCAGCGCGGGTCGCTCTGAGTATCGGGAACCAGAGCCGAAGCCTGGTTTTTGATCACCCAGCCCGCCAGCCCTTCTTTGAACACATCCACCAGCTGTTGTTTAATCCCCGGTTGCACCTTGCCGGCGTAGGCTAAAATGCCATCGGTGATATTGCCGTTTTCGTCCACCACCAGAAAGCTCCCGCTCGTCGCTCCAATGCTCTCCACCGTCAGCTGAAGGATGCGTTGCAGCAGGTCGTACACCTCGGTGTAGTTGTTCATCTCCTGGCTGATGGCATTCAAAAGGTCGTACGTGTTGCGGATGGGTTTGCTGTCGACCCTGGAGGCGGCAGAGCGATTAGACGCCCCAAACAACACCGCCAGTTGCTCGATGAAAGGTTTGGACTGCGTGGTCTCACGGATGGTTGAAATCACCATGTGTTCGATCATGAGATGGATATCCTCAACCTGTTCAATGCGGTTGGAGGGCACATGCACATGGAGCTTCACCATCCCTCCCAGCTTGCCGCCGTTAAAGCCCGTCAACCCGATTGTAAACGCATTGGCCATATTGGCAAGCTCTACGGCTTTGAGCACATTGGGCGAGTTCCCGCTGGCCGAAATGGCGATTACCACATCGTCTTCGCGTACCAGCCCGGCCAGTTGTTGAGAAAACACCATCTCGTAGCCCTCGTCATTGGCATACGCCGTGATTGAAGCCACATTGTCGGTCAGGCCGATCACCCTGAAGTGTGGCAGGCCCGAAACCCGGGTGTTTTTGGCCAGGTCACACACAAAATGCGAAGCTGTGGTTGCGCTCCCGCCATTGCCCATCACAAATACCTGGTGGTCATGTAATCGCGCCCGGACGAGCACATCCACCATCTCCTGAATAGCCGTCATCGGAATGAGGTCCAGGGTCTGGTGAAGATCATTAATGTATTTTCGGATGTGGTCCATAGGACTCCTCTCTCCATGAGGGTCTAACCCCCATTGCCAATCAACGCCGATAATTGAATATGACTTTGACGCCGTCTCGTTCCAGACGAAAAGGCAGTTCCTGATGATGGCCCATGGCGCTGCGCACAGCATCCTGTCGCTCACGCGGGCAATACAATAAAAGAAAACCGCCGCCCCCTGCTCCGGTGATTTTACCACCCAGGGCGCCAGCTTTTCTGGCCTTGTCGTACAGCGCGTCAATCTCGCCGTTGCTGATTCGGCTGGCCAGTTTCTTTTTTAACTTCCAGGCCTGGTCTAGCATGCTTCCAATGGCATCCAGGTTGCCGCGTTCCAGCTCGGTTCTTGCCAGGCAGGCCATATCCTTCATTTCCCGTAACACCTGAAGCCGATCCTGGATGTTGGCCTTCTGCTCGGTGAGGATCGAATCGGCCTGCCGCCCCACCCCGGTGTAGAACAGGAGAAAGTTCTCGTCCAGTTGTCGCTGGAGACCTACCGAAATGGGAATCCTCGTCCCCACGATTTGCCCGTCGGGCCGAAACTCGAAGAAACGCAACCCACCGTAAGCGATGGCGTATTGATCCTGCACGCCGATGGGCTTCTGCAGGCGCTCAATCTCAATCTGGCAGGCTTCACGCGCCAGTCGTTCGGCGGTGACCGTTTCTCCCAGATAGGTGTACATGGCGCACAACGCACCCGCCGTGACCGCGCTGGAAGACCCCAGCCCCGAACCTGCCGAAGGGATGTCGCCCATGGTGGTGATCTCCACTCCCTGAGTAATTCCCGTCAGGCGGAGCGCCTCGCGGATCAATTCATGTTTGAGCTCATCCACCGAATCGACCATCTCAGTCTGGGTATATCCCACGCGCAGTTTGGAATCGAAGCGGTTTTTGATGGTCACAAAAATATATTTGTCGATGGTCGAGGTCAGCACACACCCTCCCTCCTGAAGGTAAAAATCGGGGAAGTCGGTGCCCCCTCCAAAGAAGCTGATGCGCAGCGGCGCCTGTACGATGATCATAGGCCTCTCTTCACAACCCTCAATAAGCCCCTTTCCCTTTGATAACCGCCGGGATGGTGCGTAAAAGCAACTGCAAGTCGAGCCAGACCGTCCAGTTGCGGATGTAGTACATATCCAGCCTGACGCGCTCGTCATAACTGACGTCTGACCGTCCGCTCACCTGCCACAGGCCGGTAATGCCCGGGCGCACGGTGAGCAGGTTAATGCCGTACTTCCGGTACTCATTGATTTCCGCCGGGGAGATCATGCGCGGGCCGACGATGGACATTTCGTGCCGCAGGACGTTGAATAACTGGGGAAGCTCGTCCAGGCTGAACTTCCGTAAAAATTTACCCACCCGCGTAATTCGCGGATCGTCCTTGAGTTTATGGGTGCGCGCCAGTTCTTCTTTGAGCTCAGGATATTGTTCCAGAATCTCGTCCCCATTGACGTACATGGTGCGGAACTTGAAAGCATCGAAGGTTTTACCGTTGACTCCCATCACCCTCCGGCGGTGGATCACCGGGCCGGGAGAATCAAGCTTGATCAACAGTGCAATGACCCCCATCACCGGAAGCAGCGGGATCATCACCGCCAGGGCAATACTGTAATCCATGAGGTTTTTAAGCGCCCGGTCGAACCCGGTAAGCCTGACTTTATTCACTTTCACCAGGGGCACGCTGGCAATTTCGGTCACATCCAGCCCGGTGGTGATGATCTCATACAATCCGGAAGAAAGACGCAGGTTCACCCCGCTCCCTACCCCATATTTCTTGAACAGGTCGAGCAGGTCTTCTCTTGAGATGGCGCTGGTGGCAACCACCAGCTCTTCCACGCCAAAACGCTCCACCAGCTCATCCAGAGCCGCCGTCCCGCCCAGGTGGGGCAAGGGATGAGACGTTGAAAGAACCTCAACCGGAGGGCGATTGTCCACGTACCCCAGCACGTTCAGGCCAGAATATTTCCAATCCGAGAGCTGCTCGGCCAGCAACTGCCCCTCTTCGTTGGCCCCCACGATCAGCGTGGGAGCGATGAAAAATCCCTTTTCACGAAAGAGCCGGATAAGCCGCCGCACCAGGAAGCGCCCGCCGCTGGTGAAGAGGAACGCCAGAAGCCACGAAGCCACCAGCCAGCCGCGCGCCACCACAAAATCTGGCCCCAGGAACCCCACCACAATCACCAGCAACATGCCGGTCAATGTCGCCGAGAAGATGCGCGCGTATTCCCGGGTTCCCGAAAGCAGGTTTTGGCGATTGTACAACCCGAAAAAGCCATAAAGAAGCAGCCAGCCCGGGATCAAAACGTACACCAGGCGGATGTAAAAATCATAATTGGGAATCACTTCCAGCCGAAAGAGAGGGAACCCCAGGCTGAAGCGCACAAAATAGGCCACTCTGAAAGCCAGGCCAACCGCCAGAAAATCCACAATCAACAGCGCCAGCACAAAAAGCTTCCACTGATGGGCATGCACCAGCGATTGCTTGGCCTGCGAAATGCGAACCTGCACCGTTTCATGCTCAAAAGGGAAAGCCCTCGTGTTAGATAATCTCATCGTACACCTCCTCCAGCCGCTCGATCACTTTCGGCCAGGGATGATTCTCCTCAACGTAACGGCGGCCGGCCCGGGCAACCTGCTCGCGGTAAGCCGCATCTTCGAGAAGACGAATCACCGACGCGGCAAACTCCTGCGGGGTATCGGCGATGAGCACCTCTCTGCCAGCCTCCACCGCCAGGGCTGAAACCGCCCTGGACGTGGTGACTACCGGCAAC
>Ga0226835_1001514_pt1 | contig 12408 bp, 13 predicted proteins | sample LAC_MetaG_1_FD_163627 | JGI IMG/M metagenome (GOLD analysis project Ga0226835, IMG submission 163627) | Anaerobic ammonium oxidizing microbial communities from anammox membrane bioreactor (MBR) in UC Berkley, California, United States -... | ecosystem: Engineered > Bioreactor > Anaerobic >...
TGCTATCGGATCGAGACACGCCGTCTGTTCCAGTGCTATGTCTGCAGTCACCAGACCTCGGTTACAGCAGGCACCCTGTTTCACAAGACGCATCTACCGCTCAAATGCTGGTTCTGGATTATCTATCTGGTAGCTCACGACAAGGGAGGGGCGTCTGCGCGCAAGCTGGCGAGCCAGCTGGGGCGTCCGGTAAAGACAGTCTGGCATGTGCTTCACAAGGTAAGGCACGCCATGGGACGGCGCGACGAACTCCTTGCGCCGCAAATAGAAGACCAGGGTGCGCACGCAACTGACGCCGCGGCCCTGATTCTCTCCAGATTGCAGCCGGTCGAGCTCATCGGCGAGATCGCCTTCCGGGAATCCGAAATAAACGATCTCCTCGAAGGGCGCCTCGCTGAGCATCCGGTACTCCAGCTTGACGCCGGGCTCAGAGGTGTCGACACTCTCACAGCTCAGATGAGAGTCCTCATGGGGCTCCACCTCCAGGAGGTCAGCGCTCTGACACTGTCTGTACCCCTCCGGCTTGCCGCGGAGATACTCGATGACCGCCAGACGAGCCAGGCGCTCGCTGCTTGCCACCACGACAGTGCATCCGGAACCCGTTCCTTCCGGGTCCCAGTGTTTGACGGTGAAGGCTCTGAGCATTTCAGGCTCCTTTGTGGCGAAGTTTTCCGTACCAGTAGTCGACGGCGCCTCCGACCATGCCGAGAGCCGTGCCGGCGGTGAAGCCGAGCATGACGAACCAGGACACCCCCATGAGAGCCACATGCATGAGAGGGACCCCGGTGATATCCACCACCGGCGTATAGACCGTGAGGTAGTAGCAGCGACCGACCACCGCCGCTGTGACGACCAGGGCAAGCAGAGCCGAACGATTGCGGCTGCCCACGAACACGCCCGGGAAGATTGCCAGGAGGCCCAGAAGAGGGCTGAAGTGATCAAGGATTTGCCAGAACATAGATAGCTCCTTCGCTGGTTTGACAAAGAACCTCCCGAAACCGTCCCGATCTCCGAACCAACAAACAACGCTTCCACACATGCAGCCAGGGGCTGTTTGCGAAGAAGCGTAAGTTATGCTGGCAGGAGATCGAAAGGAAATTTGGAACCTGTTGCAAGGATTCGAGAAGTTATACTCATGAGTATCAAATCAGAAAGACGAAAATCGTCCTCATCCAATCAGGCAATATCGCTGCCGAGCTCAGGAAGCAGGGGCTCCAGGTATTTGCCTGGAGCGACGCCCCCGGATCCACTTATAGCCCGCACAGCCACGGGCACGACGAAACCATCGTAGTTATCGCCGGCTGTATCGAGTTCGAGATCGATGGTGTCAGACATCTTCTCGAGAAAGGAGACGAGCTCGTACTGCCGGCCGGCACCGTGCATAGCGCCGTCAATCCTGGCGATAAGCCCGTACGCTACCTGATCTGTTCCTGAGCTATTGCTTGATCACCCAGCGCAGCCAGCGCATGGCCTCCGCCACCGAAATGCTGTACACAGGACAGCCCCGGGGAAGATGCGGCCGATTGCCGTCGAACATCTCGGAAATCGAACCGAGACAATCTTCTTCCATGAAGTGGTCGAAGAAAGGCTGCATGGTCAGTCTGATCCGATTGGCGGTCTCGGGACTCCTTCCATGAGCATTGATCAGAGCATCGCAATAATGTCCCAGGAGCCATGGCCAGCCCGTTCCCTGGTGCCTGCAGAGGTCCCGGTGATAGCGATCGGGATGCTCGAAACCACAGCCGAACACACCCTGATAGCTGGGATCGGAAGCGGAAAGGGAGCGAATTCCCATGGGAATGAGGAGCTCGCTTTCAACAACACGAAGGATAGACTTCTCCTGGTCCTGGCGTAAGGCCCGGAAAGGGAGGGAAACCGCCAGGAGCTGGTTGCAGCGAACACTGTCATCGCTCTTGCCGGTGGGCACAACTCCCAGCTCGATGACATCGAAGAGACAGGCCCGATCGTCGTTCCAGAATTTCTGCATAGAGGCTCCGGCGAGCTTCGCCACCTCAGCAAGCTCCGCCGCCTCGGGCAGGCTGATCTCCAGACTCTCCAGGAAAAATCGGATCGTCTCGAGAAAGTTGTACCAGAGGGCGCAGAGCTCCACGGCTTTGCCCGGTCTCGGGGTGATCGGGATGCCTTCTACTTTGGCATCCATCCAGGTAAACTCCCTGGTCTTGTGGGCACAGCGCAAGAGCCCGTCGCTCGAGTCCGCTTTGATACCGTCATTGACACCATTGAGATAGGCGCTCGCCGCCTCCACCATTTGAGGAAGGAGACTCTCGATTAGCTCCCTTTCTCTGGTCACCGAATAATATTTGTAGAGAGCCCAGCCCCACCAGAGGGTAACGTCGGCGCCTTCGTACTCCGACCTCCCTTCCTCGACGGGATAGTCATAATCGAGACTGTGGTTGGGTATGATCCCGCTACGCATGCGCTCGGAATAAGTGCGCAGGAGCCTAGCCCCGGAGTCGAACCGGCGCGTAGCTACGGTCAGACCCGGCAGGCTCAGCATAGCGGCACGCCCACCGTCGTTGTACCAGGGATAGCCTTCCACCACCACGACCGGCGCATCTTCGTCGGTAGAAGTGCTCACCAGAAATTGATCGCAAGCGATAAGCATCATATCGGCGCGCTGGGACCCGTCGAGATTGGCTCGCTCGATCAGTCCTGTCTGGCGCTCCACGACGGCATCCACAGCTGTGCGGCAATCAGGCTTGTGGATTGGATTCTCGAAACTGGCCCCGACGGTGAACTCTTCCTCAGCATTGAGAGTCGCGGTAACCGAGCCTACATAGAATAGATCCTCCGTATCGGGCAGCCCCCTGACAGACTCGGTCGGCCAGCGGAAGTCCCACCACCACTGCTTGTGCGACTCATAGTCACCTTCGCTCCAGGTCAAACAGAGCCGTCTTGCCTGATCGTCCAGGATAATCACACTCTGATTTGTCGATACGAACTGAGAATACTTCTTGTCCGAGGAGCCCTTCACCTCTTCGTGGAACCCACGATAACCGACCAGGAATTTGCAGGTCAGCTTCACCGACTCGAAGGATCGATCGGGATCAGGCAGCCAGTAGTAGCCGAAAACCACCTCATCGGTGCCCCAGGGATGAACGAGCTGGCGAATCAGGTGATTGCCCTCGACCTCGAAAACCCAGGTCGGCACGGGCAGAGGCGCAAAGCACTCGATGAATTTGTAACCGGTAGGAGACACGACTCCCGAGGCCCAGTGGTTGGTGGAGAGCTCGAACTCCCGGCCATCAAGAGAGAGGACCTCCTCGATTCTGTTGAGGATCACATGACGGTTATGCGGTGGAGGCAGAGCAGCAACCAGGGAGGCATGATACCGCCTGCGGTTGGCACCCGAGACAGTGCCCATCGAATAGCCGCCCAGACCATTGGTGACCAGCCACTCTCTGCCGTCAGGCTTGTCTTTGGACGGATACCAGACAGGCACCTCGTATTTGAGAGCCGGATGGCGCGATTTCAACCAGCTGATCAGTCCGAATGTCATGGGTCACCGAAAGTCGTTGGACGAATTCTCTTGAAGTAATGGTAACTCTTTTTGCCCTTCAGCCATTCTGTTCAAAACGTTTATACTATTTTGCTTAGTAGTCCGTCGGAAAAGAAGTAAAACTCCAGACACACCACTGCGAGGAACTCGCAGATGGTGCGCCGAAGTCTTACTGAAGCAAGGTTGGATCTTCACCCGAGTTATTCAGGCATGCCCTGCGGAAGCTTATTCCATGCATGGGGACCCAGCCGCCTCTGTTGCCGTTGGCGGTTTTGTCCCACATATGGCGGACGCCGTTGAACTCGATACGGAAGAAGAACCCGAACTTACGGGAACCCTTGCCGCATGCGAAGAACGAATCGGCGAACCAGTCCAGGGTGACGATCTCTTTGATGGTCGCCACGGACTCGTCCACACTGAGCTTCAGCACGATTTCGCCGGTGGGCTGCTCGGCTTCGGGATCGTTGACGTCCACGAAAAGCTCGGCTTCCTTGATAGCGAAATTCACCCGGTCATGGGCGGCGTTGTACCAGAAATCCTTCCGGGCCAGCGTCCACTTGCCGATACCGCAATAGCTCAGGACACGAAGGATGAAAGCCTTGTCGGACCTCACCCGTGCCTCGTCGCCAATGCACTTGTCGGCGATAACCACGATGGCGTGCTCGTCAGAGCGGATGCCGTTCTTGATGACGGAGCCCGCTCTGTGGTGCACGATGATGCGACAGACACGCGCCACCAGGTCCCCGGGAATGCCGTGCTTCTTGAGATACCGGTTGGCGATTCGGGCGCCTTCCACATGGTGGTTCTTGATGTCCACCGCCCGACCGATGTCGTGGAGCCAGGCGGAGACGGGAATAACGAACTCCCGCGTGACCTCGTCCATGCGTTCGGGGAAAATCTCGTGAAGCTGCTTCGTGAGCTTGAGAGCCAGGGCCGTGACTTCGTCCCCGTGGACGTAATCATGGCGGGTCTGACCGCTCGAGTTGCGATCACCTTGCTCGTAAATCGAGAGTAGTTCCGGATCACGATACATGCGATCACGGAACTCCTTCAGTTCCGCGATATTCATACTTTTACTCCTCTTTACGAGTTCTTGTTAGTAAAACCGTGTTCTATCTCCGCCCCAGGCGCAGTCGAATTAGTTTCGATTTGGCGATTCAGTGCTTGTCTTGGTCTATCTCAGGCTGGAGTGGATGAAAAGAACGCTTTGAAACTAGCAACGAGCTATGATCAAAGGCAATATTTGTATCTTTACAACCATGTAAAGCCTTGATTCACAAGGCACAAACAGGCAAGAAGAGGCTCCGCCAACTAGCGCAGGGCTGGGTATCGGATGAAAAAAAAGAGGCACCATGTCGGTGCCTCTCTCAATTGCTCGCAGGACCGGTGCTGCCCTCGGTAGAAAACATCCCTGCTCTCTCTCCCTTGAGAACCTGCGATATGGAATTGTCTCGTCTGTCTCCTTATACCCACCCGGTTTTTATCGGAATTAGGGCGGGTCTCTTTATGAGACTATAGTACGTCGGAGATCAGCCGCTGTCACTGGGGAAACTACGAATCGCCTGTCTCATCGGCATCAGAGGTGGTGGCCCGATCGCTTTCCTCGGAAGTTATATCAGTCTCTGGGAAAGGCGGCGGCTCGAAGCTCGTCTCGGCGACTGCTGCTTCGCTGGGGTGATCTTCGATATATTCTTCTTCGAATTCTTCGTCGTCGACCATGTCGACAGGCTCGACCACGGTCTCGACGACGGTCTCTGCGACAGGCGCCAGCTGCGCCTCGCCGCCTCCACCGCCGGCCCGGATCAAACTGCTGAGATGCTCGATGAGCTTCTCGGCCTGGCTCCTGCCAAGCTCGTCCCAGTGCGGGATTCCGAATGTCCTGTCGGAATATTCGTCAGCCTCTTCGTCCGACCAGCCGATCAAATCCAGGGCCCGGCCAAGGACTGTCAGGTAATTCTGGTCGGTGACCTCCGGAAGAATCACTTCTTCTTCTCGTGTATCCTGTGCCGGAGCAGCCGGAGCCGGGTCCACGGTGGCGAGATTCACCTCCGGACCGATAGCGATCTCTCTAGGAGGCTCTTTGGGTCTGGGCTCCTCGACCACCATCTCGGGCTCCCTGGTGGCGGCAGGCACCGGCTGCCAGGGCGAGTCGGTCTCGCCGGCAAGCTCCTGCTTGAGGGATAGAGAGATGACCAGCTGCCGGAGCTCGTCGATTTGCTTGGAGATCTCGATGAAACGTCTCTCGGCGAAATTCCTGAATCCGATAATCGACTCGAGAACCACCTCGGGATTACCTGGAGTGGTGGGCACGCCGATGAGCTTGGGAGAGATCAAGCCCTCCGCCTCGATCTGGGGGCGGATCTGAGAAGTGGGCCAGCCCTGCTCAACAAGCTCCTTTATCCGCTCCAGGACGCTCAGGTCCTCAGGTCGGTACTGACGCTGCTGTCCGCGTCCGCGCTTGATGTCGAGCCCGAACATGAGCTCCCAGCGCCTGAGCTGGTGAACCGAAAGTCCAAGCCTGGCGGCCACCGTATTGATCGACATTAGGTCCTGCGACGCCATAGCCACTCCTCAAACTCTTCGCCTACAAACAGATTACCACCAAACTAGCGTAGCTAAGCTAGCTATCTCGAATAGGGCTGATAATGAGGGAGCAGACCCGTATGGCATACCTGTCAGTTCAAAGCCGGTAAGCTGTGAAGGTCAGGCGGGCCCGGTTCGAGATTTCGGACCGGCAGTTTGCCTGCCGGTGGGCAATTTTAATCAACCTACTTTGAACGGACTAGTATGGGAGTGCACGCGAGTTTTTATAGCATCAACGACCTGAAAGTGAGATTTCTAGGCGTTTCTGACGTATTTTTCGCCCCTTTTTATGGCACCAACGCATTTTTGGTCTGGGAATGGAAATACTGGGGTCTTTTACGGCAGCTTGGGGGGGGGAACTGGGCATCGGCGAGGACTCTAGCCTCAGTGTGCCTGCCGATGGGCATTTAAATCTACCTGCTTTGAACAAACAGGTATGCTGTATGGAATTCCACTATATTCCATAGTTCTCTACCGGAGAAGAAAGAATGCACCGGGCCGGGGTGGAACATTTCTGTTCCATTGCCCGGGCCCGGCGCATTGTGGAGCTCAGAAGGAAGCGTCAAGCCTCATTCCTGCTCGTTCCGGCACGGCCTACCAGCGACCGTTGTAGCGGCAGCGGACGCCGCGGCTGTTCTGGTAGTAGTAGGCGCTGTAGGAGTAGTCCCAGTCGGCCTGAACCGTACGGGTCACCTGCCTGCTCACCAGAACCTGACGGCCGGTATAGACAGGACGACCCCACTGGTCATAGACCACCTCGGGCTCCCAGGTCTCGATCACCTCGACCACCTGCACCATGATGGGCTGGTAGACCGGCTGGTAGATCGGCTGGTTCCAGCGCTGATGCTGATTCCAGCGCTGATGCTGGTTCCAGCGCTGAGGCTGACGGTAGACCGGGCCGCGGTTCCATCCACGATCGCGGTGCACACCGACGCCGACGCTGGTGCCGTAGGGACCCGAGAACACGTCGATGTTCACGTCCCGGCCACCGTGACGGCCGTGCGAACCCTTGCTGACGGAGATGCCGAAGCCTCCCGGGCCGACGACGATGGAGGTGCTGTTGTGACGGTAACCCTGGGCCGAAGCCGTGCCAGCAAACACAAACAGTGCCGCGATGGCGGCGATAGCAAACGTAAGCTGTCTCATAAATAAACTCCTGGATTTCTGGATCGCAGAAACGAAGCGCCCAGCCACCACATGGCGGCTATAAAGAGAGGCGCGGACGCTGCGATCCGGTTTTTCAGGCAAAAAACTTCTGTCGCGAACTGCAGCCTGATTGCAGTGCGCAACCACATCCCACCGCAAAAAACGCGAGGGCTCCCGGCAGGCAGTCACAAAGCGGGCGTCCTGACGGACACATGCTTGTTCTTGCTTTTAGCCGGAAAGAGTGAATCTGCTGGAGAAATACGACTCGAGAAATGAGAGAGGGAAGTACCTGGAACCTATCACTGAGTTCTTAGAGAACTCAATATCGAAAGGAGCTCCTTGACGGGAATGGAGACTTCGAGCGGCTTTCTCATGGGAAAAACACTCATGAGATCACCGCTTTACAATTAGCACCCGACAGCAAGCAGATAAACCCGCCTTAATGTTCGCAAGCAAGACACGCCCCCAGCAAGGCTTTCATGCTAGTTTATCCCGGTAATGCCCCACCAGGCCCAGTCCGGGAGGAAGATCCGTGTCCGAGCAAAAGAGACGTGCAATCGTCATGGTAATCGATGGTTGCGGCGTGGGAGCCGCTCCCGACGCTGAAGACTTCGGCGACCCGACGACTTGCAACACCGTAGGCAATATCGCCTCGGAGCTCGGTCCCCTGGATCTTCCCAATCTCGCCAGTCTCGGTCTGGGCCGGATATGCCCTGCAGGAGGTATGCCTCAGACGACGATAAGAGAGGCCCTGTTCGGCAAACTGGAAGAAACGAGCAACGGCAAAGACACCCAGACCGGGCACTGGGAGATGATGGGCGTGATCAATAACCAGGCATTTCCGACCTATCCGGAAGGCTTCCCGGACGACGTTATCAATGAGTTCGTACGCCTTACCGGAGTCGAGGGCATCCTCTGCAACAAGCCAGCCTCAGGCACCGACATCCTAGCGCAGCTGGGCGAGGAGCATCAGGCTACGAGAAAACCGATTGTCTATACCTCCGGAGACAGCGTTTTCCAGATCGCCTGTCATGTCGACACCATTCCTCTGAGCAAGCAGTACGAATACTGCGAGATCGCCCGCAAGATCCTCGACGGTCCCCACCGGGTCGGGCGGGTGATCTGCCGTCCCTTCACCGGCAAGCCCGGCGCCTACGAGCGCCTGTCCGGCGACCGCCGCGACTATGCCGTGCCCCCTCCGCAAGAGACCTTCCTCGATCTTCTCAAGAAAAGAGGTGTGGGTGTTTTCGGAGTCGGCAAGATCGAAGACATCTTCGTCGGCCATGGAATCACCCACGCCAAGCACACCGGCAGCAACAGAGAAGGTCTCGAGATCACCCTGGCCGCCATCGAGGGCGAATATCCCCTGGCGAACTGCCGTATCCATGACACCAGCTCCGACGAGATCGGCCTGATCTTCACCAATCTTGTCGACACCGACTCACTTTTCGGTCACCGACGCAATGTCCGGGGATACAGAGACGCCCTTGTGGAGATCGATCTATGGCTCGGCAAGATCCTGGCGGCCCTCGGGCCGGGCGACCTTTTAATCATATCCTCCGACCATGGCAACGATCCCACCGCCCCGGGCACCGATCACACCCGGGAATTCGTTCCCCTTCTCGCATATGGCAAAGATTTCAGCGCCAACCAGGGCGACCTGGGAACGAGGAAAGGATTCTGCGATATAGCGGCAAGCCTGGCCGACTGGCTGCGGGTCGACTGGCAAGGACCTGGACACTCCTTCGTTCCGGTGGGCAGCTCGCACCAAATGGCCTAGAGACAATTGGCAGCAGGGAAAAACCATGAGCAAAAATCAAACCGTCACCATCGACTTCACCGGGAGCAAAGGCATACCCGATGCTCACCGATTTCCAGCCTGGGACAAGGGAGTCCTGGAGTTCATACGAGAAAATGCCCGGGCCGGCAATAAGCATTTTCTGGTTTTCGACAGGGGTTTCGGGCTCGGCAAAGCCGCACCGCATATAGTGCGCGACCACCTCAACTTCACCGGCAGCAACCCTCTGGTTGGAGCCAATGACGACATCGGCCCGCGTTTTCCGGTAATTAACAACGTCTACTCGACGAGCCCCGGAGCCATGCCCAGCGCCGTGGCTGCCGGACTTCTACCCGGCTACAAGCCAGACCGGGAGGACCTGGAGGTGATCGCTCGCCTGGGCGGCGAATTCTATTGCTACAATCTCGTTCCGCTGGCCATCGCCGCAGCCCATGCCGGCTGCACAGTGGCTGCCGTAGCCCTGCCAGAAGGCGTGGACCCGGCGGAGGATCTGATCGATCTTTTGAGTTCAACACAAACCAGGTGACGACCATGCAACAAACCCGCGAGACCACTCTGAGAGAAGCCGTAAAACGCCTGGGAAGCGAGAATCCCCTGCCGGTGGCGGCGGTGGTTCTAGGATCCGGAGTAAGAGCTCTCGATCATCTGAGCGAGTCTCGAAGCTATGCTTATGATGAGCTGTTCGGCATCAAGCCTACGGTCGCAGGGCATTCGGGATCGCTCACCGTCGGTCATTTGAGCGAGACCGCGGAGTCAGCGGTAGTGGCGGTCTTTCGGGGACGCTTCCATCTCTACGAGGGTCACGACTGGGAAACCGTCACCCTGCCCGCCAGACTCGTCGCGGACTGGGGAATTCCCCATCTCATCCTGACCAACGCTGCCGGCGGTCTCAATAAATCCTTTCGCATCGGCGATCTGATGGTGCTCACCGGCTACCGGGACCACCTCCAGCCGGATCTGGCAAGAACCGGTCTCCTGCCCGCCCTCAAAGCTCCAAACACACCTATAGACAACAGTCTCAGCCGGAAAATTATCGAAAGCGGTAAGGCCATCGCGCAAACGAACAGCGAGTTCCGCCCCCTGAAACAAGGCGTTTATGCAGCTCTACTCGGGCCCAGCTATGAGACCCTGGCAGAGATCGAGATGCTCCGCAAACTCGAAAGCGATGCCGTCGGCATGTCTACCGTCCCGGAATTGCTTACTGTCAGTGATACGAAAACCGAAGGGGCAGCCATCTCGGTGATCACTAATGTCTGGGAGGAGAACACCGCCATGGGCGGCCACGAAGAGGTCCTGGCCGAATCGAAAGCAGCATCGCTCCGTCTCGATGTTCTTCTGAAAGAAGTGATAAGCACCCTCTAAGAATGCTGGTTCGTCACAAAGTAAAGAAAGCGACCGGGTTGGCCCGACGGTAGTCCTGAGTCCGCATAACTTTCGCCAGGTTAGTGGCGAAACCTAGCGCAGCCTTTTATTATTTCTTCAACTAATGATCCGTATTGTTTATTGAACAGAGCCTCTTCTCATGACTACTTTGCAGATGTAATTTTTCGATTCCTCTACTCGAGACCCAGACCCCAAACCCTCACGTACTCATAACTGACTGCTGACGTCACCTTCCGGATCTCCGGTCGGTGAGACGCAACCCATGGACGACATCATCTCTGCCGGACACTAAGAGGCGAGTCTGTCGATGAGTCTGACGTCGGGTCGGTTCGAGAGGAAAAGGAAACGAAAGTTATGCGTGTGTATCGCACCACATCCGGCGGTGGTTAGAACAGTTTCTAGCTAGCAACCTATAACTCGCAAAACGAGGAGTTCCTATGATCGACTGCATGATCGTTCTCGGAAGAGAGCGAAAACCAGCTCAGACGTTTTTTCAGTCCACGACCCATTTTGCCTGCGTCAAGTGTCAGAAGGACGCAGCCATCAAAGCTCACGTCGACAAACCCACCACGATGACCATCGAGGTGGATGAAGAGCCCGTCTATGTCGAAGACCTCGCGCCCGGCACCTGCTTCAGGAGCCTGGTCGACTGTCTGAAACAGGCACCGGCTCACCACAAAGTCGACTTGTCCTGGGCTCGCTTCAGCAAGCGTCCTGGCCCCGAAGAGAATCCCGTACCACGCCATTTCAAGGTCGTTTTCCGTGACCCGGACCTCACCCACCGGATCATCGCGACCTTCGATTTCGCGCTGTTGGAATGTACGGAATTCCAGGCCCGACACGCCAGCTACCAGCATCTCCGCCAACCCACGGTTCCCGAGGCGCACTTCCCGCAACCTGGCAAGCTCGCCCTCGACAAGAAGTGCCCCCATTGTGACGCACCCTACACCAAGGGGCGCAACACCTGCACCAACTGCGGAATGCCCAGGGCTCTCTAAGTCCCGGTTTGGACTGCTCGTGAGCTGCTAGAACAAGACTGCGAAGGAGCCGGCTTAGTTCGCCGCTCCTTCTATGGACCGGCACTATCCGCTCCGGGTAGTGCCGGTCTCATTTTCTCCACTTTTTGTCATTTCACACTCACAAGGGAATCAGACATGACAGAACACACTCACTCAAACGATTCCTGCGGTTGCAGCGCGGAAGCAGCCAATCGGCGATTCGCCGACGGTCTCCGCCAGAAAGCTCAGGAGTTTCTCGACTCCGAAGGTCGTCCTGTCGCCGAGGCGCTCCTGGCTGCAGCCCGGGCCATGCTCGTGGCCAACGGCGGCATCACCGGCGAGAGCGGCGTCTACCTGTTGATCGCCGAGGCTCACCTGCCTCTCATGGACGACGACCAGCGCTCCGTCCTCTGGCACTTCGAGGAGGCTCTGCGCCTGGCGGAAGAGTCCCTGCCCGCCGGTCACATGGCGCTGGGCATCTGCCTTTCGAATACTGCCGAGACTAACCTCAAGCTGGGCGACGTCGAGCAGGCGGTAACCGACTACCGGCGCGCTTTCCCGATCATCGAGAAGGCCCTGGAGGACGCCGAGGAGGACCATATGCAGTCCTACCTCGCCCGTGTCCTTGCCGAGATCGTCTCCGGCTCGAAAGAGGCCGCCCGCGCCCTGACCGAGTCAGGCGACGGGAACAGCTCCACAGGAGACTGAGATGCACGCTGAATTGCTTCTGGATGCTGATCACTGAATATCTTGAAGACAGCCGGTTTCTCCTCCCCGGGAAACCGGCTGTCTCTCCTGGAGTTTTTGGTTTTTGAAAAACTTATATTATCAGCTATAGTAATTACCAAGATTCCATACCTAACCAAAAGACGCAGACAGGAAGGGGCGATAGGGGTGGGTACCGGAATGATTTCGAGGTGAAAAGTGGTGTCGAATCCGGTGGAGGCGAGCGTTTGGAGTAAGCGCAGGCAGCAGTAAGA
>Ga0226835_1001515_pt1 | contig 12404 bp, 8 predicted proteins | sample LAC_MetaG_1_FD_163627 | JGI IMG/M metagenome (GOLD analysis project Ga0226835, IMG submission 163627) | Anaerobic ammonium oxidizing microbial communities from anammox membrane bioreactor (MBR) in UC Berkley, California, United States -... | ecosystem: Engineered > Bioreactor > Anaerobic >...
AAGCCGTACGTCCCGGCGATGCCGCAGCAGTCCGCGTCGATCTCCCACAGCTTCAGACCGGGGATCAGCGACAGCACATCCAGCGCCGGGCGCCCGAAGCCATGCGCCTTAAGCTGGCACGGCGCGTGATAGGGCAGCTCTTGATGGATGGGGTGGAAATCGGTTGGCAGCCGCCCTTCCTGGTGCAGTTTCCACACAAACTCCATGAAGTCGTAGGTGTGCGCGGCCACCAGCCGGGCCTCCGCACCGTCCAGCCCGAGCACGTGCTGATAGTCGCCTTTGATCGCCGTCATGCAGCTTGCCGCCGTGCCCACGATCGGGATGCCGCGCCGGGCGTAGTCCGCCAGACGCTCGATGTTTGTCTGCGCGTAGCGCCGCGCCCCAGGGAAATCGCCGTTGGATTGCGCGGGCAGCCCGCAGCACGTCTGCGGCGGAACTTCCACATGTAGCCCGATGTGCTCCAGAATCGCCACCGCCAGCTTGCCGATGTGCGGCTCGTAGGTGTTGGTCGAGCAGCCGTGAAAATATACCACGCGGTCAGCGTCGGAGACCGGCTCCGGACGCGGGTGATCGCGTAGCTGGCGCTGCCACCAGCCACGGAAGGTATACCCGGCCCAGCCCGGCATCGGCGCGCGCCGGGAAACGCCGATCACCTTCTCCGCCGCCCAGCGCACCAGCCGGTTACGCAGCGCGAAGTTCGCCAGCGGCGCGAGGGGTGTCCCCAGCCGGCCCCATAACTCGTTGCGGGCCAGGAACCAGTTGCGCAGCGACAGGCCATGCGTCTCGACCAGTTTGGCCTTGGCCTGCGTGTTGATCTCCATTACCTTGACGCCGTGCGGGCAGACCAGCGTGCAGATCCCGCAGCTTGAGCAGTAGTCGAGCGAGTGATCGGGCGAGGGGGCATCCGGATCGCGCAGGCGCTGCCACTGCGGCCCGACGACCTTGGGGCCGGGGAACAGCGGCGTGACCTTGGCAAAGGGACAGGCTGAGGTGCAGATATTGCACTTGACGCAGTGATCGGCGGTAAAGGCCGTGAGTTCGATCAGACTCAGCATGTGGTCGCTCATAACCGTGTCGCTCGCAGTATGCATCATTCATCCAGCTCAAGCGCGGTCTGCACCGCTTTGTAGGCCGTCGCCAGGGCGATGCCTTCGGCGCAGCCGTCCGTCAGCGGGTTGAACCCGGCCAGCATCTGCCCGATGGCATAGACATTGTCCAGCACCGGCTCGCCCGCCGCGTCAAGCGGCTGCAGGCGCGTGTTGACCCGCAATCCGGCCTGGCGGTGAATGGGATGGCCGCGCTCGACGAGCAGGTCGTCGTAATACCACTCCGCGCGGCTCTCGGTTTCGGGCGCCATCACGGGCAGGCCAAACAGCGGCTCCCACACGCGCCCGCTCTCGTCGGTCTCGATCCCGCCGCCGTACAGGCCGCCCGTCGCCAGGATGACGTGATCGGCGCGGAAGAGCGTGCTGTGCCCCAGGGACTGCACTTCGACCCCGACGCAGCGCCGCCCCTCGACCACGCCGCGCACCACCGGATGCCCGATCTGCACCCGTGCGCCATGGCGCAGCAGCCAGCGGCGCAGGCGGTTGCTGAGACGCACGCCGGGCACGCTCTCCGGCAGAGTGGGGATCTCGAAAACCGGCCGCCCGATCAGCCCGCCGAGATCGTCGAGCGCGCGCGGGTGATCGTCCATGCCCAGCACGGCCGGGAAGCCCACGCGTTCCACATCGCGGGCGTGGGGCGCCACCTGCCGCGCCACCGTCTCGCGGAACAGCGCCGAGTCGAACTGGCGCGCCAGATCGCCCGGCCAGAGGTCCCAATAGCGATCCGGGTCGGGGAGCTGGATCGCGAGCGCGCGCGCGTCGACCCCCTGGCGACGCAGGTTGGCCGCGGCCAGGTCCGCGAAGAAATCGCGCCAGCCGGCAAACCCCACCAGCAGGATCGGCCCGCGCACGTCGGTCAGATCGCCAGCCGCCAGCCCGCGCGGCGCCAGCATCACGCGCTGGATGCCGCCCAGCAGGGTCATCAGGCGCATGTTGTGCCCGTCTTTCCGGCGCAGCTCGTAGGACAGGCCGACTGCCTCGGTGGCGGCGCGGAACCGCTCCAGCCCGCCCACCATCGCGTCATCGCCCGCCCGGCCGTAAGGGTGCTCCGGGTGCAGCGCGGCATACCCGCGCACCTCGGCGATCACGTCGTCCTCGGCGCGGTCGCAGACGCTGATCCAGCCCGGCGTGACAAGCTGCTGGCCCCACCCCTGCGCGATCAGGCGGACGCGCGCGCCCGCTTCGACGGCGAACACCGCCGCCATCAGCCCGGCCAGCCCCGCGCCGATCACGATGATGTCGGTCCCGGTCGCCGGATGCGACGCGGCGCTGTGTCGCTCAGGCTTCGCTGCCGGCATCGCTCACCCCCTCCGGTTGCGGTTGGTCGAGCGCCAGAAGCGCGTCCAGGCCCAGCGTGCGGCGGTAGATCAGCTCGTCCAGATAGAACTGGCGCAGTTGGTGGCCGTAGAGCAGGGGCCGCACGCCCCGGAACCGCTCGCCAACGAACGCGCTCAGCGCGCGTGTCGCCTCGCCGGGCGACAGCCCCTTCGCCGCGTGCAGGATGCCCGCCGCGCGGTAGCCGCAGAACCCCGCCTGGCACGGCCCCATCCCCAGCCGCAGATCGCGGCGCAGGTCGTCGAGCGCCACCGGCTGATCTCCGTAGGCGGCGATGCGCGCTTCCAACTGTGGCCGCGTGACCACCTCGCACTCGCAGATCAGCGCGCCGGGCATCTCGCCGTGCTCCAGCCGGTGCACGCGGTGAGTCAGTTGGTGGTAGTGGCGCGGCGAGGTTTCGGGAACGGGCAGCGGTTCGTCGGCGGTGGTGCAGCGTGCCGCGACGCCAAGCTGCCGGCAGACGACATCGACCGCCTGCTCGGCCATCAAGCGGCAGGTCGTCAGCTTGCCGCCCACCACCGTCACCAGGCCGCGCAGCCCGTCGCGCTCGGTGTGGTCGATCACGGCGAAGCGCCGGCTGACGTTGTGCCCGCTCTCCAGCTGCGCCAGCTCTGCCGGCGGCTCGTAGAGCGGGCGCACGCCCGCCCAGGCGCGCAGCGCCCGCCCATGCCGGATGCCGGGCACCACCACGTCGGCCTCGCGCAGCAGCGTGCTGACTTCCGACACGTCAACGTGTGTGTCGGCTGGATCCTCGGTGCGGATCGAGGTCGTGCCCAGCACGCAGACCGTCCCGACCGGCACCAGGATGTCGCCGTCCGAGGGCGGGCGCAGCCGGTTGACGATCGTGTTCACCCAGCGGATGTTCATGGCGACCATTGAGCCACGGTCGAGCCGGATCTTCACGTCCAGGCCCACCAGCCCGGCAACGACTCCGGCCCAGGGGCCGGTCGCGTTGAGCACGCACGCGGCATGCACCCGCCGTCGCTCACCGGTGCGCGTGTCTTCCAGTTCCGCGCCGACCACCGCGTCGCCGTCGGTCAGAAAGCCCGTCACGCGCTGGTAGATCCAGGCATCGCCGCCGTAGGTGCGTGCCGCCGTGATGAAACCGTGATTGAGATCGAACGAATCGCACGAGGCATCCGGCACGCGGTAGACAGCGGTGATATCGCGCGTCAGGGCCGGCTCCAGCGCGCGCGCCTGCTCCGGGGTCAGAGCCTCGGCGGCAATGCCGGCTCTGGCGCAGGCTGCCGCCCAGCGCGCCGGGAAATCATCCGGATCCTGCGAGGTCGCCACAAACAGGCCGCCCGTGTCTTCGATGGCAAAAGGCGCGATGCGGCGCAGGATCATGTTCTCGGTAATGCACTCCACCGCCGTGTCGAAGTCGGTGATGACGTAGCGCCCGCCGGAATGGAGCAGCCCGTGATAGCGCCCGGACGTGCCGGTCGTCAGGTCGTTCTGGTCCACCAACAGCACCCGGACGCCGCGCCGCGCCAGGTCGTAGGCCGCTGCGGCGCCGGTCGCCCCCCCTCCCACGACGAGGACATCAACTGACGTCGTTTCCAAAGGTGACTCCTATCCAGTGCCGGTTGTGTAGGCGAGTATAGCATGCTTCTTTCAGCGGCAGACAGTACTATCTATCACCGCTTGACCGCTCCAACTGAAACGAAAGCCCGCGCAAAAGCAAAACCGGGGGAGCAGCCATGCTCAGCCCCGGTTCGATCCATCATGCTCGGGCGCGCCGCGCGGGCCACGCCATGGCTACATCAGCAGCCGCATCGGGTTTTCGAGCAGCTCCTTAAAGAGCTTGAGGAACTCTGCGCCCTCGGCCCCATCGCTGACGCGGTGATCGACGCTGACCGTCGCCTTCATGATCATGCGCACGCCCACCGTGTCGTCTTCCAGCACCACCGGCGTCTTGCGGGCCGCGCCGATGGCCAGGATCGCGGCTTCCGGCGGGTTGATGATCGCAGCGAAGTGATCGACGTCGTAGGGACCCAGGTTGCTGACGCTGAAGGTGCTGCCTTCCACCTCCTCGGCACGGACCTTGCCCTCGCGGGCGCGGGCGATCATCTCGCGGTTCTGGACCGCCATCGTCCCCAGCGCCGTCTTGTCGGCATCCCGCGCGACCACGTTCATCAGGCCGCCGTCGGGCAGCGCCACGGCGATCCCGATATGGATTCGCTTGTGCCGCACGAGCCGGTCGCCGTAGAAGTGCGTGTTGAGGTTCGGGAACTCGCGCAGGGCCAGGGCCGCCCCTTTGACGATCAGGTCGTTGACGCTGATCTTGCGCGCTTCGTCCGTAATGCTCTCGTTCAACTGCTTGCGCAGCTCCAGCAGCGCCGTGACGTCGATTGCCGTCGTGACATAGAAGTGCGGGACGTAGAGCTTGCTCTCGACCATGCGCTGGCCGATGCGCTTGCGCAAGCGGCTGATCTCGATGATCTCCACATCCGGGCCGGACGGCAGTTCGCCGACCGAGGGCTGCGGCAGCTCCACAGACGGCGCGGGCGCGGCTTCTTTGACCGGGGCTGCCGGGGCTTCCTCGAGCGGGAACTCCTCGACGTCACGCTTGACGATCCGCCCGCCGGGCCCCGTCCCCTTGACGCGGCGCAGATCAATGCCGCGCTCCTCGGCGATGCGCCGCGCGATCGGGCTGGCTTTGATGAAGGCGGGTTCCTCCGCGCCCTCCGCCTCAGCTTCGGCTTTGGCTTCGGCGTACTCGGGTCGCGCTTCGCCTTCATCCTTGTCCTCGGTCTTGCCGGGCGCGGCTTCGGGTTTGGGCGGCGCGGCTACAGCTTCGGCCTCGGCCTGGCTGGGCGGCTCCGCGGCGGGCGACGGCGCGCCTTCCTCGGGCACCTGCTCGCCCTCGGCGCCGACATACGCGATCGGCGCGCCCACCGGAACCACATCGCCCGGCTCGGCCAGAAATTTCAAGATCGTGCCGCCCGTCTGCGCTTCGATCTCGATCGTGGCCTTGTCGGTCTCGATCTCGGCGATCACATCCCCCTTGTTAATCGTGTCGCCAACCGACTTGGTCCAGGTGATCAGCGTGCCTTCCGCCATGTCGAAGCCCAGCTTGGGCATGGTGAGTGTCTCAGCCACCGACGACCTCCTTCACCGCCTTGACGATTTTCTCAGGACTCGGCAGCGCCATACGCTCGATCTCGGCGGCATAGGGCAGCGGGACGTCCATCGCCGCCACGCGCTTGACCGGCGCGTCCATATAGTCGAACAGCTCGTCCTGAAGCCGCGCGGCAACCTCGGCGCCGACGTTGAACATCGGCAGGCTTTCCTCGACCACCACGCAGCGGTTGGTCTTCTTAAAGCTCTCGAAGACCGGCTCCAGGTCCAGCGGGCGCAGCCAGCGCAGATCGATGATCTCGGCTTCGATGCCGTCCTGTGCCAGCGTCTCCGCCGCCGCCGTCGACCACTCGAGGCCCTTGCCAAAGGTTACAATCGTCACATCGTCGCCCCGGCGTTTGACATCGCTCTTGCCGATGGGCAGCAGGAAGTCCGGGTCGTCGGGAACCGGGCTGCGGCGCTGGAGCATAGTGCTGTGTTCGACGAACAGCACCGGGTTGTCGTCGCGGATCGACGCCTTGAGCATGCCCTTGGCGTCGTAGGCCGTGCCGGGCACGGCGACGTACAGGCCAGGGAAGTGGGCGAAGATCACCTCGGGCGCGTGGGAATGGGTCGCGCCAAGCTGCTTGCCGCCGCCCGTCGTCGTGCGGATGACCAGCGGAACAGTGAACTGCCCGTTGAACATGTAGCGCACTTTGGCCGCGTGGTTCACGATCGCGTCCAGGGCCAGGAAGGCAAAGTTGATCGTCATGATCTCGGCAACGGGCCGCAGCCCGGCCATCGCCGCGCCGACTGCTGCACCGGCGATCACCATCTCGGCGATGGGTGTATCGCGCACGCGCTTTTCGCCGAACTCGTCTAGAAAGCCGCGCGTCACGGCGTAGGTGCCGCCCCACACGCCGACTTCCTCGCCCATAATGAACACGCGCTCGTCGCGCTGCATTTCCTCGCGCAGGGCCGCGCTCAGCGCCTCGCGAATGGTAATCGGTCTATCTGCCATTTTGCCCCTCAATCCACGTACACGTGACGGACCAGGTCTTCGAAGGTCGGGTCGGGGCTGTTCTTGGCGAACTCCACCGCCTCATCGACTTCTTCGAGAGCCCGTGCGTCGATCTCATCAAGCTTGGGTTCGATGTTCTTGTACTTCTCGATGAGATAGGCGCGGAAACGGCCAATCGGGCCGCTGGCGACGTACTGCTCGACCTCTTCCTTGGTGCGATAGCGCTCCGGGTCGCCCATGCTGTGCCCCTGCAAGCGATAGGTCAGGGATTCCACCAGGATCGGGCCGTGCTTGCGCGCGTACTCGACGGCCTCGCTCACCTGCTCGTAGACTTCGAGCACATTCATGCCGTCGATGCGCGGGCCTTCTTTCATGCCGCGCCCGTTGTCGCCGTACGCGCGCGCCTTCTTGACCAGTTCCGTCACGCCGCTGGCGCGTGCCACCGACGTCCCCATGCCGTACTGGTTGTTCTCGATCAGCCAGACGACTGGCAGCTCCCACACCGCGCTCAGGTTGAGCGATTCGTGAAAATAGCCGATATTGGTGGCGCCATCGCCCATCAGGCACAACACCACCTCGCCGCGATCCTCGTACTTCGAGGCCAGCGCGATTCCGGCTGCCAGCGGCAAATGCCCGCCGACGATCCCGTAGCCGCCCCAGAAGCGACGCTCGCGATCCGCCAGGTGCATCGAGCCGCCCTTGCCGCCGCTGACGCCATCGACCTTGCCAAGCATCTCGGCCATCACCCGCTTGGGGTCCAGCCCGCGCGCCAGCGCGATCCCATGGTCCCGGTAGGCAGTGATAACGTGATCATGCTCTTTCAGCGCCGCGATCGCGCCCACTCCCGTCGCTTCCTGGCCGATGTACAGATGCAAGAACCCGCCGATCAACCCCTGCTGGTACAGCTCGGCGCAGCGTTCTTCGAACCGTCGAATCAGCACCATCTGGTGGTACCAATCGAGCAGCGTTTCCTTATTTGGTGTTGCCATAGACCCATTCCCTGTTGAGATAGCGCGAAAACAGGCGGGAGTATGCGCCTGTACAAGAGAACTGACTTGGTGGCGGCATCATGGAGATTGTACATATCGCGCCAGCCATTGGCAAACGTCCTGGCTTTCGTTTTACAATGGAATTTCAGGCAGTGTTTCGCCGACCGCCGCCCCAGCGGCGCGTCTATCTGGCACGGACGGACCCATGAGCACACCGCGCTATTATCATCCTGACTATCGGCAGGCCGAGGTCGCCGCCATTATCGAGGCGCTCGATCAGGGGCAGTCCGTGTCGGTCATCGGCCCGCCCAGCATCGGGAAGACCAACCTGCTGCGCTACCTCGACCAGGAGCGGCTGGCGCCAAACGACCCGGCCAGCCCCTGGAACCGCTTCGCGCCGCGCTCGGCTCAGCACGGCCCGATCGTCGTGATCAACGTCGATCCAAACGCGCTCCTCCCCGCGCTCCCCGGCGGGCGCGGCGAAATCGCGGCGCGCGCCTGGCCGGGTTTCGAGCTGCTGGTCCACCGCACCACGATCGCGCCGCAGCTCTACCCGGTCTACCGCCCGGTGGAAGGGCAGGAATCCGACCCCGAGCTGGCCGAGAAGATCGCCCGCCTGCAAGGGCATTTCGAAAACGCACACCCGGATGTCACCGATTTCGAGGATCACCTGCACGCGCACCTGGCGCTGCGTCACCTGGAGTCGATCCTCGACGCGGCGCTGACCGGCCACCGGCTGCTTGGGCGCCCGATCCGCATCGCCTATCTGATGGACGAGTTCGACCGGCTGCTGGATACGATGCCCAACTACTTCTTCGTGGCGCTGCGCAGCATCCGCGACCGCTTCAAGTATCAGGTGATGTTCGCCACCTTCACGCGCAACAGCCTGCCTCTGCTGGCGGGCAGCCGTCTGCCGGTGCTGGAACCGTTCCTTGAGCTGTTCTACGATAATGTGGTGTGGCTCAAGCCCTTCGGCGACGACGACGCCTGGCGCATGATCGAGCAGCTTGAAAAGCGCAGCGTCTCGAAGGATGATTATCCGCTGGGGCTGCTGATCCGGGCGACGGGTGGGTTCGCCGGCCTGATGCGGGCCGGGTTCCAGCACGCCGACAAGCTGGCCGCCATCCAGGCCCGCACCTACCCGCACGCCATCGAGCTGGCCGCCGCCCGGCTCAGCGCCGAGCCGAACGTCCAGGCCGAATGCCGGACTCTGCTGCGCGCGCTGACCGCCGCCGAGATCGCGGCGCTGTACGCCGTCGCGCAGAACAAGCCTATCCCCGACGAGCGGGTCGTGCAGGAATTGATCGCCAAGTCGCTGCTCCAGCCGGCCGGCCAGGGGGACGCGCTGCGCGTCTACCCGCAGGTGCTGGCGGCCTACGTGCGCAGCCATCCCACACCGCCCGAGCCGCGCCCGCCCGCACACCCGCCAACCCTGCCCGAAGCGGGATAGGCGGTGCGACGCCGCACTGCACGCTCTTCACCTGTAGGGTCGCACGGAACAGCACGCCCCTGCTTTTCAGCCTTTGCTGCTTGATAGCTGTTCGTTGGCTGTCTTTTGCTGTTCCTGGCCGCTCTTAACCGCTCAACCGCCAGGCAAGCGCGCTCCAGCGCCGCGCCACCTGATCGTTCTTGACCGCGATCGCGATCGCCTTGCGCGTGCCGACCAGCACGACAAGCTGCCGCGCGCGCGTCACGGCGGTGTAGAGCAGGTTGCGCTGAAGCATCATGTAATGCTGGGTCATGATCGGCACCACCACGCAAGGGTACTCGCCGCCCTGGGCGCGGTGCACGCTGATGCAGTAAGCGTGGGTCAGCTCGTCGGCCTCGGCCCAGTCATATTGGACAAAGCGCCCGTCGATGACGACCGTGAGCACCTGGTCGGTCATATCGATGCTGTAGACGCGCCCGATGTCCCCGTTATAGACGTCTTTTTCGTAGTTGTTGCGCGTCTGAATGACCTTGTCGCCCACGCGAAACAGGCGGCCTGCCAGCCGGCGCTCGGCCTTGCGATCGTGCGAGGGGTTGAGCGCCTCTTGCAGCGCTTCGTTGAGCGCCAGCACCCCGATCGGTCCGCGATACATTGGCGCCATCACCTGGATATCGTCCAGCGCGTTCAGCCCGAACTTGCGCGGGATGCGATCGCGCACGATCTCGACCAGCAGCCGGGCGGCAGCCTCGGGGTCTTCTTCGACGAACAGGAAGAAATCGTCGCTGCGGTTGGACGTATCCGGGCTTTCGCCCTGATTGATGCGGTGGGCGTTGCGGATGATCTGGCTGGTTTCGGCCTGGCGGAAGATCACACTCAGCCGCGTGACCGGCACGCGCCCGCTGCGGATCACATCGCGCAGCACGTCGCCCGCGCCCACACTCGGAAGCTGGTCCACATCCCCCACCAGCAGCAGGTGCGCGTCCGGCGGGATGGCCTTGAGCAGATTGTAGAACAGCACTAGATCGAGCATCGAGACTTCGTCGATGACGACCAGGTCCGTGTCGAGCGGGTTTTCTTCGTTGTGCACGAAGCTGTACTCGGACGGGCTGAAGCCCAGCATGCGGTGAATGGTGCGCGCGGGGTAGCCGGTTGCCTCGCTGAGGCGCTTGGCGGCGCGCCCGGTCGGTGAGGCAAGCATGAAGCGGTGCCGCGTGCGCGCCAGCAGTTCGATCAGCGCGCGCAGGGTGGTCGTTTTACCGGTTCCCGGGCCGCCGGTCAGCACGCTGACTTTGTGCGTCAGGGCCAGGCGCACCGCCTCGGCCTGCTGAGGCGTCAGGCTGACACCGCCCGCGCCCAGCGGCAGGGCTTCGGTGCCCCCGCGCCGCAGGCGCTCCAGCCGCGACACCGGCGTCTCGATCAGCGCGCGCAGGCGGGCCGCCGCGCCCTTTTCGCTGTGGTAAAGCGGCGGCAGATAGCACGCTTCGATGCGCTCCAGGCCGTCTGGGACGATCTCCAGGATCAGGTCGCCCTGCGCCACCAGTCGCGTGATCGCCTCGTCCACCACGTCCGGCGCCACATCAAGCATCGACGCAGCCTGCTCGACGAGTTCCGTCCGGGGTAGGAAGACATGCCCTTCCTCGGTCGCCGTGTTGAGGGTGTGCGCCAGCCCGGCGGCGATGCGCCCCGGCGAGTCCGGCGGCAGGCCAAGATCGCGCGCGATCTTGTCGGCGGTGCGGAAACCAATCCCGAAGATGTCGCGCGCCAGCCGGTACGGGTCGCGGCTGACGATCGGGATCGACTGCTCGCCGTAGGCTTTGTAGATCTTAACCGCCAGCGCGGCGCTGACGCCGTGCCCCTGCAAGAAGAGCATGACGTCCTTGATGTGCTGCTGCTCGACCCAGGCGTCGGCGATCAGGCGCGCGCGGTGCTTGCCGACACCGGGCACTTCCAGCAGGCGCCCCGGCGTGCGATCCAGCACGTCGAGCGTGTCCAGCCCGAAGTAGTCGACAATACGCCTGGCCGTGACCGGCCCGATCCCCTTGACCAGCCCGCTGCCGAGATAGCGGCGGATGGCCTCGACGGTCGTCGGGCGGACGTGCGTGACGACCTCGGCCTTGAACTGGCGACCGAAGCGCGGGTGCGCGGTCCAGTCCCCTTCCAGGCGCAGGCTTTCGCCCGGTTGGACTTCCGGCATCGTCCCCACCACGGTGATCAACTCCTGGCCGCCCAGCCGGAGCTGCTCGGGGCGCAGGCGCAGCACGCAGTAATTCGTCTCCTCGTTGTAATAGGTCACGCGCTCGACCGAGCCGGTGAGGGTTTCCGACGCCATAAGTCCCCATCCGCACAGGTAGATTCCGCCGGTTGGCTCCGCCCCCGGCGTTCTGCTATTTTACCCTATAGGCCAACGCAACGGAGAAACTCAAGAGAGGCAGGCTTATGCCAGAACGTCAGACAGCCATCCATCTGCACTACGCCGAGGCGGGCCATGGTCTGCCGGTCGTGCTGGTGCACGGCTTTCCGTTCGACCACACCATCTGGGACGCGCAGATGATCGCGCTTGGGGGCAGCTTCCGCACGATCGCCCCCGACCTGCGCGGGTTCGGCGAGAGCGCCGCGCCCGAAGACGGTTATACGATGGAGCACTTCGCGGCGGATATCGTCACGCTGCTGGACCGGCTTGGCATTGACCGGGCGGTGTGGGTGGGGCACAGCATGGGCGGCTATATCACTATGGCGGCCCTGCGCCGCTGGCCGCAGCGCGTGCGCGCCGTCGCCTTCGTGGCGACCCACGCGCGCCCCGACACGCCCGAAAAGAAGCTCCAGCGCGAAACCAGCGCCGACAATGTGACGCGCAGCGGCGTGAGCGACATCGCCTTCACCATGATGAGCACGATCTTCGCCCCGGCGGTAGACCGTCAGGGACCGCTCGCCCAGCGGATCTACGACATCATGATCCAGGCGTCTCCGGCGGGGGTCGCGGGGGCGCTGCGCGGCATGGCCGCCCGCCCGGATTCGCGCGAGACTCTGCGCGGGCTGAAGATCCCCGCGCTGGTGATCTCCGGCGCCGAAGACGAGCTGATCGGCGCGGAGCTGGCAGACGAGCTGGCCGGGCTGATCCCTGGCGCGCGGCACGTGGTCATCCCCGGCGCGGGCCATATGCCGATGGTCGAGCAGCCGGACGCCACCACCGACGCCCTGCGCGAGTTCCTCGAATCGCTGTAGCGCGCGGCGAGCCGTCCGCAGGCTGTCCTAGCCGATGGTTGGCGCGCCGGTCCGCATCCCGTCAGGTGACCATCGCCACGTCCGCATGGCGCATTTTTCGACAAAGCCGAGCTTGCGCAGCTTCGGCGCCGAGGTTTTCACGTAGGCCTGCACGATTGCTACACGCATCCCGTCGCGATAGGCATCGTGCAGCCGCTGCGCGACCAAACTCCTGTAAAAGCCGTTTCCACGATAGGGTTCGA
>Ga0226835_1001516_pt1 | contig 12399 bp, 8 predicted proteins | sample LAC_MetaG_1_FD_163627 | JGI IMG/M metagenome (GOLD analysis project Ga0226835, IMG submission 163627) | Anaerobic ammonium oxidizing microbial communities from anammox membrane bioreactor (MBR) in UC Berkley, California, United States -... | ecosystem: Engineered > Bioreactor > Anaerobic >...
GGCGGTGCGCGACGGCGAGTTCCTCGTGCTGCTGGGCGCCTCCGGCTCCGGCAAGACGACGCTCATGCGCACCATCGCGGGGCTCGAGAAGCTCACGTCGGGCGCCGTGCTGATCGGGGGGCGGGTGGTCAACGACCTGCCCCCCAACGCGCGCAACATCGCCATGGTGTTCCAGAGCTACGCCCTGTACCCGCACAAGAGCGTGTACAAGAACATCTCCTTCCCCCTCGAGGCGGTGCGGACGAGCGAGGCGGTCATCAGGGAGAAGGTCAACTGGGCGGCGGGCCTGTTCGGCATCGGGCACCTGCTCAGGCGCAAGCCGCGCATGCTCTCGGGCGGCGAGCGGCAGCGGGTGGCGCTGGCCCGGGCGCTCGTGCGCGAACCCAACCTGTTCCTCCTCGACGAGCCCCTCTCCAACCTCGACGCCAAGCTGCGCCACCTGGCGCGCCACGAGCTCAAGAAGCTCCACCAGCGCGTGGGCATCACCACCATCTACGTCACGCACGACCAGGTGGAGGCCATGGGCCTGGGCGAGCGCGTGGCCGTCATGAACCACGGCAAGATCGAGCAGATCGGCACGCCGTCCGACATCTACCGCGAGCCCGCCAACACGTTCGTGGCGCGCTTCATGGGCTCGCCCGCCATGAACCTCCTCCGGGTGGGCGGCGAGGTCATCGGCTTCCACCCCGAGAACTTCCTGCCGAAGGGCGAGTTCGAGGCGCGGCCGGGCGCCAGGCAACTGGGCTTCTACGTCACGGGCGTCGAGGACCTGGGCGCCGACATCCTGCTGTACGGCCGCGTGCCCAACGCCGAGGAGGTGCCGCAGGAGGGCGCGACCGACGCCGCGGCCGCCATGCTCGTCGATGGGCCGAAGGGCGCCGACGTGATCGCCAAGCTGCCCGCGCGGCTGGCGGGGCGGGTGGAGGTGGGCGTGCAGCACGACTTCTTCGTGCAGCCCGGCCTCGTCAAGGTCTTCGACCCCGCCACCGGGCGCCGCCGCGCGGCCGCCGAGACGGCATGAGCGCCCACGCGCCGCAGCGCCGCGACGCCCTCCTGGCGGTGGGCATGCTCCTGCCGGCGGTGCTCTTCATCGTGCTCTTGGTGGGCGTGCCGTTCGGGCTGGCCATCTACTACAGCCTGCACGACGTGACCACGGGCGGCACCGAGCCGCGCTGGGTGGGGGCGGGCAACTTCCTCGAGCTATTCGGCGACCGCAACTTCATCACCGCCCTCAAGAACACCATCTGGTTCACGTTCGGCACGCTCGTGGCCGTGCTGGTCCTCGCCACCATCCAGGCTGAGCTGCTCATGCGCAAGTTCCGCGGCAAGTGGGTGGTGAGGTTCCTGCTGCTGCTGCCGTGGACGGCACCCGTGGCGCTCGGTCTCATCGGCTGGTTGTGGATGTACGACTCGGTGTTCAGCCCCATCGACTGGCTGCTCAGGCAGCTGGGGCTCCTGGGGCGCCCCGGGGCGCTCCTGGGCGCCATGCCCAACCTCTACTGGTTGGGCGACAAGCAGCTGGCCATGCCGTCGGTGATCGTCGTGAACGTGTGGCGGCTACTGCCGCTCGCCACGGTGATCGTCCTGGCGGGCCTCAACTCCGTGCCGCGCGACGTGATCGAGCAGTCGCGCATCGACCGCGCCGGCTACCTGAGGCGCCTGTTCGACATCGTCCTGCCCATGATCTCGCCCATCCTGCTCGTGGCCATCCTGTTCACGTTCGTGTTCACGTTCGGCGACATGATCAGCATCTTCATCCTCACGCGCGGCGGGCCGGCCAACAGCACGCAGGTGGTGGCGTCGATGGCGTTCTTCACGGGCATCCTGGGCGGCAACCTCGGCAAGGGCGCGGCCGTGGCGCTCTTCCTCTTCCCCGCCCTGGCCGGCGTGAGCGGGGTGCTGCTCAGCCTCATCCGCCGTAGCGAGGTCGGCTGATGGCCGCCACGTCGCTCGGCGCGCCCGGGCGCGGGGGCGCTGGGCGCCTGGCGGGGCGCGGCGTCTTCTACCTCGTCATCGCGCTCTTCACCGTCTTCGCGGCGCTGCCCTTCTACGTCATGCTCATCACGGCGTTCAAGCGCAACTCAGACTTCTTCGACCCGAACGCCAACCCGTTCTGGTTCAGCCAGTCGCCGACGCTGGAGCACATCAGGCTACTCTTCCAGGACACCCTGTTCGTGCGCTGGCTCCTCAACTCGTTCCTGGTTGGCGGGTTGGTGGTGGCCATCACGCTGGTGCTCGCCGTGCCGGCCGCCTACAGCCTGGCGCGCCTGGCGGGCAGCTGGGGGGAGGCGCTGGCGATAGGCATCTTCCTCACCTACCTGATCCCGCCCACGCTCCTGTTCCTGCCGTTCGCCAAGGTGATCGCGTTCCTGGGGCTGCAGAACTCCATGTGGTCGTTGGTCGTCGCCTACCCCACCTTCACCGTGCCGTTCTGCACGTGGCTCCTCATGGGGTTCTTCAAGGGCATACCGGCCGACATCGAGGAGCAGGCCATGGTGGACGGCTACTCGCGCTTCGGCGCCTTCATGCGCGCCGTGCTGCCGCTGGCCGTGCCGGGCATCCTCACCGTGGTGGTGTTCGCGTTCACGCTCTCCATGAGCGAGTTCGTGTACGCCCTCACGTTCGTGCAGGACTCGGCGCAGAAGACCGTCAGCATCGGCGTGCCCACCGAGCTCGTGCGCGGCGACGTGTTCAGGTGGGGCCCGCTGCTGGCGGGCGCCCTAATAGCCAGCATCCCCGTGGCCGTGCTGTACACGTTCTTCATCGACCACTTCGTGGCGGGGCTCACGGCGGTGGCCGGTGAGTGACCCGCAGGCGCGGGCGCGGGCCGGGCCGGTCGCCGCGAAGGGGGCGCGCCTCCGGGGGGGTGGGGCGCGCTCCGAACAACCCGTGAGGGCGGTCAGAGAGAGGACGTGGCGCCGGTCGTGATGACCGGCGCCACCTGCTTCATGCGTGCGCCTAGTAGAAGGTGTAGAGCGGCACGCCCGTGAGGTCGACGTCGGTGGCGGCGCCGGCCGTCACCTCGACCTCGTCCACGACCGCCACGCGGTCGACGCCCGAGATGCCCGTGGCGGCGTCGCGCGTCTCGATGCTGAGCACCAGGTAGGTGCCGGGGGCGAGCCCGGCGAGGGTGTAGGTGTAGGTGCCGTCGCCGAGGGGCACGGCGGCCGTCTGGTAGGGCGCAAGCTCGCCGAGGCTCGGGAGGCTGCCGAAGCCCGGGTCGGGCGCCACGCCGTTCACGTACGGCAGGGCGTACACGGTGGCCGTGGGGCTGTCTGCGAGGGTGAGGCCCAGGAGCGCCGCGTTGGCGTCGAGGAGCCCCGCGCCACACAGGTTGAAGTCGGCGAGACCCTGCACGGGCGCCGCGCACTCGGCGAGGGAGAGGGGCGCCGAGGCGGCGTGCAGCCGCGCGCGGATCTGCGCCGTGCTGAGGCCGGGCTCGCGCGCCACCATGAGCGACACCACGCCGCTGACGTGCGGCGCCGCCATGCTGGTGCCCTCCATGAGGCCGTAATCTTCGATCACGCCGTCGGAGACGGTGCTGAGGACACCGGCGTACGCGTAGTCGCCGGGGAGGTCCGGGTGAGCGTAGTCGTCGTCGCCGCCGGGCGCCAGCACGTCGACCTGCAGCCCGTAGTTGGAGTAGTAGGCGCGAGCGCCCGTGGGGCCGGCGGCGCCCACGGTGATGACGCTCGGGCAGTTGGCGGGGAAGAAGATGTCGGCCGCCGAGCCGTCGTTGCCGGCCGACACCACGGTCGTGATGCCCATGCTGGCGAGGGCGCCGAAGATGGCGTCCGCGTCGGACGGGCACGCCGCGAACACGTTGCCGCCGAGGCTCATGTTGATCACGCGCGGGATGTTGGCGTTCACGTGACCGCCGTAAGCCGGGTCGTCGACGCCCGCCGCCCAGAAGAGTCCCTCGAGGATGCCGGCGAAGTTGCCGCTGCCGTTCGCGCCAAGCACCTTGACGGGCAGCACGTCGACGTTCCAGTTGACGCCGGCCACGCCCACGCCGTTGTCGGTGACGGCGCCGATGGTGCCCGCCACGTGCGTGCCGTGGGTGGAGCCGCCCGGCAGGGTGTAGGGGTCGTCGATGGTGCCCTCGCCGGGCGCCGCGCCGTCCCAGTTGGCGAAGTTGGCGCCGCCGGCGGCCCACTGCACGTCGGCGTGGTCGTACTTGCCCGTGTCGAGCACGGCCACCGTGACCTTATCGGTGGCGCCCGTCTCGACCTCCCACGCCTCGGGCAGGTTGAGGAGCTCGTAGTGCCACGCCTGCCCCGCGTAGAGGGGGTCGTCCGGCGTGAGGGCGGTGGTGGAGAGGATCCAGTTCGGGAAGGCGCTCCGCACCAGGCCGGTGGCCGAGAGCCGCTCGGCCATGGCGCGGGTGGCGGCCGCGTCGAGGCCCGCGGCGCGGTAGAGCGTCAGGCCCTCCACGAGCGGGAAGGTGGTCACGGCCGCGAAGCTCGCGCCGCCGAAGGCGAAGCCGCCGTCGGCGCGGAAGGTGAAGCCCTCCGCCGCGCCCTGGGCGGTGGTGCCGAAGCGCGCGTCGCGCGCGCCGCGCTCGAACGTCACGAACAGCTCGCCAGGCACCACCGGAGCGGCCTCGGGCCCCGCGGCCTGCGCGCCAAGCGAGAACGTGGTGGGGGCGCGCGTGATGGTGCCCACTACGCTGCCGGTGGCGCCGCTGACCGTCACCGACACGGCGGCGGAGTCGGCGGGGTTGCCGCCCGTGTCCTTCGCCCTGGCCACGAGCTGGACGGCGCCCTCGGTGGTGGGCACCCAGTCGAGGGCCCAGTCGCCCGTGTCGGAGGGCACCACGGTGTTGAGCGCCTCGCCGTTCACGAGGACGGTGACGCCGGCCACGCGCACGTTGTCGTCGGACGTGCCCGTCACGTGAACGGTGGTGCCGACCGTGACGACGGCGTTGGCCGCAGGCGCCGTGATGGCCACGGTGGGCGGGGTGAAATCGGGCGGCGTGCACGCCGCCAGCACGATGGCCAACGTGGCCACCACCGGCCAGATGGACTTGCGAGAGAGCCTCCCCGGGAACCTCAAACCGATCACCTTCCTAACGCCCGACCCAGCCGGCGCGACCGCAACAAGACGCCCAAGAGACGAAGAAGCCCCGCCGCGGCCGAACGCCAGCCAACATCGGTTCCGAGAATCATAGCCGGGTTATGCTCGCGCCACATCGCCCTTGCTGCGACCGGGGACGGGGAGATGTGCTGGGGGAGGCCAGGGGGACGGGGATTCCTTCCGCGCATGCAGCGATAGGAAGTATCGCAAGACATGGAATACGAAGAGGAGATAAGCCTTCAGGACCTAGTTCAATTGCTGCGCCGCGGATTGGTGTTCGCACTAGCCGTTGCACTTGGCGCTGCCGGGTTGACCTACTACTTGAGCAGGCGCATGACGCCCGAGTACGACTCGACTGCAACGCTGCTGGTCAGTAGACCAGGCAGCGCCCAGGGCACGTTCGGAGTCTCGCTTGTAACCGCACCCACTATCGACATCACGGCGTACCAGGCCGCTGCGAAGAGTTACCCAGTTCTGTCGACAGCCCTCGAGACGCTTGGTGTCCACGACGCTGGCGTCGCTACGGTCGGGGCGTTCTCGAAAGTAGTGAGTGTGCGGGCTGAATCGGCCCAGCAGTCGAGCCTCTTGCGCGTGACGGTGCGAGACGCCGATCCGTCGTGGGCGGCGGAGGCGGCTAACGCCCTCGGGAATGCGCTTCTCGGCTGGGACATAGCGCGAGCTAAGCAGAACCTCCAAGTCCTCATCGCGACCCTCCAGTCACAGATCGACGCTTTCGATGCGGAGATCGTTGGTGCTTCCACGGGCGTCGGATCAGATGCCTCGCAGTCGACGCAGGTGGAGGGAATCAAGGCCCTGCGGGCCGACAGAGCGAACCAGCTGAACGCGGTACGCGCCCTCAGCGCATCGGCGGTCGGGCTCCTCGAGGTACTCGAGCCGGCGATGCCAGCCCTGCGACCATCGAGACCTCAACCCGCGCGCAACGCTGCACTGGCCTTCACCCTAGGACTCTTCCTCGTATACGGCCTCGTCATGTTGCGGGAGGCCATGAACACGCGCTTCCGCAACTCCGAGGACATACAGCGCGCGACGGAACTACCTGTCCTGGGAGAGTTCCCGCGACTTCCATCGGGGACCACGCGCCTACCCAGCGAGGCGACCGGTTACCTCCGCACTAACATCATGTTCGCAACTTCTCAGGACCTACCCAAGGTCATCGTCGTGACTAGCCCCGGTCCCGCCGAGGGGAAGAGCACCGTGGCGCTGGGCCTGGCACAGAGCCTCGCAAGGAATGACTACAACACGTTGCTGATAGACGCAGACATGCGGAAACCCACGGTATCAGCCAGGGCCGGGTTGACGAAGGATCAGGTTGGCAACTCCGTGCTTAGAGCGTTCCTGGAGAACCCCGATGGTAGCGGCAGGCCAGTCACGGTCCATCTGGACGGCGTGAGCCTGGACGTACTGCCGACGCTCGAGCCGGCTCCGGACCCCACCGAGTTGTTATCGCGGTCGTTCGCTACGCTCCTCATGCGGTTGAAGGGGCAGTATGACGCGATCGTCATCGACTCGCCTCCCACGCTCCCCGTGGCCGATACGCTGACCATCGCCCCACACGCAACGGCCGTGGTTCTAGCGCTCAGCCTTCCAACCACGGACCGTCGTTCGACGGCGGCCACACTCGATCTCTACGAGCGTATCGGCGTGCGCGTCCTGGGTACCGTGATCACGAACGTCGACCACGGCGGGAGAGCGGCTAGGGTCGGCAAGTACGGCTACGGCTATGGCTACGGCTACGGCTACGGGCCCCAGGCCGGGGCCCAACCCAAGTCCGACGTGGCTACGCCGAGTAGGAAACAACTCTTGCCTCGGCGACAGGACGGCTATTGACTTTCCATATCCGCGCGTCCCGAGCACGCGGCGCCGCAGCCACTCCCCATATGCCACCCGGCCTATGTGTCGGAAGTAACCGCTGCACTCCCCCACCGGGCGGCTTCCGCCTTACAACGAACCGACTCGCCACCTGTGACTCGGCCCATCACGGCGTGCCGGCGTCCACAGCGGCCACTTCGCGCGCAGTTTGCACCACGCCGCGACCCACATCTGAACGCCCCCGGACCTACCCCCCCACCACATACCTCTCCAACGCCCTGACGATCACGGCGCTCCCCATCTCGATATCCCGCCACCGCACGTGCTCGTTCGGACTATGGATGCGCCCCCCGGGGTAGCTGGCGCCCAACCCCACGACGGGCGCGCCGAGCTGCTCCACGAACGGGTGCATGGGGCCGGACGACGGGGTGTTCGGGTACACGGCCGGCGCCACCCCGTGCACTTCCTCTAACGCGGCCAACGCCGCATCGACGAACGGGTGCGCACGCGGCCCCCACACGGGCTTCTCGTGATGTTGGAGGAGCACGACCTCGATGTCGGCGAAGCCGGCGCGGGCCAAGTGTCGCTCGATCAACCCCTTGACCTCGAACGGGTCCTGGTCGGGCACTAGGCGCACGTCGATCTTGGCGGTGGCGGCGGCGGGGATGACGGTCTTGGCGCCCTCGCCGGCGTAGCCGGAGCCGATGCCGTTGACGTTGAGGGCGGGCGCCAGCACCACGGCGCGCAGCCAGTCGCGGCCCGTTGCGCCGTTCAGGTAGCCGCGCAGGCCGAAGAGGCGCGCCAGCTCGCTCTCCTCGGCGGGCAGGGCGTCCACCATTGCCACCACGTCGTGGGGCGGGGTGACGACCTTGTCGTAGAACCCCTCGACCAGCACGCGGCCGGTGGCGTCGCGCAGCGAGGCGAGGGCGGCGGCCATGCGCCAGGCGGCGTTGTCGACGACGGGGCCGTACGACGAGTGCAGGTCGCGGTCGGCCGTCCTGAGCCGCAGCTCGAGCGCCAGGATGCCCTTGAGGCCCAGGAAGGTGGTGGGTCGCTCGTGCGCGTCCACGGCGCCGAACTCCCACACCACCGCGTCGGCCTCGAGCCGCTCGCGCTCGCGCTTCAGGTAGCCGGCGAGGCTCGGGCTGCCGATCTCCTCCTCGCCCTCCACCACGAACTTGACCCTGAACGGCAGGGCGCCGTTGCGGAGCTGGAACCAGCGCAGGGCCACGAGGCGCGTGACCAACTCGCCCTTGTCGTCGGCGGCGCCGCGGCCGTAGAGGGCGCCGTCTCGCTCGTCGAGCGTGAACGGGTCGGAGTCCCACTCCTCGAACGGCTCCGCCGGTTGCACGTCGTAGTGGTTGTAGAAGAGGACGGTCGGCGCGCCGGCCGCGGTGGCGCCCCCCTCGGCGTACACGACGGGGTTGCCGGCGGTGGCGTGCAGCTCTGCCGGGAACCCCTCGGCCGTGAGCAGGGCGCGCACTGCCTCGGCGGCCTCGGCCACGCCGCGGCCCTGCGCGGCCACGGACGGGATGGCCACGAGGTCGGCGATGGCCGCCTTGGCGAAGCGCGCGAGCTCCGGCGGGAGCGTCATGCCCCCGCCGGATCCGCGCTGCGGCGCGCCGTCACTCACTTGAGCGTGGCGCCGTAGAGGTAGATGAACTCGTCCGCGCGCGGCTCCCACACGAGGCGGTCGCTCACGCCGTAGGCGTCCTTCTGCTTGTAGAGGAAGATCATGGGCGCCTCGTCCTGGATGATGACGGCGGCGCTCAGGTAGGCGGCGAGGCGCTCGCCGCGGTCGATGGTGGTGTGGCCAACGTCGATGAGCGCGTCGAGCTCGGGGTTGGAGTAGTAGCTGAGCAGCTGGTCGGTGCGCAGCAGGTTCCAGTAGACGAAGTCGGCGTCGAACGGCGCGTTGCCCCAGCCGATGAGGAACAGGTCGGGGGCGGCGCCGCCGAAGAGCTCGCCCACGTAGGCGCCGTACTCGCGCACCTGCAGGTCCACGGTCACGCCGACCGCCTGCAGCTGCGCGGCCACGGCCTGCGCCACCTGCACGTCGTTCACGTAGCGGCCGTTCGGGGTGCCCAGCACGAGGGTGAGGCCGCTCGCGTAACCGGCCTCGGCGAGCAGCGCCCGCGCGCGCTCCGGGTCGTACGGGTAGGGGGCGAGTTCGGGGTCGTAACCGAAGTCGATGGGGGTCAGGAGGCCGGTGGTGGCGGTGGCAAGCCCGCCGAAGATGCCCTGCACGATGCCGTTGCGGTCCACGGCGTAGTTGAGGGCCTGGCGCACGCGGGGGTCCTTGAGCGCCGCGTTCTCGCCCGTGGTGTTGATGCCTATGTAGAGGACGCGCGCCCCGTCCACCGTGGCGAGGCGGGCGTTGGTGGCGCCGTCGACGGCGGCGGTGAGGCTGGGCGGCACCTGAGTGATGATGTCGGCCTCGCCGGCGCTGAGGCTCGAGAAGCGCGTGATGGCCTCCGGCACGGGCTGGAACACTATGCCGGGCAGGCTCGGCGCGCCCCGCCAGTAATCGGCGTTGGGGGCGAGGGTGAGGCTCACGTCGCGCGTCCAGCCGACGAACTTGAAGGGCCCCGTGCCCACGGGGTGGGAGGCGAACTCGGCGGCGCCGACCCTCTGGTAGTAGGCGGGCGGCACGATGAAGATCTCGGAGAAGTAGACCTCGGCCAGCGGCGTGGGCGCTTTGGTGACGATCCGCACGGTCAACGGGTCGACGACCTCCACGTGGTCGATGAAGGCGTAGCCGCCGGCGATGGGGGAGGCGGCCTCGGGGTCCTTGATCCGCTCCACCGTGAACTTGACGGCGTCGGCGGTGAGCGGCTCGCCGTCGTGGAACTTCACGCCGTCCCGCAGGTGGAACTCCCAGGTGAGGTCGTCGAGCGCCGACCACGACTCGGCCAGGCCGGGCGCGAAGGTGCCGTCGGGGTTCTTGAAGACGAGGGCGTCGAACAGGTGCAGCATGACGTTGAAGGTGGGGGTCTCGCGGTTCTGGGTGGGGTCGAGCGTCTTGGCGTCGGCGCTCTGCATGACCACCACGTTCTGCGCGCCCGCGAGCGCGGCGAACGCCACCACGAGTAGTAGGAGTAGGTTGCGGACTCTACCGAGCATCGGTTGCCTCCTAGTGACCCCCGGAGCCCGGGTCCCCGTCCCGAACTCAGTGAAGAATGATACCGGACGCCGTGAGGGCGGGTACTCTGGCGCCATGTTGACCTACCTGGGCAGGCGCCTGGTCATGAGCCTCGTCGTGCTGTTCGGCCTGTCGCTCCTGGTCTTCACGATGGTCAACCTCTCGGGCGACCCGGTGAGGTTGCTGCTGCCGCCCGACGCCACCAACGCCCAGGTGGACGAGCTCCGCCGGACGCTCGGCCTCGACGCGCCGCTCGTCGAGCGCTACTGGCGCTTCCTCGGTCAGTTCGTGCGCTTCGACTTCGGAGACTCCCTGCAGTTCCGCCAGGACGCCCTCGGGCTGGTGCTCGAGCGCCTCCCCGCCACCCTCTCGCTGGCCGGGCTGGCCATCCTCCTGGCCGTGGTGGTGGGCGTGCCCCTCGGCGTGCTCGCCGCCCTGCGGCGCGACGGGGCGAGCGACGCGGTCATCACCGGCGTGGCGGTGACGGGCCAGTCGCTACCCGTCTTCTGGGTCGCCGTGATGAGCATCCTCCTCTTCGCGGTGCAGCTCAAGTGGTTGCCGGCGGCGGGCGCCGCCAGCTGGCGTCACTACGTGCTCCCCACGGGCACGCTGGCGCTCTTCCTGCTGGGCGGCATCGTGCGCATGACGCGCATCAGCATGCTCGAGGTGCTGGGCGCCGCCTACGTGCGCACCGCCAGCGCCAAGGGCCTCAGGCGCGGCCGGGTGGTGTGGCGCCACGCCCTACGCAACGCCGCCATCCCCGTCGTCACCGTCATCGGGCTGCAGCTGCGCTTCGTGCTGGGCGGCTCCGTCATCACCGAGACGGTGTTCGCCTGGCCCGGCCTTGGCCGGCTGCTGGTGCGCTCCGTCTACGCCCGCGACTACCCCGTGGTGGAGGCGGGCGTGCTGGTGGTGGCGGTGTTCCTGATCCTCGTCAACACCCTCGTCGACATCACCTTCACCCTCCTGAACCCCCGCGTGAGGCTGCAGTGACGGCGGCACGGTGGCGCCTCCGGCTCGCCAAGCACTTGCGCCGCCCGCGCGTCTTCCTGTCGGTGATCGCGCTGGCGGCCGTGGTGGCGGGCGCGCTGCTGGGGCCCCTCTACCCCATCGACCCGCTCGAGCAGGACCTCATGGCCACCCTCAAGCCCCCCATGTTCGCGAGCGGCGGGGTCACCCACGTGGCCGGCACCGACCAGCTCGGCCGCGACGTCCTCGCCCGACTGCTGGCCGGCGCCCGCGTGTCCCTGGCGCTGGGCGCCACGGCCCTCGCCATCGCCATGACCCTCGGGGTCGTGTTGGGCGTGCTGGCCGGCTTCCTTGGCGGCGTGGTGGACGCCGTGATCACCGCCATCACCGAGACCCTCATGGCGCTGCCGTTCGTGCTGCTCGCCATCGCCGTCATCGCGGCGGTGGGCGCCAGCCTCCCCGTCGTCATCCTCACCCTGGGCCTCACGGGCTGGGTGTCGTTCGCGCGCCTGACCCGCGCCCGCGTGCTCGAGCTGCGCGACGAGGAGTACGTGGTGGCCGCCCAGGCGCTCGGCGCGCGCCGCTGGCGCCTCATGCTCAAGCACCTCTTCCCCAACCTCGTGCCCATCATCGTCGTCGAGGGCACCCTCCAGCTGGGCGGGCTCATCCTGGCGGAGGCGGGCCTGTCGTTCCTCGGCCTCGGCGTGCAACCCCCCACGCCCAGCTGGGGCGGCATGCTCGCCGAGAGCCAGGTGTTCGTGGCCGTCGCCTGGTGGCTACCCACCCTGCCCGGGCTCGTGCTGCTCGTGACGCTGCTGGCGGTCAACCTGCTCGGCGACACGCTCAGGGACCTGACGGCGCCGGGCGGGTAAGGAGGGTCGGTCGTCGCGTTGCGCTTGGCCCGGCCCCCGGCCGACCGCTTCGGTCAGCTGAGCGTACCGAGCGGTGCCGTCCTACCCACGAGCCAGGCGCGCACCTCCTCGGGCAGCAGCGGGCTCAACGCCTCGCGCACCCTGTGGTGGTAGGCGTCCAGCCACGCGACCTCCTGCGCCGTCAGCAGCGCCGGGTCGATGAGGTCGCGGTCGAAGGGGCACAGCGTGAGGGTCTCGAAGGCGAGGAACTCGCCGAACGGGCCCGACTCGGCCGGCGCGACGGTCATCACGTTCTCGAGGCGCACACCGAACACCCCCTCGAAGTACACGCCGGGCTCGCACGAGTTGACGTGACCGACGTCGAACACGACGTCGTTCGTCTTATTGATCCGCTGCGGCCCCTCGTGCACGTGGAGGTAGCTGCCGACGCCGTGGCCTATGCCGTGGCGGCACTCCCAGCCGTTGGCCCAGATGTGCTGCCGGCCCAGGGCGTCGAGCCGCTGGCCGGTC
>Ga0226835_1001517_pt1 | contig 12394 bp, 8 predicted proteins | sample LAC_MetaG_1_FD_163627 | JGI IMG/M metagenome (GOLD analysis project Ga0226835, IMG submission 163627) | Anaerobic ammonium oxidizing microbial communities from anammox membrane bioreactor (MBR) in UC Berkley, California, United States -... | ecosystem: Engineered > Bioreactor > Anaerobic >...
GTGCTCTGGGCGAGCAAGCTGCGCGCTTCGCTCTCCAACTGGGCGATCTGGCTGGCGGTGGCGCTCTCGGGGAGCGATTCCACAGCCTCGCGCAGCGCGTCAAGTTGTTGTTTGAGATCGGCCATCCGGCGTCTCCTTCAGGGCTGGTGCGGCGTTCACGGGATCACCCGGTGGTTCAGCGCCACGTTGATCTGGTTGAGCAGACGGCGCAGTTCCGCTTCGAGTTCCTCGTTAATCTCGTCCAGGATCATCGCTTCGAGCAGACTTTCGCGGGCCAGGCGCATCGCTTCTTGCCCGCTGCGCAGTTGTTCAAGCCCGCTGCGGATCTGCTGGCGCGCCTGCTGCAGCGCCGGGCTGGTATGCATCCCTGGAAAGTGCCAGCCGTGGCGCACGGCGACCCGCTCCAGCCCGCTGATGAACGCCCGCGCGTTGGGCAGATCGTGGCGCGCGCCTTGCTGCAAGAGTTCCTGCAAGCCGTGGCTGAGCGTTGGCTCCACGCCGAAATCCAGATGGTTGACATCCTTGTAACGCTCCTCGACCTCGGCCTGCGAGGCGGGCTGCGGCATCAGCGTGTTTTTCTGCGGCAGAAGGCCGGTGAAGATGGGATAGAGAACCCCAACGCACAGATTGTGCACGTCCTGGGCGATCGACTGATCGAGGGTGTGGGTGCCGGTCTCGAGCAGCCGCGAGCTGTTGAAATCGATGATGCGCAGCGTCGTGCCGTCCCAATAGACGTGTTCCAGCTTGTGGTCGAGATACACGATCCGCTGCTGGTGAGCAGTGTGAAGGAAGGCGCCAAACTGCAGTGCCAGGTCGATGCCTTCTTCGGTCGGCAGACGGCGGCGGCCGTTCGAGCCGCTGGGCTTCATGACGTAGAACAGGTTGTTCTGGCGGGGCAGCAGTTCGAGCGCCAGATAGGGCCGCCAGCCTTTGGCGATGCAGGGATAGAGCTGCTCGCGGAAGGCGGCGACATTCGTGCCCAGCGATAAAATCTCGCCCCCGTCGGGCCGCTCGGGGCGCGACGAAATATACCCGCAGTCGTACAACCGCACGGCGGCGGGACTGTCCTTCAAACGCACAAGCAGATCGGCCTCGTTGACGAAGGCGCGGGCTTCCCAGCGCGGGCCGCCATCCGGCGAGAAGTGCTCCGGACGCATAACCTTGAAAGCTACTAACTGGCCCGTCTGGCGGTCTTCCGCCTCAAGCACGCGCGCGTAATGGCCCGGCGCAAACGTGTCGATGTAGTTGCCGAGCGCATAGCGCGTTTCCAATGCCACTTCCAATACAGCCATCATTCACCCTTCTTGCTGTCCAACACTCTCAACGGGCGGGCGTGTTACGGGAGATTGCTGCGCGGACTGAACTCCACCTCGAACGCGCTTACACGGACGACGGTGTTGCGCCCGCTGGCGACCAGCACCAGCGAGATCGGCGCGCCTTCCGGGAAGACGACGACCGAATCGCCAAGCAGCCGGTCATTGATGTAGAACCCCAGCGTGTTTGCGTTGACTCGGCGCAGCGATAGCTCGATCTGCGGGGCATTAAGCGGCGCTTCGCTGCGCGCGCGGAAGGTCCCGTTTTGATTCATGCCCATCGCGATCAGGGCGGGTTCTTTGAACTGGACCGTGCCGATCGCGCTCTGCCCGCTGGCGTTGAGCGCACCCAGCCCAAAGCTCACATCGCCATCTGCCAGCTCGCGCTCGTCGTAGGTAACCAGTTCCAGAACCGCGCGGGCGCTGGTCAGCGTGCTCGCCGCGCCCGGACCGAACAGCCGGCCCAGCATCCCTGGGTCGAACGTGACGGTGGTCGCCCCCGCCGATCCCGCTCCGGTCGCAAGCTGCCAGACGCCGCCCGGCCCGCTTGAGAAGACCGTCTCCGGCCAGGGGCGCTCGTCCTCGTCGATCGCACCCAGAGCATCGAGCACGCTGGTGTTGGTGGGCGCGTCGCTCAGTGGGGCGGCGGCGACGGCACGCGGCGGCGCGGGCGTGCTGGTCAGGAACAGTGTCGGTGTCGGCTGTGGCGTGTCGCTGGGCGCCGGGCTGGGAGTGGCGGTTGGGACCGGCTCGGTCGGGGGCTGCGCAGGCGTATCCGTCTCGGCGGCGATCGCGGCGGCTTCGGCCAGCGTGCTAGTCGGCACGAGTTGCGTGGCCGTGGGCGAACGCTGTCCGGCGGAACTGCCCGCCAGACGTTCCGGCAGGTCTTCGTTTTGCATCGCGCGCAGCACGGCCGCGCTGCCGATCGCCAGCAGCACGATCAGCGCCCCGCCGATGATCCAGTTCCAGGGCAGGTCGTCGCGTGCCGTCCGCTCGCGCAGGGCTGCCTGGGGGACCGGCTCCGCTGTCTGCTCGTCGTCCAGCAAGAAGGTCAGTTCCTCGCCTTCTTCGAGCGAGGGCGGGGCAGCAGCGGCAGCGCGCGTCGCGGGGTGCGGCGCCGGCTCCGGTTCGTCTTGCGGAAGCTGCTCGACAACCGATTCCCAGTGGCGGAACAGGGGATAGGCGGGGTGCTTGTCGATAAACAGCGAGCTAAAATGGCGGCTGAAGGCGGCGAGCTTCTCGCGGCGGTTCAGGCGCGTGGCGGTGTAGGTTTCGACTACGCTCTGATACATTTCGTGCCACTGGCGCACCTGATGCGCATAATCGGGGCCGAGCGCGCTGAGAGTGAGATCGATGATCTCGCGGTGCGCGTCGCGCACTGCGGGATCTGGCTCGTCGTCCCGGCGCGCGGCTGCTTCCTCGATCCGCAGCTTGAGGGCTTGCAGCGCATTGGCCGTGTCACGCAGCCGGGTCAGCCAGTCCACATACGGCTCGATGTGCAGCCCGCCTGAAGCAATCGCGCGCTTGATGTCGTCCAGCGCCACATCCAAGCCCTGTCGCGCGGCGTAGAAGTTCCCGTCGGACCAGTCGCGCACCGCCTGGATCGCCATCTGGACCGACTGCTCGGCGCCGCCCAGCAGTTCCGCCGCGAGCGGCGCGTTGAGCGCGCGCCGCGCCCGGTCGAGATCGGCCGGGTCGGCGACACTGTTTAGCGCGGCTTCGGCGGTCTCCACCAGGCGGCGGCTGGTCAGCGTGCGGTCGAGGATCTGGTAGGCGGGGTGGGTCGGCGCCTCATCGAACGCTTTCGCGGCGGCGCTCCGCCAGAATTCCGCCGTCTCCAGATCATCGTTTAGCAGCGCCAGCGTGCCCTGCAGCACATAATGGAAGTAGAGGGCGCGCCATCCGGCGCTGCTGCTCTCGCGCAGGCGCGCGACGATACCACGGCTCATCGCGCGCAGATAGAGCGTGCTGCTGGGCATCTGCTCGGCGAAGGTGCGGCGCTCTTGTTCTTCGTCGCTGAGCAGAATGGCAAGTGTGTCCTTTTCGGTGCGCTCCGTGCGCTCAGGGTCGTGTGTTTCTCCGGCAAGCCACCGCAGCAACAGATCGCTGAGCCGGCTCAGGCGCTCAGCCGCGAAACGCTCGCCGTCAGTCTGGGCAGCGTCAAGCGCCTTGCGTCCGAACTCGCTCGCCTGTGCCGCATCGCCGCGATCCCACGCCCGCCAGCCATCGATCAGCGCATCGGCCAGGCGGGCATTGGCGCAGTGACGCTCGACGAAGGCCGTATCTGGGATACGGTTGGCGACCGTTCCTAGCCAGGCCGCCAGGTGCTCGTTCACAGGCCGGATCACCTCGGCGGTGGCGCGCAGCGACTCGATGCTCGCTTCGCGGCGGCCAAGGGCGATGTAGCTGGCCGAGCGGTTCCACCCGTTCGCCGCCTCGCGGACGGCCTCAGCCGCCGCATGCAGGTGCGGATCACGCAGATCGGCCAGATAGGGTTCCAGGAAGTCGTCTACATCGGCGAACCACTCGGACAGGTTGGATCCGTCCGGGCGGGGCTTGAACTGCGCCAGGGCCGCCAGCGCCTGGTGAATCTCGTCGAGATAGTCGTTCAGCGCGTCGAAATAGGGTGAGAGCGGATCGATCGCGGCGGCGGCGCGCAGCAGCTCGCCCGCGCGCATGGGGTCGCTGATCGCCGTCTGCCCAACGGCATCCAGGTGCTGGACGATAGCCCTGGCAGCCTGCCGGACGCGCTCCACGCTGGCGCGCGCTGCTTCGCGCTCTGCTTCGCTCCACACTATCGGTGTGCGGTCCAGTTCTGTTGCGAGATATTCCAGCGACCGCTCGAGGTCGACATAAATCGCGCGCAGGCCGTTCAGGCCGCTGCCGGGCGCGGCCTCGAGCTGAGCGGCGGCGGCGCGCAGGGCGTTGAGCACCCGGTCCGCGTGTTGCAGGGTTTGCAGGTCGCTCTTCAGGCGCACCAGGTGGGGGCGCAGCAGCATCAGCCCGGTGATGGTGGATAACTGCTCGGCGATCAGCCACTGCGCTTCGCGGGCCGCCGGGCGCGTCTCCGGCGTGGTCAGCAGCGTGTGTCCCGCCAGGGCGGCATCGCCTGCAAACAGCGGGTCGAGCGCCGCGACGAACCCGGCGGGTGGGGGTGTGATATGCATCTGCTCGCCGATGGCTGCCGTGGCGATCAGGAAGCGGATCAGGCTTTCGGTGGTGTGATCGGCTTCGGGCAGCAGGTCGTCAAGCAGCGCGAGCGCGCGCGGCCAGTTCCCGCTCTCCAAATAGATGCGGATGGCATCGAGATCCGCCTGGATCATGAGCTGCCGCCGCAGGCTTTCGATCTCTGCCGCGAGCGCGCGGGCATCGGGATAGCCGGGATCCATAACCAGCGCGTCTTGCAGCTCCGCGGCGAGCTGTTCCAGCTCTTCCTGGCTGGCAGTGGGTCGCACGCGCTTGCGAACCCGTCCCAGAATATCATCGCGCACGCGCTCCAGCGGCTGGCGATATTCCGCCAGCGCCTGGCGCAGGTCGGTGATCGTGGCGTACCGCCGTTTCAGGTCCGGATGCACGGCACGGGTGATGATCGCCTGTAGGCGGGCGGGGATGCGATCAGCCTGCGGGCCAAAGTTGACGAAGAAGGCTTCGCCGTTCTCGTCGGATTCGGTCGCCAGCCGCATACCCCCGGTGAAGATGAAGTAGAGCAGCTCACCGCACTGGTAAATGTCGGTAGCGCGCGAAACCGGCGCGAGCGCGCCCGGCTCGTCGGTAAAGACGGCGTTGCCCCAGTCGATGACCTTTAGCTGGTAGCATTCACGATCCCAAAAGAGATGCTTGGCGTCGACGTCGTTGTAGATGACCTGCCGCTCGTGGGCAAAGGCCAGCAAGTCGAGCAGCCGGTCCATGATCACCAGCGTTTCCAGTTCCGGCAGCAGGCGATCCTCTTTTGCCAGCTCCAGCACCAGGTCCTCGACGATGACCCCCTCGGCCCGCTCGAGCACGATGTATTCGTGCGTGTGACCGCCTACGCGGAAAGTCCCACCCCCGCACAACTCGACCAGCACAGAATGGCCGGAGAGCCGCTCAAGCGCGTGGCGCTCGTTGCGGATGCTGACCTCTTGGCCGGCGCGCATCGGGGGCGCGTCCTGGGGCGCGGGCCGTTTGACGACGACCGGCCGGTCGTCCTGGAGCGTATCGTACGCGCGCAGCGTCTCGCCCGACCGGCCGCGGGGATAGATATGATCGTAGCGATAGCGATTGTCAAACAGGCTCTCTGTCCGTCGGCCAGGGGGTCGAACTGACATGCCGTACTCCTGCCAAGCCGTTTTTTGGTCGAGCTTCGTGCGCCCTATTGTACGCGGCTCACGCTCGGATTACCAACACGCACGGCAGAAAGCGTTTACTCAGCGGCCCCACCCGGCGACGTGCTGCGCGGCGGTAGACGCCAGCAGCGCAATCTGCCACATCCCGACGCGCAGCGGCTGGAGGTTGATGTATTCGTCTGGGCGATGCGAGTTCCCCCCGGTCGTCATACCGACTGTTACGGCTGGCAGTCCGCAGGCCAGAAGCGCGTTGGCGTCGGTGCTGCCGGTTTCGAAGCGCGCTTTGTGTCCGGCGGTCCGCAGCGCGGCGGAGGCAAGCTGCACCAGGGGATGGTCGACCGGTATCCGTCCGCTTGGCCGCTCCCCGACCACGTCGATCTCGAACGCGATGCTTGGGCGCGCAGCACCGGTGACGATCTCGCGGATATTCGATTCCAGTGCAGCAAGCGCGGTGGGGTCTTCGGAGCGCAGATCGAGGTACAGCTCGGCATGAGAAGCCAGGCTGTTGACCGATTGTCCGCCGCTGATCAGGCCGATGTTGTAGGTGGTGCGCGGGTGGCGCGGCGGAGCCAGCGTGATCATGCGCGCGCCGGCGGCGATCAGCTCGTGGATGGCGTTGGGCTGTCCGAAGTGCGTCCAACTGTGCCCGCCCGCCGTGCGGCAGGTGATGCGCAGGCGTCGGACTGCGATCCCTGCATGGTAGATCCGGCCCAGCGCCATGCCTTCCAGCACGATGCCTGCGCCGAGACGGCTACCGAGCCGCTCCCAGACGGCGCGGATGCCGTCCAGATTGCCCAGGCCCTCTTCGCGCGTGTTGGCGACCAGCCACACATCGCTATTCGGCCGGAAGCCGGCAGCAGCCCACAGCCGCAGCAGGCTCAACAGCCCGGCGACGCCCAGACTGTTGTCTCCCAGGCCCGGCCCGTAGATGCGCTGGTCGTCGTGCCGGATCGTCAGGTCGGCATCAGCCGGGAAGACCGTGTCCGTGTGTGCCGAAATCAGCAGGGCGGGGGCGTCCGGGTTGTGCCCCGGCCAGCGACCGTACACGTTTTCCACATCATCTCGCGCAACGTCCGACAGGCCGGCGGCGGAGAATCGCTGCGCGACATATGCCGCGCGAGCGGCCTCGGAGAAAGTCGGCGCTGGAATCTGCTGGATCGCGATGGCATCTTGCAGCAGGGTGTCGATGTCGAGCGCAGCCTGCATCACCCGCGCAGCAGGCGAGGCGAGAAATGCGCGCACGCTAGCCTCTCCACCGGTCATCGAACAGCCCTCGTGTGGACTAACCCGGCAAATGTTGGCCGAAATCTGCGATATCGCGCCGGGTCAGGTCATGCTCTCCCAGCGCGAGAATCAGGTCAAGCGGCAGCGTGATATGCTGGATGCCGACAGCCAGCGCCTCGATCACATCGTCGACGGATTTGAAGCTGGCAGCCAGGATCAGCGTCTGGGTGTCGCGCACGGCGTCTACAATGCGCTTGAGGACGAGCGGCGCATCGGGGACATCGCGCTTGAGCCGGCTGTAATACGGGATGGCGAAGCTGGCCCGGACCTGTGCCGCGAGGAACGCCTGCGCGGGACTGTAGATCGCGGTCATCGCGCACTCGATCCCGGCCGGGATCAGGCGCGAGACCATCGCCAGGTTCTCGGTGGTGGAAGGGACCTTCAGCAGCACTTTGTCGGGCCGGATCTTGTACGCGGCCCAGGCTTCGTCTGTGCGCGCCTCGACCGTGTCCGCGGTGAGCTGGTAGAACACGTGTCCGTCCACAATCTCGGCCAGCTCGCTGAGCACTTCGAGACCGGGGCGGCCGGTCTGTGCGATCAGCTTGGGATTGGTCGTCACTCCGGCGATGAACCCGAGTTCCTGCGCGCGCCTCGCGTCGTCGGGGTTGGCAGAATCCAGGTAAATCCCCATGCTGCACTCCTTTATCCATATCCAGAATCGATTCGCCTGCGCTCGCCATCATTATGCCGTAAGACCCAGATTCGCGCTGACCCGTCCTCGTTCGAATGTGCCTGCGGGTCGAGATTTCCCACGCATCCGGCACAATGTGGGAAAGGGTGGGTAAATTGCATGTGCCGAGTGTTAAGATCGCCGCCTGAGGAATCACAAAGAATAAAGGCACACAGAATGAGGGCGGGGCCGATATATGGGGGGAGCACTGCCGCCCTGGCACCATCTGTAGGTGTCGTGACCCTCGGACGTTCTTGCGCGCCCGGCTGTGTGGGTTGAAGGGGCCGGCGTCGGGCGGGCAAGACAGGCTCGACTTGTCTGTCTGTGAACTGTCATTATAATGGCGAGTTAAGCAATGTTAAAGAGGCGCGCGCAGCGGCACGGCGCGCAGACAGATACGGCACGAGGGGGACGTATGGGGGCGACGAGTGTCTTACTCATTGAGAGCGCTCGCACAAACGGGATATCGTTTGCTGACGCCCTGAAAAGCAGATACCAGGTGCGCATCGCCCACTCGGGCAAACAAGGTCTGGCGATGGTGCAGGCCAACCGTCCGGATGTAGTTGTGCTGGACGCCGCGTCTCTGCGGACATCCGGCAACCGCATCGTAGCCCGCCTGCGCGCCTTGTCCGGCGAGCTACCGATCATTCACATCCGGCCCAGCGATAAGGCTGGCGGAGAGAGCGCGGCGGACGTGCTGCTGGTGCCCCCCTTTACCGCACGCAAGCTAATCAACCGCATCGAGCGCTTCGCGTCCTCTGCCCAGGGCGACCGCCTGGAAGTCGGCCCGTTTTGTCTGAGCCGCCAGCAACAGACCCTGACGACGCCCACAACCGAAAAGAAACTGACCCCCAAGCTCGTGGCGCTGATGGAGCTGTTCATGCAGAACCCGAATGTGACGCTGGAACGGCGCCACATCATGCAGGCGATCTGGAACACCGACTACATGGGTGACACGCGCACGCTGGATGTGCACATCCGATGGATCCGCAAGGTGGTTGAGCCGGACCCGCGCAAACCGCAGTATATCCAGACGGTGCGTGGGGTGGGGTATCGCTTCAGCCTGCCGACTGAGGGCGACGCAGCGTCTCCGGCGCCTGCCAGTTAGCGCCTTGCGCGTCTTTGTAGCTCAAACACAAAAACATGAGTCATCCCGAATTTTGAAACAGGAAACGGGGTGAGGGAGGATGAGCCAGCCATAAACGGCTCAAAGCAGAACGCAGGCGATAAAGCGGTATCGAGGCTTCTCGGTACCGCTTTCCTGTCCGGTGACCGAAATGGCGCAAGAGCCATTGACGCAGGTCAGCGAGGTGGGGGGCGAGGAGGGAGAGAAGAAAGGCGTAGACGACAGAGACCATCAGCAGCAATTTCAGGCGAGTATGCCAGTGCCAGAGGCGAGGGGATTGCATGGCGAGTTCGGTCTTGGCGAAACGATAAGTCATTTCGACCTGCCAGCGGCGCATGTAGAAAAAGACGATTCGCCAAGCGTCGTCAGCCGAGTAGAGGGGTTCATTGGTCAGTAGGTAGAGCGGCGGGCGGCCTTTGCCTGGGCGGGACACAACGAGCCAGAGTGGGGTGTGGGGATGGTCGGGATGGGTCACGGGGCAGAAGTACAGACCGGTTTGGCGGTGACAGTGCCGTTGGGCATCCCAAATCAGGCGATGACTGAGTGAGCGTTTGCCCTGTGTGATTTTCCAGGCGTTGCGCTTGCCTTGGGCATCGACTAGGTGATAGGCTTTGGGCCAGCGAACCACGAAACGCACGGGATAGCGCAAGACTTCGTTGAGCCAGGGACCATGACCATAGCCGCGATCCCAGATATGGATGACCGCTTGTCCCCACCAGCGCGCACATAACTTGAGCAAGCGTTGACGGGGAACCTCCTTACGGGTGGCGAACTTGCCACGTGTGCTCCACCAGCGCATCGCCGCCAGCGTCGGCGGACCCGATAGCCCCAGCACCAACAGACTGATCCAGTTCAACCCAGGCACAAACACTGGACGCCCACCCGGTGGATTGTAGAACCCTGGCTTGACCCGTTTCAGGCGTCGCGCCTTACTGGACCGCACCGCGCTCAAGCCTTCTGCCGCCAGGCTCTCCGGTTTCTCCCATACACTCTCATCCCACACCACCAGCGCGGGTTGGTCCTCGTCCAATAACTCCGTCACTCGCCGGTCTGCTCGTCGCCACAGAAATGACGCGATCAGCCGATAGCCCCAGCGTGGCGACCGCAACAGGTTACTCAAGCGTTTCGTCCCTGCTGGTGCTTGCTCCGGCCCGACGAGATATCCGCCCAGCTCGCTCAATAACAACCCCTGGCTGCTATGACGGAACTTGATGATGGCTTGTAGCGCCAGCAAAAAAGTGCGCACCAGTCGCTTGTCCAGATAGCGATCCAACTCCACCAACAATTCGTGGACAAACGTTTCGAGTTGGTCGCTTACCCCTTGAGCATTGTCCGTTTTCGTGGCAGACTTACGCATGAAAAGACCTCCGTTTCGACTGTTTTGGCGTCCAACCTTCAGTCTACTCGGAGGTCTTTTCTGTTTCTACTGGTCATCCTCAAATTCGGGATGACTCATGTTGATTGTCAGAGTCGCGAGTCAGCCGCAGAGCTTACCGGTCAGCGCTGAGCCTCAAGCTGGGCCAGTCGTTTCATCAAGCGGCTCTTGCGACGTGCGACATTGTTCTTGTGCAGCACGCCCTTATTGGCCGCCTTATCGAGCGCCCGGATCGCGTCGATCGTCGCCTGGCGCGCCTGTTCAATGTCCCCGGCCTGAATCGCGGCCTGAGCCTGCTTGTACTCGGTGCGCGTGCGCGAGCGCCACATCCGATTGCGAAGGCGCTTCTTCTCGTTGCTGCGAATACGCTTGAGTGCAGACTTGTGATTAGCCAACAGTAAGTCTCCAGTCGTGCTACGGTTTCGGACTGACAAGCGAGCGCATTGTACCAAAACGGCGGGTAGTTGTCCAGAGCCGCTTGCAGCTTTGTGCGAGAGAGATGCTCCGCATTGAACTCCGACAGCGGCGTCCCGACCGAGTAGGGCAGGTGAGATTCGAACTCACACGAGGTTCCCCTCAGCGGATTTTAAGTCCGCGGCGTCTACCGTTCCGCCACTGCCCCGTCACGCTGCTGCGCGTGTGAGCGTTTCACAGTGTAGCATGTCACCCGGCGAGCGTCAATGCGATCGAGGCTCGTTTTCGCCGCGTGCAGCGGGCAGGCGAATCGTGAACGTGGCTCCCTTACCTTCGGCGCTGGTGAAGGTCAGGCGCCCGCCCATGGCCTCAATCTCCATCTTCGCCAGGTACAAACTCAGGCCGTAGCCGAACTCGGCGAGAATCTCCGGCTGGTTCGCCCGCTGAAAAGGTGCAAAGACGCGTCCGCGCTCGCTTTCGCGGATTCCGGCGCCGGTGTCGGCCACTTCGATGCGCACCATTCGCCCGCGGCTCGCCATCCCTGCCTGAATACGGATCGGTGTGCCGGGCGGGCTGTACATCAAGCTGTTGCGCAGCATATCGCGCAGCGCCAGAGCGAGATGCTGGCGCGAGGCCAGAACCAGTATGTCCGGCGGGATCGCGGTCACGATGCGAGCGCGATGGCTTGTCCCCGGTTCGTCTGTTTCGAGCAGCCCCTGCGTATCCACGTCTTCCAGCAGGTCGTCCACGAAATCCGCCAGCTCGACGGGGCGCTGCGCAGCAGCCAGTGTTTTTCCGAGCTGACCGGTGCGGATGACTTCCAGGCGGTGCAGCGCGCCCAGCAGCAGTTCCAGCCGGAACATGTGGATCGAGATGATGCGTGCGAAGCCGCCGACTCGCTGTGCCAGCGCCTCAACCGTCAGGTTCGGCTTGCGGTGCGTGAGAGTCTGCTCGATCAGCCGGGCGTGTCCTCGCGTGCTGGATACCGTCATGGCCGCTTCGTCGCGAAACGTGCTGAGCAGATCGGTGAGCGAGGACCAGTCGGGCTGCTCCAAAACCACCAGCGTGCAGGCCGTGCCGTCATCCAACGCGATGGCGCCGACCCAACCGGGCGTGTAGGCCCCGCCGATCCAGGTGTGGAAGCGCAGCGGCGCCGCCTGTCGGAGCGCCCGCCGGCGGATTTCATCCGCAGGCGGGGTGTCGCCGCGCGATGCGTCCAGCCAGGCCGCGACCGCCGGCCATCCCTCGGCACGGAAGCGGACAAGCTGCGGACCCAGCAGTGCGCGCGCCGCGTCGTTGTCCAGAATCAGCCGGTCGCGATCGTCGAAGATCAGGACCGCGTGGCCGAGGGCGTCGAGCACGGCGTGCAGGTCGAGCTTGCCGGAAGAACTGCCGATATCTGCCATGTGCCGCCTGGCGCGTCCCTAGCGCTCGTTGCGCTCGCGCAAATGCGGGAAGAGCAGCACCTCGCGGATGGTGCTCTTGTCGGTCATCAGCATCACCAGCCGGTCGACACCGATCCCGCAGCCACCGCACGGAGGCATTCCGTAGCGCATGGCGCGCAGGTAGTCCTCGTCTACCGGTGTGGCTTCGTCTTCTTCGGCTCCATACAGGCGGCCCATTTCCACAAAGCGCGCCTCTTGATCCAGCGGGTCGTTCAGCTCGGTGAAGGCATTGCCCATCTCCATCCCGCCGATGAAGACTTCGAACCGCTCCACATGGGAGGGATCGCCCGGCACGCTCTTGGCGAAGGGTGAGATGTCTCGCGGATAGTCGAGGATGAAGGTCGGCTGGATCAGGGTTGGCTCGACGGTATCCCCCAACAACGTGTCGACCAGTTTGCCCCACGTATACTTGGGAGGGGCTGCCAGCCCGGCACGCTGCATC
>Ga0226835_1001518_pt1 | contig 12393 bp, 9 predicted proteins | sample LAC_MetaG_1_FD_163627 | JGI IMG/M metagenome (GOLD analysis project Ga0226835, IMG submission 163627) | Anaerobic ammonium oxidizing microbial communities from anammox membrane bioreactor (MBR) in UC Berkley, California, United States -... | ecosystem: Engineered > Bioreactor > Anaerobic >...
TCGAGGATGTTGGCGGCTAGGTTGAGCAGGTGCTGCGACTCGCTGCGCGCCAGGCTCAGTAGCTCCTCGATGCCGGCCTCGGCTCCCTGCCCGTTGAGCATGTCGAGGCTCGAGTCCAGCAGCCCCATGACGCTCGCGATGGGGCTCTTGAGGTCGTGGACGAGCATGTGGATGAGGTCGTCCTTCATCCGCTCGCTCTCCTTGTAGGCCTGTTCGAAGCGGCGCGCCTCCTCGAAGGCCCGGCGCATGGCCCCCTCGGCCCGACGGCGCTCGAGGAGGTTGGCGAGGTGCGCCCTGACCACGGGCCGGCGGGTGGGCAGCGTGATGTAAGCGTCCACCCCCTCCTCGACGACCTGCGTGTGGACCTCGAGGTCGGCGGGGCCGAGGTAGAGGAACGGGATCTCCTCGAAACCCTTGCGCTTCCTGAGGATGCTGACGAGATCGAGCGTGGGCACGCGCTCGCGCAGCCCGTGGTCGAGCACGAGCGCGCTGGGGACGTTCTCTCCCCGTGTGTCGTAGAGGAGCTTCTCGACGTCGGTGTAGATGCGCCCTGTGAGCCCCACCTCTGCGACCACCGGCAGGAACCCGGCGGCGCGTTCCTCGGTCTGCATGGCGATGAGCGCCCACGGGGCAGGTTCCGGCATCACCGCATACTACCAGTCGAACAGGCGCTCCACGACGTGAGGTCGACCCGGCGCGCCGGGCCCGTCCCGTGGCGCCGGGCGGTTGGGCGCCCGCCTAGGCGCTACCGCGCTCACCGCTCGGCGGCTGCTAGCATGCGCCCACCATGGGCGACCTGGCCACCGCCGCACCGTTCCTGCCGAGGTTCGCCCACCCGTGGCTACTCCTCGGCGTGGTGCCGGTCGTCGTCGGCCTCTACGTGACCCGGCGCCGGGGCTGGTGGTTGCGAGCCGCGACCCTGACGGCGCTGCTCGTGGCACTCGCTCAACCGTGGACCCGGGGCGAGGGCGGGCACCTCGCAGTAATCGTCGACGTCTCCGACTCCGTCGGCACGGGGGCGCTGGCGGCGGCCCGCCAGCTCGACCCGGCGAGCCTGGGGGTCGCGCCGCAGTTCGCCTACGTCGCGGCCGACACACTGATGGTCCCCGACCTCGCGGCGCGCGTGCCAAGCGACCTGCCTACGGACGCCACCGACCTCGCTAGGGGCCTCCAGGTGGCCATCGCCAACGGGGCGTCTCGGGTCCTGCTCGTGTCTGACGGCGTCACGCCGGAGGCCGAGCTACTGGCGGCGTTGCCGCCACTGCCGGTCGACGTGCTGCCCGTCTCCCGCGCGCCGGACGCCCGCGTGACCGAGTTGCTCCTTCCCGCCCGCGCCGCGCCCGGCCAGAGCGTGCGCGGCACGGCCGCGCTGCGCTCGGACCGTGAGGTCGCCGCGACCCTCAAGGTCCTCGTCGGCGGCAGCGTCGTCGACGAGCGCCAGGTCGAACTGCCCGCCGGGCAGGACGTGGCGGTCACGTTCGGCGTCACGGCGCCGACCGCCGCCGCCACGGGTGCGGCGCTGGCCGTCGGCGTCGAGCTGCAGGTCCCTTACGAGCAGGCGCGAGGCAACGACTCGGCCGAGGGCCTCGTCGCCATCCAGGGCCGAGCGCCCGTGCTGGTGGTCGACGATCCCGCCGCCGCCCGCCTGCTGCGGCTCCAGGGTTTCGAGGTCGTGGAGGGCGGGCCGGCGGCCCTGACGTTCCCGCTCGCCTTCAGCGCGGTGGTGCTGAGGGGTCCCGCCGCTCTGTTCAGCCCCACGCAGCAGCAGCTGCTGGCGCAGTACGTAACCGACGGTGGCGGGCTCCTCATGACGGGCGGACCCGGCTCGTTCGGCCTCGGCGGCTGGTACCGGTCGGCGGTCGAGGACGTGCTGCCGGTCACCACCGACCTGCGCACGGAGGTGTCGCTGCCGCTGGTGGCGATGGTCATGGTGATCGACCGCTCGCAGTCCATGGCGGGCGGTCGTCCCCCCAAGATCGACCTGGCGAAGGAGGGGGCCGTGCAGGTGGTCGACCTCGCGTACGAGCAGGACCTGCTGGGGTTGATTGCCTTCAGCGACGGACCCGGCACCCGCTGGGTCTTCGAGCTGCGACCCGCTACGGAGCGCGGCAAGCGCGAGATGGCGGCGGGCATCTACGCCCTCGACACGGGCGGCGGCACCGTACTCGGCCCCGCCTACCGGCAGGCCCTCGACGCCCTCGCCGCCGTCGACGCGGCAGTGAAGCACGTCATCGTGCTGTCGGACGGCCAGCTCTACGACCAGGGTCCGTTCGGCGGCGAGGCGACGGACTTCCAGGCCCTGGCCCGCGGCGGGCTAGCCATGGGCATCACCACCTCCACCATCGCCATCGGAAGCGCGGCCGACTTCGAGCGTCTCGCCGCCATCGCCCGGGCCGGGGGTGGCCGCTACTACGAGGCCGTCGACGCGGGCGGCCTCCCGCGGATCTTCACCAACGAGGCGTTGACGGCCACGCGCGCGCTCCTCGTCGACCAGCCCACCACGCCCGTCCCGCGGCCCAACCCGCTCTACGCCTTCCCACCCGACCTACCACCCGTCGCCGCCTACGTGGCCACCGGTCTCAAGTCGGGCGCGCAGCTCCTCCTCGCAGGCAAGGACGACGACCCGCTGCTAGCGACCTTCCGTGCGGGGTTGGGGCGGACGGCGGCGTTGACCACCGACCTCAACGCCTGGGCCGGGCCGCTCGGCGCCTGGCCCGAGCTCCCCGGGGTCCTCGCCACGCTGGTGCGGTGGCTTCAGGCGAAGGGTGGCGGCCTGGTGGCCAGCGCCGAACGCGACGGCAACGCCCTGGTGGTGACCCTCGACGCCATCGAGGACGGCGAGTACCGCAACGGCCTGAACGCCACGGCGAGGTTCGGCGGCGTCACCGCGCCGCTCGAACAGGTCGCGCCCGGCCGCTACCAGGGTCGGCTCCCGTGGCGCGGCGGCGTCGGGGGCGACGTGGTCGTATCGGTGGGGTCGGAGCTGGTGGCGCGCGCCCGTGTGACCGGACCCAATCCGGAGCAGGCCGAGATGGACGGTGGCGCGCTGCTGGCGGCGGTCGCCGCCCGCACGGGCGGCGCCGTCGTCACGCCCGAGACGTACGCGCCCACCCTCGGGTCCGTCGAGCGCCCGGCCTGGCGGGTGCCGCTGGTGCTGGCGCTGGCGGCGTTCATGGCCGACCTGGCGTGGCGGCGGCGCCTCGGCTCCACCAGCGGCTGACCGGGAGGGGCTACCGCTCGTCGGCGCCGGCCTGGTCGTCCCCGATGTCACCGTCTTGCCCTGAGTAGGACGGCGCCTCGAACGGCGCGTCCACGTCTAGCTTGGTGATCTCGCGCAACACGGCGGTGGCGTAGGCTCCCTTCGGCAGGTCGAAGCCGACGGTGAGGGCGTCTCCGGCGCGGACCACCGTCGTCTCGCCCAGGACGACGCGGGTGATGCGGCGGTCGCCGCGACGCGACCCGAACTGCGCCCAGCGCAGTCCGAAGCGCTCCAGCGCCTCCGCCTCCACCTCCCCCGCCCTCCCCACGCCGGGCTTGACCTTCCGGCCGTGGAGGGGGAGCGTGGCGCTGATCTCCAGGCGCTGGGCGCGCGGGGAGTCCAAGGCGGCATCCTCGACCAGGAACGTCCCCCCGGTGTCGTGCTTGCGCGCCCAGTCTCCCTCGACGACGGTGCCGTACCAGCCGCGAGCGTGCCTTTCGGCGAGCATGGCGTTGAAGAGCAGCGACTGCAGCGCGGAGACGAAGAAGCGCTTGAGGTGGTGACCGCCGGGGACGCGCTCGCCGCGCAGGACGCGCAGGCCGTCGTGCGCGTTGGCGCCGAAGCGGCCGAAGCGCTGGGGGCCGAACCAGTTGGGCGAGCCCAGCACACCGAGGGCGGCGAGCACCGCCTCCGCCCGCCGCTCGGCGCCCTCCTCCACGCCCTGCACGGTGATCTCGAAGCGGTTGCCGCGCAGGTGGCCGATCCCCAGCTTGTTGCGGTGGTAGCTCTCGCTCAGGATCCGTACGCCCGGCATGGCCGCCAGCTCCGCGACCGCGTCAGCGTGGCGCTTCGGCACCGACAGCCACTGCACGGTCACGGCCGCCTTGTCCTTGAGCCCGGCCACGCCTATGGCGTTCTGCTCCACGCCCGCGCGTTGCAGTGCCGTCAGGAGGTCGCGGGTGGTGTGGCCGCGCTTCTCGACGAGCAGGTAGCGGTGCGAACCGCTCCCCTCCGGCAGGTAGGCGGGAAGCTCCGTGACGCGGAAGTCGTCCGGCGTGGCGCGGATGATCCCGCCCGTCCCGGGCAGGTCGGGCGTGACGAGGGGCAAGTCGTCCCAGGCGAACGTGAAGCGGCGCCGCTCGTCCGCGGCGGCGGCCACGGCGTGCACCGGGACCGGCGCGGTGACGGCCGGGTCGGCCCTCACCCCCGCGCCGCGCTCGCCGCTCGCGGTACCGCCGTCCCCGTCGGTCACGCCCTCCCCCGCCGGCCCCGTCCGCGGCGCTGCATGCGTTCGAGCATCATGCCGCGTGCCAGGTCGAAGCGCTCCCTGAGCGAGTCGGCCTCGAGCAGCGCCTGCTTGGCGGCGGTCGGGACCAGGATGTTGGCACAGACGAACGACGCCTGGTAGAAGGGGTCCTCGGGGACGTGCTTGTCGATCTCGCTGCCGGCGTCGCCCTTGAAGCGCGTGCCGGCGTAGGTCCGGAAGGTGTCGAGGGCGTCCCAGGCGGCGATGGCCTCCTCGTTGGGGTCGCCGCGGTAGAGCGGGGCGGGGCGCTCCTCGGCGTAGCTGAGCGGCCGGCTGGCGCCGCTGCGCTCCTTGACCTCGACCACCGTGGCCACCTCCACGTGCGTGCGCTCCTGGCCGTGCACGAGGAGGTCGAAGGTGCCGTCGGGGTTCTCCTCGGCCGACAGGACGTGGACGACCGTACCGAAGCGCGCCAGGCGTGGCGCCACGTCGCTGATGACGGGGCGCTCGTCGGCGTAGACGATGATGAACCGCTTGGGTTCGTCCTCCTGCGCCAGCACTTCCTTCACGAGGCGCTTGTAGCGCTCCTCGTGGGCGTGCAGCGGGACGGTCATGCCTGGGAAGACGACGACGTCCAGAGGGAAGACGGGGAGCGTGCTCATGGCTAAACGGTACCAGGTGGCCGGGCCCGGCCATGACGCGCAGGGTGCCACTGGCGGGCGCCGCGCGGCGCCGATGCCTCCGCCCGGGACGACCCCGCGCTCGGCGGCGCGCCGAGAGGGACGGAACGGCCCGGCACCGAGACGGTGCCGGGCGCGCCCCTGGGTGGCGGAGCCGACGGGATTTGAACCCGCGACCTTCTGCGTGACAGGCAGATATGCTAACCGCTACACTACGGCTCCACGCGAAGGCGAGTGTACGTGAGGGGGCGGGGCGGGTCAAGCGTGCCGCGCCGTCCGGCGGGTCGCGCCGCCCGGTGGCCCTCAATGCTGCTTGGCGGCCTCCTTGATGGCGTGGGTCGAGAAGCCGATGCTCGGGAGGTGGTCGTGCACCTCGCCGGTCACGATGGTGTCGATGAGCTCGGCGACGTTGGTCCCGCCGACCGCGACGCGCATGCCTAGCTCGGCCTCGACCTGGCTGCGCGTGCGGTCGTCCAGCATCACCTCGGTGCCGTACTTGAACATGTTGGGCGAGACCAAGAGGAGGTCCGCCTCTCCCGGGGCGACCCCCGCGAGGAGGTCGCGCCCGGCGAGGAGCCCGGCCACCGTGGTGACCTCGCCGAAGGTGCGGTTCGTGATGGCGCGCACCTCGAGCTCAAGGCCGGCCACCTGGCTCAGCGGCGCGAGCGCCTCGGTCAGCACGGGGGCGAACAGGCGCCCCGTCGCCACCAACACGCGCCGCGGGGGGTCGAGCCGCGCAGGCAGCGTGGCGGGCGGGCCCGCGGTGAGGAAGTCCCGCACCATGCCGACGCCGTTCTCCAGCATGGCGTACCCCTCGTACGCCTCGTCGGGGGGAAGCGCGATGCCGGCGCGGAGGTAGAACTCGTCCGAGGCGAAGACGAACCTCGTGCCCCGCTCGGCCAGCATGCGTTCCTGGAAGCGGTGGATGCGCATGAGGACGTCGGCGGCCTGTTCGGGTGTGTAAGGCGCCAGCGCGGTCAGGTGCCCCCGGTGGGAGGTCAACCCCACCGGCACCGCCGCCGCGGCCAGCACGTTGGGCCGCGAGGCGAGGTACGCGAGGGTCTCGTCGAGGTCGTCGCCGTCGTTGCGGCCGGGCACGAGCACCATCTGCGTATAGAGGTCGATGCTCGCGAGGCGTTCGATCATGCCCCGCACGCTGACGGCCTCGTCGAGGGGGACCTTGTTCGGCCACCAGTTCATGAGTTCGGCGCGCTTCGCCTCGTTGGCGGTGTGGACGCTGACGTAGAGGGGGCTCAAGCGCTCGTCTACGATGCGCCTCACGTCCTCCTCGCGCAGGTTGGTGAGGGTGACGAACGAACCGTAGAGGAACGACGTGCGGAAGTCGTCGTCCATGATGTAGAGGCTCTTGCGCATCCCCTTGGGCATCTGGTGGATGTAGCAGAAGTCGCAATGGTTGGCGCAGAGGCGGATGCCGTCGAAGATGACGTCTTCGAACTCGAGCCCGGGCTCCTCCCAACCGACGCTCACCGTCACCTGCGCGCCGTCCGGACCCTGCAGCCGCAGCTCGGCGCGGCCGGCCTGCAGTTCGCGGCGGTAGGCGAGGATGTCGGGGATGGCCTGGCCGTTGACCGTGAGGAGCTCCCAGCCCGCCGCCACCCCCGCCTTGGCGGCGGGCGAGGCGGCGGTGACGGCCCGCACGCGCGCCGGCGTGATCTTGGTGGGTTGGGGGTCCCTACGGCTCAGGATGACTCGCGGCATGACGCGCCACTGTAGCAGACCGGGGCGCCGAAGCGACGGCGCCGCCGGGACGGTTCAGATCGTGTCGTCGGCGTGGCTCCGCCGCGCCGCGCCGTTGCCGGGTCCGTGCCCCGTGACCACGAAGCCGTGCACCGGCGCGGCGCCCACGAAGCGCACGAGCCGCCCGGGCACGAGTCCCGCCGGGAGCTCGCCCGCCACGCCGACCACGAGCGGCACGCCGGCGTCGATGACCACGACGTCGCCCTCGACCGTCACGACCGTGCCGGTGGCAATGAGGGAGCTGATGCCCGTGGTGGTCAGCTCCGGCGCCGCGCTGCCGTCGGGGAGGAGTTCGAGCTCGGTGGTGACGGGGTGCAGGATGGTCCTCTGACGGCCCGGGCGCGACAGGTACGGTCCGGTGCGCTCGAAGAGTTGCAGTATGGCGTCCCCCGCCCGGCACTCGAGCAGGGGGCTCCCCTCGCGGTGGGGGAACAACTCGACGTCGGCGGCGTGGCGCTGCCAGCGCGAGACGAACGCTTCCGGGGAGTCCTCGAACATGCCATGAGAGTCTACCTCGCGAGAGCGCGTGCTAGACTCACCCCTGTGATTCGAACTCCCCATCAAGGCGCGTTCAGGACCCTCGCCCACCTCCTACCGGGCGGGGGTTCTTCGTTAGTGGAGGCAAGATGCTGAGTCGACTGGCCGAAGTGCAAGCGCTGGACCTGAAGCTGGACCGCTTGCAGGAGGAACGCGGCCAAGTGCCACACGAACTGGTGGCGACCGCTCAGAAGCAGCGCGAGCTCGAGGAGCGGAAGAAGCTGAAGGAGCGCGAGGCGGACGAGTTGCGGCGGCGCATCAACGCCAACGAGCTCGAGCTCAAGGCGCTGCAGGAGAGGCGGCGAGGTGCGGCGGACGCCGCGGTGCGGGCCGCGACCTCCAAGGAGGCGACCCAGTACCAGAACCAGGAGCTGCAGTTCGCCACGCGCCTCTCCGAGCTGGAGGAGGACACGGTCCCGCTGCTCGAGGCTCAGGACGCGTTGGACGCCGAGCTGGCCGACCTCACGGCGGAGCTGGCGGCGCTCGCCCCCGTGCTCGCGGGGTTGGAGCAGGCCGAGGCCGACCGCGTGGCCGCCGTCGACGAGCAGGCGTCGAGCCTGGGGAGCGAGAGGGGCGGGCTGGCGGCCGGGGTGACGCCCGCGCTACTGATGCAGTACGAACAGGTGCGCAAGGCGCGGCGCGGCGTCGGCCTCGCGGAGGTGCTGGGCAACAGCACCTGCGGGGGTTGCAGCGTCCGGCTCCCGATCCACGTCGTGCAGAAGGTCCGCAAGGGCGAGGGCGTCACGCGCTGCCCGAGTTGCGGCCGGATCCTCTACCACCGCCAGCAGGACTGACGCCGCGGCCCGGTCGGGGCCGGCGAGGACGGGGCCCGCGACCGGAGTGGTCGCGGGCCCCGCTCGTTCGGAACCTCGGGCGAGCGCTCAGGGCAGGACGCCGAGGGGATCCTTGGCGCCGGAGCGTTCGTGGACCTCGAAGTGGAGGTGCGGCCCGGTGGAGAGGCCCGTGGAGCCCACCCGGCCGAGGCGTTCGGACTGGTTGACGTACTGGCCCACCCCGACCGAGATGGAACTCATGTGCCCGTACCAGGCCTCCGACCCGTCGGCGTGCCTGACGCGCACGAGGTTGCCGTAGCCCTGGTTCGACCAGCCGGCGTAGGTGACCGTGCCGGCGCGCGCCGCGCCGATGGGGGTGCCGGAGGGCGCCGCGATGTCGATGCCTCGGTGGAAGCTCGACGTGCCCATCCCGAGGTTGCGGGGACCGAAGTAGGAGGTGAGGCGGCCGTGGATGGGCCAGACGTAGCGGTTCTCCGCCTCCCGCACCTTCTGCAGGCGCGCCAGCGCCTCGGTCGGTTGCACGTCGGGAAGGAAGAGCAGCATGCCAGGCGTGACGTCGAAAGGCGAGCGCAGGCCGTTGGCGCGCGCGAACGCGGCCGGGTCGAGGCCGTGCTCCGTCACGAGCTCGAGCACGCTCTCGCCCTCGCCGAGCCGGTGCACGAGCCCGGCGCTGGGCGGGATCAGCAGCTCGAAGCCGCTGGGGAGGCGGTCGAGAGAGGAGATGTCGGGGTTGGCGCCGACCAGGGCGGTGAGCGTGAGCCCGAACCGACCGGCGACGGAGCTGAGCGTCTCGCCCGAGGCGAGCGTGTACCAGGTGAAGCCGGGCGGCGTGACGACGGCGTCGTTGGCGGGACCACCGACGGCGGCAACGTAGGGCACGCGCAGCACGTCACCCGGTCGGATGAGCGTGCCGCTCAGGTCGTTGGCGTTGAGGAGGGCATCCACCGTGATGCCGTAGCGCTCGGCGATGACGCCGACCGTGTCCCCCTGGCGGACCGTCTTGAGGGCGTAGGCGTCGGCTAGCGCGAGGCTCGGCAATGTAGCTGCCAGCATCAGGCAGGCAGCGGCTGTGAAGTGTCGCAAATCGGTGGTCTCCCTCGCAGGCAGCTAGCCTACGGTAACAACCGATTCTTGAGAAAGTCATGAGTGGCGGGCGCTCGCGCCGCTGGGTTCAGTCCGCGCCGGCGCCGCGGATCCGAGCGACCGCTTCCCTCACGTAATCCACCACGTCGTTGGTGTTGGCGCCCGGCGTGAAGATGCGCCCCACCCCCAGCTCCGCCAGGGCAGGCAGGTCCTGGTCCGGCACGATGCCGCCGCCGAACAGGAGCACGTCGGCGGCGTCGCGGGCGGCCAGCGCGGCGGCCACCTCCCGGAAGTAGTGCATGTGCGCGCCCGACAGCACCGAGAGCCCGACGGCGTCGACGTCCTCTTGCACGGCGGCGTTGACTATCATCTCGGCCGTCTGCCTGAGCCCCGTGTAGATGACCTCCATGCCGGCGTCGCGCAGGGCGCGCGCTATGACCTTGGCACCCCTGTCGTGCCCGTCAAGGCCGGGCTTGGCGATGAGGACCCGTATCGGCCTGTCGAGCTGCGGCCCTCCAGCGGCCCCCGTCATATGAGCACCGGCTCCTCGTACACGCCGTAGACCTCGCGCAGCACGTCCATCTGCTCGCCGAGCGTGCAGTAGGCGTGGGCGGCCTGCATGAACGCGGGCATGGTGTTGACGCCCTCCTTGGCGCGCCGCCGCAGCTCCGCGAGGGCGGCAGCGGCGGCGCTCGCGTCGCGTTCGCGCCGCACCTTGGCCAGGCGCTCGCGCTGGACCGCCACGACGGCGGGATCCACGAGCTGGATGGGGACCTCCTGGGCCTCCTGCTCGAAGGCGTTCACCCCGACGACGAGGCGGCGCCGCTCGTCGATGTCGCGTTGCTGCCGCCAGCTCGCGTCGCCGATCTCCCGAGCGAAGAAGCCGGCCTCGATGGCCCCTTCCACCCCGCCGAGGGCGTCGATGCTCTCGAAGTAGGCGAGCGTACGTCGCTCCATCTCGTCGGTCAGGTTCTCGAGGAAGTACGAGCCCGCGAGGGGGTCGATCGTGTTGGTCACGCCGCTCTCGTGAGCGATCACCTGTTGCGTGCGAAGCGCGAGCGTGGCCGACTCCTCGGTGGGGAGCGCCAGGGCCTCGTCGAAGGCGTCTGTGTGCAGGGAGTTGGTGCCCCCGAGCACGCCGGCGAGCGCCTGGATGGCGACGCGGGCGACGTTCACGAGCGGTTGGCGAGAGGTGAGCGACACGCCCGCCGTCTGGGCGTGCGTCCTGAGCATCCACGAGCGCGGGTCCTTGGCGCCGAAGACGTCGCGCATCTGGCGCGCCCAGATGCGACGCGCCGCCCTGAACTTGGCGATCTCCTCGAAGAAATCGTTGTGCACGTTGAAGAAGAAGGAGATGCGGGGGGCGAACTCATCGACGTCGAGGCCCCGTTCCAGCGCCTTGCGCACGTAGTGGATGCCGTCGGCGAGCGTGAACGCCAGCTCCTGGACGGCCGTGGAGCCGGCCTCGCGGATGTGGTAGCCCGACACCGAGACGAAGTTGAAGCGGGGCGCCACCTGCGGACCCCACTCGAACGTGTCGATGACGAGTTCAACGCTGGGCGCCGGCGGGAAGATGTACTCCTTCTGAGCGATGAACTCCTTGAGGATGTCGTTCTGGAGGGTGCCGCCGACCTTGGCGAGGTCGGCGCCCTTGCGCTCGGCCATGGCCAGGTACATGGCCCAGATGGCGTTCGCTGGGCTGTTGATGGTCATGGACGTCGTGATCTTCTCGGGGTCGATGCCCTCGAAGAGCACCTCCATGTCGGCGAGGCTGGCCACGGCGACGCCGCACTTGCCCACCTCGCCGAGCGCCATGCCGTGGTCGGAGTCGTAGCCCATGAGCGTGGGGAGGTCGAACGCAGTGGACAGACCGGTCTGCCCTGCGTCGAGGAGCTTGTGGAAGCGCTCGTTGGTCTGCTCCGCCGTCCCGAAGCCGGCGAACATGCGCATCGTCCAGAGCTTGCTGCGGTACATGCTCGCCTGGACCCCGCGCGTGAACGGGAAGGCGCCCGGGTAGCCGAGCTGGGCGCCCTCGTCGAAGCCGCGCACGTCCTCTGCCGTGTAGAGCGGCGCCACCGGGATGCCCGACAGCGTCTCGAACGGCGCGTCGCGCTCAGGCATGCGCGCCGTCGCGGCCTCGTAATCGTCGGACAACCACGCACCCTTGGGCTTCATGCCCGCATTATAGGCGCCGCCGGCGCGCGGCACGCGCGCGGGCACGGTTGTACCGCCTCGGCTCGCCCCGCCACGGGACCCTCGCGGCCCGTCAGGGATGGACCCTCGCGAGGATCCCACCCTGCGCGACCAGCTCTGTCGAAGCAGGCAGATCGCGCCTCACGACGGCCAAGGCCTCGTACCCGGACGTACTGGGCGCGACGGTCCCGAGCCGCCCAACGACGCGACCGCCCGCACGGAGCTCGCGCCACCCCTCCTCACCGCTCGCCGCCGCGCGCGGATCGCCTGCCAGGGTCAACCTGACTAGGCCGCGACGCAGGTTCCCGCGCGCCTCGATGCGCGCCATGATCTCCTGCCCGAGGTAACAGCCCTTCCGGTACGACAGGGCCGGTTCGAGGCCCGCCTCTTGCGGCAGGACGCCGTCCCCCGCGTCCTGCGGCGCGAGCGCCACACCGGCCCGCACCCGCAGCAGGTCGCGGCCCCCCGCGTCGACGGGCACGGCGCCTGCCCCGGCGGCGGCGGCCAACAGCGCGGCGCCTGCCGCCGCGTCCGCCAGGAGGTCGAAGCCGCCCGCGGTCGAACGAACCCGTCGCCACACGGCCACCTCGCCGAGCCCCGCCGGCGCGCAGACGGCGACGGTCCCCTCGCCCGGCGGCTCGACGCCGAGGGCGCGCTGGACTACCGCTGCCGCCCCCTCACCTTGGACGGTCTGGAGCGCCACGGCATAGGGAGACGAGACCGTCACGTCGTCGAAGACCACGTGACGCACCAGTTCCTCGCGCACCCAGCCGGCCGCGCCACCCTCCTCGACCAGGTCGAAGGCCGTGCGTCCTCGCCGCAGCACCATCACCTCCGCCACCGCGTGCCCCTTGTGGTTGAGGTAGAGCGAGCGGCGCGCGCCGCCCACCGCGAGGCCTGTCA